>Ga0080064_1000453_pt1 | contig 109305 bp, 115 predicted proteins | sample Subgrocontami54m_FD_69260 | JGI IMG/M metagenome (GOLD analysis project Ga0080064, IMG submission 69260) | Subsurface groundwater microbial communities from S. Glens Falls, New York, USA - GMW46 contaminated, 5.4 m (SPADES assembly) (version 2) ...
TTTTGCCTACTTCCCTCTTCTACCATGGATCATATCCCTTGTCAACACCACAACTCCGTTAACGCATCTTGATGCAGGTCTTGTTATTGTCAACCTCAGTACACTTGCAGCACTCATTTTTGTGTATAAAATTATTCTGATTGACTACTCTGATCGTATTGCGTTTCGAGCTGTTATTTTACTTCTTGTTTTCCCATTCTCATATTACTACCAATCAGTCTATACTGATGCTCTTTTTCTTTTCCTTTCAACGGCAACGTTCTATTTTGCTCGGCGATCGCAATGGCTGGCCGTAGGTATTCTAGGCTATTTTGCTGGACTGACTCGGCTTGTTGGAGTGGTCCTTTTTCCTGTCCTTCTTATGGAGTGGTACTTACAGCAAAAAAAGAAAAAACGCATCTCGTTATATCTTCGATCGTTTCTGAAACAAAGAGCTTTTTTTATCTTCTTAATACCACTTGGTATCATAACGTATGGAGCGTATTTACAAGTCGCCCATCAAAATTTCTTTCTTTTTCAGAAATCGATGGCTGATTGGGGTCAAGATAAAATCGTGTTTCCTCTTCAGGTGATTTACAGATATATAAAAATCTTTTTTACTGCGTCGTTTGGTTTTTTATACTTTGTGGCGGTAGTAGAGTTTATTGCAACTCTTTTGTATTTTACATTAAGTGTTTACGTGCTTCGAAAAATACGATTGTCCTATGGTATCTTTATGCTCTTGTTACTTCTCATACCAACTTTTACTGGCACATTTCAAAGTATGCCACGATACCTGCTTCATCTTTTTCCAGCATTCTTAGGACTTGCAGTTCTTACACAAAAGTCTCGGCTCTTGTTCTATAGTACGCTACTCGTGTGTTTAATTTTGCAGGGAATATTTGTAGCTCTCTTTACCAGAGGACATTTTGTCTCCTGACACCTGCCGAGAGATTTAGCACTAGATTGACTTATCTGCTAAGTTTAGTATAATATTGATATGGATAGCGATGCAATTCAAGATCTTCTCAAACCAGTAACGCCAGAAGAAGCGTTAAAAAAATTCACGGTTAACCTCACTGACTCTGCAAAGCAGAATAAAATAGATCCCGTTATTGGTCGAGAGATAGAAATTCGTCGTGTTATGGAAATACTTTCTCGCCGAACAAAAAACAATCCGATACTGATTGGTGATCCAGGCGTGGGAAAAACAGCCATCGTCGAGGGGTTGGCGCAAAAAATCGTTGAAGGATCAGTCCCGACAACGTTGAAAGATAAGGCTGTTATTGTGCTTGATTTTGCCCAGCTTCTGGCAGGAGCTAAGTTTCGAGGAGAGTTTGAAGAGCGGTTGAAAAGTGTCATAAAAGCGGTAGAGCAGGGAGAAGGGGAATACATTATTTTTATCGATGAACTGCATACACTGGTTGGTGGTGGTGCATCAGAAGGCTCAGTGGATGCTGCGAATATTTTGAAGCCGTCACTGGCACGAGGAACACTCCGAATGATAGGAGCGACGACCGTCGGCGAGTACCGTAAGTATATTGAAAAGGATCCGGCACTTGCACGACGATTTCAGCCGGTGATGATTGATGAACCAACCATTGAGGACACAGTCTCAATTCTTCGTGGGATTAAAGAAAAATATGAACTCCATCATGGGATTCGAATTACCGATGACGCAATCATTGCAGCAGCGAAATTATCAGCCCAGTATATTCCCCATCGATTTCTTCCCGATAAGGCGATTGATTTGATCGATGAGGCAGCTGCAGCCATAAAGATAGAGACAGAAAGTATGCCTGCCGAACTTGATAGTTTAAAACGACGCATCATGCAGATTGAGATTGAGTTAGCGGCACTCAAGAAAGATAAGACAGAGATTGCAAAGAATAGGCGAAGCCAACGGGAAAAAGAGTTAACAGAGTTAAAAAAACAGGCATTGGTAATTGAGGAGAGATGGACAGCTCAGAAAGAAATTATTCAAAAAATCCAAGAGACACGAGCGAAACTCGATGCCTTACGAATCGAACTTGAGAAAGCAGAGCGTGAAATTGACCTGCAAAAAGCAGCCGAGATAAAGTACGGAAAGATCCCTGAACTTGAGAAGAAACTAAGCGAGTTAAATACTGAGTGGACGAAAATTCCTGAGGGGGAACGAGTACTTCGAGAAGAGGTAGCAGAAGAAGATATAGCGAAGGTTGTTTCTCGTTGGACAGGGATTCCTGCAACTCGTATGCTTGCAAGCGAAGCAGAACGACTTGCAAATCTGGAAGAAGAACTGAAAAAAGATATCGTCGGACAAGACCCCGCCCTTGAGGCTGTCGCTCGAGCTATTCGTAGATCACGTTCAGGTCTTGGTGAGAAGAACAGACCAATCGGTTCATTTCTTTTCTTAGGGCCAACTGGGGTTGGAAAAACAGAAACGGCAAAAGCGCTAGCGCGAATCCTTTTCAGCGATGAACATGCAATGACAAGGATCGATATGAGTGAGTATATGGAACAGCATACGGTCGCTCGTTTAGTCGGCGCACCTCCAGGGTATGTGGGGTATGAAGAAGGAGGGCAACTGACAGAAGCAGTAAGACGGAAACCATACTCCGTCGTGCTTCTTGATGAGATAGAGAAAGCACATCCGCAGGTTTTCAATATTTTTCTTCAGGTACTTGATGAAGGAAGACTTACTGATAGTAAAGGGATGACGGTTGATTTTTCAAACACAATCATTATTATGACCAGTAATTTAGGAGGGGAGATTATTAAGGAATTTCGTGGAAAAGAGCATGAAAAAATGGAATCGGCAGTTTGGGAAATACTTCATAAACAGTTTAGACCAGAATTTCTCAATAGGCTCGATTCAGTCGTTATTTATAATGTGCTTTCACCGAAAGAAATTCTTCGGATAGCAGAGCAACAACTGGGTAAAATAAAAGAGCGCATGCTTGAGAATAGCATCACGCTAAAAATTAACGATGAGTTATCATTATATTTTGCGGAGATAGGCTATGATCCTGTTTTTGGTGCACGGCCTTTGAAACGCGCTATTGAGGAAAAACTTGTTGATGAGATCGCAATGAGAATTATCGAAGGAAAGATTAAGCCCGGAGACACGATCTCCCCAAAAGTAGAAAACGAGCAGATCACCTTATAAATGTTATGAAGACGTGCCGTACTTGTGGATCACCGCTTACTAAGAAGGAAACGAAGAGAACTCCTGAGCAACTTAAAAAACAGTACTACTATACTGCCTACTACTACTGTCCAAACTGCAAGAAGATCTACCTTAATGACGAATTTAAGGTCGTAAATCAGAACGACAACCTCTTTACCAAACATGTATCTTTCTTATCGACAGTCGATGTTGAAATTTGGACAGACGGAGCCTGTGTTTTTAACGGGACTGAAAAGGCAAAAGCCGCCTGGGCTTTTGTCTCAGGAGATTTTGAGAGCCGTGGGTTTGTTGAAGGGAAACAGACAAATAATACTGCAGAAGCATATGCGATTTATCACGCACTGCTCTGGGCATCGGAAAAAGGACATAAACAAATTCGTATTCATTCTGATAGCCAGATTACGCTCCATAATTTAGTAAAACCAGTGGAGATGATAAAAGAAAACCGTATTATTTTTGAGAGAATAGCAGATCTAATAAAAAATAACGCGCTTGAAGTTTCATATCAGAAAGTTGCAGGTCATGCAGGAGATGAAAATAACGAACGCGCAGATAAACTCGCAAATAGCCTCGTCGGAATAAAGTAACTTCTGTGAGCAATATTATTGACTTTTCTGAGGGTATCTACTATGCTGAATTCGAAATTCCTATGATTGCTAAAACCATACAATTACTCACGAACATGCTTCCGGTAAAGATCGCTTACGCGCACTGTGATATCCCTTGTGGTATCTATGATGTGCATCATATGCAGATGGCTGCGCATACAGTTATTCGCATGACACAGATGATAGAGGAGACGGAAATGACTGATCAAAAACACGCAATGCATCAGATTGCACGATTAACAAAAATAAAAGAAGAGCACGCAGAATTACTGAAACAAGAACTTCGCGTTCTGTGGGCAGATTACTTTAAAGATGAACACGTGAAAGAGTATCCAAATCTCCACGATTTGGTTTTTAAGACGATGAAGCTAGCTTCAAAAGCGCGACAAGACATAGATATGGATATCGCAAAAGACCTTCTCTCTCATACGCAAGAGATAGCGGAGATTTTCTACAAAACAAAAGGTGTGAAGAGTATCCGCGTGAAATCTGTTTATCCAACGGGGCTTGATATCGTTCTTCATACATCGTAGTTCATGCAGGTATTAGCACGTTTTCTCATCGTTGGTACAAGCATGGACCCGACATTTCCTCCTGGAACGTACGTATTAACGAGTAGTCTTCCCTATCTGTTTACCATACCGAAAGTAGGAGATGTTGTGGTAGTACAGAGTCCTCGAGATAGAAAACACCTGGTAAAACGTATATCCAGGATTAACGAGAATGGCTATTTTGTTATGGGTGATAATGAAAAGGAAAGTACCGATAGCCGCCATTTCGGGTTACTGAAAAGACATGCTATAATAGGAAAGGTAGTGTACATTCTCACACTGCCAAAGCATGATTGATATCATACTTCTCCTCCTAATTGTTTTTCTTCTTTTTTGTCTTTCTATGATTTGGCCTCCCGACAGTCCTTGGGCACCATGGTGGAGAACATCGCGTATGATCGCGCGAGCGATGTGTAAGCTTGCAAAAGTGACTGAGAAAGATCATATCTATGATTTAGGCTCGGGAGACGGTGAGGCTCTGATGACAGCAGCCCAAGAATATGGAGCGAGCGGAGTAGGGATTGAGATTGATCCTGTTCGTTCATCTGTTTCTCAAACACGGATTAATCTGGCAAAGATGCAGGATAGGATTACCATTCTCCGGAAGAATTTCTTTGATGTTGATATCAGTCAAGCTGATGTCATTTTTGTCTACTTGGTTCCCAAAGCGCTTGTTCGTTTGAGGGAAAAATTTCTTTCAGAGCTCAAGCCAGGGACAAGAATTGTCAGCTATCGATATGAGATTCCATACTTAAAATCGGTAGAGACCGATCCAGTACATCAACTGTACCTCTACACGACCCCAAAATCGAAGCAAAAAACGAAGTAATATGTTAGGCTCTGCTTTGTAGTATCTTCCAACGGATTCGATCAGCAATGGTATAAAGCGTATAGAGGGCAGGGTTTAGGACAAGGTCAAAACTCCCAATAAATTCAGTATGTCTAGGGCCATATCCTTCTTTAAATCGATGAAAACCCAGACGAGAATCCTTCGGATCAGGATCTGGCGGAAGGGCTCCCCACATATCAAATTGTGTTGCTCCGTGTTCTTTCCCCCATCGTATAACCTCCCACATCATCAGGTTACTCGCCATCACTTCTCGATTCTCAGATGATGAAGCACCGTACGGGTAGTAGAGTGTGTTATTAAAGAGAAAGACAACCCAGGTAACCAACACTTTCCCATCATAGGTTGCAGTAAAGAGATGAGCGATACCTTCTTTATGAAGCGTTTCCCACATGAGACGGTGATAGTCTTCATTATGTGCATAAAACCCTTGTCGCTTCGTCGTTTCAAAAGTGAGACGGAGGTACTCATGAAATGCCTCTTCTGAGGTTTCTTCTTTGATGGTGACACCTTTTCGTGTTGCCAGACGAATATTGTAGCGAGTTTTTTCCTTCATCTGTTTTAGGAGTTCGTCTTCGGCTTTCGATAGATCAAGAACGAATGTATATTTGGTAAAAAGGCCTTTATAGGGGACACGAATATTGTAGCGAGTTTTTTTTCGCCATGCATCGCTCGTGGGTGAGATCTCGATATTAGGTTCAAGTTTAATAAACAGTGCCTTTTCTGCTCGTCCCACTTCAGAAAGTGTTTTGAGCATCGTTTCATCTGGAAGAGGGCCTTTTGGAAAGTAGCCGATAGTGAAGGGTGTATGGGGAATGGTATGAATCGTTACTTGATAGCCTCGTAAAAGCTTTGATCCCTCAAACTCTCCGATTCGCATCACCTTTACTCCTGTTTTTTCACGAAACTCCCCCCATTCGTACGACTGCAGTGGGTGTGTCGCCTGTTTATTAAAGGCATCTTTGTCGGAGGAAGTAATAGTTTTTACGGTCATAGCTGTATTGTAGCAAAACAACGAAAAACAAAATCTTAGAAGAAGTCAGTTTTTGAGGTTTCGTCTTCGTTACGTTTTTCAGACTTGAAGTTATGTAATAAGACTCGTTCAGGTAACTCCATTAAGAATCGAGACATAGTGTTATTAGTTCGTTGGCCGAAGTAGAGACGACGCTTGGCATACGTTAAATATAATTTTTTCTTTGCTCTTGTCATACCTACATAACAGAGCCTTCGTTCCTCTTCTAACTCCTGTCTGTCCATAAGAGCTCTGCTATGCGGGAAAAGTCCTTCTTCCATGCCGATCATAAAAATGATCGGAAACTCAAGCCCTTTCGCAGCATGAAGCGTCATGAGAGTAACACCGTTCTTTTTTTCTCCATCCTTGAGATCATCAGAGATATATTCTTGTTCTACAAGCATAATATTTTCTAGAAATTCGGTAAGGTCCGGATACTCAATAGCCACGGAACGGAGTTCTTTAATATTCTCAAGGCGCATTCTGTCTTCCTCATCCTTCTCATCATATAAGGATAAATAATCTGTTGCTTTTACCACAGCGTCGAGGAGATCAATCGTTGTAAACTCTGTCGTGTCTGCAATTGTTTCTTGGAACTGTAAAAACTTCTCAAGCCTGCCTTTTCCGAGTTTTTCAATCCGTTTATAGGCGACCATATCTTTTGGATTTGAAAGTTGTCGCAAATACGAGACAACATTTTTTACTTCTTTTCGATCATAAAATCTTGTTCCTCCGATGAGAAGGTATGGTACCGCATGGTGCAGTAATGCTTCTTCAACGACACGAGATTGTGCATTTGTTCGATAGAGGACAGCGATATCTTTTAACTGGGTATTCGGTAGTTGCTGTTTAAAGTCTGAAATTGTTTGAATAATGAAATCAGATTCGTCTTGTTCACTCTTTGCCTCAAAAATCTCAATTTCTTCTCCGTCAGGATTTTCAGTCCAGAGTTTTAAGACTGGATGGGTTGTATTTCGTGAGATAACACTTGATGCAGCGTCAAGGATTTTTTGAGTCGATCGATAATTCTGTGAAAGTGAAAACGTTTTTGTATTTTTAAATTCTTTCTCAAAGCGCATCAAGTTTTGAAAGTCGGCTCCTCGCCAGGAATAAATACTTTGTGAAAAGTCCCCAACAACACAGACATTTTTCCACTTACCACCGATCAGTTTTGTGAGAAGGAACTGTGCCTTATTCGTGTCTTGATATTCATCAACAAGCACATAGCGGAAATGATCTTGATACCGTTGTAAAACCTCAGGATTCGTTTGTAACAAGGTGATTGTTCTACTGATCAGGTCGTCAAAATCCACAGCATCGAACTCTTTTAAAATTTGTTGATACATTGGATAAATTTTTGCTACGGTTTCTTGGAAGTAGCCACGTGCATATCTTAGGTACTCAAGAGGAGACAAAAGTTCGTTTTTTGCTTGGGAGATGGTTGTCAAGACTGACGATGGTTTAAAATCCTTGGTTGCGATATGAAGCCTGCTCATCGCTTCTTTAACAGCTTCGAGCTGGTCGCTATCATCATAGATGAGAAATCGCGACGAGAGGCCAATATGTTTCCCGTCTCGCCTGAGGATTCTTGCACATAACGAATGAAAGGTTGCGACCTGTGGTTGTCCACCAATTTGCTTATCAATGCCTTGAATAAATGTATGAATTCGTTCTTTCATTTCTTTTGCCGCTTTATTGGTAAACGTAGTTAGAAGGATATTTTCTGGAGGGATACCCTTGTCGATCAGATACATGGTTCTATATGTTAGTACCCTTGTTTTTCCAGAGCCTGCTCCAGCAAGAATGACGCATGGACCTTCTATATGGGTAACAGCCTTTATTTGATCTTTGTTTAACACTGATAAATCAAGAGCCATAGAGTCCTTCTAGAAATTTTTTATATTTTCGTTCTAAGTAAAAGTTAGTGCCTGTATACATATAGCTGAAAAGTTTCATTGCAGCATTATGTCCAAGTCTAATTACGTAGTATTTGGTTTTCTGATGTGCAAGAGTTATTCGTATTTTCCCTGTATAGGTATCTTCAGTAATAGGTTTAATTTTTTCATATAAAAAAGTTGCCATACCTAAGCTTGCTGTGTAGATATCAACTATAAGCCTACTAGAATACTGAGAGTTTCGAAGGGAAACAGAGCCATCACCATCAAAATATCCTCGTATAAAATGCCTAAGGTATTTTTCAGGCATAGCAGGTGGTATCACTGTGAGACTCTTTCGCTCCGTAATATTAAGCAGTTGTAGATCTTGAAATAATATAATATCACAAATTCGTAGGCTATAAGAAATTTTTCCGTTAAATCTCACTTTTTGATGAATGATTCCTTCATATCTTAACGCTTTTTTTATTTTCTCTATAATATCTTTATCGTCACATGCTATATGGAGCACATGCGCTCTCCCCGTTTTGCAAATATTGCCATCAGCAGCAATAAACCCTAACACATATGCCATTTCATCAGACCAGGACTTAAAAAAATCTGTATTGAAAGGATACTTTTTAACTTTTTGTTGAAATGGGAGAAACCGGATTTTGGATTGAATTGATGCAGGTGAGCGATCTAAAAACTCACCCATCTGCTTGTAGGTACACTTTTTTATATTTTCTTTTAAATATTCTAGCTCACTTGAAGTCCAAGGGTGAGAGAATTGATTTGGCACTATAGTATTATAACAAAGCTGCATTTATCTTACAATGAAAAGACTATAAATGTGCTATTTTTATCGTATAATAGGAAAATCATAGTTTATGAAAAAGCTGATCATTGGAAACTGGAAAGCGAATAAAACGACACAGCAAGCAAAAGATTGGATTTGGCAAATGGCAAGGGGTAGATGGGCAAATGAGGGAAAAAAAGTTGTGCTCTGCCCAGCCTTCCCTTTATTGCCTATCATAAAGCAGGAAGTAGAACAGTTAGAGCTTTCTCTACAGCTTGGTGTTCAAGATATATCCCCATATGATGAAGGTGCCTATACAGGAGCTGTTACAGCAAAGCTGGCGGCAGCATTTGTGACTTATGGTATTGTCGGACACTCAGAGAGACGAAAATATTTTCATGAGACTGATGATGAGGTAATCAGTAAAATAAAACGTCTCCTCGAAGCAGAGATTACTCCTGTCTTATGTATTAGCGACATGCAACAGTTAGACTATTATCTTGCAAATGATAGTACGCTTGTCGATAAGGCATCAAATATCATCTTTGTGTACGAGCCGCCCTCTGCTATCAGCGGAGGTGGAGCATTTCGTCCCGAAAGTCCAGAGGTAGCGAATCAAGGTGCCTCAGAAATTAGTCAGAAAATTGGCAAAAAAGTAACCACATTATACGGCGGTAGTCTCAATCCAGAAAATATTCATTCATTTTTAAGTATGGAATATATCGAGGGAGGATTAGTTGGACAAGCAAGTCTTGACCCTGAGGTGTTTTCTACACTTATTGCAAACGTTTAGTATGAACCCTACTACTACACGACATCGAGGAAGAGAGAAAAATAAAAAAGGAGGAATTCTCCTACTTCTCTGTATCTTCTTTTTTGGCTTTCTCTTTCTATCATTTGGTAAATACATCCCGACTTTGTGGCAACTGTTTTTTCATAGAGAGATAACACTTAAAAAAACGACGGACCAGAGAATTAATATCCTTCTTTTAGGTATTGGAGGAGAAAAGCATGACGGTCCAAATCTCACAGACACTATTCTTCTTGCAAGTATTGATCCGAAGGCAAATCGGATCAGTCTTATCTCGCTTCCTCGAGATCTCTGGACACCAGAATTAAAAGCAAAGATAAACACGGCCTATGCGTTTGGTGAAGAAAAGCAAAAGGGAGGTGGTATCACGCTTGCCCGTGGTATTATCGAGCACGTTACAGGGCAACAAATAGATTATGTGGTACGCCTTGATTTTAATGGTTTCGTCCGCGCAGTAGATATGATAGGAGGTCTTGATATCACTGTTGATCGTTCATTTGATGACTATGAATATCCAGTCGTCGGAAAAGAAAACGATCCTTGTGATAATAAAGAAGAAGATCTAGAAAAACTAGCAACTGCATCATCACAATTAGAAGCATTTCCTTGTCGGTATGAACATCTCCATTTTGATAAGGGAGAGCAACATGTAGAAGGGATAACGGCATTGAAGTTTGTCCGGTCTCGTCATGCGTTAGGGTCTGAGGGAACAGATTTTGCAAGATCTAAGAGACAAGAAAAAATTATCAGTGCATTTAAAGAAAAAGTACTCTCGGCTGGGACATTTCTTAATCCGGTAAAAGTGGTCAGCCTTTATGATATCTTAAAAGACAGTATTGATACCGATATTAAAACAGACGAATATGATGATTTCATAAAGCTTGCAAAGAAAATGAAAGGTGCAACGACGCAAAGTGTTGTTATAGATTTTGGAGATGAAGAGACAAAACGAGCAGGCCTTCTTATTAATCCCCTCATATCAGAGGAATATAGAAACCAGTGGGTCATTATTCCTCGTATCGGCAATGGAAATTACTCAGAGATTCAGTCATATATTGCCTGCGAGATAAAAACGGGAAATTGTAGCGTTACTCCAACGAGTACTTCTGATAACTAGTTATCGTATCTGGTAGATCTTCGTACCTTTATTTTGATACACAAGGATACCTAGCTTCGCAAATTTTTCTTCATTGAGCTTCTTATACTTTTCTCTTTCTAAATCACCCAAGAAAACAAACGACACAGAGTATTTTTTTAACAGGTCTTTTGTTTGCTTGATATCTGTACTCTCATACATTTGTATGACATCAGGAATTCTTGGAGCAGGGATATCATACGTACCACGCCAAAGCCATTCATGCACGGTCCAGCCAAGAACTGTCGGGAGCCCTGTGTTTGCCGAGACCCGAGCATAATCTGTATAGGAGTCAAACTGTGCTTCAAGAATAATAGGTTGCCCTTTTATGGTTTTATTGATCCATTGAATCGCTGCATAATCAGTAGGATAAAGACTTTCTAGATACTTTGTTCCATCAAGTCCAGTATATGTCTTTAACTCACCGTAATAAGACTTAATTGCAGTAAATGGATAGGAAAAAACCAAAGTAAAAACAGACAGAAGCATGAGATAGTAACTAAAGATACCAAGTACTCGTAATGGTGTCTTTTTTGCATGCCGTATGAATGGAGTAATACGGAAGATGATATATGCAGTTGCGATAGAGAGCATGATGAAAGATTCAAAAACCAATTTAAACATCGTATTTGCTCGATAATGCTGCGGATAAATATCTTTCGCGTACATAAACTCTGGGATAATAATGAGTATGAAAGAAAGAGTAATAAGTAAGAGAATAAATGTATCTTGTAAGAGAATCTTCTTGATTTTTCTCAGAAAGATAATAAACGATAGGATAAAAATTAAAAAGAATCCATGCAGAATGAGGAGTTGCCAGAGTGGGGATTTTTGACAGTGATTCGCTTCAAATAAAAAAGGACCTATTTTTTCCATGTTCGTAAGAAACGTTGGCGCACAAAGAACACCAACCCCTGACACAAACGGTTTAAAGAAAAGAGAGAAGGGTAACGAGAAAAGAACGAATCCTCCTCCGATAATCACGATACCTATAATCGTTTCAAAGCAGATATCTCGTAAGTTTTTTTGGTGCTTTTGTGCGAAGAAAAGGAAAATACCTATAGCAAAAAGAAGGTAAATAAGTCCGTCCCACGCATTTGTCATATACATCACAGCAAGGAGAAAACTTAAAAATATTACTTTTTCAAACTGCATGACATACGGAGCAAGATACTTCTGTAGCGAGTGTGATACGGAAAAAGGTAATGAGGGTTTTTTTTGTGTCTTTTCTTGAGCAAAGGCAAGAAAGAGCGAGTATAGGAGAGAGAGTGTCAGAAGAACAATTGGTATATCGAGGACATGGCCATGAAGATCAGCAACAGTCCAGGAATACATTGGAAATTCATGAATAGTGTTGTAGATAAATCGAGTGGCATTCGGATACCAGTAACTATTGGGGTACGAAACGGTGAGAGGTTGTTTCTTCGTCAGAGCACACTCAGGAGCGTCTGTTTTTCCAAAACAAGGATTAGGGGAAGCGATGTTTGGAACAATTTTAAGGTATTCATGTTTTGCCAAAACGCGCGCATCATTCGTAAATGATTGTACAAAGCGTGTTTGTTTGTGTCCGTTGGTGTCATAGTAGTCTTCGGTTTTTATGAGAGGATCCCCGAGTTCCCAGAATGGTACTGGTTTCTCATTTTCATATGGTCGAAAGAGTGTATAGATGGTATGAAGGTTACCACTGAGTGTTACTAGAAGGGCGGTAAATAAGCCAACACCTAAAAGTGTTATAGCACGTCGTTTTTTTTGCAGTAAAGGATGTAAGAGCGTCATACCAAGAGAAAAAGAGCTTGAAAAACAAAGTCCGAAAATAGTCGCGAGCATGAGATTGTATGAGATGTTGGATGGGATCCCTGATAACTTCGTTAAGACTGCGGTTATGAGATGACCGAAATAATAATAGTTTATCGAGAAAGGGGGAAACCACATGTCTTTTGGGGGGAAGTACTCACTTCTCAGAATAGAGTTTATAAAACCGTAATCCATATACTTTTCGAGCCCATGGATATCGGGAGAAAACGATCGTATGTAGGAGAGGAAAAAAAGACCAAGGAGGAAGAGTAGCTCCTCAAGTAAAAACAGAGGAAGGAGACCTTGTAAAGGAGGGTGTTGTTTTGTTATTAGTAATCGCCCCCAAAGAATAATGGCAAAAACGATACTCACAGTCAGAAGTGTTATCCAGGTAAAGGGAAGGAGGTGAGATAAGCCAAGCAGGAAAGTGAAATAGGATATACAAATAATACCGATGGTTTTAGAGAGAGCATATCCCTTATCAAGAAACTTTGGAAAAAGTTTTATAGCTAACGGTAAAAAAGTAATTCCAATAAAAAAAAGTACCAGCCACCAGCGGAGAATAAATACAATGTCTTGTGTGTTCATATGTGTTTTTTAAACATCTGAGAAATGTGCGTTATCGCCCAAAGATTCTCATTCATTTTTTTATCCGTATGATCATTTAACCAAAAAAACTCGATCTTCCTGTTACGTTCTGCAACGAAATCGAGTAAATGAATATCGTCGTCAACGTATCGATCTATCGCTAATTCTTTGAGTACATTGTCTTTAAAGATATGCGGCTGCTTATTTTCAAAATTAAAAACCATTGTATCAAAGAGTTTATCGAGCTGATACTTCGTAATAACGTTTTTTGTTTGTGACTCAAGAAATTTGTATCGACTTGAGATAAGAAAAAACGTATCTGTTTTTTTCCTCCGTTTTTTACAAACCTTAATATTTTCAGTGAGAGCAGGGCGAAATATTGATACATGCGAAATCTTACGAATAGATTGTTCAAAAGGTGATGGGAAACGGTACGCCAGTTTTTTTGTCGATTGTTTACGATATAAACGATCAATAATACTATCCGGGATAAACGGAGGGGTGTCGATAAAAACGTTGTCTAGGTCAAATCCTATATGCATCTCTTCTGTGTATTCTACTAGGGGCGGGAAATCTGTACAAGCCTTCGTTTTATTGACAACAGAAAATCCAGTGGCTATGCTGAACGAATCTGATTTATGAAAGTACTTTTTTCGATATCATACTACCATCCCTATGTCTCTGGCTTAAGCATCTATGCGAAAAGGCTAGCTTATGGACTAGCCGCAAAAGGATATAGCATCACTGTGTTAACGACACAGTATATAAAACATCTTACCCTTCGTGAAAAAGAAGATGGCGTAGAAATAATACGTGTTCCTTTTCTTATTAGAGTTAGTAAAGGTTTTATTATGCCTTCCTTTCTTTCTCGGTCATTTCAGGAAGTCAGAAAAGCTGATGTAGTCTGTCTTCATCTCCCGCAATTTGAAGGGGTAGTGACTGCGTTTCTCTCGAAACTCTTTAACAAAAAACTTCTCTGTATTTACCACTGTGAAATACAACTTCCTCGTTTTCTCGGACACCGTATTATTGAGAACGTACTTCACCTCAGTAATATGCTCTCGTTGCTATTAGCTGATACGGTGGTAACTTATACCGATGATTTTGCCAATCATGCAAAATTACTGAAGCTTGTTAAAAAGAAAGTAAAAATGGTCTATCCTCCTATTCCTGTGCCGACGATCGATCAGAAGAAAAAAAAGGAATTAGATACATTACTTTCACCTCTGACAAACACAGTCCGCATAGGCGTTGCTGCACGAATTGCTTCTGAAAAAGGGATTGAGTATCTTCTTCAGGCAATTCCCGCTATTGAAAAACAACTGGGTAGAAAGGTGACCATTCTTCTTGCAGGTCCTAAAAACCCTGTAGGAGAGGAACGATACCTACAAACAATAACGCCGCTGCTTAAAAAGTATGAAGAAAATATCCTTTTTGTTGGCTCTCTCTCTCAAAAAGAAATGGGAGCGTTTTACGCGATTCTTGATGTTCTTGTCCTGCCCAGTACCAACTCGACAGAAAGTTTTGGCATGGTGCAGGTAGAGGCTATGTTTATGGGAGTTCCCGTTGTCGTGTCGAATCTTCCAGGTGTTCGTGTACCAGTACAGGTTACTCAAATGGGAGAGTTGGCAAGAGTTGCTAACTCGACAGATTTAGCAGAAAAGATAGTAAAGGTTGTAAGCCAAAGAGAAAAGTATGTAAAATCACCAAAAGAAATACTTAAAATCTTTTCCTATGATAAAACAATCCAGTTTTATCAAGAAATACTACAAGGGTTGAGATAGAAACGTTCCGATAACAAAGGCAGGTGTTTTATCAGGATACAGAATAGTCGTAATTACACGGAATGTTGTTTTATCTTTTATCTCATCCGGGCGTAGTGCAAAGAGCTGCTTTTTCTCCGGGTCATATCTATCAGGACCACCGATAAAACAATTCTTACAGTTTCGCTGTGGGTCATAAAACTTAAGGAAGATATCGGGTGCATTAAAATAGCCTGTCATATACAAGGTGTCGTACTGAGTATGAACGGTAGCAAAATACCGAAGTATTTGTTTTGGACCATACTGCCATCCCCAGTAGTCAGCCGAAATACCAGGATATGTTGTGAAGTAAAAGCGCGTAAAAAAGAAAATATTGATACAGTAAAGAACGATAACACTACCTGTTATAAACTGTGTCGTACGTTTTTTATGCATCAGGAACTGTTTAAGATGAATGATGCCGTATGCAGCTAGAAGTGCGAAAAGAGGTGCCCCTATAATACTTCTGCTGGAATACGGTGCCTCAGCAACCAAGGATGCACCTAAGGGGTAGAGGAAGAGCCAGAGAAGAAGTATTCGTGCAAACTGCGTTCTGTGATGGCGGAACAAATACAAGATTCCTAACACAACAAATGGAAACGTTATGGGAAGAAGAGGAGTGAAACCTTTTGTAAAATGGCGAGATATAAATGTAGGTTCACCATTAAGAGAGAGGTACTCGGGGTAAAATTGAAAGAGATACTGACTTACGGATTTTTTAGCAAGCTCGGAGCCTTTTACCTGTGATGTAAAAATGCTAATTTTAGAAAAACGTGCAGTTGCCTCACCCGATACGAAACTAAATATTAAAGGGATACTTATCCCGATAAAAAGAAAGAGTCCAATAAGGGATTCTTTCTTATGACGTAAGAAAACCGAGCGAAAACAAACGAAGAGAGAAATAAGGAGTAACGGTATTATTAGTTTCGGTGGTTGGTAAGTATAGAGCGATAGCCCAGCAGTGATAAAAAAAGGAATGAGAAATTGTTTATGATGCAACGATTTTACGAACAGATAGACCGTGGCAGTAAAGAACGTTGCATAGATATTCATAAGGAATGCAACACGATCGTAATGGATAAGCCACGGCATAGAAGCTGCGATAAACAAAGTCCACAATGCATATTCCTTTCCCAGAGTTTCTTTTGCTAAGAGATAGAGAAAGATAAGTGTTAAAAAACCAAAGAACACAGATGGTAACCGAGTAGCAGTCTCTGTTAGTCCTAAGACAGCGATGAAGGGAACTGTTGCGTAAATCGCGATCGGTGCTTTGTAGTCATCAAATGACTGAAAAAAGATTGGAAAAGGTTTACCAGTTTCATCACTGCCTTTAGTGAGGAGAGTATATGCGTTATAGCCGACTGATGCTTCATCACAGAAAAACCCTAACGGATTAGTTGCCAGATGATACGAACGTAAAAATAATCCTAAGGCAAGAATACAAGGAAGTAAGAGCGTTATGAGTATTTTTTGAAACGGGACAGTATTAGCGTTCATGTTTAAAAAGTATTACCTTCGGGTGATCATAAACGGTGAATGATTCATCAGCATTATCATCAGGAAAGGTAATGGGAATACCAAGGTATCTCAGGGATGGATAGTTTGTAAACTCTTGTATCTTTTTATACGATAGCCTATTTGCGAGTAGGTTTTGATAAAAAACAGTCATGGTTGGATATTTTTGGGGAACTGTAGGAATACTCCCCCATCCTCGATTTGAGGATAAAACGAGATAGTCATCGTTCTCGAGCAATTGGCGCATTTTATCCCATTTTTCAGGAGTGTCTGGATCAAAAACTGGAAGCTGATCGATCACAAATCGTTTTCCGTAGTTCTCTTCAAGAAGAAAAGGGAGAGGGTCATCCCAATGCTCGGCCAAAATACGATCAGTCTGAGGAAGATTCTTATAGATCCATTCAGAAGCAGCAACCCGTGTATTTTTATGAAGGTAAATCGAGAAATATGCTAATGGATGGATAAGAAGAAGAATTATAAAAACCCCACAGATGGCTTTATGGAAACGTCGAGAGATATAATCAGTACCGATCCCTCCGATAAGTGCAAGAAACGGAAACAGTGGTAAAAAATAACGCATGGGTTTTGAGAACTGTAGAGATTGATAAAGAAAAAAGCAGAGACAAAACGTAAGGAGGACGAAGAGAAGTAGTCTCCTCTGGTGTCGAAGTAAGACGTAGGTTCCAATTACTATAGCGAGACTTTGCACAATTCCTAATGAGTAAAATAACAGATTTGTAAAACTATAGATGATTGGCGGTTTCGTCATCCACTGTACTGCTGGTGGGAACCAAATATCAATACCTTCCCAAGATCTCAATTCTTTTATACTTGCGATAAAGTTACTGTTAATAGTGGGATTAAGAAAGTTCGCCGTTTCAAAGAGATATGGATTTGCTAAGCGAGTAGCAATATACGTGACAATGAAAAAAGTAGTCACGATGAATAAGAAGGAATGTATATGGGAAAAAATGTATGTCTTTGCATGAAACTTGCCATCAGTTTTAAGAAAATAAGGCAGTATCAGGAGGAGAAGAAAAAGTGGAAGTAGGTAGATGGCGCTTATTTTACAAGCAACGGCGAGGCCGAAAAGTAATGCTGCTAGAATGACTTCCCAATGTTTCCTGTTGTAATAGAATCGAAGAAGAAAGTAAAACGTTGCTACAAGGAACATGTTGAGAAAGGTATCGACAGTAAAAAAGTGCGATAACTGTATCGGTAGTACTGAGAGCGCATAGAAAAAGCTAGCAAAATAAGGAACAGATGGGTGAAGATGCTCTTTTTTTCTTAAAAGAGAAGCTGTTACGAAGACAAGGAGAACAACGAAGAGATCACAGATCCCCGAAAGTATTCTTCCTTGTAAGGTAAAGAGCGTATAGGTGTCTGTGTGTAATACAAGGGCAATAACTTTATTAAAAATCAGAGGAAATGTACCGTAGACAAAAAACCTCTGATTATTATTACCCGGATTAAACTGAGAGACTTGCGGATCAAGGTACGAAAGAAATGTTGGTGGAAGTTGCATGGCATTGCCGACCATAGTGAGAAATCGCTCATCAGGGTGGAGATGCTGATCTTGATCCCAGTTTGTATTATAGAGTCGAAATACTCCTGCAAGAAGCATAATACAACAGAGAATACCAGCAGACTTTATAAAATTTTTCATATCTTTTTATATATTGAAACAACAGGCCTATCGAATACAGAAACAGTTTCTTCATACCGGAAAATTGGATCACCCAGGTAGGTAATAGTGCACCAAATGTCACATGGTGTTTGGTAGATTTTAGTGAAGCCGACATTGCCAGTTAATAAGTCTTTATAGAAAACGTATCCTTTTGGAAACTTTTTTTCATTAAGCAACTTTACTTTTTCAACCCGTTGACTCGGAAGAATAATGTATGTACTTTTGTCTAAACGACTGCGAAGCGTTTGGGGTGTAAAGTCGGGAGAGGGGCTGTCTAGGTCATAGAAATTGAAGAGCTGAATGTTATGAAACGTATCATTAAAAGGAACGATACCCATATCATACATCTCACTTAAGATTTCGGGATTATGATCAAGATTTTTTCTTGCCCAGGAAGCCGCGGCAACTCGTGTGTCTTGTTGCACAAAGGACGTAATGACATACGAGATGGCAAAAAGAAAACTACAAACAAATATTAGGCAGTAAAGGTAGAGTCTTTTTTCTTTCAGGCGATGACTCACTTCAAAAATAACGACAGAAAGGAGTAGGTAAATAAATGGAAGTGTTGGAAGTAAATACCTCGTCCATTTTGCAAAAACTACCGACTGAGAAAAAAAGATAAGAAGAAAAAAACAAACAAGCAATTGATAGATAAAATGTTTTTTCTTAAATGTTAGATAGAGAAAAAAGAAAAATGATGGGATAAAAAGAGAAGCGAGTAATGGATTTAATAAAAACGGGAAACTATGAAGAAGCGGATAAAGAACAGGAGGTGTTCCATAAAACTCTCCAGTGTAGAAAACTGGAATTGTTCCTAGTACTACTCCTGATTCATACCGCATGCTATCTCTAAATCCATTGAAATCGAGAACAACATAGGGGTTGGTTATAAAAAAGACTATTCCTGCAAGAATGAAAGTAAAAAGAGTCTTACTTGTGCTACGTAAGAAATGGAGAAAGACTGAACGGAAATGTGAAAAAGATATATCTTTAAACGACAGGGAAAAGATAGTCAGTGGTATAGTTACCGCTAGTATGGCGCTTGATATTTTTATCGAACAGAGAACACCTAACGTTAAACCTGAGAGGAAAAGAAAGGCAATTTTCTTCGTTTTATAGTATCGTAGGCAACTGTAAAACAAAACAGTACTAAAAAAAGCCAGTAGCGTTTCTACGGTACCAAAGTGGGAAAACTGTATAAAACCGACACTCATGCTCGTAAGAAAAGCTGCAAGTATACCTACCTCTCTATTCTTTAGTTCTTTTCCGAGAAGGTACATACTTGGGATAAGCAGTGTTGAAAAAAAAGCTGCATAGACACGACTGATAACAATTGCTTGCTCAAATGGCACATTACAGTGAAAAAGCGCATTTTTACAAACGGAAGTGATGTTAAGAAGCATGCCAGAGAAATAAAAAAGATAAAGAGAGAGCGATCCATAGGCAAAAAAATGTGGATGCAGGCGATCAGGAAATAGCATTTGAGAAACAGACGATGCAATGTTTCTCTCATCAGGATGAAAGTAGAAGGGACTTCCCCAGTCGAGATTATAAAAGCGAAGGAAACAACCAACGATAATGAGTAGTAAAAGAATAAACCGGTAGTTCTGTTTTATAAGTACGTTCATACACTATTACTTTCTGTTCAGTCATCTATCAGCAATGAGCTGTGCTATCTTCTCTCCAAGTTCCACAGCGTAGTTTGTTCCTCTATCCCAAGGATAGACTTGCTCTATATTGGCTAAGAAGACATTGGAAAGTGGCGTTGTAAAAGGAGGAATACGTTTCGAGTAGTTTGTAGGAATAATAGGTTGTGCGAAGGGTGCTTTAAAAGCTTCATAAGCGATAATCGTTTGCTCGTATGTCGGATTAATTTTTCGAAGAAAAGGATCATAGATATGTAAGAGTTCTGCTTTTGATTTTGTGAAATATGGATGATCATGAGGAAGATAATTACCAAGATATACGAGGTGTTCATTCCCATAATGTTTTTTATCCATAAAATTAGTGTGTTCAACGACTGCCATAACAGGAGAGTTTGTATCAGCAACACTGAGCCAGTAGGTGTCATCAGGAAAAAAAGGTTTTTTTAATCGTAAAATAAGATTAATCGCTCCGAGTCCTTTTAACTGCTGGAGTTGCTTTTTATAGGAGTCTGGTAAATCGGGAGCAAGTTTTAAGAAAAGAAACGACGGCGTTGTTACGATAACTGTATCAAATGTTGAGCTGGCATTTTTTGCGCTGAGAGTAACTTTTCCATTACTCGTAAGCGAGGTTAACTCAGTATTAAAATGTACTTTTCCTCCGTTTTTCTCAATTGCCTCAACAAGTCTTTCTGCGAAAGCGAGAAATCCACCAGTTGGATAGGCAAGGGATTGTGTTCTCTTTTTAATCCTTGCCCAAAACCAGGCAAGAGAAATATCATTTGCGTATTTTCCAAACTTATTCTTAAAGAGAGGTTCCCAGAGAAGAGAATACGCTTTTTTCCCCATAAGGAACGGTAATGCGTTATCAGCATTTATTTTTTCAAGAGGTTTCCAAAAAGGATTCGATCGAAGGAGTCCGAGAGTTGCTATATTACGAAGTCTATCGACGATAGGAAGCTCAGGAAATTTCAAGGCAGCTGAGATAGAGTCAAACGCATAGATACGTTCGTTGACGTACCAGTTTGTATGGGGTCTCACCGTCACGACATCGTGTTCGATCTCTTTTGCCAAATGTAAAACAAAAGTGTCATTCGTGAACCAATGATGGTAATGTTTTTCCAGAGACCAGTCCCACTCTTTCTCTTTGTAACCAACCGCAAGCCCACCTGGCTTACTATCTTTTTCAAAAATAGTGATGTCATGTCCGAGTTTTTGAAGCGTATACGCAGCAGAAAGACCAGTAAAGCCGGCCCCAATAATACCTACCTTCATAGCGATGTGCCTCCGCGGGTGAGCAGGAGGAGAAATACTCCAATCACCACACTGGCAGCGCCTATGATACCAGACACAGCAAAGGAAGAACTTCCGGTCGCTGGAAGAGTCGGAGCAGGGGTTTGCGTCGGGACTGCAGCAATAAGTGTCGGTGTCACCGTTTCCGTCGGTGTTGTAGCAAGCGGAGTTGGAGAAATCGTTCCTGTTGGTGTTACGACAGACTTGGTTGGGGTAGGTGAGATCGGTTTGGTCGGCGAAATCGTTCCGGAAGGAATTCTTGTTGGTGTAGGAGTTGCTGTCGGTGTCACTGGTGCGACTGACGGTTCGGTAAATTGGCTTCCTTCAGCATGAACGACAAATTCTTGTTTAATTGTTTCGATAAGCCCTGCTCGATTACGTGTTTTAATTGTTATGGTATGTTTTCCAGGAGCGAGCGGTTGATTCGGACGAAAGATCCATCTTCCATTTCTGTCGGCATTTATCGTTGCACTCACAGGGTTTTCTGATTCAATTAATACTTGAACTCGTTCTCCAGGAAGTGCAGTACCGGAGAACTGAGGTTGCTGGTCATCAAATGTTTCCTGTTTTTCAGGAATCTGTATTTGTGGTTTTGCCTCAAGTTTTTCAGTTGCACTAAACGAAGGGAAATTATCAATGCTTCCTGAAGTGCTTGCAATATCCAGTATGATTGCTGTGTCATCAAGCGTAAAATCATAACTTTTCGAGAGAATAATACTAGGAACTGGATTTGTCTGTTTTGCAAAGACAACGGCTTGAGCCGTGCTGTCAGGGCTGATAATAAAGAGGTTGAATTTTGTTGAATCAGTGATGGTGTCATAGGAAGACAGCTCTTTTTCTCGAAGAATATTCAAAGGAATAAGGTACGACCCATTACTTTTTACCAGGACTGAAAGAGGTTGACTGGTATTGGTTGTGACATGAACAATTGCTTCAGTAATCGTAGTACCTCCAGCTGAAACAATATTTCCAATCATGGGATTTTGTGCAGAAGGAGGTTTGCCAATACTACCCGCTGTCGTAATAGAAAAAGGAGAGTTCTGGTTGAGAAAGGTTCCCGTACCAGAGAGAATTGAGAAGAAATATGTCGTCTTTGGCTTTAGGTCTTTCACTGTTATATAGTGCACCCGATATTCTATCGGTACTCCAGTTTGTTGATCTCTATCATCAAGCCCCAGTTTTCCTAGCTTCTGATCCGTTCCGTATGAGAGTGTGCCAAGAACGGTATCTTGTGTCGTGTATGAGACAGTAAAAGCGGTGTCAGAGACATTCGTAATACGAATATTCTCAGGGTTATTTGACGGAGCAGCGAATCCGAAAAGGATACCACTTTTTTGCGTGAGATAAGATGTCGCAAAAACACCCGACACGAGTAGTATAAGACCAAAAAGAGTTGGAATACGTTTATTCCAGATTGTTTGCCTCATGGTGTTGCTCCTTCTGTACTTACCGATTCCGATTCTGTATCAATGGTTACTTCAGGCGTAGGGCTAGGTTCTACCTCTTGTTCTGCCGCATCTGAGGCAGGGGTTGATTCGAGTGAAGCAACAGAGAGTATCGTTTCCCTTTTTTGTAACGTTTCCAGTACTGAGGCGTCAAATTCAGGGGTTATGGGTAAAATCTGAAAACTGAGTGTTTGGTCAATGGTTGAGGTAATTGACGTATGATAGAGATCAAATCCGATCCAGGCAACAACGACAATAAACGTAAGAATCGAGATAAATAAGAAGTATTTTTGTTTCATATCATCATTTAAAATACGCTTTCCCTCGCATGCTTAAAGAGAGGATGCCAGGATTTTGAATGTCTTTAATAATAGAAACGGTATCGATAGTAACCACACGATCGAACGACAGTAATAAATGGAGAAAATTCTTTATTTGATCGTATGTTCCTCTCCCCTCAACACCAAAGGTAAATGAGCCATTAGCGACAGGTAGAGGGGTCTCTTGTGTGACTTGAATTGGACCTGTCTGTAAGTTTGAAAGATCAATACCGGTACGCTGTGCGATAGTTTGTACTTGTCCCACAAATTGCGGTAGTTTTGCAGAGGTAGGGAGAGCACGAAAAATCGCATCAAGATTGTCTCCTAATGTATTATATTTATCTCGAAGCAGCGATATATTGGCAATTTTTTGACTAAGTGCTGCCTCAACGGTCTTAGCGTCTTCTTGTTTCCTTTTTAGCTCAGTAATTGTTGTCAGAGTTGGCCTGATGGCAAAAAAACCAAAGATGGATAAAGCAAAAAGGGTGAGGATAAGCGTTGTATATTGTTTTGCTTTTTCGTTCTGGATAATCGGAAAAAGCTTTATATACTCAATGAGCGTTTTCTTCGACAGGTGTTCTAGTAGTGATTTATCCACTTTCATAGTGGTTGTGCCTCCTTTAACACAGCAGTGATGCTGACACTAATAACTGCTTGCGATGTCTTATTCTCGATACTGTCCAGACTTACTGTTTTAATAGCATCATAGTTTTTTAGTTCTGTGAGGAATTGATTAAGAGCAGGGAAAGACTGTGCGTTTCCATCAATTTTAATCAGTCCTCCCGTTATGGTTATGGTATTAAGTGAAAGTTTGCCTGTAGCTATCCGGATAATATCGACAAAAAGTGTGTCCGGTGTATACTTGAGCGATTCGAGCAGTTGAATACTCGCTATACGTGCCTGCAGTTCTCGATACTGATCTTCTTGTGGTTTCAGAAGGGATACGACTCGCTGTTCTTGCTTTATTTTCTCGTTCAGATCGATAATTTGTCGATCAAGAGAAAAACGGTAAAGAAACGCACCAAGAGCTATAATTTCTGTTGCCATCAGAATGACCCTTCCAATACCAAGCGCCCAGAGAACGAATTTTTCTAAAAATCCTTTTTCTTGCCCACGCAAAAGGTTGACGGAGACATTTTTTCCCATCTTAAATCCAGTCTATGTGTTTTTGTAGGGATTGTCAAAGCAAAAAAGCCTCTGATTGAGAGTGGAAATGTAAATACATTTATGGTATACTTTTATTCAGTTAAAAGTTCGAAGTTATACATGTAAAAAGTACAGTGTAACGTTTAGGCTAATGGATTTTACTCTGTGGAAGTTTACATGCTACTTTGAGTTTTTAACTTTTTTGTTATATGGCAACTGATCAAAAAACACGCACTGTACCTCTCGATAAAATCCGAAACATCGGTATTATCGCACATATCGACGCAGGTAAAACCACAACGACAGAACGTATTCTTTTCTATACAGGCAAGACCTACAAAATAGGTGACATCGATGAAGGTAACACCCAGATGGACTGGATGGAACAAGAAAAAGAGCGAGGTATCACCATCGTTTCTGCTGCGACAACAACCTTCTGGAAAGAACATCGTATCAATATTATCGATACTCCAGGTCACGTTGACTTTACCGCCGAGGTAGAGCGTTCTCTTCGTGTTCTTGATGGAGGTATCACCGTGCTTGATGCAGAAGAGGGAGTTCAGTCTCAGTCAGAAACGGTTTGGCGACAAGCGGATAAATATAAAGTACCGAGAATTTGTTTTGTGAATAAGATGGACAAGCTTGGTGCTGATTTTCTTGCGACGGTAAAGAGTATTGAGGTTAGACTTGGTGCAAACCCTGCAATTATGGTTATCCCTATTGGGAGTGAAAGCAGTTACGTCGGCAACGTCGATCTTTTGACACAAAAAGCGATTCGTTGGAGTTCAGAAGAGTTAGGAGCAAAGTTTGATATTTCTGATGATATACCAGATGACTTGAAAGACCGAGTTAAAGAGTATCGTAACAAGTTAATTGAGAAAATTGCAGAGACAAATGATGCGCTTTTGGAAAAATACCTTGCTGGTGAAGAGCCAACAGTTGAAGAACTGAAAAAAGCACTTCGAGCAGCAGTTATCGCGTATAAATTAGTACCAATTTACGCTGGGACGTCGCTCCGGAATAAAGGGGTTCAGCCACTTCTTGATGCAGTGCTTGATTACCTTCCTTCCCCTGTTGATTTAAACGAAGTAAAAGGACTCAATCCTAAGACAGGTGAAGAAGAAGTTCGTAAACTTGTTCCCGAAGAAGCATTTAGTGGACTCGCCTTTAAAATCCAAAATGATCCACACGTTGGAAAACTTACCTACTTTAGAATTTATTCAGGGACTCTTCTGGCGGGCTCATACATATTCAATAGTACGAAAAACGTTAAAGAACGCGTAGGACGACTTCTTCTCATGCATGCAAATGAGCGAGAAGAGATTAAAGAAGCATACGCTGGAGAGATCGTCGCGATCGTCGGACTCAAAGACACAATCACTGGCGATACACTCTGTGATGATAATAAACCGATCGTTCTTGAAAAAATCTCATTCCCAGAACCCGTTATCTCTCTCGCAATTGAGCCGAAGACAAAATCGGACCAGGAAAGATTGGGTTACTCAATTAAGCGTTTGACAGAAGAGGATCCTACTTTCAGAGTTAAGACAAATCACGAGACGGGACAAACTATTATTTCAGGTATCGGTGAGTTACAGCTTGAGGTTATGGTCGATCGTATGAAGCGAGAGTTTAATGTGCTCGCAAACGTCGGCGCACCACAAGTTGCCTATAAAGAAACGTTTGAGGCACAGGTTGAAGGAGAAGGAAAGTATATTCGACAATCAGGAGGACGAGGACAGTATGGTCACTGTCTCCTTCGCATTGAGCCTAAACCTCGTGGAGAAGGAAATGAATTTGTTGACGCAATTAGAGGAGGAGCAATTCCAGCAGAGTTTATCCGTGCAGTTGAAAAGGGGGTCTTTGAGACGCTTGATAATGGTATTCTCCTTGGCTATCCAATCGTCGATGTGAAAGTTACTTGCTATGACGGTTCCTATCACGATGTTGATTCATCAGAAGTAGCCTTTAAGATTGCAGCGTCACAAGCTTTACAAGCAGCTTCCAGAAAAACGCAGATGGGGCTTTTAGAGCCCATTATGAAAGTCGAGGTAACAACTCCATCAGAGTTTATGGGAGATATTATCGGTGACCTTTCCGCAAAACGAGCACAGATTTCAGGTACTGAAGAGCGGGGTAATGCAACTATTATTCTTGCAATGGTTCCTCTTGAAGAACTTTCTGGATACGCGACACAGATTCGTTCCATGTCACAAGGAAGAGCGTCATATTATATGGAACCAAGTCACTACGAGATTGTTCCACGTAACATCGTCGAGGCGATGCTTGCAAAATCCACCTTCACCGGCCGCGTTGCATAATTACAACGGTAATTCTCTATTTGCGAAAAAGAAAAAATACCTCTAGGATAATAATAGGCTGCAATTTTTACGGCCGGTTTTATCGTGAGAGCATTATTTTCTTCTAAGCGTCGCATTATCGGAATTCTTATTCTTTTCTTCCTTGTTATCTCGGTTGGAGTGGGTGTCTATGTTTCTCAACAGCAGCAAAATCTTCAACAAAACGCTGCTACTGGGGCCGATCTTGTCATTGATGGATTTCAACTCACTGATGCTGCGGGGAACTTAAAAAATACCTTCGCTCCAAATGAAGATATCTTCGTAAAAGTAACTCTTAAGAACCAAGGATCAGCAAAAGGGGTTTCTGTCGACGGAAGTACCTATACCCAAATTTACGGTAATAAAGCAAATGACGTTGCTGATGGAGCGGTGTCTGATGTGAAGATGTCAATGAAAAATGGAGAATTTAGTGCCGGAGGTTCATTACCATACGGTTCAGCACCGCTTGGGACAAGCAGAGGACATTTTGTCGGAGGTGTCTATTCATGGAAGAAAGCCACAACGGGAAAATATACTGCACGAGTTTTTATTAACTTTGATAAGAAAGTGCAGGAAACGAATTATAAGAACAATCAACTGAGTGTTAGCTATACAATTGCTGACCTGAAGCAGCAAGGGACGGTAACAAAGTCAAAGCCATCCAATTTTTCTAGCTGGCCGACCTGTGTAGAACCAACTTCAGAACTCGTTTCAGGTCTTCGTGGCTGCGTCGGTGAAGGAATCGGACCAAACGGAAAAGGGGTTGGAAAAATTCGCAATACCTCATCACAGACACAGACAGTCGGTATAGCTTCATACAAAGCTTATCTTCCTTATCCAACTGTCTATCCTACCTGTGAGCCTGGAGATTGTATAGAAAAGTTTAACTGGATCTGGACACAAACGTATTTCGATAGTAAAACTGTTTCCTTAGGACCGGGGGAGACAGCATACTTCACCGTTTCTCTTCCGAGTTGCGCCTGGCAGATAGATGTCTTTAAAGGGGAAGTTATCCCGTCTTTTATTCCTAAAACACAGTTCTATTCAGGAAAAAAGACCTATCTTGATGGCTACTTTAATACCAAGCTTACTGTCTGTAAGCCTGTAATCCCACCACCCTCACCAACGCCTACAGTGAAGGCAACGCCGACCCTGACACCTACACCGACGTTAACACCGACAGTAACGCCAACACTACCACCTGGAGTTACGCCGACCGTGACGCGTACACCTACGCCCACTCTTACAAACACTCCTACGCCAACAGTGACAAAAACACCGACACCTACAGTTACCCCAACCTTGACTCGAACACCTACACCGACGTTGACGGTAACACCAAGCGTGACGCTTACGCCGTCACCTACCCTTGCCTGTCCGGTACCAAAAAAAGTGATGAATGTTCGTGTAACCTGTCCAAGTTGTTCAAGTCAATAATATGCATATTCGAATATCAAAACGACTCTTAATCGGAATAATAGTACTCCTTATACTAGGTGTCGGTTTATTCATCGCACTTTTTCAGAGTCAGAAGCAACAAGAAATCAGGCAACGGGCTGCAGAACCAGGGGTAGGGTCGTGTCCTGTTGAAGGAGCATCATGTGAGTGGGATCCCGTCGATGGAGCAACGTCGTATACCTACTCTGTTACCGATACCAGTACAGGAGCAATTATAAAAGGAGGTTCGGTCCCTGCAGGTACGACTAAAGTTACTTTTACTCCTGAGCCAAACAAAACCTATCACTGTGAAGTGAACGCAGTGAATGATTGTGGTCCTGGCCCAGTTGGAGAAGGAACAAACACGTGTGCTGCTGGGCCGACACTGACGCCGACAGAAACACCGACTCCTACCATAACGCCGACACTCCCGCCTGGAGTTACACCTACTTTAACCTTGACACCGACGGTAACAGAGACACCAACGCCTACAGTCACAAAAACTCCGACACCGACGCCTTCACCTACCGAAGAACCCACGCCTACTGATGTTATTGCATTAATAGAGACACCAACGCCTACTATAAAACCAAGTAGCACGCCGCTTCCGACCAGGACACCGACACAGCCACCTGCGCCGACAAATCCGCCGCAACAACCGCAACCTACAACGGTGATCGTTCAGACGTCGCCACAGCCGACAATAGCTCCCACAGGAGATGTCATTCCGACGATCGTCGGAGCCGGTATAGCAATGATTATGGTCATCGGCGGCATCCTCTTGTTCATCTTCTAGGTATAATCTGGGGGAGAATCGAAAGCAGGAAGTACTTTTTATTGATAGTCTACGAAGGTTAGTTAATGACCATAATAACCTAATGAAAAAAGCTTTTTTAATTCATCTCGATTAGTTATTTTCGTGAAAAGACTTGCAGGATCAGCATTGATAACTCCTGCAAGCTCTACTTGTTTTTTTACTAGCTCTTCCTTAGCTTCTTCTAGTATTTCCCTTTCATCTTCTGGACAACTCTCTTGAGCAGTTGTGACGATATCTAATTCATGAGCAAAATAACCCTGTATGGGGGTAACAATAGATTCTTTTAACGAAAAAAAGTAATGATAAGCATTGTCAACTGCAGATACCTGTTCCGGTGAAAGATGGGGAAAGATTTCCTCTAGAGCTTTATAAACACCATCCATCGAGGTAATGGCAGTCATTACATCTCCTTCTTCTATATGTTTTACCCACTGGATAAAGCGTGCGCCATTAAGATTACTTGGTAGGGCAACAGTAATCGCTTTGGCTGCATTGATAGCTTCTGTTGTTCTCTCTCGATAACGTTCAGCAAACTGGGTTTGAGTCTCTCGTCCAAGAGTTTTCTTAAAGTGGTCAAAACGGTATCCATGAAGAAGGTCTTGTTCTATTAATCCTTCTGCGATGTATTTTTCTTGTCTTCTTGCTCGAAATACTTGATATGCTAAACAACGTTCCCAAATTCGTTCAGCAACCTGATCAAATGAATCAGTTGTATCTATGTTCAAGGAAACTCCATGATTTGCAAAAGATGTAGCGAGATCATTGTAATATTGTTGCAGATGAGTATCAGGTGAAAACCCAGGAATTTCTTTGGCCATATTTATATAGAGTTTTAGCATATAATCTGGTGTCACATAGCCTAGTTGACTGAGATGAGGATAATGAGGGTCTGCAAGTAAGGCGTGATCGGAGTAGTCCGTAAACGCATAGTTCTCATTTCCCCACAAGAGAATATTTTCCGTATGTGATGATCGATCCATAATTTTTGGTTGTCCCCCAAATAGATTGTCTGCTAAGAGCGATGTGTACATGTGAAGAATTCTTTCGACATATTCCGGATCATCTATTTTTGGATAACATTCATTGTAAGTGTAAGAGGCTCGGACCGTAGATGGAGTCAATCGTATAATATAACCTTGCTCATTACCATTTCTTGTAAAGGTAATCCTTCCGGCTGCTTTTGGTGAATCATTGTTTGTGTTATCCTGAAGTCGATTAAACTCTGTGTCAGCCTGTTCTTTTTCTACTGCGCCAGAAATAATATGCCTTCCTGTCCGCCATTGGTAGTCGCCGAATCCACCTTTTCTAGTGCCACAACCTTTCATTTCAACAATAAACTCCTTACCAGCTACTGTTACAACAACAGGGTTCATTTCACCATCCTCATTATTCATCAACACGCCTGTTCTCCCTTCGTCGGAACTACCATAAAATAATAAGTGATATGTATTATTTTTTTCTGTTGCTTGAGCTATCTTTGTGTCTAATACAGTAGTTACCATAGAAGGGAGATCTTGTGACTGTGCAATTGTATTTATCTCTTGTGGAGTCAAATGATAGATATCTTCTTCCGTAGTAACGACTAATTCACCATCTTCTAGATGCATACGTAAATCCTCAGGTAATAAGTCCCAATATTCAGTTTTTAAAATATCTGGGTTATCAACTTTTTGATATACTCCTCTCAGTAAACTCACAACCTTCGTTTCGCTTCTAAATCCCCCAATAAGGATTGAATCACTAATTTGCCGTTTTGAAGAAAAATACTTAGGTCCGTATAAGGGTTTTATTTTGCCGTCAGGCATTTGGTAAAAGCCAATTACATAAGGATTGGTGAAATTTTTTGTATTATGTTTTGCATGAGCGAGCCACGGAAATGCCCCAGCAGCAATTTCACTATCTATTGCAGCTTGACGTTCTTTTTGTTTCTCATCTTCATTAGCAAGTACTGCTTGTTCGGAAGTAGAGAAGCTGACATCTGTGAGGCTTGTTCTAATATATTGAGCTTGTTCACTCCAAGGTACAGATATGAGATAGGTTTTTCGTAAGGGAACTTTTGCTGCCGCAAAATTTTCACTTTCGACATGAGGAGCGAGGGAAGCTATATCTTTTAGTGTTCCCATGCTAGGGATGCCATGGCTAAGCTCTCTATTAATGGTATCGACACTATTCGCAAATTCTGCCGTTCGTTGCCCATTAGCTCCTTGAGAGTCGTAGCCTCTATAGTCAGTCACAGAAGTACTATACAATAGTTTCTTGTGTATGAAAAGGTAACATTTCAGGGTATTGTTTATTCAGTACTATATAATAGTACTCATGAAAAAACTTAGTATCGGCCTTGGTCTACTCATGTGCCTTTTTCTTTTATACGGAGGTTTTCTCAGTGTAAAAGGAAAGATTAAACGTGATGTTATGCGTCCGGTGAACTCAGATGTTTCTCCATCAGTCTCTCCGACACCGATTGTCATCCATGATACAGAAGAGAAGCAGAGTGTTTTTATACCATACTGGGCAATCCCATCTTCGCAAGCAGCTATTGACGAAGACACGGTAGTATACTTTGGTGTTACGCCGAATACATCGTCAGTAAATAGAAATGAGGAGGGGTATAGAAATCTAGCGACATTTCTTAAGAGAACAAAAACGAAAAAAAAGATACTGACACTCCGTATGATTGACCCAGAGGTAAATACCTCGGTGCTTTCACACGTAAATGCTCAGAAGCAAATAGCCACGGATATTGCCCGACTAGCAAAAGAGAATGGTTTTTCAGGGGTCCTTTTAGATCTGGAACTTTCGGCCATACCACTTGACTCGGTGGTTACACAGATTAGCTCGTTCACCAAAAAAATTTCATCAGAAGTGAAGAGCGAAAAATTATCCTTTTCGGTGGCTATCTATGGTGATACGTTTTATCGGGTACGACCATATGATATCAAGGCTATTGCGACTGTTTCGGATTCTCTTTCTATCATGTCATATGACTTCCATAAAGCCAGAGGAAACCCAGGGCCGAACTTCCCTCTGCATGGTAAAGAACGCTACGAATATGACATGGAAAAAATGGTCGATGATTTTCTTCGATTCGTACCCGGAGAGAAACTGACGATTGTGTTTGGATTGTATGGGTATGATTGGGTAGTGGATGAAAAAGGAAAAATGGTAGAGCAAGGAAGCCCTATGACAACGACACAGGTTAATGCCTTTCTCAAAAGATGTCAGACATGTAAGGTAACTCGAGACGCTCTCTCTTCAGAATCAAAGATAACCTATACACTCAATGGGAAAAATCATGTTATCTGGTATGAAGATTTTTCTTCAGTTGAAAAAAAGAAAGTATTTTTAAGAACGAAAGGTATAAACTCCTTTAGTTACTGGGCCTATTCGTACTATTAATAAAGAGAGAAGTAATAGTTATTACCTATCTCTTATCATCTTTTCATTTTCTTCATAAACTAGGGTATTGACGGCTAAATTAAAATGGTGTATCATTACGATTACTCTCAGAAAAGAAATATTTCTGTTGTATTGAGTAAGGGACTTGTAAAAGAACCTGAGTAGAGGTTCTTTTTTACATCAATAATACTATGGCTGATAAATTTCAAAGAAATAAACCACACGTCAATATCGGAACTATTGGGCACGTTGATCATGGTAAAACCACGACAACTGCGGCTATTGCTACTGTTCTTTCAAAAAAAGGAATGGCAACTGCTAAGAAATACGAAGATATTGATAATGCTCCAGAAGAAAAAGCCCGCGGCGTTACCATTAACATCTCCCACATTGAATACGAAACAGAAAAACGTCACTACGCACATATCGATGCTCCAGGACACGCAGATTACATCAAGAACATGATTACAGGTGCCGCCCAGATGGACGGTGCTATCTTAGTTGTTTCAGCTCCTGATGGCCCTATGCCTCAGACACGAGAACACATTCTATTAGCTTATCAGGTTGGTGTTCCAGCAATTGTTGTCTACCTTAATAAATGTGATATGGTTCAAGACGAAGAACTTCTTGACCTTGTTGAGATGGAAGTTCGAGAATTGCTTACAAAATATAAGTATCCTGGTGATACTGTGCCGATTATTCGTGGTTCTTCTCTTAAAGCTCTCGAAGGTGATGCTGAATACGAAAAAAAGATTACTGAGCTTATGGATGCAGTTGATGAATATATTCCAACGCCAGTACGAGCACTAGATAAACCACTCTTAATGCCAGTTGAAGACGTTTTTTCAATCAAAGGACGAGGAACGGTCGTTACGGGAAGAATTGAGCGCGGTGTTGTCAAAGTTAATGAAACTATTGAAATTGTCGGTATGAAAGCAACAACCTCAACAGTTGTTACCGGCGTTGAGATGTTTAAGAAACAGCTTGATGAAGGACAAGCAGGAGATAATGTCGGACTTCTTCTTCGAGGAGTTGAGAAAAATGATGTCGAGCGCGGACAAGTCATCGCAAAACCAGGTTCTATTACACCCCACACTGATTTTGAAGCAGAAGCATACATTCTCACCAAAGAAGAAGGCGGTCGTCATACACCATTCTTTACCGGTTATCGACCACAGTTTTATATCCGAACCACAGATGTAACTGGAACAGCAACACTCCCTCAAGGAACAGAGATGGTTATGCCAGGAGACAATTCAAAAATGACAGTGAAACTTATTGTGCCAGTAGCCTTAGAAGAAGGCATGCGGTTTGCAATCCGCGAAGGTGGAAAAACCGTTGGAGCAGGTGTCATCAGTAAAATTATTAAATAATCCCGCTTAAAGGCGGGATTGTTCTTTAACAGTCTGTTGGTATTTATACAATCTACGATATGCCAAAGGGAAGAATTAGAGTCAGGCTTAAAAGTTATGACCCACGCGTTATTGACGCGTGTTGTCAGCAAATATTAGATACGGCTATACGAACCGGAGCTAAGATCGTGGGTCCTGTACCACTTCCCACACAAAGAAGTGTCTACGTTGTTAACAAATCACCATTCGTAGATAAAGATGCAAGAGACCACTTCGAAATTCGAGTACACAAACGACTTATTGATATCGTTTCACCAACAGACAAAACAATAGACAGCTTAACCCATCTGGAGCTTCCGGCTGGAGTTGACATCGAGATAAAGATGTAGGTTTTGACTAAGTTTTGGTATATAATTACACACCGATGCCCAAAAATGAAATACATTACCAAACGTAACTGGTAATACAAGCCTAATTAAGGCAATCTGATAAAAGATTGAACAGAAGGTAGCCTAGTAGGCTATCTTTTTTTGTTAAGGATTACAAACTATGCAAACACTAATAGGAAAAAAAGTAACACAAACACAAGTATTTATGACTGATGGGTCACGACTTCCTGTGACAAAGATTGCAGTTATGGATATGCCTGTTGTGCAGGTAAAAACGCAAGAGAAGGATAAGTATACTGCGCTACAGCTTGGTTTTGGAGAAAGAAAGCGAGCATCAAAAGCGCTACAGGGACATAGTAAAAAGGCAAAACTTGAAAAGGTTCCAGCCTTTTTTTATGAAGTAAAAGTCAATGCAGATGCAGCACATAGTATTGGCGACGTCATAAAGGTAAGCGATGTGCTAAAGCCTGGCGATTTAATTAAAGTAACCGGTGTCTCAAAGGGAAAAGGATTCGCTGGAGGAGTAAAACGATACCACTTCCGAGGTGGACCAAAGACACATGGTCAATCTGATCGTCATCGAGCACCAGGGTCAATCGGACAAGGGACGACACCAGGCCGTGTCTATAAAGGCAAGAGAATGGCAGGGCATATGGGTGTTGACCGAGTTAGTGTGAAGAATTTAGCAGTTATAGAAGTTTCGCCAACAGAAATAACGGTAAAAGGGCTTATTCCTGGAGGCAAAAATACCATTGTACTCGTAGAGAAAATAGGAGAACAAAAAAATGTTATTGGACTCTATAAGACAGAGCCTCAGCAGGAAGAAAAAGTAGTAGAAGAGCCAAAGGAGACGGTAGCAAACGAGGCTGCTACAGAAGCAGTTGTTGCAACCACGACAGAAACATTAGCAGTTGAAGAACCGGTATCTCAAGAGCAAGAGATAAAGGAAGAAGCAAAGGAAGTACAGGCTACCGCAGAGGAACAGAAGGAGGAAAAGTAAGATGCCAGCACGTAAAAAAACAGAAGAAGCCGTAGTAAAGCTTCCAAAGAAAACAACAAAAGTAAAGACAGATGTCCCTGCAGTTGTATCTATGGATCCAGCTAAGGCTGAAAAAACAAAACGGGTGACCGGTCCTTCAGTTGATATCTATGATCTTTCCGGAAAGGTGACTGGAAAAGTGACCCTTCCTGCAGTCATATTTGCGGCTAAGGAAAATAAACCATTAGTTGCACAAGCCGTACGGGTCTACCTAGCAAATCAACGAAAAGGGACTGTATCGACAAAAACACGAGGAGAAGTACAAGGATCAACACGAAAAATTTATCGTCAGAAGGGAACAGGTCGAGCTCGTCATGGTTCAAATAGAGCACCAATTTTCGTTCATGGAGGAGTAGCTTTTGGTCCAAAACCACGAGACTATTCCTTAAAGTTACCACAAAAAATGAAGCGAGTAGCACTTTTCTCGGCATTATCAGCAAAGGTTAAAGATGGGGAGATAAAAGTTGTTTCAGGATTAGCAAGTATCGAACCAAAAACAAAAGTAATGGCACAGTTAATGAAACAGCTATCATCAGATGCAAAAAAACGAAAGGTCCTGTTAGTTACTGAAAATGATACAGAGAATATCTCACGAGCAACAAAAAACTTAGAAGGTGTTTCGTATACAGCAGCCTCCAGGCTGAACGTCTATGACGTCTTAACCAGTAAAATGCTTATCCTTATGCAAGAGTCAGTCGCAATGCTTGAAAAGACATTTATTGTATCGAAATAATATGACACATTTATTAACAAAACCGATTATTACCGAAAAATCAATGAAAGACGTCGATAAAAGTAAATTCACGTTTCTCGTTGAATATTATGCAACCAAAGAGATGATCAAAAGAGCTGTTCAAGACAAATTTAATGTTACTGTTCGATCAGTAGCGACTACCTATATTAAAGGAAGAAGTGTACGAGCTGGCATGCGAAGAGTTGAAGTGAAATTGCCAAGACTGAAAAAGGCCATCGTAACCTTAAAGGCAGGCGAAAAAATAGATCTGTTTGAAGCAGCGGTATAACACCATGAAAAGACTGAAATTTATTAGAAAAAAAAGAGGAGGACGTGATACACAAGGCCATGTAGCCGTACGTCATCGTGGTGGTGAGCATAAGCGATTTATGCGGGTTATCGATTTTAGACGTGATAAATTTGGCTTAGAAGGAAGAGTTATTGCAATCGAGTACGATCCAAATCGCACAGCAGATATTGCACTCGTTCAGTATCCTGATGGCGAGAAGCGATATACGCTCGCACCGGAGGGGTTGCAAGCTCATGATAAAATAGTGTCCGGTGAAAATGTAGAGCTTAAGACTGGTAATGCAACAACGCTTGCGAATATGCCAATCGGAACAATTGTGCATAATATCGAGTTAACGCCGGGAAAAGGTGGGCAGATCGCTCGCAGTGCTGGAACAGGGGCAATAGTCTCCGCTCGGGAAAATGAATTTGTTCATCTCAAAATGCCCTCTGGTGAGATGAGAAAAGTACGGGCTCTCAGTATGGCGACAATCGGACAGCTTGGCAATGTGAATTGGAAGAATGAAGTCGTCGGGAAAGCAGGAAGAAATAGAAATAGAGGTATTCGACCCACTGTCCGTGGAGTAGCACAAAATCCAAGGTCACATCCTCATGGAGGAGGAGAAGGACGTTCCGGTATCGGTATGTCGAGTCCGAAGACCTTCGCAGGAAGAAAAGCAGTCGGTAATACGCGAAAGAAAAAGAAATACTCAGATAAGCATATTTTACAAAGGAGAAAGAAAAAATAATGCCAAGATCACTAAAAAAGGGTCCATTTATCGATCCTAAATTAATGCAAAAAGTGCAAAGACAGAAACAGACCGGAGATAAGTCTCCGATCAAAACCTGGTCACGAGCGACACAGATCTCTCCAGACTTTGTAGGACATACCTTTGCAGTGCATAACGGACGAGTCTTTATCAATGTACTCGTCTCAGAGCCGATGGTGGGCCACAGACTTGGTGAATTCTCACCAACACGTACCTTTAGAACACATGGAAGAGTAGTAGCGCGAGAAATTAGTAAAACATAAGGAAATTATGCAAGTACAAGCAGTAAGTAGATCAGTAAAAATTAGTCCACGAAAAGTACGAATCGTCGCCGACGCAATTCGAAGTTTATCAGTGAGTAAAGCCTTACAAGCACTTGCTCTTATAGAAAAAAGAGGAGGAAGTGTTTTGGAAAAGACACTGAGAAGTGCTATCGCAAATGCGGTAAATAATGCCAAGCTTTCTCAAGAAGGATTGTTTATCAAAGAAATCGATGTAACCGATGGGCCAGCCCTGAAGCGTTATCATCCATCGACACGAGGAAGAATCCATCCATACAAAAAAAGAAGCAGTCATGTACGAATAGTATTAGAAGAAAAGAAAGGAGATAAAGTTCAAAGTACGGCTATCGAAACTCGAAGCAAATCAAAATAAGAAAATAGTTTCCGATTTCGATAGAAAGTATTAAAAATTTTTAAAAATATGGGTCAGAAAGTTAATCCACATTTATTACGATTAGGTACCGTTTTTAATTGGAACAGTCGTTGGTTTGACGAACGACGGTATAAAGAAACCGTGCTTGAAGACTATACCTTGAGGAAAGTACTTCTTGAGAAGCTGAGAGCAGCAGGAGTAGCTCGTGTAGAGATTGAGCGGTCAATTAATAGTATTAAAGTCATTGCCTATGTTTCCCGCCCTGGACTTGTTATTGGACGTGCAGGAACAGGACTTGAAGAGTTGAAGAAATTTATTAACGCTTTTTTTGTCGCACAACGGGGGAAACAAGCTCCAAAGGTTGATATCCGAATTGAACCAGTTAAAGAACCAAATCTTGATGCCTATCTTGTTGCAAAGAGCGTTGCTGAGCAACTCTTAAGAAGACTTCCCTATAAGAGGGTTTTGAATCAAACAGCTGAAAAGGTTATGTCATCGGGGGCGTTTGGAGTGAGAATTGCTCTTGCAGGAAGAATCGGTGGATCTGAAATTGGACGAAGAGAAAGAATTCAGAAGGGAACAGTTCCTTTATCAACAATCAGAGAAAATATCAGTTATGCAAGTTCTCCAGCTTTGACAAAGAAAGGCTACGTCGGAGTGAAAGTCTGGATCAATAGACCAGTAGGAAAGGAATAATATGTTACTACCACGAAGAGTTAAGTATCGAAAACAAATGCGAGGAGCCTTAAAAGGGAAAGCTACCGGAGGCGTAAAATTCGCTTTCGGCGAGTACGGGTTAATTGCTCTCGGAACCGCATGGATTTCTGCTCGGCAGATTGAAGCAGCACGACGGTCTATTACCCACTATACGGCTCGTGGAGGAAGAATTTGGATTCGTATCTTTCCTGATAAGCCGGTCACAAAAAAACCACCAGAGGTACGTATGGGAAGCGGAAAAGGCGATGTCCATGAGTACGTGGCGACGGTGAAGCCAGGAAGAGTGCTCTTTGAGATGGGTGGCGTTACCAAAGAGATTGCCTATGAAGCACTCCGGCTTGCGGGTCATAAGTTGCCTATTAAGACAAGAATTATCACGAGAGGAAATTAAGACTATGAAAACAAGAGAAAAAAAAGATTTACATACAAAAGAGATTCCTGAGCTTACAAAGCTCTTAAAAGAAACAAAAAATGCATTGTTCACCTTACAAATGGATCATGCTCAGCAAAAATTACAAAATAAAAAAGAGTTATTTATGAAGAGAAGAGATATAGCGCAAATAGCAAGTATTTTACATACAAAGGAGGTTAAAAATGGGTAAGATTTTAACGGGAAAAGTTGTTTCAGTAGGTATGCAGAATACAGTTGTTGTAGAGATTATACGGAAAACACCACATCCCTTGTATAGAAAACTATTAACAAGAGGTAAAAAATATAAAGTTGAAACAAAAGGTATGACAGTTGTGGTTGGGCAAGAAGTACAGATTCACGAAACACGTCCAATTGCTAAAGATAAGCACTTTATGCTTGTGGAGAAAAATTCATGATACAACACAGATCTATATTAACAGTCGCGGATAATTCAGGAGCTCGATCTCTTATGGTTATTCACATTTTTGGAGGCTCAAAACGAAAATTTGGCCATATCGGTGATGTGCTTAACTGTGTTGTTCAGCAAGCAAATCCTCATGGACAAGTGAAAGATGGAGAAATGGTAAAAGCTGTACTGGTAAGAAGTCGTAAAGAATTACGAAGAGCAGATGGCTCATATATTCGTTTTTCAGATAATGCAGCAGTCTTAATCGATAATCCTAAGGATAAAAACCCACGGGGAACACGTATCTTTGGCCCAATAGCACGGGAAATTCGAGATAGGGGTTTTGCAAAAATTGCCAGTATGGCGCCGGAGGTTCTCTAATATGAAAATTAAAAAAGGAGATACAGTAAAAGTTGTTGCAGGAAAAGATGCAGGAAAAACTGCAAAGGTGCAGCGTGTCTTTGAAGCGGATCTCAAAGTACTTGTTGAAGGGATAAATCAGTACAAAAAACATATAAAAGCACGTACGCAAACACAAAAATCAGAAATTATTACTATTACAAAACCACTACCAGTCTCAAATGTTGCGCTTATTTGTCCTAAATGTAAGATGCAAACACGAGTAGGATATAAAATTGAGAAGGGAGAGAAGACACGAATTTGTCGAAAGTGTCAAAACGTATTATGACAGCAAAACAAGACCAATTAGCAGCCATGCAAAAAAAAGTCCAGGATTCTCTAAAGATTAGTAACCCTATGGCTGTGCCAAGACTTATAAAAATTGTCGTCAATATGGGTGTAAAAGATGCTGTTTCAGATAAAAAGCATATTGAACAGGCAAGCATCGCTATGGCCAAAATTACCGGACAGAAAGCAAAAGTAACGAAAGCAAAGAAAGCTATTGCAACATTTAAGCTTCGAGAGGGAGATGCCATCGGCTTGGTTGCGACGCTTCGGGGGAAGAGAATGTATAGTTTTCTTCATAAGTTAGTCTCCATTGTGTTACCTCGTATGAAAGATTTTCATGGAGTAAAGGCAACAAGCTTTGATGGAAAAGGTAATTATGCGCTTGGATTTACCGAGTATGCAGTTTTTCCGGAAATCGACACAGGTAGTGTTGATCGCCTCCAAGGGATGGAGATGATTTTTGTAACAACGGCTGAAGATAATAAAGGAGGGCATGCTTTGCTTTCAGCACTGGGAATGCCATTTGAGAAAGGAAAAGCAACGAAGGACGCATAAGGTGTGGTATACTTACGTGCGTAAATAAAAAGAAAAACTATGGCAAAAACATCAGACATCGTTAAGTTCAAAAGGAAGCAAAAATTCGAGGTTCGTATGGTAAACCGTTGCAATCTTTGTGGAAAGACACGTGGTTTTATGGGAAGATTTGGTGTTTGTCGAATGTGTTTCCGAGAACTTGCAGCAAAAGGTGAGTTACCGGGAGTAGTAAAAGCAAGTTGGTAGTACTATGAATTATCCTGTAGCAGATTTTATTTTACGAATTAAAAATGCCTATGCGGCCCGAAGAAAGGTCGTTATCATGCCGCACTCAAATATCAATACTGCTATTGGTGCTCTTTTGGTAAAAGAGGGGTTTCTCGCAACGTGTAAAACAGAAGAGGTTGATGGAAAAAAAATTATTAGCACAACACTTAGATACGTAAAACGCCGTCCTGTGGTGAGTGATGTAGTTATCATCTCAAAGCCATCGCTTAGAACCTATGTGGACGCAAAACACTTACAAAAAGTATTACAAAGAGACGCTATGGTAGCGATTATGTCTACTTCACAAGGCATTATGACGGGAAAAGTGGCACAAGCAAAAAATGTTGGCGGCGAGTTATTATTTAAAATTTGGTAAACATTATGTCAAAAATAGGAAAACTACCGATTGATATTACACAGGGAGTCACAGTACAGATAAGCCAAGAGGAAGTGAAAGTGACTGGTCCTAAAGGAGAGCAGCAATTCCGCATTCCTAGTGGTATCCTTGTGAAACAAGAAGACACTCGACTTCTTGTTTCAATGGAAGATACAAATAATGAGAATCTCAGAGCCCTTTTTGGCCTCACTCGTGCGATGATTGCAAATATGGTCAAAGGTGTTGTCTCAGAATTTGAGAAAAAGCTTGAATTATCGGGTGTTGGATACAGGGCACAAGTACAAGGGCAAGATCTCGTTTTATCAGTAGGATTCTCTCATCAAGTGAAGATAGCGCCGTTACCGGGTATTCGTTTTTCCGTTGCCGAAAATGTTATTACGGTTACTGGAGTAGATAAAGCCAATGTGGGAGATATCGCTGCAAAGATTCGAGCAGTTCGACCGCCAGAGCCATATAAAGGCAAAGGAATAAAGTATGTAGGTGAGAGAATCCGTAGAAAAGCTGGTAAAGCAGTAAAAGCAGTGGGAGGAAAATAAGCTATGCAAACAATACATAACAAGCGAATTCAAAGAAAGACAAGAGTACGCAAACATATTCTCGGAACGACTGAGAGACCTCGTCTTACTGTGTTTCGATCGAACAAGCGCCTTTATGTACAGATTATCGATGATAAGACTGGACGAACATTGGTAGCAGCAGCGCAAAAAGATCCAGGTGCAGGAATGGAAAAAGCAAAAACGCTCGGTCAGGATATTGCAAAAAAAGCGCAAGAGAAAAAAATTACCGCAATTGTTTTTGATAAAGGAGCATATGCTTACCACGGGAAAATAAAAGCACTTGCAGATGGAGCCCGTGAAGGAGGACTACAGTTCTAATGAATAGACAATATAACAGTAATCAGTCTCGAGACGAATTTGAAGAAAAAATTGTGAAGATTAACCGTGTCTCCAAAAAAACAAAAGGTGGCAATAAAATCGGTTTTTCAGCACTCACCGTTGTTGGTGATAAGAAAGGGAAAGTAGGAGTAGGCCTAGGGAAAGCTCCTGACGTTGCTTCGTCAATCAGAAAAGGTGTTTTACAAGCGAGAAATCATCTGATAGAGGTTCCGATTGTGAATGGAACGATTCCTTTTCGAGTTGACGTAAAAGTAGGGGCTGCTCGCGTTATGCTCAAACCAGCGCCACCAGGAAGTGGAGTCATTGCTGGAGGAGCAGTACGAAGTGTTGTATCTGCAGCAGGAATACTCAATATTTCATCAAAGGTGCTAGGAACAAAAAACCAGGCAAGCAATGTCTATGCTACACTTGAAGCACTCAGATCACTCTCCGATCGATTACAAAGAAAAGAACATGCGGAAAGGAGTAAAGAATGAATATAACCCAGTTGTCAAAAACGACAAAACCATCAAAAAAAAGACTTGGTCAAGGACACGGTAGTGGACGAGGGAAGACTTCGGGTCGAGGGACAAAAGGACAAAAAGCACGTCGTAATATTTCACTCACCTTTGAAGGAGGAGCAATATCGCTTATAAAACGTCTTCCATTTCGGCGAGGAAAGGGAAGAAATGCATCCCTTAGGAGAAAACCTATTGCCTTAAACATTAGCGTCCTGAGTTTGCTTCCAAAAGAATCGAAAGTAGATATTGAGACTCTTATAAAATTAAAAATTGTTGATGCAGAAGATGCTCATAATGTCGGAGTTAAGATTCTTGGTAATGGTGAAATAACTGTTCCTCTCCACGTTGCTGTCCCAGTTTCTAAACAAGCGAAAACGAAGATAGAGAAGGCCGGAGGCACAGTCAATCAAGCTTCATGAATAGCGTACTCAGCGTTTTTAGAAATACCTTAAAAACACCAGAAGTTCGAGAGAAACTACTTTTTACCGCATTCATTTTTTTCGTATTCAGACTCTTCGCACATATTCCCGTTGCAGGGGTTGATGTTGCGAAGTTAAAAACGCTTTTTGCAAGTAATCAGTTCCTTGGTCTTCTAGACATTTTTTCTGGCGGAACCTTAACCAATTTTTCAATTCTTGCACTTGGTCTAAATCCATATATCAATGCTTCAATTATCTTACAATTACTCACCATGGTTTTTCCCAAACTTGAAGAATTATCAAAAGAAGGTGATACAGGAAGAAAGAAAATAAATCAATATACCCGTCTCTTAACTGTGCCACTCGCGATTCTCCAAGCAGTAGGGATCTATGCTTATCTGAAAGCACAAGGCTATATTACGACTTTGACGCCTCTTGATCTGATTACCTTTGTTGCGACTATGGTTGCCGGAACAATTTTTCTTGTTTGGTTGGGAGAACTCATTACTGAAAGAGGGGTTGGAAATGGGATTTCTCTTCTTATTTTTGCTGGTATTGTAGGGAGGCTTCCCGTCGTTTTAGGGCAAACAGCTACGACCGCTACTGCCCAACTCAGTCTTAATATTATTGTTTTTGTTGTTTTGGGTATTGCAATGATTGCTTCTATTATCATTGTTAATGAAGCGACTCGACAGATTACTGTCTATTATGCGAAGCGTGTTCGGGGCAATAAAGTCTATGGAGGTCAATCAACACACCTTCCTCTTAGGTTAAATCAAGCTGGCGTTATTCCTATTATCTTTGCAGTTTCACTCGTTCTTTTACCTTCACTTTTAGGAAATTTTTTAAGCGCCTCGAAGAATCCATCATTAGCAAGTTTTGCTCAGACATTAACGGTGTGGTTTAATCCAGATGCCCCATTCTATAATATTTTGTATTTTATTCTTGTGGTAGGATTTACTTACTTTTATACAGCGATTGTTTTTAATCCCAAAAAAATATCGGAAGATATTCAGAAATATGGAGGATTCATTCCTGGTATTCGCCCTGGCACGCCAACTGCCCAGTATCTTAATTACATCTTAACGAGAATCACACTCGTTGGTGCTATTTTCTTAGGTATTATTGCAATATTCCCAACAATAGCACGTTCAATAACTGGTGTTCAGACGCTTTTGTTAGGTGGTACAAGTATTCTGATCGTTGTTAGCGTCGTACTCGAAACATTTAAGGCAATAGAAGCGAATCTTGTGATGCGTAACTATGAAGGTTTTTTAAAAAAATAATATGAAAATAATTCTTATCGGCATGCCAGGTTCAGGTAAGTCAACCCAAGGAAATCTGCTTTCTCAGAAGCTCTCTATTCCCTACCTCTCAACAGGACATATTTTTCGAGAGTTAGCAAAAGAACGAACACCGCTGGGGAAACAAATAAAGCTCGTCATGAATGCAGGACTACTTATCTCAGACGCCCGAACCTTAAGAATAGTCAGTGATTATCTGAAACGGCCAGAGTACCAGGCCGGGTACATTCTTGACGGATTTCCACGAACGCTCAATCAAGCAGAGAAATTTAAAAACGGTATAGATTATGTTATCTACTTAAATGTTTCGGATAAAGAGATTCTTTGGAGGCTAGCTTACCGTGATAAACAAGATCGTGAAGACGATACGCTTTTGGCTATTAGAAAACGGATAGAGGTGTTTCATAAATTCACCGAACCAGTACTCGCTTATTATCGTCGAAAAGGAAAGCTTATTGAAGTAAACGGAGAGCAGCCAATAGAAGATATTCACAAAGAAATCAAAAAGAACCTAAAACTCACAGCCTCATAATGGAAGGAAACGAACATCTCATTCTCGCTTTTGTTGGTATGCCAGGAGCAGGTAAAACAGAAGCTTCAGCTTATTTGCGCACAAAAGGCTTACCAATTATCAGGTTTGGCGATCTTACTGACGAAGGCCTTTCAGAAATGCATCTCCCAGTAAACCCTCAGAATGAAGCGATGTTTCGTGAGAAGATACGTCAAGAACTTGGTATGGCAGCCTATGCAATAAAAGCGAAGCCGAAAATAGATGCATTACTCCAAGCGAATCCACTGATTATTCTTGATGGTGTCTATTCATGGGAGGAATACGTCTATCTGCTTAAGACCTATCAAAACTTAAAAATCATTCATATTTTTGCACAACCTGCAGTTCGTTATAATCGTTTGTCTGTCCGAAAAGTTCGTCCTTTCTCACCAACTGATGCACGAAAGAGGGATATTGCAGAAATTGAGAATCTTCATAAAGCTGGTCCGATAGCAATTGCAGACTACTTGATAGAAAACACCGGTGATCTTTCCTCACTCCATACGAAGATAGACGAGCTTTTACAAGTATTACAAAAGTAGGATTTCTATGGTTGATATAAAAACAGAAGAAGAGTTGGCAAAAATGCGGCATGGCGGAGAAATTCTAGCTGATGTACTGTTTTCTGTTATGAAAGAAATAAAACCCGGAGTTACAGAGTTAGATATTGATAAGATGGCAGAAGAACGTATTAAAAAACGTGGGGGAGAATCTGGGTTTAAAAAGGTGAAAGACTATCATCACACCATTTGTGCAGCGACAAATGACGTTGTTGTTCACGGTATTCCCACTGAGTACGCGTTTAAGACTGGGGATGTCGTCTGTATTGATTGTGGCGTCTACTACGGGGGGTTCCACACAGATATGGCAGAGACTGTTGTCGTAGGGAAGGCTGATGCTGCAGTGAAAGCTTTTGTGGAGGCTGGTAAAGAAGCACTAGAAAAAGCAATTGCGGTAGCGCTTCTTGGAAACCGGATTGGTCATATTTCAAAAGAGATTCAAGAGACAATTGAGGGAAAAGGGTATTCAGTAGTTCGCAGTCTTATTGGTCACGGGGTTGGTCGGGAGTTACATGAAGAACCTGAGGTTCCGGGCTATCTTTCCGGAAAAATTGAAAGGACACCTTTGCTTCGTGAAGGCATGACGATTGCTATTGAGGTTATCTATAACATGGGAAAGCCAGATGTCGTATATGCGGGATCAGATAGCTGGACAATAAAGTCAAAAGACGGAAGTTTGTCGAGTGTTTTTGAACGTACCGTTGCGATTACGAAAGATGGCCCAGAGGTCATAACAAGCTAATTGCTCTTTATTTGATCGTATGATATAATACGATTCTGAAAGATGCCTAATGGCTTTCCGTAAAAAGCGGAAGGGTCATTAGTCTTTTTTCTATGGTGCATCAAGGATCGTTTGAAAAAGATGGAGTCGTTAAAGAATCTCTGCCTAATACTCTCTTTCGAGTAGAACTAGAGGACGGGTCATTGATTCTGTGTCATCTCTCGGGAAAGATGCGTATGAACTTCATCAAGATTCTTCCAGGAGACAGAGTTCGTGTCGAAATGACTCCCTACGATCTAGCAAAAGGAAGAATTGTGTACAGGTATAAATAATGGCATATGAAAGTACAAGCGAGTATCAAGAAAAGATGTATAAAGTGTAAGATAATCAAACGCCGTGGCGTTTTGTACATCACTTGTGATATACCTAAGCATAAACAGCGACAAGGATAAAAGTATATGCGTATTTCAGGAGTAAACATTCCAGACGAAAAAAGAATAGACATTTCTCTTAGTTACCTTTATGGTATTGGAAGAAGCAATGTCGTAGCAGTCCTCAAAAATGCAAATATTGACGCCTCAGTTAAAGCTAAAACCCTCACCGAAGAAGAACAAAAACGTATTCAGAAAGCCCTTGAAGGAATTAAAGTCGAAGGAGATCTTCGAGCAGAAATAACGGGAAATATTAGAAGATTGAAAGAAATCGGTGCATATCGTGGGGTTCGTCATGCGCGAAACCTCCCCGTACGTGGACAGAGAACACGTTCAAATGCTCGTACAAAACGTGGAAAGCGTGTCACGATTGGCGCAATAAAGAAAGAAATCGCAGTAAAGATGGAAGCAGCGACAGCAGCAAAAGGTAAAGCAGAAGTAGCAAAGAAGTAACCCTATGGCAAAAGCACAAACAAAATCACCAGCAAAGAAAAAATCGACAAATCCAGTCTCTGAGCACGGGCGGGTTTATATTACGGCAACATTTAACAATACGCTTGTAACTATAACATCAGATAATGGAGGTACTGTCTCATGGAGTTCATCTGGGGCTAAGGGTTTTAAAGGGACACGAAAATCAACTCCCTATGCTGCTTCACTCGCGGTTGAAGATGCAGCAAAGCGAGCTATAGAAAAGGGTATGAAGACAGTTGATGTTTTTGTCAAAGGACCAGGTTCAGGACGAGACTCATCGCTTCGTGCTATTAAAAGCTCTGGACTTTCTATTGCATCGATTGCTGACACGACACCTATTCCGCATAACGGCCCAAGGCCGAAGAGTAAGAGGAGAGTTTAATATATGGCAAGATATACTGGACCAAAACATAAATTAGCACGACGAGAGGGAGTAAATGTTATTGATAAAACATCAGCGTCTTTACAGCGACGACTGAATGTCCCACCTGGCATTCACGGGAAAAAAGGCAAAAGACGACCTTCAGAATTTGGAACACAGCTGAGAGAGAAACAGAAAGCAAAAGCTATGTATGGAGTACTTGAGAAACAGTTTGCAAAACTTGTTCATACCGTTGAGAAACAAAAAGGAGATACGGGAGAAATGTTATTAGCGCTTCTTGAGCGACGACTCGATAATGTAGTGTATCGACTTGGGTTTGCAAAATCCCGATTCATGGCACGACAAATGGTCTCTCATGCTCATGTCCGAGTGAATGGGAAGAAAGTGACCATTGCATCATTTACCGTAAAAGAGAATGACATTATTAGTATTTCTGATACTATTCAAAAGAATCCTGACGTCACAAAATTATTACTGGAAAAACCCCAATTATTACCGTTTTTAGAAAAAGAGGGAACGCAAGGAAAGCTTGTTAGGATGCCAAGAATGGGCGATTTCGAGGTCCCGTTCAATACGCAACAGATCATTGAATATTATTCCAGATAGTGGTACAATAGGAAGATTAGTATGGACTTTAAAGTAAAAGAAATTACCGGTTCACAAGATTACGCAGAGTTCGTTATCGAACCGCTTGAACCAGGATATGGTTATACAATAGGGAATGCGCTTCGTCGTGTTCTGTATACCTCCATCTCTGGAGCAGCAGTAACCTCGGTAAAGATCAATGGCGTCAAACACAGATTCTCAACAATTCCAGGATTAAAGGAAAATGTTATCGATCTGCTTCTTAATCTTAAGGAAGTCTACTTTAAACTCTCAGAGACAAAACAGACCGCTACTGCACACATCTCAGTAAAGGGACCAAAGGAAATCACAGCAGCTGATATAGACGTAACTGATGGGTTAGAAGTCGTTAATAAAGATCAGTATATTGGCTCATTGGCAGGTAATAAAGGAAAATTAGAACTTGAATTAACTATTGAGCGTGGATTAGGTTACTCTCTCGCTGAAGAGAGAAAAGCAAGCACACTAGGCATGATCCCAACAGACGCTGTGTACACTCCAGTACGACGGGTAAATTATAGTGTTGAAGCAACACGTGTCGGACGACAAACAAATTTAGATAAGCTGGTGGTCAAGATTTGGACAAATGGGACTGTTTTGCCTCAAGAAGCACTCGATGAAGCAGCAAAAATTCTTGCAAACTCTTTTCTACAAATCTATGAGCCAAAAGCGACCTTAACTACTGATACAAAGGCAGCATCTTCAGATATCCCAAATACAGTCTCAGAGTTAACGATCGATGAACTCGACTTACCTACCAGAATTTATAACTCACTTCGAAATGGTGGGGTTGAAACAGTAGGTCAGTTATTACAAACTCCAAAAAAAGATCTCGTTGCGATGAGAAATATGGGTGGAAAATCTTTAGCGGTTATTGAAGAAAAACTGCAAGAAAAAGGTATTTCCCTGCCAGCAATTTCACAGTAGGTCCGAATACGATTACTCCGAATAGATCCGAATCGATGAAAAAGTTAGTGTTCGTTGTTCGGAAACATTCGGATTATTTTTGCCTGAAAGGCGCAGTATGAGAAAAAATATATTTGGAAGACAATTTAAAAGAGATACAAACGAACGAAAAGCCTTATTTAAAAATTTGGCTACATCGCTCATATTACACGAGCGAATCGAGACTACAGAGCAAAAAGCAAAGGCGATGAAATCGCATGTTGATAAGCTCGTAACGAAAGCCAAAAAGGGTGGAGCTCAGGCTGAGCGCTTATTACAACCTTATATGCATTCTGATGCAGTTAAAAAAATGCTTGTAGATATCGGGCCACGATTCCAGAAGCGACAAGGAGGATACACAAGAATTTTGAGAATGGGTAAGAGATTTTCAGATAACGCACAAGTCGTTATGATAGAGTGGGTAGAGAAAAAAACAATCGTTGCTGATGCGTCAGTAGCAAAGAAAGCTCCTCGAAGAAAGGCAGCAAAAGTAGAAGCTACAGCCACGACAGCAGCACAAAAAAAAGAAAGTAAACCGAAAAAAGCAGCGGTAAAAAAAGCAGCAACAAAGGAGAAAACGAAATAATGGACCAGAGAATAACAAAATCGACAAAAGCAGAAACAATCAAGCGATCTTGGCATTTGATTGATCTAAAAGGAAAAACCCTAGGAAGAGCATCAACTGAAATTGCATTGCTGCTTATGGGGAAGAATAAGCCATACTTTGTTCGTAATTTAGATTGTGGTGACTATGTAGTCGTTATTAATGCTGAGCAAGTAAAAGTAACTGGAAAAAAAGAATTATTGAAGAAATATTACAACTACTCCGGTTATCCTGGGGGGTTGCGAATCGCTAATTTTAAGGAAATACAAACACGTAAGCCCGAGTATGTTATGGAACATGCAGTAAAGGGCATGTTACCACAGAATAGACTTCGTGATAGAATGCTACAACGGTTAAAAATATTTGTCGGTCCAGAGCACGACTATACAGATAAGTTTAAAGGAGTAACTGTTTAAAAACTATGGCAAAGAAGAAAGTTGAAGAACAAGTAGAGGAAGTAGTAACAAAAACCCCAAAAGATTTTGTTTTCGCTGTTGGAAGACGACGAGAAGCAGTCGCGAGAGTTCGTCTCTATAAGACAGTAAAAGATGATATGGTGTGGGGAACGCTTCCTGTTAAAAAAGGTGACATTGTTGTTAATGGTATGCCAATTGCTTCATACTTTGCTGGTGAAGTCAGTCGCCATATCTACACAGAACCGCTTCGTATAGCAAACGCACAGAATAAATATACGTTTACTATAAAAGTCGAGGGTGGCGGAAAATCTGGTCAGATTGATGCAGTGGTTCATGGTATATCCAATGTTTTAAGTAAAGTAGATACAAAAGAATATCGAGCGACCTTGAAGAAAAAAGGCTTCTTAACACGAGATCCAAGAGCACGAGAACGAAGAAAAGTCGGTATGGGTGGAAAAGCACGACGCGCGAAGCAGTCTCCAAAGCGCTAAACTTTCTTTAAATAACTGCGGGCTAAAAATAGTGCCGTAATTACTCTAGCTTCAGTAATTTTGCCCTTCTCAATGAGATCTTCAAATTGACTAAAAGGATACTCAGATACCTCTAGTTCCTCATCTTCATCTCCTGGTAATTTGCTTTCTACTAAATCTCTTGCGAGAAAAATATGTGTTCGCTGTTTTAAGTATCCGGGCGACATAGTTACTGCTCCCAAGAATTCAATTTTTTTTGCTCTGTATCCAACCTCCTCTTGAAGTTCTTTATTCGCGGTTTCAAGTTCATTTGAGCCTTCTTCAATTCGTCCTTTTGGTAGAGAGAGTTGATACTCATCAATCGCTGCAAAATACTCATTTATTAGTAGAATATTTCCTTGTTCTGTTATTGGAACAATTAATGCAGCATCTCTTTTTTCCAAGATTTGATAGGTAACGTGTTTGTCGTCACGGGTCTGGATATCAATATCTTTAATACGAAACAGTTTTGTTTTAAATATTTCTTTTTCTCCTATACGTTTCATATATTAGGTATGATTGTAACACGTTTTCTCAAGGGAGAAATGTGATGTATACTGTCAGAGATTCTATGAATGAAAAGATTTCCAAGGTTATTACTAAAGCAATTCAGGAAAGGGTATTTCCTGGGGCCGTGGTAGGATACATAAAAAATGGTAAAAAGACTGTTCTCCCTTTTGGCAATTACACCTACGAAGAAGGATCCACAAGGGTAAAAGAAGACAGTATCTACGATATTGCTTCGATTACAAAATCGATTCCTACTAATTGTCTTGCAATAAAACTCATAGGTGAGGGGAAATGTAGTTTAGCTGATAAGGTAATAACTTATCTTCCTCAACTGTCTGGACGATATAAAAATGCGATAACACTTCGACATCTCCTGACTCAGACACTTGAGTTTCCGTTTTTTCTCTCTTCCTTCCCTGAGAAAACAGCAGAAGAAATTCTCGATACTATTTATACATGCGATTTAGTATCTCCTCCTGGAGAGAAGTACGTCTATACAAATACGACCAGTATTCTTCTCGGATTAGTTATTGAAGCTATCACACAAAAACCTTTAGATGTATTGGCAGACGAGTATTTTTTTACACCTCTAGAGATGTTGCATACAACGTTTCATCCGGAATTGCTAGCTGGTCAGGAGGTTGTCCCAACAGAAATTACAGCTGAGGGTAAGATAATTCAGGGAGTCGTTCATGATGAGAGCGCAAGAGTTCTTTCTGAAGATAAGGTGGTTGGTTCTGCAGGTCTTTTTTCAACAGTTCCAGATCTGCTTATTTTTATACAGATGCTTTTAGGAAATGGTGAGTATAAAGGAACATCGTATTTTTATCACGAACAAATAGCAATGATGGCTACGAATCAGTTGGAAGCGATTAAAGAGTGCACAGGGCTTGGATGGGAACTTTGTCAAGATTGGTATCTCGATAAGCTAGAAATGAAAAGCACGTTTAGCAAGACTGGTTTTACCGGGTGTGTTTTTGTCTGTGATGTTAATAAACAGACAGGATTTGTTTTATTGTCAAACTATAATTACCCAAAACGAAAAAAAGACAAAAGCCAACGAAATAGAGTGTTTTATGATGTGGCGAATTGCCTTTTTTCTTCTTCCATTTAAGGTTCGACGGACTGAGCAGTTCCAAGTCGTTCGGAAAGTTCAGCGAGCTCTTGTACTTCCAGTTTTGAGCAATCGACACCTTCCTTCGATGCAATAACGAGTCCCTGGATAATCCGGCGTGCTTTATTTGCCTGTCCTTTTTTTAGATAGCTAACAGTAACCTCGTTGTGTAGATATGCATTATCAAGAAGGGTCAGTGATGAAAAAAATATACTATCTTGAATTCGTACCTCTAATATGTTTTTTATTGGAATACTTTGAATACTATGATCGAAAAAAAAATCGCTTCGAACAATATTGACCTGTGTTGTTTCTATACTAATTTGATCGGGAAAAAAATCAAATGGGAAAACGGTTGAGATTTGTAATAACACGGTTTCGGAATTTGTCGCAAGATCCTGCATTTTTGAACGATTTTCTGCAGCATTCTCTCTTGATTGCTGCTGCTTATATGTTGTTTGAACTGTTTTTTCCAGAAAAGGAATTTTATGCTGTCGAAAAGGGGATTTTGGAGTATCCACTGCTTTCTGTGTAGCAGTCATAAACCCTCTCTCCTTATCATTTTTTTTCTTTGAAAAAATGGTCGTTAATTTACTCATAGTATGAATATTGTACAGCTTGAATGAAAGAAGGCAACGAGAGTAACGTAAGAAGCCCATAAGAATATTATAGGATTAAATGATTGTATTGACGAATCTTTTTTATTTTGCTACCTTAAGGCTATGCGTCTTTTAACCCTGCTTTTGATTAATGGATTTGCAGTGTTTATTGCTGCATATATTCTTCCAGGTGTATCAGTCGAAACGTTTGTAACCGCTCTCGTTGTGGCCGTTGTTTTAGGTGTTATTAATACGTTTATAAAACCTCTCCTTTTACTACTTACTCTCCCCATTACCATCATTACCTTTGGACTTTTTGCCCTAGTAATTAATGGTCTCATGGTGCTTCTTGCTTCAGCAATCGTGCCTGGGTTTCATGTGGAGAATTTTCTGTGGGCACTTCTTTTCAGCCTTGTTATTTCTCTGGTTTCCTCGCTGTTGAACAGAATTGCTCACGAGTAGTTGGAGAGCAAGTGTTGATATTGAGTGTAACACAATTATTGTGTTACACTGGATAGGTGAAGCACAAAAAAGGCCATCATTCGAATTCTCGAAAACGAGCCGTATTACGGTTGACCTTTATCGTTATCGCTTTCACAAGCGTAGTTCTCATTCTCTTCTCATACCTCTTCACAAGGACACAATCATGGTATTTCATGCGTACAGGGAAAGAACAGGTGGATTTCTCAAATACAGGAGTTTATGACTGGAATAGGAAGACTGCTGTCTATGCGGGTGCGATGATTCCAGTTCCAAAACCAATAGATGATGTCATTGCGACACAAGTTCTTGGAGATACAACATCGCAGAAGCGTATCGAAGTAGATTTAACTAATCAACGTCTTTACGCATTCGATGGTGACACAAAAGTCTATGATTTTCCCGTATCAACAGGGAAATGGAACACAACACCAACCGGTGAGTTTGAGATCTGGATTAAGCTTCGATACACACGAATGAAAGGGGGAAGTAAGGCACTTGGTACATACTACGATCTGCCAAACGTACCCTATACAATGTTTATCTATAACGCACAGTACCCAAAGGCCATAGGGTATGGTATACATGGGGCCTACTGGCATAGTAACTTTGGTCACCCAATGAGCCATGGATGCATTAATATGAAGACAGAGGATGTAGGACAGTTATATTACTGGGCACAGCCTAATTTGAATGGAAAAGCTTCAATTCAGGTAACCGATAATAATAAAGGGACAAGGGTGGTAATCTACGGAACGACTCCAAAATCCTAACTTTCCGCAATGAGCATTTCTTTTGCAAAGAGATAACCCCAGAGGATAGTAGCTGGGAGAAAAATCTGGAATTTATCAAGATCAAAGGTCTTATCTTTCATCTCAAGTCTTCGGAGTTTCATCGGAGTGACGAGGTTTTTTAAGAACAGTTCCATAATCTGTTCAGTTGTACTATGGATATTGACACCGTCAAAAAGTGACTTTGTCACATTATGAATAATAGTCTTTACCTCTGATTTCTCTTGCTTCATATGGTACGGTGTATTGTTTGTAAAGAGAGCATGTTCTTTCAGGTAGATTTGCACACCACACGTCATCGCAAGGAAAAAGAGCGCGTAGAGTCGTGAACGTTTTGCTTCTTCCGGATGTAACAGTGGGGCATAGTGAATCTGTGCGAAGATAGAGGCCATATGGCGACAGTGTACAGTGAGTTGTTCGGGGAGAAAGAATTTGGATACAACGCTATCATGAGTGTATTGATCCATAGAGTAGACGATGTCTTCCCACATACGAAGGACGAGCGGATCACCAAACTCACGCGTTTTTTCTTTCGGCAGATTTTTCATTTGGACAGGTAATACCTAGATTAGCACATGTTTTTCCGTTTAGCAAATTAGCCTCAAAACATTATTGTATTGGTAGAACAATGTGATTGCAGTTGTCGGGGTGCCAGGAATTGGACCTGGCCTACCGCACCCCCAGCGCGGCGTACTACCGATATACTACACCCCGTTTTCCGTAAAAATACGAAAATAAATCGTATTTTCCTACTTGCATTTTATCACATTGATGATACAATCAGCTTGAAAATGGCACGACATTCTAATCCACCAAAAGCAGCTGTTCAACAAGCCACAGACGCGACTGCAAAAATGGAATCAATCAGACTCGCGATGGAACAAATAGAGAAACAGTATGGTCGTGGTTCTATTATGCGGTTTGGTGAGGCTGCTGGAAAATTGGATATTTCTGTTATCTCTACTGGTTGTCTTCCTCTGGATCTTGCACTTGGAGTCGGTGGGTTACCTCGTGGACGAATTATTGAAATCTTCGGGCCTGAAGCATCAGGGAAAACGACTGTTTGTCTTTCCACTATTGCTCAAGCACAAAAACATGGAGGCGTTGCAGCATTTATTGATGCAGAACATGCATTAGATCCGTTATGGGCAGAACGTATTGGTGTAAAGCTTGATGAGTTACTTATTTCCCAACCAGACACAGGAGAGCAAGCTTTAGAGATCACAGAGAGTCTCGTTCGAAGCGGTGGCGTTGACGTCTTAGTCATTGATTCAGTTGCGGCGCTTGTACCAAGAGCTGAGATAGAAGGGGAAATGGGTGATGCCATGGTCGGTCTTCAAGCACGGTTGATGTCCCAAGCGTTAAGAAAACTTACTGGTGTGATCTCAAAATCAAAAACGGTCGTTATTTTTACCAATCAGCTTCGTCAGAAAATAGGTATCATGTTCGGAAATCCTGAGACAACGACAGGGGGACTCGCTCTGAAGTTCTACGCTACCATGAGAATGGATATCCGAAAAATAGAAACGATTAAAGATGGAGATAAAGCTGTTGGTTCGAGACACCGAGTAAAAGTGGTAAAAAATAAAGTTTCAACACCATTTAGACTCGCAGAATTTGATGTAACAGGAGATGGTATCTCACGAGAAGGCGGTATTATGGATGTCGGTGTGGAAATGAGCATTATTCAAAAGTCTGGTGCTTTTTTCCGCTATGATGAACAAATGCTCGGGCAAGGAAAACTTGCAGCCCAGATGTATCTGAAAGAAAACCCAGATATGGCAAAGAAAATCGTCGCAGAGATTATGGCTAAGAGTAAAAACGGCGGTATGCCGGTTGCGGTTGGTATGGAAGAAAATGAAGACGGCGATACAGAAGAAGTAGTCGCATCCTAATACATCTGTCCGCTTGAAACGCGGCTCACGCATGGATCCTTTTGAAACTTATCTCACCAAAGCCCTCCTCTTTCTAAAAATAAGACCTCGTTCAGAAAAAGAAATAAAAGAAAATCTCAAAAAAAAACGTGCTGACGATGCAACGATAGAGAAAATACTAAAAGTACTCAGAGAGAAAAGATACGTCAACGATGAAGGATTCGCAAAATGGTGGGTGAGGCAGCGGGTAGTCTTCCGTCCGAAAAGTTCACGCGTTATTAGAATGGAGCTTTTACAGAAAGGGATTGGTAAAGAACTTATCGATATTGCGCTTACATCCGAAATAGAAGATGGTGGAAAACTGAATGACTTAGAGCAGGCAAGGAAGATTGTCGAGAAAAAAATAGGTAAATATAAACACTTACCGAAATATGAGCTCTATCAAAAGCTAGGCGGTTTTCTTTCCCGTCGGGGATTTGAATGGGACACCATAAAGAGGAGCATTGACGCTGAATTTGAATAGGAGTATAATCGCTACAGGACAATAGTAAGATTGTCTGATGTGATTTATGGTACAAAATAGTCAATCACTTCAGGGCTCTTCGAAATAACCGCTATTAGTAAGCGTAACCTTCTATTGTCAATATAAACTAATTATGGCAACAGCAACTCAAAATGATTTAGTGCTTCTTGAAAAAAAGCTTCTTGAAAAAGAAGAGAAGCTTGAAAAGAAACAAGAAGACCTTGAAAAAGACCGCGAAGATATCTCAAAGAAACAGGCACAATATACTGCAAAACTCGAGAAAGCTTCAGGGCTTACCCAAGAGGAAGCAAAGACAGAACTTCTCCAAGAAACTGAAAAGATGGCTTCCCATCTCATGGCAAAAATTATTAAAGAAAAAGAGGAAGAAGCAAAGAAAACTGCAGACAAAAAATCTCAAGAAATTCTTCTCGATAGTATACGACACGGTGCACTAAATTATATTGCCGAATACACAGTATCTGTAGTAAAGATTCCTGATGAAGAAATGAAGGGACGAATTATTGGGAAGGAAGGACGTAATATTCGAGCTTTTGAGCAAGCAACTGGTGTCGACGTAGACTTGGATGAGGAAGGTGTTATTCGACTCTCGTCATTTGATCAAGTTCGTCGAGAAGTTGCACGGCGAGCACTCGAAAAATTATTAAAAGATACCAGAGTTCAACCATTCAGAATAGAAGAAATTGTTGAACAAACAAAACAAGAAGTGGATAAAATAATGTTCGAAGAAGGTGAGCGGCTCGCAGCTGAAGTGGGTGTTTTTAATCTTCCATCAAACGATCTCTATACACTCCTTGGAAGGTTTAAATTTAGGACGTCATATGGGCAGAATTTGGTCGTACATACACTTGAGGAGACAAAGATCGGTATCCATCTAGCCCATGAAGTTGGAGCGGACGTGAATGTCGTTCGGCTCGGCTGTCTGTTCCATGATATAGGAAAGATATTAGAGGGAGACGGAAGCCATGTAAAGCTCGGTGTTGAGCTTTTGAAACGGTATAATTTTCCAGAAGCAGTTATCAATGCAGTCGCAGAGCATCATGAAGATAAACCATTTTCTTCAATGGAGTCGGTAATTGTTTATATTGCAGATGCATCATCTGGTGCACGTCCTGGCGCGCGCTACGATGATTTCGAGAACTATATAAAGCGCTTAAAGGATATGGAAGAAATAGCAAAGCGCTATGATGGCGTTGAAGATGCATACGCCTTTGAAGCGGGTCGTGAATTACGAGTTATTATTAACCCTGGTCGTCTTGATGATTCACAGACGGTACTCGTATCGAAAAAAATTCAGGAAGAAGTCAGTCGTTCTCTCGCTGTACCTGGGGAAGTACGAGTCACTGCTATTCGAGAGTTCCGTGCTGTTTCCCCTGAACATTCATCAACATCATAGATTTCTTCTGTCTATTTCTCTTGTCTGCACAACGTAAAAATAATTTGATCTCTTGACAATATATTTTTTTCATTGTACTGTTAATCTAATCGGTATATAACGTCAAAATTAGATTGTTAGGCTTAAATATTTTGATTTTCTAGATTTGTAGATATCAAGATATATAAACGGAAGGGGGTGAAGATAATGACAAAAAAAGACCTCATTGAGGTTGTTGCAAAAAAGGCAAATCTCACCAATAAAGCATCTCGAGATGCTGTCCAAACATTCTTAAACACCATTAGAGACTCATTAAAACGTGGTGAAAAGGTCGTCATTACAGGTTTTGGTACCTTTAGTATTCGGAAACGAGCAGAGAGAGTTGGAAGAAATCCGAAAACGGGAGAGAAAATTACCCTCGCAGCGAGAAAAACACCTGGTTTTACTCCTGGTAAAACGTTTAAAAAATCGGTTCGATAATACGCACACGATCGTGTTAAAAAAGAGGTTTTCTAGGGCTTAACAAAACGAAGCTCATTAGGAGGCTTCTTTTTTGTTATAATCGACTAAATACGATGTCTGCTATACATGTTGATCATTTAACTAAGCACTACACGGTGTATAAAAAAGAGCCTGGGTTTTTAGGCTCTGTTAAATCTCTTATATCCAGAAAATCAGAGATAGTCAAAGCCGTCGAAGATGTTTCTTTTACTGTCGATGAGGGTGAACTGGTAGGATTTATCGGCCCAAATGGTGCAGGAAAAACAACAACCCTGAAATGCCTTTCAGGACTTCTCTATCCGACAAGTGGTAAAGTCGATGTTTTGGGCTTTACACCATTTGATCGTAAGACTCCATTTTTGAAACAGATTGCATTGGTAATGGGTCAAAAAAACCAACTATGGTGGGATCTCCCAGCAATGGAAACGTTTCTTCTTAACAAAGAGATTTATGATATTCCAGATGCAAAGTTTAATGAAACTATTTCAGATCTCGCTACACTTCTGGATGCGAAAGATACCCTGCATATTCCAGTTCGAAAACTTTCCCTGGGCCAACGAATGAAGATGGAGTTAATTGCATCACTTATTCATACACCGAAGGTAATGTTTCTCGATGAGCCTACTATTGGGCTGGATGTAGTGATGCAGAAAAAAATTCGTGAGTTTTTAAAGGGATACAACGAAAAATATAAAGCGACAATTCTTTTGACGAGTCATTATATGGGAGATGTGGAAGAGTTGTGTAAACGTGTGATCATTATTAATTTTGGAAAAATTCTCTACGATGGGCTTTTATCTGATTTGATAAAAAAACATGCACCCTATAAATTGATAAGTGTGGTGCTTCGAGAGTATGTTGACCCGAAAAAGCTAGAAGCATTCGGAAAAGTACATACATTTACTTTTCCGGAATGGGTAATAAAGGTAAAACAGAAAGATTCAAACGATGTAGCGGCAAGAATTCTCAAACAACTTCCTGTGCAAGATATTACCATTGAAGATCCCGATATTGAAGAAGTTATTCGAGACGTCTTCACAAAAGAGCGTTCATAATATGCGTTATGTCAGAATGTTTCTTCTTCAGTTTCAAGAAATCATGGTGCAGCGAGCCAGATCGTTCGTTTGGTTTCTTCTCTCACTCTTGAATCCACTCTTACTGTTGATTTTCTGGTCTGGGGTATATCAACAAAAACACGCATTTCTATCAGATTGGTCTATATCGACCGTAACGTCCTATTATCTTTTATTGATAATTGCTTCATCACTTCTAATAGTCCACATAGAAGAAACAGTCGCGATTATTGATATTCGTGAGGGGGGACTAGTGAAGCATCTAACAAGGCCTTTTTCTTATTTTTGGCTTATGTTTATAAGTGAGCTACCTTGGAGAATTTTTCAAGGAGGCTTAGGAGTTTTTGTTTTTCTTCTTTTCTCGTTACTTTTTAAAAGTTATGTTCAGTTGACACATGACCCTGTGACGCTTGCCCTCTCAGTTCTCATAATAATTTTTGCCTATATGATTTCATTTATTTTTAAAATGATTTTAGGATTATCTGCGTTTTGGTTTACAGATTTTTGGGGTCTACAACAACTAGTAGAGGTCACCATACTTTCTTTTGCTGGTTTTCTTATGCCACTTGAATTTTACCCCAAACTGATAGAACAGATTGCCAATGCGTTACCCTTTTCCTATATCATTTATTATCCTATTATTGCAATACAGGGAAAGTTGCCATTGCCGCATCTTTTTCAGGTTTTAGGAATTCAGTTGATGTGGATTTTAGTCTTTGCCGTTATATACAAATATCTTTGGAGAAAAGGAATAGAGAAGTTTGTAGGGGTAGGGCAGTGATATGAAACGATATGTAAGGATTTATATTCGCTTATTGCATCTTAACTTCTCTTCGCTTTTGGCATACAGAGCAAATTTTGTGAATAGTGTAATTTCAAGTAGTGTATGGGGGGCTTTTTCAATTATTTCAATTCTTCTTTTGACGAGTAGAACGTCGTCTCTTTTTGGATGGTCGAGACATGACATTATTTTTTTGACATGTTCCTATAGTATCCTTATTGGTATCTTCCATACATTTTTTTCTCGTAACTTCGAGCATTTCTCAAGGATTGTAGATTTAGGCGAATTAGATACGCTTCTCATAAAGCCAATAGACTCTCAATTTTTTATCTCACTACGTTATGTTAACTATGCTAGTACTATTAGGATTGTTGTCGGTATTATTCTTGTCAGCTATTTACTGAGAGGAGAAACGTTGTCGATTATTCAGCTTCTTGGTTATGGGGGTATGATGCTTTTCGGGTTACTAACTTTATATGCACTTTGGTATATTATCACCTCGTTTACTATTTGGCTAAGCAGGCTTTCAAATATCGTCGAGTTTCTTTTTACCATTACAAACGTTTCTCGATTCCCTCCACAGATGTACAGAGAGTTCTCATGGTATCTTTTTCTCTTTTTCTTTCCATTAACTCTGATTATTACAACACCTACAAAATTTCTCTTGAATAAAGTAGATATGTATAGTGTCGCTCCTCTAATGGTTACCGCAGTTTTACTGTTTATTTTCTCAAGATTTTTTTGGAAATTCGCCCTTCGATTCTATACAAGCGCGAGCAGCTAATTATGAGACTCTACTGGCAAATTGCTAAAAATATGTGGGATCAAGCGGTAGCCTACCGTTTGAGTTTTGCTATCTTTCGCCTAAGGAATTTATTTTGGATTCTGACAATGTATTTTCTCTGGCTATACGTCTTACCTCAAGGGAAAGTACTTTTCGGCTATGATCAGTCACAAATTTTGACCTATATCCTTGGAGGTGCATTTCTTTCATCGCTAATAATGGCTACACGATCACAGGATATAGCAACTGAGATTAATGATGGAAATTTATCAAATTTACTTCTTCGGCCAATTGGCTTTTTACGTTACTATTTTGCTCGTGATCTTGGCGACAAAGCCATGAATATATTTTTTTCCATTTTTGAGCTGACAATCGTTTTTCTTATTCTCCGACCAAATCTTTTTTTGCAGACAAATCCGTTGCTACTGTTATTAACACTGATTTTCTCTCTGAGTGGAACAGTTCTTTTTTTCTATTTCAGTGTGTTACTCGGTTTTATCGGTTTTTGGAGTACCGAGACATGGGGGCCAAGATTTATTTTTTATCAGCTGCTTAACTTTCTTGCCGGAACTCTCTTTCCACTTGATATTGTTCCTAAACCTCTCTACACTGTGATTTCCTACCTGCCTTTTCCCTATCTTCTTTATTTTCCAATGAAAGTCTATCTTGGACAATTATCAACTCCAGAAATTATAAAAGGTATGACTGTTTCATTTGCTTGGACCATAATTTTATATGTTATCACTCGTGAGGTCTGGAAACGAGGATTACGGGTTTATACAGCACAGGGAAGATAGTATGAAAAAATATCTGAAACTCTGGTTCGTCATGACAAGTAGGATAACACAGATTGCATTTGTTTCAAGGTTTGGCGTCATTTTTTTTACATTTGGGAAAATCGTACGATTTCTTTTTTTCCTCTTTTTCTTAGTGTTTTTAGTTGGGAAAACGAAATTAGTAGCAGGATATACTCTTTGGGAAGTTATACTTTTCTTTTTGACTTTTAATATGGTTGATATCATCTCCCAGTTTCTTTTTCGTGAGGTGTATCGATTTAGGAGCTATATCGTCTCAGGTAGTTTTGATTACCTTTTAACGAAGCCTATCTCACCTCTTCTCAGAAGCCTTTTCGGGGGTAGTGATATTCTAGACCTTATAACACTTTTTCCTTTGATAGGGTTTCTTATCTATACGTTATCTAGGCTTGAAGCGATCACGATAATTGGAGTATTCTTTTATATTCTTCTTTTAACTAATGCCCTCATTATCATGTTAGCCTTTCACATTTTCGTTTTAGGACTGGGTGTGTTAGTAACAGAAGTTGATAATGCGATATGGATATTTCGGGAGTTAACGGCCCTAGGGAGGATCCCCATTGCTGTGTATAGAGAACCGTTAAGTTGGGTTTTGACGTTTATTATACCTGTTGGTATTATGATTACCTTTCCGGTCCATGCTGCCCTAGGAGTTCTCTCCTTTCAGGCAATCATCGTGGCTTTTCTAATCAGCGGGGCTTTGCTTTTCGGAAGTCTTCGTTTTTGGAGATATGCGCTAAGACACTATACAAGCGCGAGTAGCTAAAAATATCCTAGGAAGAGAGTAAGCCAGATTCTGTTTTTTTATCGCAATCTATCTGGAAATGATATAGTGATCACTTCCTCCCGCTTTAGTCGGGATGCCCTCAATCTTCGATGCTCCCATCATACAGGTAGTAACGCATCAGTCGGAGGTTACGGCGGGTGGGATTGCCCGTTTCACTTCTACTCGTCTCTGTTGCTCTCAAGTTTTGTTAATGCAAAACTTGTTCTCTCTTGCACATGTAGATAAACAAGAAAGACACTAGATCTTACGATTCGGAGCTTGCGCTCCATCCCCGGTATGATACCCCCTGGACTTTCCTCTACATTCATATAACTGAACGTAGTAGCGATCCTTCTTCCTAGGACCTTAGCATTCTAGCATAGGGAATGCTAAATCTCAAATATCCTCTTGAAAATGAGGCTAAAATCCGTATAATTGCTGAGTATGGCATTGGCGGAAGCAGTCGAGCATCAGGTACATGTAAGCCCTGTCGTTCGGGTTCCTAGATTCCATCCTGAACCCTTCATGACCACAATTTGATTTGATTTTGAAGCTGCTATGGATAACGTTCATGGGCCTATTGTTGAAGTTTGTGGCCCAACGCCACGAGGGTATAGAGTAGGTAGACAAGTAATTCATCTAAATGGGTTCAATGAGAATGTAATTATTACCAATATTTTCCCGGTTCCAGTTCTGAATAAAGGGGAAAAACTTGTTTATAGCGACGGGGTTGATAAGGTTGCAGACGCGAGACAACTTCCATTTACAAAAGGTTATGTCGGAGCTCTTTTCGCAAGCTTTATTCCCTTTGATATAAGAGAAGAAGCATTGTTTGAAGCAGCACGCGTTGTGGAGAGAAATGGATTAATGGTTTTGCAAGGAGGACGATGGGATGATTCTCAACTCGCTGCTCGTGTAGGACTCCAGAATAGAGAGGCATGGCGTCAACCTAGAGAAGCAAGTAGCGCAGAAGTGTTTCAGTTTATCTTTCAAAGGAATTAATTCGTATAGGTTGAACAGAGCATTTTGTACTCACAGTTTTTGCAGAAGATACTCCCGAAACATCGAAAGTCACTCTCTGAAATTTGTTCTACAATAGAGAGAATTTTATCTTTGCCGGCTTCAAGATCTTCTCTCGTTCTTGTTGTAGATATTTTTTTATTCTCTTCAAGGTAAAAAAGACTTAACACAATTTCATCAGGGGTACGATTAAGGATTCCCTCATGCACTTCAGTTGCCGCAAGCGCATAAAATGTGAGCTGGAGATCTTCTTGTACTTTCTTTTTGTCTGGCATATTGCTTCCTGTTTTATAGTCAATGATTTCAATTCGTCCATCAGGAAGTTTATCAATTCTGTCAATTCTTCCCCCGATTTTAAGTTTATCCATCCAGAACTGAAAAGGGAGTTCGATGGCGAGTGTTTCGGTAGGATTCTGTAGAGCCGTTTCCGCATAAGTTAAAAGCATACCATCAGCTTGTTTATATGCCTGCTCTTGGTGGATTTTTCCTGTATAACCATTTTGAATCCAATTCTTTTTAAGGATTTCTTGCATTGTTTTAGGAGTAACTTTTTGTTTTGCCTGGAGCAATTGGTAAAAGTCTCGAAGTGTACTATGAACGCTTATACCATAGCTTAAAGCTGGGGCTGCAGGAGTTGGTACATTCATGACATAGCGCAGTTTATAGTGCAAAGGACACATCTGAAATGTCTGGATCTGTGAATAGGAAATATAGGTAAGAGGTGGTGATTTTTTCAGTGTATCTTTTTCTGCGAGCATAGTGGGTGTGTTATTTGCAATTGTCGTATTTACCATATCAAGAAGAGAGAGTTGTGTTGTGTTTTGAATGAGATTCGTTGTTTTTATGACGTTTTCAATATATTTCTCTCCAAGCGCTTCTACTATAAATGGTGAAAGTTTTCGTTCTCGTTTCGCCTCACCATAATGTTTTGCAGCGGTTAAAAAAAGAGTATCCTTCGCTCGTGTCATAGCAACATAAAAGAGTCGTCGTTCTTCTTGCAGATTTTCGTCACCTTCGGATAATTCTTCTTTAATTAGTTCTTGTGGTACAGGAATCTGTTCTTTTCGATCACGACTTGGGAAGCGTTGGGTGACAAGATTAACAACAAAGACGACAGGAAACTCAAGACCCTTACTTGAATGGACGGTGAGGATGTTAACTGCATTGTTCGTCGACCAGTCGACTTCGGCTGCGAGTGGACTTTCCCCTAGCTCCATTGCTAAATCTATCCAGTCTACAACAGCAAAGACTGATGCATCTTCACGATTTGATGCAAATGATTCAAGTTTTTCAAAAAGCTTCGCTATATTGAGCGCTTCTTTTTCAGTTTTTACCGTTCGAGGATCAAGGTAGTATCCCAGTAATCCGGAGTCTTCAAAGAAAGAGTAGAGTATTTGACCAGCTGTGTCTCGTGACATTTTATCGAGATGCTTTTTCATCATCGTGACAATTTTCGTTATTTTTTCTTTTCCTTCTGGTGTCGCTGCTGATTCATCGACGCGCTCCATCGCTTCAAAGAGAGAGTAATTATTTCGTTTGCCGATATTTAATACAGCAGCAACGTCTCGTGCTTCGATCCCAAAAATCCGCATGGTAATGACTCGATAGACGCAAGCATTCTCCTCAAAATTTGCAAGGGCCCGAAGGTAAGCAATTAAGTCTTTAATTTCTTCTTGCTGAAATAAATGACCAGGACCTAAAAACTGGTAAGGAATGTGTAGTCGATCAAGAGCACGTTGAAAAGGCGTGGCATGATCATTTGCTCGAACCAAAATGGCGAACTCATTATAGGCACGATTATTTTTTTTCACGTCTTCTTTAATAGCTTTTGCTACTTCTTCCGCTTCATCCTCTACTCGGGTTGCATAGATGAATTCGATTGCGTCTCCTTGGATTCCTCGAGTTGCAGTAAGTTTTTTATCAATACCTTCTTTCACTTCGAGTCGATCTGGGTTATTAAATTCGATGAGACGATGGGCTCCATCTAAAATAGTTTGTGTCGAACGATAGTTCTTCGTCAGAGCAATGATCTTTGCTTTTGGGAAGTGTGATCGAAATTGAAGCATGTTAGCAAGAGCTGCTCCTCTCCAACGATAAATACTTTGATCATCATCTCCGACGACAGTGATATTCTGTTTCCCACCAGCTAAAAGAATCGCCATTTCGTTCTGAGCATAGTTTGTATCCTGAAACTCATCGACCAAGATATAGGAGAATTTTTCTTGGTACATCTTTAAAAGATGTGGTCGTGTTCGAAAAACTTTTAAGGTGTTACTGATAAGATCAGAAAAATCCATGACGCCTTCTTTCGCTTTTAATGCTTCATAAGTCTGAAAAGCAAGCGCTAGCTCCTGTGTTTTTTGTATTTCGTCTTCTGTTGCGTCTGATTTGGAAAGTTTTTTTGCATATGCAAGATACGCTTCAGAGCTCGTATCATCATCTTTCAGACGACTAAAATGTTGAAGCATACCTTGTAAAAATTTAGTCGGGTTTCCCATTGGTCTGAAATACTTCAAGTCAAACTTGAATAAATTACGTCGCAAAAACAGGAGAGCTTCTGCTTCTGTTAATAGATCAAATCGTGAGTTAAGACCTATATGAATGGCTTCTTGGCGTAGGACCCTATCGCAGAATGCATGGAATGTCTCGATCCATAACTGTGTATACCCGTAAGGCATAACAATATCAATACGTTCTTCCATTTCCTGTGCAGCCTTTTCGGTGAAGGTGAGGGCTAGAATTGATGATGGAGGAATCTGTTTTTCGAGTATAAGATGCTTAATTCTCTCTGTAATGACTGTAGTTTTTCCTGTTCCTGCGCCGGCTATGATAAGAACTGGGCCATCTCCATGTGTTATAGCTTGGTTTTGTTCTTCATTAAGCGTTCTCAGGGTTTTCATGGGTACCTATTGTAGCATAGTAAGTAGGTTTCTCTAGCGTATCTGTCTATGAAGTTCTACTTCACTTGTGACTTCAGGAGATCCAAGATGTTTTTTTTCGTTTCTTCAAGACTCATGCCCCATTCATCAGCGAGTTTTTTCAGATCATCTTCAGTAAGCGATGCACCTCCATCGCTGATCTTACCTCGGCCCATATCATCGTCCGGTATACCGCATCCACAGTTGTAGCACATTGCTGTTCATCCTTCCTCTAGCTGATATAATACTGTATATGATACCGCCAAAGCAATATATCTTTCCCTTTCTCCAGAAAGAACAGCTATCAAAGGATGCGTATACCTTTTCCTTTGATAGGTCTTCCGCGACAGATTTTGATTTCATTCCAGGAAACTACATGAGGATAACATTAACTATTCCTACACCAGACGATCGAGGAAACTCTCGCTATTTCTCCATCACATCCTCAGCGCTTGATAAAAATCAGCTGACAATTACGACCAGGATTATTCAAAGCGCATTTAAAAAGACGTTACTTAACCTAGAGCCTGGTACCCCTATTCAATTTTTTGGTCCGGTTGGTCGGTTTCTTTTTGATGAAACAGATACCAGACCACATATCTTTTTAGCGGGAGGAATCGGTATTACGCCGTTTCATAGTATGTTCCTTTACGCCGATCAGAAAAACCTCACGACACCGATAACACTTTTTGTTTCTTTTTCAACAGTAGAAGATATGGTTTTTTACGATGAGTTGATGCGAATTGCTACAGAGCATACAAATATAAAAATTATATATACGATAACGAGGCCAGAAGAATCACAAAAGTCATGGAGTGGCGAAACAGGAAGAATTACAGAAGAGCTGATAAGAAAATACGTACCGTCGCCTTCTTCAGCTCTCTACTATTTGGCTGGGCCTGCAGCTATGGTTATGTCGATGGAGGAAATGATAAAAGGTTTGAATATTCCTCAGGAGCAACTAAAAAAAGAACAGTTTTCAGGATATTAATGAATTTGTAGCGGTTTTTTTGACTCGCTTAAGTCCTCAACAACTTCTTCTTCGATGTGTTTTGTTGCTTGCAGTTTATTACCAAGTTGCATGAATCCAGTTGAGACATTTGAGAACTGTGAAGATGCATTGGCAATATGTTTTCCTAAAACGCCCATATTCTCAGTTATTTTTTCGTAGTCTATTTGTAATGCACGAAGTAATTTAAAAACTTCACGTGATCTGGACTCAATTTTTTTCCCTTCAAACGAAAGGAGAATAGTTTGTAAATGTGCATAGAGAGTGGTTGGAGAAACAAAATATACTCGATGCTTCTTGGCGTAATTCATTACTTCCTGCATACAGACTATCTCGTAATACACAGACTCACTTGGAATATACATCAGAGCAAAATCCATCGTTCCTTCCTGAGGCAGGATATATTTACTGGCAATTGCGTCGATGTGTTTTTTTACATCACGTGAGAATTCTTTTTGAAAACTTTCTCGGTCTTGTCCTTCGGCTTTTACCATCTTTTGGTAATTTTCCATGGGGAATTTTGAGTCAATAGGAAGTATCCCTGCATCTGTTTGTATAGCAGCATCGACACGCTCTCCGGATTTAAACATGTACTGTAAATGAAAACTGTTTTTTGGAAACATCTGAGCAATCAGGTCTTTCAGCACTTCCTCTCCGATATTTCCCCGAAGTTTTGGACTTTTGAGAAAATCCTGTAACTCTTTCATGCTCCGTCCGATCTCACTCATCTGTCCTACCTCTTTTCCTACGTCACGAAAAACTGCTGCAGCGCGATCGAGTCGCTCGTTGAGTTGTTTTGCATTTTCCTGAAGGGTTTGCACCATATGAGTTGAGTTACTGTTCAAGGCATCGTTTAAGGTTTTATTTGTCGACTCTATTGAGCCTTGCATGGATCGAAGCCATTCTAAAAGCGTTGCGTCGGATGCCTTATTTGAAAGCTGGGAAATTTTTTTATTGAAAAAATAAAATAGGAGACCAAATCCAGCAAACAAAAGAAGAGCAAAAACGAGCAGGTCAGTTTGCATGGACACTATTGTAGCATAAAATCTAGGTTTAGATAAATGCTTAGTAGTACAGATCGGGGACTGCTGTCACTTCATGAAGGGGAACTGTTTTTGTGTGATAGAATGCCGCTGCTCCAATCATCGCTGCGTTGTCAGTACAGAGCTGTGCCGGCGGCACGAAAAGCTGAGCGTTAATATCAGGTTGTCTAGCGTTTATCTCCATTTGTTGTCTGAGTCTTTCATTCGCTGCGACGCCTCCGCCAAGCAAGATAGATTTTGCCTGATATTCTCTAGCAGCTTTTATCGTTTTTTTCACTAAGACATCAACAATTACGTACTGAACTGAAGCAGAGATATTCGCGACTATGTCGTCGTCTAATTGCTTTATTGTTTTTACTTCTCGCATTACTGCTGCCTTGAGGCCCGAGAAGCTAAAGTCAAAGTCTGGCGAGCCGATAAGAGGACGTGGAAAACTATATGCTTTTGGATTTCCTTTTTCGGCTAGTTTTGCAACTGCAGCACCAGCGGGATAGGGAAGCCCGAGGAGTCGTCCAATTTTATCGAATGCTTCTCCCGCTGCATCATCTCGTGTACCACCGATGACTTTGATGTTTGTATGAGAATTCATGAGAACTAAATCGGTATGCCCTCCGGACACAACGAGAGCAATTGCAGGGAAAGGTATCTCTTTTTTCTTATTGAGCTCATGATCTACTGACAGCCAGTTAGCATAGATGTGTCCGAAGAGATGGTTAACAGGGATCAGCGGTTTTTTACAGACGAAAGCGAGTGTTTTAGCGGTTTCAATACCGACAAGGAGTGAACCGATAAGCCCAGGACCTGTTGTTACCGCAATGGCATCAATTTCAGATTTGATAAACTTACTAGCGTCTATTACCTGTTCGTTTGCTGCTTTATCAATCGTTTCCTTCAGCATAGGGAGCATGTATCGTACTTGTTCGCGAGCGGCTATATCAGGGATGATGCCACCGGTTTTTGCATGAAGAGAAAGCGAAGAGGCAACGGTCTGTGCAAGAATTATTGGGGAAGACGTGTCGTCGTTGGTTAAAATTGCTGCTGCTGTCTCATCACATGAGGTCTCAATGGCAAGGATCCTCATAACGTAATGGAAATGGTGTCGCCTTTTTTAAGACCCTGTTTTTCAGTGAAGTTAGCGTTTACCTCAAGAACTTTGTCAGCTGGCTCTTCAGGGGTATAGACAGGCAATGATGTGTCAGTGGCAGACTTCGGAGGCAGAACGTTTTTATAAATGGTAACTATTTTATCGCCTCGAAGATAGATGATATCAATAGGAAACTTCATATCTTTCATCCAGAAGGAGTAGTAATCGGGAGTTTTAAATACAAAGAGCATCCCTCTGTCCTGCGCGAGTGATTTACGACCAGAAAGTCCTTTTTGCTGTTCTTTTGGTGTATCCGCAACGGAGAGTTTAATTTCAGTATCTTTTATCTTTGCTGTTGCCGTTTTACCAAAAAAAGAAGCTCCATTTCCTCCTAATAGATTCTGGGTAACAAGAAAGATACCAACAGCGAGTATAAAGACACCGAGTAATAAAAGAATTGTTTTCATAAATCTTCAGAAAGAATTGCAGTTAAGCGTGATGTCGATTTGTTTGCAATTCTCTCGACAACGTCTACAACCTTTGACCCTATGAGCTTTCCTTGCCGTTCTTTATGAGCTCGATCTGGATCGTATCTGGTTGTGGCTATTATATCAGGTTTTATGGATAAAATCACCTTATCGTATTCTTCATTCGTCTCAAGAAGTGCCAGTAGGACAACGTAATCGACGATATTGAGTGCTGATAGCAGATGAGCTCGGTCAGTCTGGGTATTTATTGGGCGTTTCTCTCCTTTTAATTGCTGAATTCGTTCATCACTTTCAAGAAGAATAAAGAGGGTATCACCTACCTCTTTTGCCTTTTGAAGAAACGTCAGATGACCGACATGAAGAATGTCAAAACAGCCACCAACCAACACTATTCGTTTTCCTTCATCATGCAGTTGTTTTGCTATCTTTTCTGCCTCTTCAAGATTTACGATTTTATCGTGCATAGTTATAGAATCTGAGACTGGAAAAATGTATTACTCTTTCGTGCCTTTCATGAAAATGGCTTGCCATGGACGATAATTCGAATCAAATCGGTCTGAGAGGATAACTTTTCCATCTCGTTTTACCTCTCGGGTAAAGAAGACTCTCGCGCCTGGAGCAGAAAAATCCACTTGTTTCACTTCACCTTTCGGAAGCGTCGGATCATCTTGGTAAAGCGGTTCCGGAGCAGGGCTTTGGGAAAGAATAACTGGTTTGGAGACCGTCGTTACTCTTCCATCTGATGTGCCATAGAGTTCGAATGTGAGTCGAAGCGACTGCTGGTCCACAAAGCTTTGTATCAGAATTGAGTGTTTCGTATCGTTTTTAAATTTTAGATCGACCGTTGGGATATAGACGGCTGCGTCAATCCCAGGCAAGGAGTCTTCTTCATAGTAGTGGACTCGATAGGCATGAGGATGTCGTTCAGTGATCGGAAGACCAGCATTGAGAATTGCGCGAAAGAGAGTCGTTGATACTTGGCAAACACCACCTCCGTCACCAAGAACTGTTCGCCCATTCTGGATAACATATGCTTGTTTATAACCAGTAAATGATGAAACATCACCAAGCGCTTTTGCAAATGAGAACATTTCGCCTGGAGCAACCAAAATGCCGTTTAGCCGAGTTGCAGCGAGTGTTACATTGTAGATTCGGTTTGGGATGGAGCCTACAAACACGGATGTTCCGACTCCTATACGCTCATCAATACCTAGATTATTTGCTTTCTCAGTAGTGATATTTGGTTCGACAGTAATAATCGGAATAGCGATCGTAATATCGTGAGGGGTTTTTGCTGAAGCAAGTCCTATCATTTGTTCTCGTAGATCCTTTTTCGCTTTTTTGATATCTATGTCTTTTCCATCGCTTGATGGTTTGAACGTCGTTACTTTACCATTTTCTACAGTGAACTGTGCATCAATCGGTTTTACTTGGATTTCATTTTGCATGGGTTTCAGTAATTCGGTTACAGCATCTTCGTCGTAGTGATAGGAAGGTGGAAGATAGACTCCGTAGAGGTAGGCACGGAGCAGGAGACTCATATTTGAGGCAAGATCCTTTGATTTTCCGATACTGTATGCTTGCTGCGCAAGAAGGTCAGCATCAAATCCTGCTTTCAGCTGAGAAGCAGAAACGGTAGCAGCATGTGTTTCTGTTTGGAGCGTAATCGTAGAATTTCCTATCTGCTCATTTCGATTTGTAAAATACTGCTCTGCTTCACGTTCTGTTTTTCCGCTGAAATCAACGCCACTAATAAAAACACCGGGATAAATTCGATTTCCGAAATGGACACGATAGTATGTTAAGATAACGCCGATAAAGAAAAAAAGACCGAGTGTTGCTCCGAGAAAAAACCAGAAGACTATACGAATAACGGAATAATAGGTTCTTTTTTGTTTTAATTTATGTAGTATAGCCATACTGCCATTGTCAGAAATCAATTATGCGTATTATACTAAAAGAAGGAACAAAGAACCATGGATGAAAAGAATGTCTATTCACCTCAAGGCGAGGTAGCACCGGTACAGCAAACACCGTCACAGGCTCCTGTCGTATCGGTAGCTCCAACACAGCCTCCACCTGCCCCGCCGCCACCACCACCTCCTCCCTCGACTGGTTTTCCGTTTGGACTTATTATTAAGATCATCATTGGGCTTGGGGTGCTGTCTTTACTTTTCTTTATTGTCACTCGTTTTGTGCTTCCGATGGTTGGCCCTAAGCAGCCAGAGAAGCCAGTAACACTGACATACTGGGGATTGTGGGAAGACAAAAATATTATGAGTGGCGTTATCTCTGAGTTTGAGAAGCAACATCCAAATATCACGGTTGATTATCAACGACAAGATATAAAACAGTACAAGGATCGTTTAGTAACAAGAACTGCTGCCGGGACGGGTCCTGATATCTTTCGATTTCATAACAGCTGGGTTCCCATGCTGTCAGGTGAATTACTTCCATTATCAGAGGATGTGATTAAGCCTGCGGAATTTAAGAATATTTACTATCCGGTTATTCAGCAAGATTTGATTCACAACGGAGCAATTTACGGCATTCCTCTCCAGATAGATACGCTCGCTCTTTTTGTTAATAAGGAAATTCTTGATGCTCAAGGAATTGATGTTCCCACGACCTGGGATGATTTTGTAAAAGCGGCAAAGTTATTCGTTGTAAAAGATGATGATAAAACAATTAAAACAGCCGGAGCGGCGCTGGGTACTTATGACAATATAACCCACGCTCCCGATATCATCTCCTTACTTATGGTACAGAATGGCGCAGATCTGAAAAACCTTGAAAAGACACAACAGCAAGCTTCAGAAGCACTAGCATTTTACTCATCGTTCGCTAATGGAGACGATAGCGTCTGGGATGGAAGGCTTGATCCATCGCTTCTTCTCTTTGCGCAAGGAAATCTAGCCATGTACTTTGGGTATTCATGGGATATTTTTTCTATTAAAGCGCTGAATGAAAATCTTCCATTTAGTATCCATCCTGTACCGATCTTACCGGGAAGAAAACTTACCATCGCTAGTTACTGGGTGGAGGGTATTTCATCAAAAACAGCTCATCCGAAAGAATCACTCCTCTTTATGCAGTTTCTCGCCCAAAAAGAAACCCAGCAGAAGCTCTATACGGAACAATCCAAGGTTAGGCTTTTCGGTGAGTTATATGCACGTAAAGACCTTGCAAATACATTGAAAGATAACGCACTCATTTTTCCTTTTATTGAGCAGGCCCCTAATGCTGTCTCGACATTTTTCGTCAGCGATACCCACGATGATAGTAGTGGAAATCCGGGTATTAACGCACGGATGAATCAATATCTTAAAAATGCGATCAATGGAACTGGGGGAAACACATCAGCTGAAACCGCAATTGATACGCTGTCCAAAGGTGTTTCACAGGTGCTGAAACAGTATGGACAGTAATAAAAAAGCAGTTTTCAAAACACTACTCTATAGTGACATCTTCGATTACCCCCTGAAGGAAGAAGAAGTGTTTCTCTTCCTTCATGAGAAGAAACTTTCTAGCCAAGCGGTAAAACAAACACTAGGATCTCTACCCGGTATTGTGACGAAGGATGGATACTCTGTGCTTTCTGGTAGAGAAGCACTAATGACTCTTCGTAAAAGAAGAGAGCAGGTGAGTAAGACAAAAAAAGAACTTGCTTTGCAAGTCTCTACATTATTATTTTTGCTCCCCAGTGTTTACTGTATCGGCGTGAGCGGTGGAGTGAGTATGGAGAATGCGGATAAAGACGATGATATTGATCTCTTTGTCATTACGGCAAAGGGAACACTGTGGACGACACGGCTTTGGATGCTCCTGTTTCTTCAGATTCTCGGAAAACGAAGAAAAAGAGAGGGAAGAAACGTTAACAACACCATATGTCTAAACATGTTAGTTGATGAAGAGCATCTCTCGTTTAAACAGTCAAGAAAAGATATCTATACTGCCCATGAAATAGTCCAGTTGCTACCATTTTATGAGAGGAAAGAAACCTATAAACGATTTCTTGACCACAATGATTGGGTTTACAGATTGCTTCCGAATGCCAGGCAACTGTATCGCCATCCGAAGAAGAGAATACATTTCTGGGTTGATCATATAGTGCTAGGCCTATTCAAGCTTCTTGAGCCAGCGACACGGGGGGTACAAGGCTGGTATCTTTCACGGCATCAGACAACGGAAGAGGTAAGCCAGGGAGTTGCAGCGTTTCACCCAAGAGATCATAAGGAGGAGACCTTACGAGATTATAAAAAACGCTGTGATGCCTATGGAGTATAATATGTTCCGGTATGAAGCGTTTTCATCTTATTGCTTGTGGGGCAACATTTGATTTTTTTCATAGAGGTCATAAAGAGTTTTTGCGCTTTGCTTTACTCCACGGAGAGAAGCTATTGCTCGGATTAACCTCAGATTCCTATGTCTCGCAAAAAAAGCCAACAGTTGCGGAGTCATATGAAAAACGGAAAGAAGCAGTCGAAGAATTCCTTCGCCTAGAAGGTGTGTTTGAGCGAGTAGAAATAGCTCCAATAGACTCGATATACATTCCCAAGTACTGGGAAGACAGAGATATTGAAGCAATGGTAGTGACTGAAGATTCAAAGGGTGGAGCAACATTAGTTCAGGAAAAGCGGAAAAGCGAGGGAAAGAAGGAACTTGAGATACTTCTTTTTCCTTTTGTACCTGCTGCAGATGGAAGCTTGATCTCCTCGACTCGTATACGAAATGGCGAGATCGACAGAGATGGAAATCTCTGGATAAGACCAGATTGGGAGAGAGACCAACAGGTACTCCCGGAAAATGTTAGGTCGCGATTTAAACAACCGTTGGGGAATACGTACACGAAAACAGAAGACATAGTATCCGATACAAAGGGAAAAACGCTTGTTACTGTCGGAGATGTCACCACAAAACTGTTCTATGAAACTGAAGAGCTTCCTTATCTGGCAGTTGTCGATTTTATAGTTGAAAGGAAAAAGAAGTATCGATCACTGAATGAGTTAGGAATACCAGAGAGTGTAGAGTCTCTGAAAATAGATAACCCTGCAGGTACGCTGTCTCCTCTGCTGTTTACTGCATTTCGTACAATCCTGCAAAAGAGTCCTGAAGGAAAGCGTTTTGTCATTCAGGTTAATGGAGAGGAAGATCTCGCTGCGCTTCCGGCAATTTTGGCTGCTCCTTTAGGGTTTGTTATCTGTTATGGACAGCCTGGAAAGGGAACAGTTGTCGTTCCTGTAACCGAGCAGATCAAAGAACGAGTTTTTCAGTTGGTTTCATTGCTTCAGTCTCAAAAGGGAGGCTAATTTCTTGTTTCTGTCTTGACAACCCTAAGAGAATTAATTATACTTCTCAGAAGCTTTTGCAATTCCCTCACATGCCCTGGAGGGATTTGTTTTGTAAAAGGCCTAGAAATATGGAAGGTAAAAAAATATATCTTACAAAGAGTGGTTTAGAAGATCTTCGAAAAGAGCATACTGAGCTTGTTAAGGTAAAGCGCCCCGAAGTGCTCTCACGCGTCTCAACAGCTCGTGAGTTAGGTGATTTATCTGAAAACGCAGAGTATGTCGCTGCGCGCGAAGAACTCTCCTTTATCGATGGGAGAATTGATGAGTTAGAAGAGCTTTTGAAAGATGTCGTTGTGATTGAAGCAGAAGGACCCTCAAATGGCAAAAGCACAATTGCCCTAGGCTCAAGAGTTACCGTGAAACTTGATGGGAGAAAAGAACTCTACCAGCTCGTTGGTGAATTTGAAGCGGATCCAATGTTAAAGAAGATTTCACATGAATCACCTCTTGGGAAAGCACTTTTGGGTAAAAAGGTTGGAGAAACGGTTGAGGTTACAGCTCCAGCAGGAAAAATAGTCTACACGATCGTTTCAATAGAGTAATCTTCTCGTGCTACAATAAATAAATGACCATTCATCAGAATATTTCCCTCTCTGAACTGCTTTTCTATCGTATTGGAGGTATTGCAGCATATGTATTGGAAGTAAAAAGTGTAGAGGATGTCTTGGAAGCGTATGATTTCATCCAAAAAAATAATATTGCTTCATGGATGGTAGTCGGTTTGGGAGCTAATCTGTTGATGAAAGATGGGAATTTTGACGGGGCGATTATTTGGATGACAAAACCTGATACTCCTGATATCACTATCTCACAAGGGCTTATAAACGTTTTTGCCGGTCAGACGCTTGATGATCTGGTTCAGTTCTCCTTCGAGGATAGCTATATCGGGCTAGAATCCCTTGGTGGACTACCTAGTACTGTCGGTGGAGCCATCAGAGGGAATGCAGGGGCGTTTGGAACAGAGATGCAGGATGTCATTGAGCGAGTAGAGGTCTACGATCTTTCTGATCGTCAAATAAAAACTATCAGCAATCAAGAATGTGAATTCTCCTATAGAAATAGTGTTTTTAAGCATATTAATCAATACATTATTCTTCGAGGTATTTTTCGTTTACACGAGGCAACAGAAGAAGAAGTAATACAAGCGAAGAATGTTTACCAGGAAAAGATTTCATATAGAGAAACAAATCATCCGGTAGAGTATCCATCTTGTGGATCTGTTTTTAAAAATGTTCGGGAACCTGAAAAAGTGCAGAAGATTTTATCTGTCTGGCCGGATATACAAGAAGTAGTTCAGACAAAATGGCACGGGAAAATTTCGATGGGCTATGCTATAAAGCGTCTCGGATTTTCAGGTATGCAAGTCGGTGGAGCAAAGATCACCGAGAAACACGCGAACTATATCTGTAACGTCGATCACGCAAAAGCACGAGACGTGTTAGATATTATTAGTCAAATAAAAACGAAGTTTGAAGCCACCTTCGGCTTCCCTCCAGAAATTGAAGCCGAGATAGTCTCTTGACAAATGGAGAAATATATTGGAGAATAGGATCTTATGAATTCACGAATAGCATTAGCTACTACAAAAAAGCACCTCTTGTCTGAGAGGGACGCTTTCGTGGTTTAAAAAGACAGCCACACTGAGTAAAGCCCCTCGCAGGAGGGGTTTTTTTGTGGGTAAATACTATGAGCATAATACAAGAACAAGCAAACATAACCAATATTGGCCTTTCTCTCTTACAACAGGAAGGGGCTATCTATGGACGTGCAAATGCAAAACTTCTAGCACCAGAGGATCATAATAAAAGTGCTCGGGTCATGGTAAGAAGGGTAGAAAACCTCTTCCAGAGCCTGGGTTTCTCGTCTATCATAAATCGTTCCGCAATATTCCATGACAACGGAAATTCATTTGCCGGAGTTGAATTAGGAGATCGTGAGTATTTTGTTATGGCACGAGATCTTATGGATGAGAGAAAACTTGTTGATATATTAAACGGTGAAAAACCAAGCATCACTATCGTCAGCGGACCATGTCTCTTTAGTGCGCAAACGGTTCAGGCTATTAGTGAACATGGTACCCCATTTTCAGTTACTACACCCGGTGTGGAAATAACAGAAAAAATTGAACGGTTGGAAGTAAGCGATGCGCTTTCTCTTTATGAGATAGAATCGGTTACGAGGTTATCAGAATTTATCAATGGTCTCGTACGTTCAAGTGATACTGTTCGGGGAGTACATCTCAATATTCCACAAGCAGAGTACTATGCTTACTTACTGGACGCATATACAGACGGGTTCGTTAATCAAGAACAGATGGCCTTATGGATGTTGCATGTTGATATGCGGCAGGCAAAAATAGCTAACATGATGAAAGAAAGAATTCTCCAAGGAGTAGCGAATGACAGGAGTATCTCAATAAGCCAGACTGCACCACTCAACACGATACGGGAGTATATGGCTGATTCTGTCCTTCGTAATGAAAGACCTTCTCTGCAAGACGCGCTGGTAATGCTTCGTCAGAACTCTCCACTTTGGAGATCGCTCCTGGATATCGAAGAACCGTCTTCCTGGCAAGAGATAAATCATCTATCGTATGTTTTTGCAGAACTTCAGTCAGGGTTATCATCGGATGCTACTGCAGGAGAGGGAGTTCCTATAGGAATTGTTGTTGAAAGCCCGACAGAGTCAAAAATATTTGCTAACGCAAAAAAAATAATTGGGAAAATGAATGGTGCATATAGGGGTAATGTTCTCGCTATTTATCCACATGAAATGATTATTCCAGTAGATGGCAATACGGGAAAAACGATGTATCATGTCGTTGAGGCAGATGAAATGAGACAGAATAATTTAAGAGTCATTTTCCAGACATACAGAGGTTCGTTAAATGGAGGAACTACATCATGAGAACCTTTATAACTAACCAGATCGCAAAACAAATGCTTATCGGGTCATCCATTTACTCGACTGGTGGTGGTATTGCCTATCCTGTTCAGAAAAAACTGTTTGCTTCACTTATGAAAAAGAAAAAACACATACCTCTAATTTCTATCGATGAACTGAACGATTCAGATTATATCTGTACTGCCTATGCAGTAGGTTCTGCAGGGAATACAGATACCGATCTTTCTGCATCTTTAAAACTTGGGATGGAAACTCTTGAGCATTATACAGGTAAAGCTTTTAAAGCTATTTTTGCAGGAGAGACGAATATCGATATTATAACCTTTCAAGCAGCATCAAATGTTCACTTACCAGTACTCGATGGTGACAGCAATGGTGGTAGAGCAGTTCCTGAAATACAGTTTGATAATTTTGTAATAGCAGGTAAAGATATGACACCTGTTGTTGCTGTAACGCCAGACAAAAACGTAGCAATATTGGCTCAGGCAACAAATGCGCAGGCTGTAGAATTGTTCGTAAGAAATTTGGCAATCCAGTATCCACACGGACTTATTGCTGTTTTGGATCATCCAATACAGGTAAAAGATGCTAAAAACATTTTAACCTTGGGGATATTTTCTCGATCTATTTCTCTAGGTCACTACATAGAAAGAGTGAAGCATACATCCCACACAGCAGAAGATATCACACGACATATTCGTGGGCACTTACTTATACGTGGTCGAGTAACGAAAGTAGATTTGCGCAATGAGAAAGGGTTCCTCATAGGATATTATTATGTTCAAGATGATAAAAAAAATATACTTAAAATGTTTGTTAAAAATGAAAACATCACGTGTTGGATAAATGATACACTTATTGCTACCCCTCCCGATTGCTTTTTAACTGTTGATAGTGACAGTCTTCTAGGCGAGCACAATAGTGGTATTGTTGAAGGACAAAACGTTTTCGTTATTGCAAAAGAAGCAACGGATATATGGAGATCTAAAAAAGGAAGGGAGCTTTTCCATCCAAAACATTTTGGTTTTAACATAGAAAGTAAGTTGTTGTAAGCCAGATAGTATTTGTTAAATGTTTTTTTGTACGCTACAATAAGCACTATGGACGAGTCAGAATTACTAAAAACAAGAAAAGAAAAAATTGAAAAAGTGAAAGCACTCGGCTGGAACCCGTATGCTGCTTCATATCCGAAAACGCACTCGATCGCACAGGCTCTCAAAAGTGAAGGAAAAAAAGTCCAGACAGCTGGTAGACTTTTTTCCTTCCGAGAGCACGGCAATATTGCTTTTGCGGATCTTCAGGATGAGACTGGAAAGATTCAACTTTTCTTAAAAAAAGAGTTACTTGGACAGGAAGGATTCAAAAACTTAAAACATCTGGACATTGGTGACATCATAGGCATAGAAGGAGAAGTGGGAAAAACAGTAGCGGGTGAGATCTCTATTATTCCTACGACATATACACTCTTAACGAAATCATTAAGACCTCTACCGAATCAGTGGTATGGCTTAAAAGATGTCGAAGCGAGATTTCGCCAACGATACCTCGATTTACTCCTAAATCCAGATGTACGGGAGCGATTTAATATTCGCAGTAAACTGATTAGTGGTATTAGAGAGTATTTAGATAATCTAGGTTTTTGGGAGGTTGAAACACCCACACTCCAGCCGCTTTATGGCGGAGCCAACGCGAAACCGTTTACGACTCACATGAATGCCCTCAATCAAGATATGTACCTGCGCATTGCGGATGAGTTATATCTGAAACGTTTGATCGTCGGTGGCTATGAACGAGTCTATGAAATAGCAAAAGACTTCCGAAATGAGGGGATTGATCACACCCATTTCCCAGAGTTCACCATGATCGAGTGGTATGAAGCTTATGCAGATTACCATCGTGTTATGGACGTGACAGAAGGATTACTCAAACATCTCGCGAAAAAAATCTATGGCAATACATCACTTCAGGTCGATGAGAAAAAAATAGATATTGGTGAAAAATGGCCAAGAATCGAGATGAGTGTGATCATGAAAGAGAGGCTTGGTCTGGATGTTGATTCTGAGACGAGAGAAAGTCTCTTGGCGTATGCAAAAAAACACCTGCCGGATATGCAGATTTTAGGCGGTGAGACAAAAGGGCAACTGATTTTTAATATTTTTGATCATACGATACCGAAAACGCTTATCGAGCCGACATTTATCATCGATTATCCGGAAGATATCAGCCCTCTTTCAAAAACACACAGAAGTAAACCTGGTTGGGTAGAACGATTTGAAGGATACATCGGCGGAAAAGAGATCTGCGATGGCTGGTCTGAGTTAACAGATCCTGTGATTCAGAGAGAGCGTTTCACAAGAGATACCAACGCGACAAGAAAAGATAAAGAAGAGGCACAGCACGTCGATGAGGATTTTTTAACGGCGATGGAGCATGGTATGCCTCCACTTGGGGGTATAGGGATAGGTATCGATCGGTTGACGATGTTTTTCACCAATACCTGGGCGATAAAAGAGGTCGTTCTCTTTCCGACATTAAAAGTTGAGAAATCCACAACTGGAGGAGCTGGTGTTACAGCACTTGAGAAACCAGAGCTTTTCAGTATCGATAAAAAAGTTTCGAAAGAATTTCCATCAGTCTCGGTCGGCGTCGCTATTATTAAAAATGTGCAGGTAAAAAAAACCAATCCCGAGTTAGAAAAAGCGAAAGAGGCATTACGGGAAGCATTAATCACACTAGCAACAGAGGATATCAATACCTTTCCTGAGATACAAAGTTACCGGCAGCTCTATAAAACGATGGGTGTTGATTGGCATTCACGACGCCCCAGCCCTGAAGCACTGTTACGAAGAGTAGCTCAAAAAAAGGACATCTACACGGTAAATACTGTTGTTGATGCCTATAACCTGGTCGTCATGAAGCATCGCGTATCTGTTGGGGCATTTGATCTCGATCAAATAGCATTTCCCACAGTCCTTCGTTTTCCCAAAGCGGGTGAAGAGATTCTGCTGCTTGGTGATACCGAGCAGACGAAATATACAGAAAAAGAACTTGCCTACTTTGATACAAAGGGTGGCTATAATATCGATTTTAACTATCGAGATGCACAGAGAACTGCAGTGACAGAGAACACAAAAAATGTGTACATCAATGTTGATGGCATCTTTACCATCTCTCCTGAGAAGGTAGAGCAAGTCTTAAAAGAAGCTGTCGAACAAATCATCGAGTTTTCAGGTGGAAGCCTCGAAGCCTTCGGTGTAGTTACCGGTTCATAACGTGTTCCATGCAAAAACTACTTCTCGCAACACACAATAAAGGGAAAGTGCATGAATTAGGTGCATTTCTTTCAGATCTTCCTCTTGCTATCGTTTCTCTGAGTGATGTGGGTATTACCGATGAGGTTGAAGAAGATGGCGAAACCTATGAAACAAATTCTCAGAAAAAGGCTCTCGCATATGCAAAAATGGCAGGGCTGCCAGCACTTGCAGATGACGGGGGGCTTGAAATAGATGCGCTAGGAGGTGCACCAGGAGTGAAAAGTCGGCGATGGTTGGGATATGATGCGACTGATGAAGAGATTATTGAGCATATGAAAAAAGTGGCCAGTGAGTTACCTGATGATAATAGAGTTGCCTCTTTTAAAACGGTTGTTTCATTCGCCTTGCCGACAGGTGAGGTGTGGAGTAGCTATGCAGAAATAAAAGGTGAGATAACAAAAAGACCCTATATGAAACTGCTTCACGGCTATCCATACCGGTCATTTTTTTATTTGCCTTCATTACAGAAATACTATCACGAAAGCGAGTTACCCCCTGAGGAAATGAAAAGAGTTAATCATCGGTATAAAGCGGTGGAAGCATTAAAACCCACTATTCGTAAAACTCTTTCTATTTTAAGCTGATCTTGCTATAGTATCTTCTCAGAACGCTTATGAGAAAGCTTATCTTTATCTTGATACCTCTTGTTATTTTTTCTCTTGTTATATTTTTTAGTTACCGATTTTTCTTTACCCATAAGAATGAAAAAGGAGCGCTTCAAGTAACAGCTACTCCACAGAGTAAGGTCTACTTAAATGGAACGCTGATTGGTGAGACACCCCTTTGTAAATGTGAGCAGCAAGATATGCTCTCTGTTGGTGGTTACACCGTCAAGTTGGTTCCAAAGGAAGGAAAGTACTCGGATTTTCAAGAAAAAATAAAGATTGAGCGGTCAGTTTTAACGGTTGTGGATAGGCGCTTTGGGAGTGGCGGTAACGCAGTGCTTGGTGCATCGTCTGAAGGGAGTATTATCTCTCTTTCACCTTTGAAAGACAGTAAAAGTGTTGAACTACTTGTCTTAACTATTCCAGATAAAGTGGATATATCTCTGGATAATGTTCCAGTTGGAACAAGTCCCTTGCTCTTAAAAAATATCACTATCTCTGATCACACGTTGAAGTTACAGAAAAGTGGCTACAAAGAAAAAACAGTCCGTATTCGAACACCGATGGGATATAAGCTAACGGCAAATATTTATCTGGGCATTGATGATATAGCAGAAGAACCGACGCCAACAGCAAGCGCAGCTGCATCGCCGACACCTGCTAAACAAATGATTGTTATTTTACAAACGCCCACGGGTTTTTTGAGAGTACGATCAGGGAGTACTGTTAATGCATCAGAAGTGGCTCGCGTCGCACCAGGTCAGACGTATGAATTAATTTCCGAAAAGACCGATTGGTATGAGATAAAACTTGATAATGGAAAATCCGGTTGGGTCAGTACGCAGTATACGAAGAAACAGTGACTATTTTCTGATGCCGTAAATAATCAGAAGTACTAATAGAATCCAGATCAACACTGTTGCCAGAAGTGGTTTGTCTGAGAGAAGTACTTTTTCAGGACTTTCTCCTTCATGCTTCTCATAAATATCCTGCAGATATCGCATTAATCCATACACGACTGGGATGATTGTAATCATCAACCATTTTCTATTGTTTAGATAATCCGGCAGATATTCTGGGAAGAGGAGATCATTCGTAATGGCATTATAGCGAGAGTTCTCAAAAAAACTAAACAATGAATACGAGATAAATGTTGACGTTGCGAAAATAGATGCATAGACATCAAGCAGTCGTTCAGAGTAATGTGAAAGAGATTTTCTCGTTGCTGCAATCTGTGCGCTTGTGTATCCTGAGATAAGTGTTAACTCATTTCGTCGTTTTCCGATAGCTAAGAAAAGCGAGAGAGAGATAGTGGTTAAAAGAATCCAGACCGAAATATGAAACCCCGTAACTGCTTCCCCGGCGTAGACGCGGAGGATGTATCCACCTGCGAGAGCGAGAATATCGATAACGGCAATGTGTTTTAAGGTAACAGAATACGAAAGCTGCAGCAAAAGATAGACAATGGTAATAAGAAAAAAAGCAGGGGAGAGGAAAAAACTAGCCAGTAATGACACCGTCATAAGAACGATTGCGATCACTATGGCAAGTGAGATTGAGATATCGCCGTTTGCTAATGGGCGAAATCGCTTGAAGGGGTGAAGTCTGTCTTTTTTTACATCGAAGATATCATTAATGACGTAAATTGCCGATGATATACCACAGAGGATAAAAAACCCAATGAATACATTCGTAAAGGCTGTCGGATTAAAGAGTTCTCCAGTAAAAGTGATGGCGGCGAAGATAGCAAAGTTTTTTATCCATTGCCGTGGTCGGAGTAACCGGAATGCATTACGCAGAAATTTTTTCATTTCTATACTTCACGAATAAATGTAAAAAGAGAAGCGCTCCAAATACAAGAACGACTAACATACTGACAGCAAATACTTTACTTTTGCTTTGTAATGTTAGCGAGATTAATCCCAATATAGCAGATATTGACCAGTAAAACAATGCAACCTGGCGTTGTGATAATCCGAAGCGCAGCAGGAGGTGATGAAGGTGTTTATTATCGTGCCAAAAAGGAGATCTACCACTGAGTATTCGTCTTAAGATCGTGAATACTGCATCAACGATCGGAATTCCCATGACAAGAATAGCTGTAGCAAGTTTTGCACTAGAAAGGATAGATACGACAGCAAGAAGAAGATAGAGTGCTGTCGCTCCGTAGCCTGGGAAAATTTTTGCAGGATAGAAGTTATAGATTAGAAATCCGATAGCTGCACCAGCAATGATAAACGATAGTTTAGCATCGATAAGTGTTAGACTCGTAGGAATTCCAAAGCGAAAACTGACGATACCGATGACGACTGCAGATATAGCGACAATGCCTGGCATCTGGCCATCAACCCCCTTGCTCCAGTTCAACATATTCATGATCCAGATTATCCAGATGACTGCAGATATCTCAGACAAGGAGATAATCGGTATATCAAAGAGAAAAATCTTAATAGCGTCCAGGTGTAAGATTCCACCAAATGGATTCGTAATAAACGGTATATGTACACCACTCCCAACAACAATTATCGCGCAGAGAATATTTATTAAGAAGCGAAGGTATGGAGAGACATCTTTCGATACAGCATTGAGCCGATCGTCAACTAGTCCTATGCAAAGTGCGAGAAATGCGGCTAAAAAAATTGCAATTGTTATCGGTGTGATTGGGAGAAAGAAAAGACCAGCAATAAATGCCCCAAAAAAGAGCGGAATACCACCGCCTCGAGGAACTGGTTTTTTATGAATAATACCTGGATGCTTATGCAGTTTTGGATCATCCATTAGCTGATATCGCTTTGCGATGCGGATCGCTAAAGGAGAAAGCGCTGCAGTACAAATAAATGCAGTAAGAAAAGGAAGAAAGCCAAATGAGAGGAGTTCCATAATTATAATACGAGCATCGAAATTCTTAAAAGAAAAATTGCAGTAAAAAGAGAAATAATGAAGCTTGCAATAGAGAGCATACGAGAAACAAGAGGCATTTTCTGATAGAGATAGTAGGAAAGAATCGTATTACCCATACAAATAGCTGCCGCTAAAAGGAGTGGAATAAAAACTTCGATTCTTTGCCCTAGGCGTTCATCACCCCACGGCATCTGATTAAAGAGGGGAAGATACGGAGGAAGTTTTCTGTACGAAATAATAACAAAAAGGAGGGTGCCAAAAAGCAGAATAGTTGAGACGATGAGATCTAGACGAATTATCTTATCTAAGAGTAGCGTGTTAATAATTTTTTTCATAAATCTGTGTTCCTTTGATCGACATGGTATATGAGTAGCCATAGAGTGTAAACGGAAGGGATGTGCTGTCTGGTAAGACGACGATATAGGTAGGCATTTTCTTCATGATCGCTGCTTGTGTTTCCCGGATCGCCTCTTTGGATCCTATGTGGTAGGCAACCGTATACCTTCCTGGAGGGAGTGTGTGGGAAAGAGCGTATATCTGTGCAGTGTTTCCCCAGATGAACACTGTTGCGTTATCCGGCAGTCTATTTCTAAGAAATCCTGCAAGTTCATAGTCTCTTGGTGTATCTCGATCAAAAAATGACTGATACTGCGAAACTGTTTTATTGTGTGTGACAAAAGAAAGAAAATTTGGATAATAGAGAATTGTTTTCTTCACACTATAGTAGTGGAATTGTTTTGCTAGAAGATATAAGAAGAAAAATGTTGCTACGACGAGAACAGTATGTTTTCTGTACTGCGTAGCAAGGAATCCGCAGAATAACAGAACGCTCGGAAGAGCAACAAGGACATAATGCGTGTATGGTCGTTGGGAAAAAAATGCGTTAAAAAGCGAAAATGCAGTCCACAGGAAGACAAAGAGCATAAAGGGTGAAAGATGCAGGCGTTTATAAAAGAGATACACAACAACTCCGGTGAGGAGAAGTAGTTTAAGGATTAAGAATCCTTGTGGAATAATAAAGGCATTCTTATAGCCTACGTATCCTACATTTTGAATAAATGATGCCCTGAGAAAATCCATAAAGCCTCCATTTATAAGAAATATACCGGCTGTGAAGCCAAATGGAATTACAAAGCCAAGTGTTATGGAAAAGACATGTGGTAGTGACGTTTGTATCCAATGGAATAGTTGTTTCTTCGTTTGCAGTTTTGCAGGAGCTGAGATAATGAGAAGGAACACAACGAGCGCAGCAAAATCAAAGAGAGCAACAATCTTAAAGAGGAACGCAATTCCTAAGAGTATACCTGAGAAAAAAAGAACGGTATTTCTCCTTTGCATCACTTGTTCTTTTTTTTCATACAACGTTACCGTGCAGAAGCATGCAAGGAGGATAAATAATTGCATGAAATTTTCTGAATTCGCTATATTACCCTCGATAAATGGTGATCCGAAAAGAACTGCATATAGCGTAGTTAAGACATATGGCAATCGATTATGAGTAAAGACTTTTTGTGCTAAAAAGAAAAAGATAATAACGCTGGCGATTCCGAAAAACAGTGAGGCGAGTCGAACGAGAAATTGATCGCCTGAAAAAACTGCATAGAGGGCATAGAGAAGTGGTGGTTTATTATCCCAGATGTCAGCATAGAGAAGCCGGCCGTTTCGTAGCGCAATGCCGATTACTTCATAGATACCCTCATCACCATACCAGTAGGGTTCGATAAGGGATGGAATTCGAAGAATGAAGAAAAAAACAGAGAGACAGAGGAGGAACCAACACTCACGACATTTTTCTACTCGGGCGAGGAGTTTCATACCTTTTCAGTTACTTTATATTCTAGTCGTTTTCCACGCATAAGTTGTGTATGAGAAATAAGTGCTGGGAGCGCAGAAAGGAAAAATCCGACTATTGGCATCAGAATAAACTCAAACGCAAACAGGACATTTCTCCAGAGCGGTACGGAGACATGCTTTGCACGATTCCGATAGTCAATGATGATCATGGCAATAATTGCGATTAAGCAAAAGGTTAAGATACCTCCTGCAAGACGGGGTAGGGTATATCCTAGTGTTGTTCGTGAGTAGACCGGATTGACGATAGGCATAATGTTTGCTGCTACGGTGATAATGAACCAATTAATTGGCCAGAGAAAATGGTCAAGAAGCACAAAATAGAGAAGCATTGTTTTCCTAAAAAATGGTACATTCGGTACGGTAAACCACCATTTAATAAATAATGGATCATCAGAAACTCCCCATGACCAACGTCTTTCTTGATGGTATTTGTTTTTCAGACTATCGATATAGTTGGTAGAGAGAGCGGCGTCTTGTGACGTTTTTAAGAAAATCGGTACTACCCATACATTACCCTGCAAACGATAAAACGCCTTAAAGAAGACACGATAGTCCTCAGGGATAACATCGACATCCCAGAAATCTATGTTTTTAAGCATCTTGAGTGACAGTGAGTAGGTTGATTGCGTTATTAGTCTGTCTCCTTGGATGAGGAGTGATGTGCGCCAGAGACTACCAAAAAATGAAATGATACGCGTTGGAGCCGGTACTTTCCAGATGTTATTGTGGAAAACGATTGCCGACTGCCAAAATTTATTATATCGCTTCTCATCAATCAAGAATTTGTAGGAAAGACAGGCGAAGTATTGCGGATCAAAAAGCGCATCAGCATCAGTTGAGGAGATAGTTGTGAAGTTAAGGTCAAGTTTTCCTGATTCGACGAGTTTTTTATATGCCTGACGTCCCGCAAAGGCTTCATTTGATGATTTTCCTTTTACTTCACCGATGACATCAGGATGGTAGGTAGCAAAAATACTTCCAAAGACATGTTTAAATTCCTTTATTAATTCCTCCGCCTTTTCTTTACCTTCGCTTTCTCGTTCTTCCATCGCCAGAACGACATGAAGACGTTTTTTTGGAAGTGTTTGGTCGGCCATTGCTTGTAAGGTTACACGGAGCTTATCTACCCGTTCTTTATAGTTGGGCAAGACAATAATGTGGTGCACTTTTTTGCTTTCTGGAAGTGCTTCTGCTTTTGCAAGCCAGTCCATTTTTTCTGACTCTTTAATTTTTTTAGCTGAGACGAATGCTGTGTAGACGAGGAAAAATGATTTGTAGAACCAGTAGACATCAAAAAAGAGGATAAAGTAGGCAATCATCGTTGGGAAGAAAAGAGATCCCCAGACAGGGATCAAAATAACCATCCATGTAGTAAAGCCAGGGATCTGTTCTAAAAAGCGTCGAGTTTTTATCGGATAGCGGGTAAAAAGATGATCAAAAAAAGATGTCATAAGCAATACAAAGTTAGTGTAGCTTCTTAAATATAGTATAGACGTTCTTCTCTATTTGTTCTACCACCTGTTCCAAGGGGACAGATTTTAATTGAGCGAGATACTCTGCTACGAGTATAACATACTGTGGCTCATTTCTTCCTCCTCGATGCGGAATCGGTGTCAGAAATGGGCTATCTGTTTCGGTCACAATTCGATCAAGTGGTGCATATGACGCCAGATCTGAAAGGGAGGTTTTTTCTCCTGGGGCTAAACCAGGATAGGTAATGTTGCCATCAAAGCCGACAAAAAAACCCATCTCGAGAATTTCTTTGAGAACAGGAAGATCGACTGCCAAACAATGAAACATGCCAGGGACCGGCAGGAGCTCTGTTTTATAGCTTTGTAAAATTTTTACAACATCGGCTCCTGCATGGCGGTTATGAATTTGTAAGGGGAGTTTATGTCGTATCGCCAGCTCGATTTGTTTTGTAAAGATTTCTTTTTGATGTGTGGGATCAACGATACCATTTGACTTATACTCGTAGAAATCCATGCCAATTTCACCAATGCCTATAACTTTTGGATGTTTAGCCATTTGGTTAAGAGAATCCTCCCAGTCTTCTTCATGTTTATCTGCGTGGTGTGGGTGTATGCCGACTATTGCGTAAAGATCCTCATATTTTTCTGCCAAAGTAATCGCTTCAAGGCTTGAGTCAATCTTCGTCCCGACATTAATGATTTTTTTAACACCCTTTTCAAACGCTCGTTTGATGACTTCATCAGCGTCTTTATGAAATGAATGAAAATTGAGGTGACAGTGAACGTCAATCATAGATACTATTATACTGTATAATCGCCATATGATCCCTACTTGGGTGCTCTTCGCGGCAGCTGCCGGTCTCCTCTCGAATGTTTTTAATACACTTTGTCGCTACTTTCTCAAAGATAAAGATGATGCAACTGTTTGGGCATGGTTTTTTGAATTTGGTCGCTTACTTGTATTTTCCTGCATTGTTATTTTCGACTTCAGCATAAAGTTGGAGGTAAAAACATTTCTCTTACTGCTTATTGTCGGGTTAACAGAACTTGGTGGCGATTACTTTACCATGAAAATGCATGCATATACTCAGTTGTCTATCTCAACAATTATCTCAAGAACACGTATGATTTGGATACCGATCATTGCGTTCTTACTTTTAGGAGAACACTTGCAGGGACTCGATTACCTTGGGATTCTGGTACTTTTTTTAGGAGTCAGTATTACAGTATCTCCACACAAATTTTTTTTCGACAAAGGAGCAATGTTTGCGAACCTCGGAGCAGTGGTACTGGCTTTTAACACGACATTGCTAAAAGCAGCTCTTCCACAAGCATCGTATTCTGTGGTACTTCTTGCCAGCACCTTGCCTTCTGTAGCGCTTTTTCCCCTTGTGATAAAGAATGTACGGAAAAACATACCGCTGTTTGTCAAAAAGAAATTTCCTTTAAAAGTTACTGCGATTTTGGTACATGTTGTTTCAATCTATTGTCTATTAGCAGCACTGAACGCAGGGGATGCCAGTAAAGTAAATGCTGTCTATCAGGGAATGCTTATTACATCGGTTCTCTTCGGCATTATTTTCTTTAAAGAACGACAAGATATTGTGCGCAAGTGTATAGGTGCACTGGTCACCATTGTCGGAATAATACTTATTACAGCGTAGCTTCTTTTCGGGGGAATAAGGAAGTAACACTTTGTATTTTCGGGCCTTTGAATTGTGTTTCTATTTTTTCTGCAGTTTCTGGCATGATGGGTTTTAAAAGCACTGCGATTTCCTGAATTTGATCTACTGCATGGTCTAAGACATTTCGAAGCTTCTCATCTTTTTTCTTTGCTAGATCCCATGGTTTTTCGATGTTAATGTATCGATCAAGATCGGCAATCTTTTTCCAGATAAATGAGACGGCGTCATTAAAACGAAACTCAGAAAACGCTTTTGTATATTCTTCTTCGGACAGTATATGGGTAGCGGGTTTGTTCTTTATCTCAGTGACTGAGTAGTTGTCATTTTCGCAAAGCTTCGCGACACGGGCGATGAGATTTCCCAGACCATTTGCCAGATCGGCGTTATAACTTTCAAGAAACTTGTCTTCAGAAAAATCCCCATCAGAAAATGGTGAGATATAGCGCAGCATATAATAGCGAAGCGCGTCAGCTCCGTATTTTTCAATAAGTTCAATAGGATCGATGACATTGCCGAGCGTTTTTGACATCTTCTGACCGTTGACTGTTATATATTCATGAACTAGAATCTTTTTCGGAATCTTCAGTCCTGCTGAGAGGAGAAATGCTGGCCAGTAAACAGCATGAAATCTAATGATCCCTTTTCCAATAAGCTGAAGGTCTGCCGGCCACCACTTTTTATAGACGTCTTCATTTAACCCAAATCCGATACCACTTTGGTAAATATTTAATGCGTCAAACCAGACATAGATTCTCTGGGTTTCGTCTCCCGGTACAGGGACACCCCAGTTTTTTGCTCGTTCATTTGAACGGGAAATACTGATGTCTTGAAGATCTCCTTTTAAGAATGAGATAACTTCATTTGTTCTGTAGGCGGGAACGATCTCTATTTCTTTTTTCTCCAAAATCTCAATGAGTTTTTCTTTATAGGCAGATAATTTGAAGAAATAATTTTCCTCTTTTACTTCTTCCAATTTTTTTCCTGGATGTTCAAAACACTCGCCGTTTTCATTTAACTCATCGGGAGAGTAAAATGTCTCGCACCCGACACAGTAGAGTCCGTGGTAAGCCTTTTTATAGATGTCGCCGTTTTTTGCACATAGTTCCCAGAGTTTTTGTGATGAGACATGATGGTCTTGATTACTTCCTTGCTGAAAGACGTCAAAATGAATGGATAATTTTTTCGCCATTTCGATAAAGAGCTTTGTGTTTTTATTGACGAATTCTTGAATCGTAAAACCATCTTTTTCTGCCGCTTGGACATTTTTTAGAGCATTCTCATCAGAACCACAAAGATACAACGTCTCATCTCCTATGACACGATGATATCGTGCGATAGTATCTGCTTGAACGAATTCAAGCGCGTGCCCGATGTGCGGTTTTGCATTTACGTAGGGGATTGCACTGGTAATATAGTACTTTGCCATGCTCAGATTGTATCAGAGCGGTCAAGAGAGAACAAGAAGAATGCTCACTGTTTTCCTTTTGACATAAGCAGTTCCAAAGTGAGAAAAAGTCCAAGAAGAAGAATGAGAAAAAGTGGGTGAGTTAAGCCATTTATTCGAAGAAGAAGATAGACAACAACAAATGTCCCGGTAAGAAGTCCATGACTATAACTTTTAAAAATTGCAGTGATAAAAGAAAGTAAGAAGAGAAATAAAAGTAGAAAGACTGGGATGAGTATTGATAGCTTCATTGATCCGAGCGAAAGCGCTGTAGTAGGTGGAAAAGAGAAAAAAAGGTAAAGAAGTATTATCAAAAAAATGACACTTGCAATAGCATGGACAATCCGTCTCTTATTCCGCTTCATAGTATAAAGTGTAGCAGACTCACACTGGACAATCGTTGTTTTTTTGTTACAATGCATTAAGCTTATGAGCCAACAAGCTTTAGAAGCTGCCCCACGACCGAAATATAGACCTGTCTCCGAGATTGCTCCAAATAGTCTTAGTGTTGTTCTTGTTTTAGACTCTCCAATAATTGATACCACTGCTTATGGAGAAATATTCCAGGCAATAAATATGCATAATAATCACAATGTCATTGGGGAAAGATTTCCTGCGCCTGTTCCTCAGTTAAATACTCTCGCTACAGGGATTTTAGTAAGGCAATATGCTCTTCATAACGATCATGATAGGTTAGTTGTGGTTTCTGGCACAGCGCCTTATGGTGTAAGGCCTGATCCAGAAAGTAGAAAGCATAGTGTTCCTTGGAGAGGAAGTAAGGAGCAACCGTTTGCTTTTGCAGAAATGCCAAATGGTGTTCCTGTTTTCTATGTAGATGCAGGATATGTGGCGTCAGGGTTAAAAGATCATGCTATGCGGTTTTGGCAGGTAAAGGCCGATCCAGAAGGTTCATCTCCATTTCGTATGCGTGATGTCTTTGCTGAAAAAATTATGAGATATATCAATGGAGATGGTCCGGTTTTGGACGAAATAATAGACCCTGAAACTATACCTGCTTTTCCAGATGACCGCTTAGGTTTAGTCGACGGGCAAGGAAATCTGCATGCGACAACTCGAGTAGAGGGTTGGCCAGACTATCTAGCAGATCAGGAGAACGTGTCGGTTACTGTTGGAGGTGTTGTAAGGCTTGCAAAAAATAGAGTCACAAAAGAAGGCGGTCATCGTAAAGAAGGAGATATTGTCGTACAAATTGGTTCATTAGGAGGAAGAAACAATCCGTACATAGAGATTGCTGTCGTAGGACATTCTCCCGAGACAGCGCAGGAGGTCTTCGATGTGCCAGCACGATATGGTGAACATATTATTGTAGAATTCACCGAGCAATCGGATGCATTAATAGAAATGGACAGGACAGGGGAGTTACCTCTTAATGTTTTCCATCCAGTACCAGCAATTCCTGGTTCTTTGTCAGGGGGACACCTACAGCGTGTAGATGAAAGAGATTTAGAAGAAGAGAGACACCCATAAATAGTTAGACCCCTTGACATCCTTTGGCAGTCGTGTTAGGATACTGCTAATCTACAACGTTTCTAACTATGCATAACTTAACTGAGCGACAAATAGAGATCCTCAAAGCAATCATAGAAGAATATATCGACACAGCAGAAGCAGTCGGTTCTGAAACGCTTGAGAAAAAAAGAAATCTCTCAGCATCTCCTGCAACGATCAGAAATGAAATGGTAAAACTCGCTGAGTACGGGTATATTAAAAAACTCCATTCATCTGCAGGACGTGTGCCGACACCGGAAGGCATGAAGTTCTATGTCAAAGAACTCATGAAGGAAAAAGAGCTTTCAACAGTTGAAGAAGTAGCTTTAAAAGAGAAAGTTTGGGACTATCGAGAACGAACGCAACGATGTCTGCATGAACTTACTCGATCGCTTGCTGCACAAACAGGAGCACTGGCTATCGCGACGACTGAAGATGGGGAGATTTTCGCAGCGGGTTATGCAAATATCCTTGAGATGCCAGAGTTTTTTGATATCGATATCACCAAAGCCCTACTTCGCGCACTTGATGAGTATGAATATTTTAAAGGGCTATTCGAAAGCGATATAAAAGAAGAAGATGACATTCATGTACTCTTAGGTGATGATTTAGGGAAATTGAAAGGACCGTACGGATTTGTCTATACTCATTATGAGACAGCAATGCATAGTCATGGAGAAATAGGCGTTATCGGTCCTGTACGCTTGAACTATACCTATGTCGTTCCGACCGTTCGCTATTTTGGAGCCCTCGTCAGCTCTATTGCTAAGGGCTGGTAAGAGAGTAAATTGCTAAAAATTACACAATGACAAAACAAGATGAAAAAAAACAAAAAGAGCCAGAAGTAGAAGAGACAGACGTAGTAGAAGAGGAACAGGAGCAAAATGAGTGGGAAGAAAAGTTAGCTGTCTGTGAAACAAAGTATAAGAGAGCACTTGCTGATTATCAGAACTTAGAAAAACGAGTACGAGAAGAAAAAGGAGAGTGGATCAAAGCAGCAAATAAAGAGCTTCTTTTGAGAATGCTACCACTCTTAGACACATTTTCTTTAGCAGCTGCACATTCGAAAGATCAGACATTTTTAGTCGTTATGCAGCAGTTTGCAGACGTGTTGAAAGCTGAAGGAATCGAAAAGATAAAAACCGTGGGTGAGGCTTTTGACCCACATCACATGGAAGCAATTGATACAATAGAAGGAGAAGAAGGAAAAGTTATCGAAGAAGTCCGTCCAGGCTACATGCTCTATGGACGTCTCTTACGGCCTTCCCAGGTACGGGTAGGGCAAAAAGCTTCTAGTTGATTAGCGTTTAGCGTCTAGGTAAAATATACTATACGCTTGTCGCTAGCTAACTAAGCGTTAGGAAAAAATATATGGGAAAAATAATTGGAATTGATTTAGGAACTACAAATTCAGCAATGGCTGTGATGGAAGGTGGATCGCCAAAAGTAATCCACTCAGCTGAAGGACGAAATGTCATTCCCTCAGTCGTTGATCCAATATCACATGTTGTCGGCGATGTCGCAAAACGCCAATTGGTTCTGAAACCGAAGCGAACGATCTTCTCGGTCAAACGCCTCATGGGAAAGAAATTCCATGATGAATCGGTACAGCGTGATATGAAATGGCTTCCCTATACAGTGAAAGCTGGACGGGATGACATGGCAGTGGTTGAAGTAGAAGGGAAAACATTTACCCCACAAGAAATCTCAGCCATGATTCTCCAGAAGATAAAAGCAGATGCCGAAGCGTATCTTGGTCAAAAAATAACAGAAGCAGTAATTACCGTACCTGCGTATTTCGATGACTCACAACGACAAGCGACGAAACAGGCAGGAGAAATTGCAGGTCTTGATGTTAAAAGAATTATTAATGAGCCGACAGCTGCTGCGCTTGCTTATGGACTCGACAAGAAAAATGCCCATATAATCGCCGTCTACGATCTTGGAGGAGGAACGTTTGATATCTCCATTCTGGAACTTGGCGATGGCGTCTACGAAGTAAAATCCACCAGTGGTGATACACATTTAGGTGGAGACGATTTTGACCAAGTCATCATTGATTACCTCGCAGATGAATTTAAGAAAGAACACAATGTCGATCTTCGAAAAGATTCACAAGCACTCCAGAGGCTGAAGGAGTCGGCAGAAAAAGCAAAGATTGAACTTTCAAGTTCTCAAGAGGCATCAATTAACCAGCCATTCATTACCCAAGGCAAAGATGGTCCACTGCATCTGACGATGACCTTAACGCGAGCGAAGTTAGAACAGCTCGTCGATGAGCTCATTCAGAAGACGTTAAAGCCACTAGAACTCGCACTGAAAGATGCGGGTATGAAACCCTCAGATATCGGTGAGGTTGTTCTCGTCGGAGGTATGACCAGAATGCCAAAGATCGTTGAGACGGTTACTAAATTCTTTGGTAAAGAACCGAATAAATCAGTCAATCCAGACGAAGTCGTCGCAGTCGGCGCCGCGATCCAAGGAGGCGTACTGGGTGGAGAAGTGAAAGATGTGCTTCTTCTTGATGTGACCCCTCTGACACTTGGCCTTGAAACATTAGGTGGCGTCTCAACCCCTTTAATTCCACGAAATACCACTATTCCAACGAGTAAATCACAGGTTTTCTCAACGGCAGCAGATAATCAGACGCAGGTTGAAATCAACATTCTGCAAGGGGAGCGCCCGATGGCGACAGATAATAAGTCACTTGGTAGATTCGTCTTAAGTGGTATTCCTCCAGCGCCGCGAGGTATGCCGCAGGTAGAAGTGACGTTTGATATCGACGCAAACGGTATTTTAAATGTGAAAGCGCAGGATAAAGCTACCGGTAAAGAACAGAGTATAAAGATTACCGGCTCGACAGGGCTTTCAAAAGAAGAAGTCGAGAAGATGACCAAAGAGGCCGAGATGCATGCGAAAGAGGATGAAGAAAAAAAGACGCAGGTTGAGGCGAGAAATCAAGCAGATTCGCTTATCTTCACCGCTGAGAAATCACTCACAGACGCAGGAGAAAAAATAGACGCAGAGCTGAAGAAAGACGTTGAAGAGAAAATAACCGCCCTTAGAGGGATTCTGGATACTGGTTCTAAGGAAGACATCGAAACGAAGACAAAAGAACTTTCTGAGTCACTGCAAAAAGTAGGAGAAAAGATGTACCAGAATCAGCCAACAGAAGAAGCAAAAGGCGCAAGTGAGCCAGAGGGGACAGAAGAGCCAGCCGCCTCCGCTGATGACAGCAAGGGTGAGCAGAAGAAAGGCGATAAGAAAAAAGGCGACGAACCAGTTGAAGGTGAAGTGGTTGAGTAATAGGTAACAATTGAAAGGTAACAAGTAACAAAGCGCGGAATAGCGCTTTTTTAGTATAATTGGAGAATCATTATGGCTTCGGAAGATTACTATCAAAGTTTGGGTGTTTCAAAAACCGCAACTGCGGATGAGATAAAACGAGCGTATCGAAAACTCGCTCTTGAGTATCATCCCGATCGAAATAAGACAAAAGAAGGAGAAATGAAGTTTAAGGAAGTAACCAAAGCCTACGAAGTGCTTTCTGATCCTCAGAAACGTCAGACCTATGATCAGTTCGGTGCAGCAGCGTTTGAACAAGGAGCAGGGGGGCCAGGAGGTCCATTCGGAGGCGCTGGGGGGCCTTTTGGTGGAGGACAACAGGGTGGTCGTTATGGTCCATTTACGTATACCTACTCTGGTGGCAATGGAAATCAGGGAGACTTTGATTTTGGTGGTTTCTCAGATCCATTCGAGATCTTCGAGCAGTTTTTCGGTGGGGGAGGATCTCCTTTTGGCTCACGTCAACGCAGATCCGTTTATTCCATATCGATCTCATTTAACGATGCGGTAAAAGGTGCTGAAAAACAGGTCTCAATCGATGGGAAACAGCAAAAAATAAAAATACCCGCAGGGGTTGATAGTGGGTCTCGCATACGATTCGGTGATTATGATGTCGTTATCGACGTCATGCCTGACAGTAGGTTTCAGCGAGAGGGGGCAGATGTCGTAACAGAAGAGAATATTAGTTTTACTCAAGCTGCATTAGGCGATGAATTAACTATTGAGACAGTCCAGGGGCCGGTAAAACTGAAAGTTCCAGGCGGTACTCAGCCAGGAACAGTTTTTCGTCTTCGAGGACATGGTATCCCCCACTTGCGAGGTTCGGGGAAGGGGGACCATTATGCGCGAATAAAAGTAGCTGTGCCGAAGTCGCTGACAAAAAGGCAAAAAGAATTATTAATAGAGTTTGATGGTGAAGGAAAATCCAAAAAAACCTGGTTTTAAGGAAAAACAACTTTTTGTTGTTGATCAGTTTTTAAAATTGGTTCGTAATAAGTTGTCCCTCGCATTTGTACTGCCCTAATAAGTCCCTGGGAGATCAAAGCCTTAACGTAGTTATGAATCGAAGCTTGAGGAATATCGAGTTCTTCAGCAATTGTACTTCCTAACCTACTTAGTCTTCTCAATTCCAATTCTCTTTCTCTAGAAACTGGATCTGTAATCTCATGTGTACTCTCTTCTCCTAGGAAAGCATCTACTATATGTTTATAGACAGCACCTACATAATACTCATATTTCTCTTGTTTTGCTGCTTTCGAAAATGGATAAAAAAGATCACCTGCTGTCCTTGCATAAAAACGAAAATTCCGTTTCACTTCAGGCAGCACTTCTCTTCTCCAATAGTCAAGTGTTTCTCCGTCTCTCATTGCATCAAATAAAGGAAGCAAGACCTCGTTAACGACTAAGATTCCTTTATCTGTAAGCTTTGCGGATGAAAATACTGCTTTACCCGATTTTGAACCCGTAAATGGTCCTTGTTTTAGAAATTCTTGTTTTGACAGTCCTCTTAAAACCCTGTTAATTCTTGATTCAAGATAGTCAGTATTTACGTTTTTTTTTGCTTCTTCAGGAAGCCTTCGGAATACTTCATGCTGTGTTACTTGTAGTCCTTCGCTAGCAATTTGGATACTAATTTGTGCAACTTGTTGCGTAAGCGTTACAAACGTACCTATCTGTTGTACTTTATCAAGATCCGCATGACCTAATTCAAAATACATCTGTTTTTTTCCTGAAGCGGTATGCAAGGACTCATACGCTACTATTCGATTTTGGGAAAGACGTTGCAGTACAGCCTGCACTACAGAATTTGAAACTCCCAACTCATTCGCTATTTCTGCTTGTGTTTTTCCATGGTTTCGCAGACTTAATAGTACAAGTGCAGTATTTAAAGGAGCCCTTGTTGAAGCTTCTCCTCGTTTTCCAGTCTGGCCAAGAATAGGGAATAAACTAAATCCATGAGTAACCTCGAACATGTAAAATGCTGCTGCGGTAGGTTGCCCATATCTTCCACCAGCTTCATTAACAGCATGACCAGTAATTTTTTCTTCACCTTGAAAGATTTCTTTTCTCTCTTCGGTAGCCATGCCTATTGGTCCTAATGTATACCCACAGTACTGCCCAACATTTGTAACGGCAAAAGTGGCTAATTTTGATCCCTGATGAAGAGCGATAAATTGATGACCAACTGAGGTGGGAGAAGTAAAGTATGGGAATTGGTTCAATTCTATTATTACTGCGCGCTTTGTAGGAGCATTAAACGCCGCCAGCATAGCTCCTGCTCTCTCTAGGGGGTGTTCAGGAAATTCACGATCTACGTATATAATTTTATTATCAGAGCCATTTTCTCCTAAGCTCGCAGGGTTTCCAAATTCAGAGCTCATCGTTCTCAATATATCATACTATAGGTTTATAGTCAAATATAGACATTTGTGTTTTTCCTCCACTGTTTTTATACTGGATGTATGAATACCTACGCCTTTTTGCCCGTGGCGTTTTTTAAGTTCTGGTTTCTTGATGCTCCGAGAGACATTCTTGCCTTCTTTGGCTCGGTAAATACTTCGTTTCTACGCTTCTCTTCCCTGCCTATGTACGTACAAACATTCTTTAAGCCAATGAAGAATGAGTATCGTAAAGGTCTCGTCGGTTTTTCTATCGGTATGGGTATTTTTGTGAAGACTGTTTTTATTCTGCTAGATCTAGTGATTCTTGCAGCACTCTTACTGGTAGAGCTTGTATTACTCCTCACATTTATCGGTTTTCCCTTTTTAACTGTAGCAGTTCTGTTCTTATAGTATGGTAGCTTATATCAAATTACACTCACTCTATCGATCAGCCACGATGCGGGCAATCCGTTTGTTAATTCTCTTCGGCCTTCTCTTTCTCAACATTACGTTATTCTCAGATGGCATGTTCCCCCGACTCCCCCATTTTCTTCTCCACGTCTTTGTGATTATCGAAATTTTCTTTCATTTTAAGGTTGGAAAGGTGCATCCACACATCGCTGTAGCTTCAAATACCACAGATCCTCTACTTTCATTCACCAGAGATGCACTTAGTATTTACGTAAAACATGAAAAGCCAGCGGATATGGTGAAGGATCTGCTGCGGACAAAACAGATACAGTTCATACTGGCAAAATCTGTGATGACAGCAGAAGAAATACCACTTACTGATCTGACAAAGGAAGCATTTTTGCAAGGGGTACTCGATGTTACAAAAAAAGTACAAGGAATCTATGTAACAACGCTGGATCTGTTTGCAGCGTATTTGTTACTAATCGAACCGAACACGAAATTACTCTTCAACAAACGTCTGAAACCTGAAGAGTTTATCGATATTCTCCGTTGGGCAAGGCTTGAATTCCCTTCAGAAGAAACGCCTAAAAAGTTCAGACTTTCTTTTACCGGATCGGGATTTGGTGAAGTATTACTCACTGGCTGGACTCCAGAAACGGGAAATTATACAACCGACTGGACACTGCATGCTTCAAAAAAACCGTTTATCATCGGCCGGGAAGAAATATTCAAAAAGATGGTTGAGGGGCTTTGTAAGCCTGAGAATAATAACATCTTGTTAGTCGGTGATGTCGGAGTAGGAAAAGAGAATCTGCTTTTGGAATTGATTTATGAAAGTTTTGCAAATAAACTTCCTGCGGGGCTCAATAATAAACACGTGCTTGAGCTGATGCTCGGTCCTTTGCTGGCTGGTGCGACAGACAGAGGACTCCTTCAAGAACGGATACAGGCAATTATCGCTGAAGTATCCCATGCCGGCAATATCATTCTCTATGTCCCCCAGTTTGAGAATGTCTTAGGGAATGGATCATTTAATCTCAATTTGGCAGGAGCACTTCTGCCTCACTTAGAGACAGGACATCTACCGATCATAGCCACAATGACTGTTGGGAGTTACAAATCTTTTATGGAACGAAACCCTCTCCAAGAAGTTTTTGAGGTGATTAAACTTGATGAACCGAGTAAGCAGGTCGCCTCCTTTATGCTTCTGAAGAAAGCCTCAGAACTCGAACAGAAGTACGGAATAATGCTTACCTATAAGACAATTACGACTGCAGTGAATTTTGCTGATCGGTATTTACAGGATACTGTTTTGCCTGGGAGCGCTGTTACTGTACTGGAGGATGCTTTACAAAAAGCGAAGACTTCGGGTAAACGCGTTCTGACAGAAGATGATATTACCGGGGTTATTGAAGATAAGACACATATTGCCGTAGGTATGCCAAAAGCAGAGGAGAAAGAGCTACTCTTGCATCTAGAAGAGAAGATCCACGAGCGGGTCGTTAATCAAGTAGAAGCAGTAGGGGTCATTGCTGAGGCAATGCGGCGAATCAGAACCGGGATGGCTTCACAAGGAAAACCAATATCATTCCTTTTCTTAGGGCCAACAGGCGTCGGAAAAACAGAAACAGCAAAAGCGCTCGCCTCAATTTATTTCGGAGGAGACACACATATGATTCGACTCGACATGAGTGAGTACTCAGATACGAATGGGTTAAAGAGGCTTTTAGGCGCTGCTCCTGGTGAAGGCGAAGAGCGAGGAGAGTTGACTGATAAGGTGCATGATAATCCGTTTTCACTCATTCTGCTTGATGAATTTGAGAAGGCACACGCAAGTGTGCATGATCTTTTCCTCCAAGTCTTAGAAGATGGTAGGTTGACTGATAATAAGGGGCGTACTGCTTCGTTTGCCAATAGCATTATTATCGCGACCTCGAACGCCGGTTCTGAGTTTATAAGAGAGGAAATGGGAAAAGGCATAGTGATCGATAAGGCTTTTGAGCATAAACTGTTAGACGAACTGCAAGGGAAACAGCTTTTTCGGCCAGAACTCTTAAATCGTTTTGATGATATCGTCACCTTTAAACCACTTGGTCCTGAAGAAGTGAAAAAAATTACGGCGCTTCTTTTACGATCAGTGATAAAAACACTTCATGAACAAGATATCGCTTTGACCTTTGACGAAAAAATTGTTGAGAAAATAGCCAGCGAAGGATTTGATCAGCAGTTCGGCGCCAGGCCTTTGAGACGCTATATACAGGATAATATAGAAGATCTGATCGCGAAGAAAAAATTGACTGATGAGATTAAACGCGGAAGTACAGTCCTCGTAACGACTGATCAAAATACAAACATCGTACTCACTGTTTCCTAATCCTCGCAAGCTCTTTTAGGTTGAAGGATCTGCTTTGATCTGGTATACTTACAACCGTTATGCCAGCTATTCAACGATCAGAATTTGCCTTAGCGTTAAATCAAGTCGCGACCGAGCGAGGCGTGGATGTGAGTGTCGTTTTAGAGACAGTTAAGAATGCTATCCTCGCAGCGTATCGAAAAGATCACCCTGGAACAGAAATTGAGGAGTACATTGCCGAACTGAATCCAAACACCGGCGAAGCAAAGATTTTGAAAGATGGAGACGATGTAACACCTCCTGGGTTTGGCCGTATTGCCGCACAGACTGCAAAACAAGTCATCCTACAAAAAATTCGTGAGAAAGAAAAAGAGGCGATCCTCTCAGACTATAAACTGCGTATCGGTACCGTCGTTAATGGTATGGTACTTCGATTTGCAGGTCCAAATGTTATCGTGGATATCGGAAAAACTGAGTCAGTGATGCCTCCGACTGAACAGGTTCAACAGGAAAAATATCACCTTAATCAACGTCTTTCTGTCCATCTTCTTGAAATTCGCCCTGGTGTTCGAGGAGACGAAATTATCGTTTCCCGATCAAGTAACGGTCTTCTTGAAGGACTCTTTAAGAGAGAAGTTCCAGAAGTTGCGCAAGGAAGCGTTCAGATAAAAGCTGTCGTTCGCGAGCCTGGAAATCGATCCAAAGTAGCTGTTTACTCAAATCAGCCAGGTATTGATCCTGTGGGTTCTTGTGTGGGTCAAAAAGGCGTCCGTATTCAGGCTGTTATTGCAGAGTTCTCAGGGCTTGAAAAAATCGATATTATTCAGTGGACAGATGATCCAAAAGGCTATATCGCAAATGCTCTGTCTCCAGCGAAAAATGTGAGAGTGGAGATCAATGAAGAGGAAAAAGTTGCACATGTCTATGTACCACAAGATGACCTCTCGCTCGCTATCGGGCAAGGAGGACAGAATGTCAGATTAGCCTCAAAACTGACAGGATATCGTCTCGAAATAGAAAGCGATGAACCGGTCGTTTCTGCTGAAAGTGCTGATGAATCGAAAGAAGAAGAGATCAAAGAAAGTGAAGCAACTGAGAAACCACAAGCGAAAAAGACGAAAGCGAAAGCAAAAGCTAAGACGAAAAAAGAAGAAAAAACTGAAGAAGCTGATGAAAAAGAAGCAGTAACGGAGCCAGTAACCTCAGCTGCTGACAGTTCCGACAAGCCTAAGGAAGAAACAGAAGAAGCAAAAGCTGAAGAAGTGGTGGAAGTGAGTGAAGTCGTAGAACCAGAAACAGATCAGCCAGAAGTCACCGCAGAAAGTTCCATCGAGAAAGCAGAGACAAAAGAAGAAGCATCAGCAGAGAAATCACAAGAAGAGGAAATGAAATCCGATGATAATGAAAAGACAGAAGACAGTAAATAGATTCGAAACGTATGTTTAGAGATTTTGAACATTTGTATTTTGAAATTGTTTCGAATGTTGCTGTTCTGTATATGAATGGAGCTAATTCCCTATGGCAAAAAAACAAACCAAAGAGCAGACAAAACAAGCAACACAATTTCCGCCCGTCGTAACTGTCGTCGGTCACGTTGATCATGGCAAAACGACGCTTCTTGATGCGATTCGAAAAACCTCAATAGCAACACGCGAGCATGGTGGTATTACCCAGAAGATCGGTGCATCCGCTATCGAGATCGTTCACGAAGGTAAAAAACGAAAAATAACCTTTATCGATACCCCGGGACACGAAGCATTTGCCAAGATGCGAAGTCGAGGAGCACGTGTCGCTGATGTAGGACTGTTAATTGTTTCTGCTGTTGATGGTGTGATGCCCCAAACAAAAGAAAGTATTGAAGCTCTCAAAGAAGCAGCTATCCCCTTTATTGTTGTTCTCACAAAAGTAGATCTTGATACAGCTATTGTTGAACGAGTGAAACAACAGGTCTTAAAAGAAGGTATTATGCTTGAGGGACTGGGAGGAGATGTTCCGTATATAGAAGTCTCGGCAAAAACCAATCTCCATATAAAGGAGCTTCTTGATTTAATCCTTTTAGTTCATGATGTGCACCCCCTCCAAGAGTCAGTAGCAGCAAACGCACCACTCGAAGCGATCGTAATCGAATCACGAATGGATCAGAAAGCAGGTCCACGAGCCACGGTCGTCGTGAAAAATGGAACGCTCATCGCTCGATCTGAGCTTTATGTCGAACGCGAAACATTTCGAGTTCGAACACTCGTCGATCCTGAGGGGAAGCAAATTCCCCAAGCGAGCGTTGGTGAAGCTGCTGAAATACTCGGCTTTACCAATGTTCCAAGCGTTGGAACGCTTATTACCTCAGTGCCACCTGCAAAAGAGGAGGAAACAGCTGTCTCAGGATCACTTCTCCAGCGAGAACTTGTCTATCAAGGAATAAAGGTGGATGATGGCATAGTGGTTATTTTGGCCGTTGATACGCTCGGTTCACTTGAAGCTATTACCCAGTCATTTCCAAAAGAAGTGAAGATTATCGCCAAGAAAACAGGAGAGGTAACCGAGGCTGACATCTTGCTTGCTAAATCTACTGGTGCGCTCGTTTTGGGTTTTAATGTCAAAATACGCCCAGAAGTACAGAAATTAGCCATAACCGAAAAAGTACTGGCTAAAAACTATCAGATTATCTATGAGATGCTGGACGAGATAGGTGATGTGCTTGAAGGAAAGCGCTTAGCAGGCATAGAACAGATTTTTGGTGTAGCTCAGGTTCAGGCTAGCTTCCCGTTTGAGAAAACGCTGGTTTTAGGCATAAAAGTACGAGAAGGCCGTGTGGCTCGAGGCGATAAAGTGAGGCTAGAACGTGGCGATACTACCGTTGGCGAGGCTACGGTACAGTCGCTTCGTTCAGGCAAGAATTCTGTCTCGAAGATAGAGGAAGGCCATGAGGCTGGAGTGATCCTCACGCCCTTGCTTGACTTTCAGGTCGGGGATATGCTAATATGTCATTCCTAAATTAATATAGGATACTTTTATGGACAATATAGCATTACAGCGAATACGTGATCTTCTTGGCCAGCATGAGAGTATTGGCATCGCAGTTGGTTCTAACCCTTCTGTTGATGACATGGCCGGAGCGTTATCTCTTTACCTAGCTCTTTCTTCTATGAGGAAGAAAGCTACTATTGCTTCTCCCACACTCCCCATTGTTGAACTATCCTCTCTTGTCGGTATCGATAAGGTAAAAACACAGTTTGAAGGTGGAACTGGTGGAGATCTTGTTGTGTCTTTTCCTTATACCGAAGGGGAAATCGAAAAAGTTTCCTATACGATAGAGAATAGCTATCTTAATATTGTGGTAAAGGCCGGCGAACAGGGTATTTCTTTCCAAGATCAGGATGTGAGGTATACACGGGGTGGAGGCGGCGGAGCAGTAAAAGTACTGTTCGTTGTTGGAACAGCTCGTCTTTCAGACCTCGGTCCGTTATTTGATCCAGACGCGTTAAAAGAGACGACTGTCGTTAATATCGACAATAAATCAGAAAACCAAGGGTTTGGCGATGTCGTGCTTGTCTCACCGAAAGCTTCGTCAGTCAGTGAGATCGTTGCGACACTGCTTACTTCGCTTGGTATTACTATTGACGTCGATATCGCACAAAACTTATTGAGTGGATTATCATTTGCGACAGATAATTTCCAAAACGGAAAAACAAATTTCACCACTTTTGAACTGGCAGCCACCTTTATGAAACAGGGTGCGGTTCGAAGTATGACTGCAAATGGACGTCCTCAGCCACAAGAAAGACCGCAAGTAAGTCCGTTTACTTCGCCACAACCACAGTCACAACCACAGTCACAACCACAAATGCCACCGATGCCATCATCGATGCCATCATCGATGCCGCAACAGTTCCCTTCAATGCCGTCTATGCCGACAGCTCAGAGTATGCCACAGCCAGACGCTGGCATGCCTTCTCCAATGCAATCAACGCCACCTATCCCACAGATGCGACCAAAGATGCCGCAGAATTTCCCACAGCCACCTCGACAAAATCCTGGTATGCCACCGATGCCATCATCGATGCCGCAACAGCAACCACAACCATCGGTTCCACAGCAGCCGCGGGATAACCGCAAGCCACCAGCTGATTGGTTAACACCTAAGGTATACAAAGGATCAACAAACCTAGAATAAGGTAAAGAGAAAGCCTTTTTTGCTCTCGTTTATGCATTCCTTTAATGAGCTTGCTACATTTTCCCCTTCTGTGGTATAATTACATTTGTCTATGCCACTATCAACAGTTCAGAAACAAGACATTATCAAGCAGTTCCAAACAGCAGATGGCGATACGGGAAGTCCTGAAGTACAGATTGCGTTACTAACCAATCGTATCGATCGACTTGCGTCTCATCTGAAATCTCATGCACATGATGTGCATAGTCGTCGAGGATTACTCTCAATGATTGCAAAAAGACGACGATTGATTAACTTTCTTAAAAAAGTCGATCAATCAAGATCCTCACAAATTGCCAAAAAGATTGGATTAAAGGACTAAGAACGAAATGCAGAAAACCGCAGTAACTACTGAATTCGCAGGCAAAAAACTTACATTTGAAACAGGAGAATTAGCTCTACAAACGACAGCTTCTATTTTAGCACGCCTTGGAGATACCATGGTGCTTGCTACCGTTGTTGAAGGCTCAGTCCGTGAAGACTTAGGCTATTTTCCTCTTACAGTAGAGTATGTAGAACGACTCTATGCTGGAGGAAGAATAAAAGGAAGTCGTTGGGTAAAGCGTGAAGGACGACCTTCAGATGATGCTGTTTTAATTGGACGTCTTATCGATCGTTCCATTCGACCACTTTTCCCTAAAGAATATAAAAACGAAGTCCAGGTTATTGTTACTGTTCTTTCAGTCGATGGTGAAAACGAGCCAGATATCCTAGCGCTTAATGCGGTTTCTGGAGCCTTGGCTATTTCACGTATTCCTTGGAATGGACCAATAGGTGCTGTTCGTATGGGATACGTCAAGAGTCCTAAGGGCGAAGCAGCTGATTATCTCCATAATCCCACAACAAGTGAATCAGACTTATCGGATCTGGATATTGTTGTCTCCCAAACAAAAGAAAAAACCCACATGATTGAATCAGGAGCAAGACAGGTTCCTGAAGCGGTATATATGACTGCAATTCAGAAAGCTCATGAAGAAACACAGAAAATGATCGCTTTTATCGAAGGTTTTATGAAAAAAGCTGGTCAGCCAAAAACAGCTGTTAAGCCAATCAAGGGATTTGCTGAAATGATTGCTCTCATAGAAAAAACCTACAAGAAAGAAATTGCAGATTTGGCAGCAATTTTAGCAAATAAAGAGGGCGGCGGCTCAGAAACAACTGATCTTATTGATACCATTTTTGAGCAACAAAAAGCAGCTGACCCGAGTTCTGAAGCCGACAAAAAGCTCATCGCCAAAGCAGTCGAGTATGTCATGTATCGTTATATTCGCGTCAATGTCGTTGAAAAACAAAAACGTGTTGATGGGCGAAAGATAGATGAGATTCGAGAGTTAGGTGGACAGGTCGGTGTTCTTCCACGAACACATGGTTCGGCAATATTTCAACGAGGATTGACGCAAGCCCTAAGCGTCGTAACACTCGGTTCACCACGCATGGAGCAGCTTATCGAGTCAGCAGAGGGTGAAGAATCGAAGCGATATATTCATCATTACTCTATGCCACCATATTCAGTCGGTGAGACAGGAAGAATGGGTACTCCTTCAAGACGTGAGATAGGACATGGAGCACTTGCAGAACGAGCCCTTGAGCCTGTCATCCCTTCAAAAGATACCTTTCCCTATACTGTCAGAATAGTTTCTGAAATTCTTTCCTCAAATGGTTCGACCTCTATGGCCGCAACGTGTGGATCTACTTTAGCACTCATGGATGCTGGTGTACCGATCATTACTCCAATTGCTGGTATTTCAGTAGGTATGATGTCTCTTGAAGATAAATATGTATTGTTAACCGATATTATCGGCCTTGAAGATTTTTCAGGTGATATGGACTTTAAAGTCGCAGGTTCAAAAGATGGTATTACGGCGATTCAACTTGATGTAAAAATCGTAGGTCTTACTGATAAGCAGATCGAGGAGACGCTTGAGCGTGCACGAGGAGCACGAATGATTATTCTTGAGAAGATGCTTTCTGTCCTCCCCCAGTCTCGTAAGGAACTCTCAGAATTCGCACCAAAAATTGAGATGTTGAAGATCCCTGTTGAGAAGATTGGTGAGCTCATTGGTCCAGGAGGAAAAACGATTAAGAATATCATCGCTCAGACAGGCGCTACCGTCGATGTTGAAGACGATGGATCAGTAACGATCTCAGGAACGGCTGATGAAGCAGTACAAAAGGCTGTCGAGTGGGTAAAAGGGTTAACTCGTGAAATCACCCCAGGCGAGGAATTCGAAGGAACAGTAAAGCGTATTCTTCCTTTTGGAGCGTTTGTTGAGATCTTACCAAATAAAGAAGGAATGGTTCATGTCTCACATATGGGTCAAGGTTTTGTAAAAAGCCCATCAGATGTGGTAACGATAGGACAAACAGTAAAAGTACGAGTGCTCGAGATCGATGACCAAGGACGAATTAACTTGACTATGAAGTTTGGTGATCAGGCTGAGCAACAGGCTCCAACGCAGAACCGTGCACCAAATGCACCCAGCGCACCAACGTTTGATCATACCCCACGAGAAAATACAGCAGATCCTCGTCGAGCAGATCGACAAGATCACCCGTTAAGTCGTCAATTTCAACGAGAACGTCAGTCAACATCGCCACGCGGTCCACGAAAACGCTACAGTCGATAAGACAGCCCTCAGTATCTAGTTCTTAGTTTCCAGTTGTTCCTTTGTAGTGTATGATATAAGGTATGGATCCTGCCCAGCCGACACCGCCAACAACACCCGTTCTCACAAGTCAAGAGAAAACAAACGATCAGATACGAAGACTCGGTGAGATGGTGGAAAAGGCATCGGTTCCCCCCGACCTTCGTAGTCTGTTAAGTGATCGTGTTTCACGCCTTGCTTTACTACGAGCCAGCGCTGGTTTTATGAGCGCAAACTACATTATCGAGTATGAAACAACAGCTGCATATATTAAATGGGTAGTAAAACTACCGTGGCAGACAGCATCTCAGGATTTACTTGACTTAGTCAAAGCAAAAGAGATCTTAGATAAGAATCATTATGGTCTTGATGCGATTAAGAACAGAATCCTTGAGTATCTGGCAACAATCATTCTAAATGTACAGCATGGAGGGAAAGAGTATCTTGCCCATGCACCAATTCTCTGTCTGGTCGGTCTTGCTGGTACTGGTAAAACGACGCTTGCTCGGTCAATTGCAGAAGCACTAGGAAAGAAATTTGAACGTATACCGTTCGGAGGCATGGGTGATTCTCGTTCACTTCGCGGTCAATCTCGTGCGTTTGCTGATGCAGAGCCAGGGGGAATTGTTAAAAAACTCGTCCATGCAGAAACGAAAAACCCAGTCATTCTTCTTGACGAACTCGATCGTGTGACAGAAACAGCACGAGCAGATATCATGGGTGTTCTGGTCGAGTTACTGGATCCTGAGCAGAATCAGGCATTTACAGACCACTATGTCGATTACCCTTTCGACTTAACTGATATTCTTTTTGTCGCGACGGCAAACAACACGACGAATATCTCAACGGCAGTTCTCGATCGTCTTGAGATTATCCAGATGCCTTCGTATACTGATGCGGAGAAAGTAGTTATCGCAAAGCAGTATCTGTTTACAAAGATACGTGCCCAAACAGGATTAAACGATAAGCAACTTATGATAGATGATACGGTCTGGCCGGGGATCATTCGTCCGCTTGGTTTTGATTCTGGTATTCGTTCTCTGGAACGAACAATAGAGGGTATCTGTAGAAAAGTCGCCCGAATGATTGTCGAAGGGAAAGCACAGTCTGTAGGTGTCACGCTTGATAATGTCAAAGGTTTTCTCCCGACGTATTAGAGATTACAGATTCTTCAGATTTTTGTGCTATAATCCTCAGATTAGATTGTATGGGTGAACTAATCGCTGAACCAGACGCTAGAAGATTTACCCGAAGGCAAGTAGTATTAGGTGCAGGAGTTGCCTTAGCAGTAGCTCCATTTGTCCTTCCAGAAACAGCCGAGGCAAGGCCTCAGTCACCACTCGCAGATTTAGTGCTTCCAGAGAC
>Ga0080064_1000457_pt1 | contig 108718 bp, 96 predicted proteins | sample Subgrocontami54m_FD_69260 | JGI IMG/M metagenome (GOLD analysis project Ga0080064, IMG submission 69260) | Subsurface groundwater microbial communities from S. Glens Falls, New York, USA - GMW46 contaminated, 5.4 m (SPADES assembly) (version 2) ...
CGTGCTGCTTGCCGTCGGCCATCGACGCCGGCACCTGCGGCGAGAAACCGGGGCGACCACCGTTCACGACCATTTTCTGTCAGCCTCCTTTGATCGCGTCGGGTGGGACGTGCTGCTTGCCGTCGGCCATCGACGCCGGCACCTGCGGCGAGAAACCGGGGCGACCACCGTTCACGACCATTTTCTGTCAGCCTCCTTTGATCGCGTCGGGTGGGACGTGCTGCTTGCCATCGGCCATCGACGCCGGCACCTGCGGCACGCCGCAAACCGGCCCGGGCGCAAGCTGTCCGGGGAACTTTAGAAATGTCGGCGGCGCAGGAGCAGACTCGGCAATATGCTGCGTTAACGACAAAGTCGCTCTAGTATGTTCCGCGACAGCCGTGAAGACCGCCGGAGGCATGAGTTGCGGCGGCGGCCGACATCCCTACGACCCCAACTTGTGCTGTACCGGGCCAGTGGCGAATCTCGCCCCCATGTGCGGCGCGCCATCCACGCCCGTCACCACCACAAGCTGCACGCAGAAGGAACTCGCTGCCGGCAAGGTCTTCATAGAAGGGGCTTGCGTCTGTCAGCCCGGCACCAAGCTGAATGCCAAAACCGGCAAGTGTGAGAAAACGGGCGGGCAGAATACCCCTACCGCCGCCTGTACGCAGAAGGAACTCGCTGCCGGCAAGGTCTTCATGGAAGGGGCTTGCGTCTGTCAGCCCGGCACCAAGCTGAATGCCAAAACCGGCAAGTGTGAGAAAACAGGCGGGCAGACCCCACCCGCCCTCACCACCAGCGCCTGTACGCAGCAGCAAATCGCCGCCGGCAGGATCTCCAGCGGCGGGTCTTGCATCTGTCCGCCTGGCACCAGCCTCAAAAGCGGCAGGTGTGAAAAAACGAGCGCGCAGAAGCCCTGCGATACTGGATTCCACCGCGACGAGAGCGGCCGCTGCGTGCGAAATAGCCAGCTGCAGGGCATCCTGCCGGGATTGAACATTGGGATCGGCGGCAACCGTGGCAGTAGCGCCCCTCGCCCGAGTACGCCACCTCCCAAACCGAAGTTCAACTGACGCGAGCCGGGCAGCTTTGGCCGATACGCGCGTTGCCTCAGGAGGGGCTGCCTTCGCCTCTCTGCACGGACGCGGCGACTTCGCGCCCATGCGGCCGGTGACGCGCGGGACGCGGCTTTGCAAGGCCCGCCATTGTCCCTTACCGTAAGGGGGTCTGAGGCGGGCAGCAGCTTGCCGAGGCGAACCATGACGAAATTCGTCCTCCTATGCGGCTTGTTGATTTTGACGGCGGCGGGCCAATCGCCATCCAGCGCCGCCGACGTCACCGTTTGGCGCGGGCGCGAGCCGCCGCCCATCACCTTCCGCGTTCCGCCCCGCAGCCCGGAGGCTGCGATGGTATGGGCATCCGGCGCCTGCTGGCGCGGCTGCGCGCAGCAGTGCGGCTGGCAGTTTCAGACCTGCCTCGGCCAAGATCTGCCGGGCAATTGCATCGCACAAAACGACGCCTGCGACCGGGCGTGCCAGAGCCAGTGCCGGCTTTATGGCGGCCCGCTACTTCCGTTTAATTGAGGTCACCGGGTAAAATCGCCGCAGGAAAATGAGAGCGATCAGATTGGCGGAAGGGGTGAGATTCGAACTCACGAGGGGCTTGCACCCCTGGCGGTTTTCAAGACCGCTGCCTTAAACCACTCGGCCACCCTTCCAAGTTTATGAAAGCATTTCGATTTTTGAATTAAGGCAAATAAGCCCTCTATCGTCTGCCTTAATGCTTATGCCTGAGCTTGTCTAAAAACGCCTTTACGGCAGGGTCAACTCACATTGCCATCCGCATGTTTTTTGAAAAAAGCAAGAGAGACTTCCGTTTGTTTTTTCTTTCGCCAGCCGTTAGAACACGCCCGATAAATGCGGCCAGAACCTGGGGAGTTTAAGGCCTCTGCCATACGTGCCGGTGGGGGTATTAGTTGAACAAACCAATTCCAAAAACAATAACGGCGGGAAGGCCATAACGGCCCTCCATCGGGACGTCTAATCCCAGCGTGCGGGCGGGGACTGCCCAGCGTCGCGGGTTACTTCCATTCAGAGGATTGAGGAAACAAGGGACTAAGGGACCATGGAAAGTTTTGTGGCGGAAGCGTCGTATATGGCGAGTTCGGCGGGCCAGGCCTTCCTGCTTTTGATGGAGCCGCATCGGCTGATGTTCCTCGGTGCGGGCTGCATCATGGGACTGGTGCTGGGCATCGTGCCTGGCATCGGCGGCCTCGCCGGAACGGCGATGCTCTTGCCCTTCACCTATGCCATGGACCCTTATAGCGCGTTCGCGCTCCTGCTCGGCCTTGGCGCGACCACAGCCACCGGCGACCCGATTCCCGCGATCCTGTTCGGCGTGCCTGGAGGAGCGGCTTCCGCCGCGACGGTTCTCGACGGCTACCCGATGGCCAAGCGCGGAGAAGCCGGCCGCGCGTTGAGCGCGGCTTACATGTCGTCGCTCATGGGCGGCATTTTCGGTGCGCTGCTGCTGGGAGTGACCATTCCGATCCTGCGTCCCGCAATGCTTTACCTTGGGTCACCGGAGCTACTTGCCTTTGCTGTCTTAGGCATATCGATGGTGGCCATCCTGTCAGGCAATGCGCCGCTGCGCGGCCTTACCGCGGGAGCGGCCGGCATCATGCTGGCGATGATCGGCTCGGACCCGCAGACCGGCACGCTGCGATGGACGTTCGACAGCCTTTATCTATGGGATGGCTTGCCGCTGACACCGATGCTCCTGGGCGTCTTTGCGTTGCCTGAGCTTTGCGACTTGCTCATTACGCGACTGGCGATTGCCAAGGGTTCGGAGAAGGTCAACGTCTACAAAGGCCAGTGGCAGGGCGTGAAGGATTGTTACGACAATTGGTGGCTGATCGTGCGCTGCTCTTGGATCGGCGGCGGTATCGGTTCTATTCCCGGCATCGGCGGCTCGGTCATCGACTGGCTCGCTTACGGCCACGCGCTGAAGACGGAAAAAGGCGCGGCGCTGACATTCGGCAAGGGCGACGTCCGCGGCGTTATCGCGTCGGAAAGCTCGAACAACGCGAAGGAAGGCGGAGCGCTCGTCCCGACCATCGCCTTCGGCGTGCCGGGCAGCGCCGGCATGGCCATCCTGCTCGGCGCCTTCCTCATGCACGGCCTCGTTCCTGGGCCGGACATGCTGACCAAGAACCTGAGCATCACCTACTCGATGGTCTGGTCCGTGGCGCTGGCCAATATTCTTGGCGCCGGCATGTGCTACGCATTCAGCCCCCAATTCGCGAAGCTCGCAACGCTGCGTTACACGCTGATTCTTCCGGCGGTGCTCGGCATTGTCTACATCGGCGCCTTCGAGGCCTCGCGCGACTGGGGCGATCTCTATGCCCTGTTGTTCTTCGGCCTCGTCGGCTGGCTGATGAAGCAGTTCAAATGGCCGCGGCCGCCGCTCATTCTCGGCGTCGTTCTGGGCGACACCATCGAACGCTACATGTTCATCTCCATCGAACGCTATGGCGTGAGCTGGTTTGCCCGCCCAGTCGTGGCGATCTTGTTCCTGATGGCCTTCTTCGGGCTGGTGCGGCCGCTGCTGCAGGACATCCGAATTCACGGCGGGGTCCGGAAACTGCTGTTCGGATTCCAGGCGCCGAGATTCAGGCCTTCGCAACTCTTCACCATCTTCGTGCTGATTGTGGTCGCGGCGGGTCTGTATGCGACAAGCGGCTGGGGCTTCAAGGCGAAGATCGTGCCGGTTGTTGTCGGCCTTGTCGCTTTGATCACTGCCGGGCTCAGCTTGTTCAACGACATGTGCCGGAAGCCGACCGAGGCAGCCTCTGAAAGCCTGGGCGAGAAAGCCCAACACGAGGTGGAACAGAAAATCCACATGGACATGACGTCCGATACCGGTCACCTGCCGGTTGAGACGATCGCGCGGCGAGGGGCTCTGTTCTTCTTCTACCTCGTCTGTTTCATGGCTTCGATGGCGACGATCGGGCTCATCCCGACCGTGTTCTTCTTCGTCATCATCTTCATGCGCTTGGAAGGCCCTGAACGGTGGACCCTGGTCATCCCCTATGCGGTGATCATGGTGATCGCGATCTACATCGCCTTCGATCAGTTCATGACGGTGCCGTGGCCGCCGAGCTTGCTCGGGACATGGTTCCCGGCGATGAAGTTCATCCCGTCTGTCTGATCCCGGACGATCGATCAGGTCTGAAAATGTTTTCGGCTACCGCGCCCGCGGTAGCCGAAGACGTTTTGTGAACCAACTGTTTACCAAGCTGGCGTGCCGCCGTTCCCGCAGCCGGCAACTCGCGCTATGGTGTGGTTAACGGTGTCGGGGAAATTTGTGCTGATGGGGTGCGTGGTGCCGAGGGGGACAGTTGCACGGGTCGCGCGGTTTGGCGCGACGGCGATGGTCTGTCTGGCCTTGGCGCATTGTTCCTCAAGCCCCTTCGGCAAGCTCGATCCGAAATACGGCGTGTCGGCGAGCCAACGTGTCGTCGAATTGGGCGAGCCGGTGCCGAAGGGCGGCGGGACTTATCGCGTCGGCAAGCCCTATGTCATCGCCGGGCGCACCTATGTTCCTGAAGAGAACACCAATTACCGCAGCGAAGGCATTGCCTCCTGGTACGGCGACGATTTTCACGGCCGGCTTACGGCCAACGGCGAAGTCTTCGACATGCACTCGATTTCGGCGGCGCATCCGACGTTGCCGATGCCGAGTTACGTGCGCGTGACCAACCTCGCGAACAAGCGCTCCATTGTCGTGCGCGTGAACGATCGCGGGCCCTATGCGGCTGATCGCGTCATCGACCTTTCGGTGAAGTCGGCGCAACTGCTTGGCTTCCACGATCGCGGGCTTGCCAAAGTGCGGGTGGAGTATGTCGGCCGCGCGCCGCTGGAAGGCTCCGACGACCGTCAGCTTATCGCCACCTTGCGGGATGGCGATCCGGCGCCTGCTCCTTCGGCGGTGCGAGTGGCGTCGGCCAAGCCGTTCCTGCCGGACAGCTTTGGGCCGGAACCTCCGGCAACCGCCCAAAAGGCGGTGCCGACCCCGCAGGCACGCCCCTTCACCCTGGGCGACACGCCCGCTCAGCCGAAGCCCAAGAGCGGCGAGCCGAAAGCCGCGATCGAAGCGGCGGCCTTGCCGCCGCCGGCCCGGCTCGCGCCGATCACATCTGGCGCTCCAGCGAGTCCGGCGGTTTCCGCCTTCGCGCCCACCCGTTATGATGCCCCCGTTGCATCCTTCAGCGGCCGCGGCCTTTATTGACGCTGATACGTTAGCATCGCTAGAGAATCGCCGGCCGGACGGGCAGCCTCACAGGAGGGGCGCAAGGGCCATGCTTTTCAACGGAATGCCTCGTTTTCGTCCTATGCGCCCCAGCGCCATGGTGGCGATATTGGCGCTGGGCTGCCTTCTGGCCGGCGGGGGCTTCGACTCCGTATCGGCGCAGAAAAAGGACGAGAACTTCAACACCAACGCCCCTCACGCGATCCTCATGGAAGCGGAGAGCGGAAGCATCCTGTTCGAACGCAACGCCGACGAACTGGTCTATCCAGCGAGCCTGGCGAAGCTGATGACGGCGGAAGTCGTCTTCAACGAAATCAAGAAAGGCAACGTCACCCTCGCCGACGAAGCGATCATCAGCGAGAACGCGTGGCGGACGGGCGGGGCGCCGTCGCACACCTCCAGCATGTTCGCGGCGATCCACAGCCGCGTCAAAGTTGAGGATCTGCTGCGCGGCGTGATCATCCAGTCGGGCAATGACGCCTGCATCGCGCTGGCGGAAGGCTTGGCTGGCAACGAAACCGCCTTCGGCATCATGATGACCAAGCGCGCCCGGGAAATCGGGCTGGCCAAGTCGACCTTCACCAATTCCACCGGCCTGCATTCGCCCGGCATGAAAGTGACCGCGCGCGAGCTGGGCAAGTTGGCGCAACACATCATCCGCACCTATCCGGAATTCTATCCGATCTACGGCGAGCGCGAGTTCACCTGGAACAAGATCCGGCAATTCAACCGCAACCCGCTGCTCGCCAGCGGGGCTGACGGAATGAAAACTGGTTTCACCAAGGAAGCCGGTTACGGCCTCGTCGCTTCGCAATTCCAGAATGGGCTGCGGCTCATTGTGGTGGTCATGGGCCTCAAGGGTGAGAAGGAACGCGCCGACGAAGCGCGCAAGATGCTCGACTGGGGTTTTCGCAGCTTCGAATCCCGCGTCCTGTTCGGGGAAGGGCAAACCGTCGGCGAGGCCAAGGTCTTCGGCGGGCAAAAAGGCTATGTGCCCCTCGTCGGCAGCGGACCGATCCGGCTCATGGTGCCGCGCAATAGCAGTGAAAAGATCGTCGCGCGCGTGACCTATACCGGGCCGTTGGCGGCGCCGGTGGAAGCGGGACGGACCACAGGCGTGCTCAAGGTCTGGCGGGGCGACACGCTCGCGCTCGAGGCTCCGCTGCACACGGGGGAGGAGGTTGGCAAAGGCAGCTTGTCCCAGCGGGCTTTTGACGCCTTCGCGGAATCGGTGATCGCGCTATTCCGCGCCGGGGCTGAGCGGCTATAAGGGGCGGCCTGCGAGACATGGAATGCGCGGACGCTTCATTACCTTCGAAGGCGGCGAAGGAACCGGAAAATCGACCCACGCGACGCTGCTGGCGGAGCGTCTCAAGTCGTCCGGGATCGACGTTCTCCTGACCCGTGAACCCGGCGGCTCGCCGGGCGCGGAAATCATACGCCACATCATCCTGTCGGGAGCGGCCAAGCCGCTCGGCGCCGAAGCGGAAACCATCCTTTTCGCATCGGCGCGCGACGATCATGTGCGCACCGCCATCCGTCCCGCGCTGGAACGCGGCACATGGGTGTTGTGCGACCGCTTCGCGGATTCAACCCGCGTCTACCAGGGCATCGTCGGCGACGTCGATGAGCGCCTGATCGAGGGGCTGGAGCGTATTACGGTGGGCGAGACCAAGCCCGACCTGACGTTCATTCTCGACCTGCCCGCCGAGATCGGCCTCGCGCGCGCCTTAAAGCGCCGCGGCGAAGGAAAAGCCGACCGTTTCGAAAGCGAGGCGCTTGAGTTTCACGAAAAGCTCCGCGCCGCTTACCGGGCCCTGGCGGGACGGGAAAGGGACCGTTGCGTGCTGATCGACGCAGCCGTTTCGAAGGAAAAGGTTGCCGAGCAGATCTGGAAATTCGTCGAAGTCCGGCTGCGTCCGGGAGCCAGGGCGCCGGATGTGCAGGGGGCCGTTCCATGAGCAACCCGGACACCGAGGAAGCAACCGAGGCGCGGCACCCGCGTGAGACGCAGGAGCTGTTTGGTCATGCGGACGCGGAACAGACGCTGCTGGAGGCCTACCGCGGCGGCCGCATTCCCCATGCCTGGCTTATCGGCGGCCCGCGCGGCATCGGCAAGGCCACGCTGGCTTATCGTATGGCGCGCTTTGTGCTGGCGCATCCCGATCCGAATGCCGGCGCGGTGAAGGCCGCGCGCACGCTCGCGGTCGATGCGGAGCATGTGGTGGCGCGGCGCATCGCGGCGCAAGCGCAGCCGGACCTGCTGGTGCTGGAGCGGACGGTGGGCGACCGCGGCAAGCTTCGCCAGGATATCGCGGTGGATGACGTGCGCCGGTCGGTGGCGTTTTTCGGCTCGACCGCCGGGGAGGGGGGCTGGCGTATCGCCGTCGTCGACTCGGTCGATGAGCTCAATGCCTTCGGCGCAAATGCCCTGCTCAAGGTATTGGAGGAGCCGCCCGCCAGGACTTTGCTGCTGCTGATCAGCCATGCTCGGGGCCTCGTGCTGCCGACAATCCGTTCCCGCTGCCGATTGCTGAATTTGCGTCCGCTGGATAATGCGGATGTGGCGCGTGCCACCGCGACGGCGCTCGGCCGCAATGCCGATGAGGCTGAGGTAATCGAGGCGGCGGCCCTGGCGGAAGGCAGCGTGGGCCGCGCGGTGGCGATGCTCGACGGTCCCGCGCTGGCGTTGCGGCAGCGCCTGATCCAGATGCTCGACGCTTTACCCCACACCGATCCCATGGCGCTACACGCGCTTGGCGACGCCATCGCCGGCACCGATCCGCAACCGCTCGCGACCTTCGTCGATACCGTCAACGCATGGCTATCGGCGCGCCTGGCCGGCAGATCGCAGGAAAGCGCGCGCATGGCGCGCATCGCCGAGGTGTGGGAAAGGGTCAACCGCGCCGTCCTGGAGGCGGAAACCTTCAATCTCGAACGCAAGCCGCTGGTCTTCTCGACATTCGGTCTGCTTGCCGACGCGGCGCGGGGTTGATACCAGTCCCGCGATATGGCCTCGAAACCTCCCTATTACATCACCACTGCGATCGCCTATCCGAACGGCGCGCCGCATATCGGGCACGCCTATGAGGCGATCGCCACGGACGCCATCGCGCGCTTCATGCGGCTCGACGGCTACGACGTGTTCTTCCTGACGGGCACCGACGAGCACGGCCAGAAGATGCAGCAGACGGCGGCCAAGGAGGGGATCACGCCCGCGCAACTGCTCGAGCGCAACGTGCCACGCTTCCAGGCCATGGTGCGGCGGATGGATTGCTCGAACGACGATTTCATCCGCACCACGGAGCCGCGCCACCATCGCTCCTCGGCCGCCATCTGGGAGCGGATGGAGAAGGCGGGCGACATTTACCTCTCGAAATACGCCGGCTGGTATTCCGTGCGCGACGAGGCTTTCTATGACGAGAGCGAAACCACGGTCGCGGCGGACGGCACGCGCCTGGGCCCGCAAGGCACGCCGGTCGAATGGGTGGAGGAGGAGAGCTATTTCTTCAAGCTCTCCGCCTATCAAGACAAGCTGCTCGATCTCTACAAGCGGCAGCCGGATTTCGTGCTGCCTGAAACGCGCCTCAACGAGGTGGCGAGCTTCGTGCGCGGGGGCCTGCAAGATCTGTCGATCTCACGCACAACATTCAACTGGGGCATCCCGGTGCCCGGCAATCCCAAGCACATCATGTATGTGTGGGTTGACGCGCTGACGAATTACATCACCGGTGTGGATTTCCCCGATACCGACAGCGCGAAATTCCGCCGCTACTGGCCGGCGAACCTGCATGTCATCGGCAAGGACATCGTGCGCTTCCACGCGGTCTATTGGCCGGCCTTCCTGATGTCGGCGGGGATCGCGCTGCCGAAGCGGGTGTTCAGCCACGGCTTTCTCTTCAACCGCGGTGAGAAGATGTCGAAGTCGGTCGGCAATGTGATCGACCCATTCGCCTTGGCGGACGCTTATGGCGTTGATCCGCTGCGGTATTTCCTGCTGCGCGAGGTGCCGTTCGGCCAGGACGGAACTTACAGCCACGAGGCCATCGTCAACCGCACCAATGCCGACCTGGCGAACGATCTGGGCAATCTGGCTCAACGGTCGCTCTCCATGATCGCCAAGCAATGCGGCGGCGTGATGCCGAAGCCGGGCGCGTTCAGCGCCAACGACACCGCCATGCTGGCGTCCGCCGATGCGATGATCGGGAAAGCGCGCGAGGCCATGGCCACCCAGCAACTGCACCAGGTGCTCGGCCATGTCTGGTCCGTGGTGGCGGATGCCAACCGCTATTTCGCGGGCGAGGCGCCGTGGGCCGCAGCCAAGACCGATCCGGCGCGCATGGGCACCATTCTCTATGTCACGGCGGAAGTGATCCGGCAGGTCGCAATCCTGGCGCAGCCGGTCATGCCCGCTTCGGCGAAGAAGCTGCTCGATCTGCTGGCCGTGCCGGAAGCGGAGCGCGATTTTTCGTGGCTGCGGGCGGAACATCGCCTTACGGCAGGCGTAACGCTTCCGGCCCCTGCACCCGTGTTTCCACGCTATGTGGAGCCGGAAGCCAGCGCGCCGGCCTGAGATCGTGATGCTCGTCGACAGCCATTGCCATCTGGATTTCCCCGACTTCGCCACGGAGGTGGAGGCCGTGGTCGGCCGCGCCAAGGCGCAGAATATCGTCCGCATGGTCACGATCTCGACGCGGGTGAAACGCCATGGCGAAGTGCTCGGGATCGCCGAGCGTTTCCCGGAGGTCTTCTGCTCGGTCGGTACGCACCCGCACAACGCCCATGAAGAACTCGACATCGGCACCGATGAATTGGTGAAGCGGACGCGCCATCCCAAAGTTGTGGCGATCGGGGAGGCGGGGCTCGACTATCACTATGACTTCAGCCCCCGCCCCGCGCAGGAGCAGGGATTTCGCGCGCACATCGCCGCCGCGCGCGAGACCAAGCTGCCGCTGGTGATCCATTCGCGCGATGCCGACGAGGACATGGCGCGGATTTTGGCGGAAGAAACAGGGAAGGGGGCCTTCCCGGCTATCCTCCACTGCTTCACCGGCGGCCGCGAACTGGCGCTTAGGGCGATCGATCTGGGCCTGCACATCTCGTTCACAGGCATTCTGACGTTCAAGAATTCGCAAAACCTGCGCGACATCGCGGCAGAGCTTCCGGCCGATCGCATTCTGGTGGAGACGGACGCGCCTTATCTCGCGCCGGGGCCGCATCGCGGCAAGCGCAACGAGCCGGCCTTCGTGGTCGAGACGGCTAAGGTGCTGGCGCAAGTGCGCGGCGTCTCGTTCGACGAAATCGCGCGGCAGACCACGGATAATTTCTTCCGCCTGTTCAGCAAAGTGCCGCGCCCGGCCGAACCCGCATGACACTGACTTTCACCATCCTCGGCTGCGGCTCATCCATGGGCGTTCCGCGCGCCGCCTTGGGCTGGGGAGCCTGCGACCCCAACAATCCGAAGAACCGCCGGCGGCGCTGTTCGCTGTTGGTCGAGCGCAGCAATGGCGACACGGGCGGCACCAGCGTGCTGGTCGATACGTCGCCCGATCTGCGCGAACAGCTCCTGGCCGCCGACATGCATTCGCTCGACGGCGTGCTGTTCACCCATGCGCACGCGGATCACACCCACGGCATCGACGACTTGCGGCCTTTGTCCATCCAGGCGCGGCGGCGGGTTGACGTTTATCTCGATGACGCGACCGGCCGCGCCCTGGAGAAAAAGTTCAGCTATTGCTTCGAGACTCCGCCGGAAAGCGAATACCCCGCGATCCTGCTAAGCCACCGGATCGCGCCCGGAGAGCCGGTCACCATCACGGGCGCTGGCGGCCCCATCACGGTCCTGCCGGTTCTTCAGGAGCACGGCGATATCCATTCGCTCGGCTTCCGCTTTGGCGGCCTGGGCTATTCCTGCGACATCAATGGGCTGCCGGAAGCAAGCGTGGCCGCCTTCGCCGGATTGGAGGTTTGGATCGTGGATGCGCTGCGCTACGCGCCGCACCCGAGCCATTTCTCCCTGGACGATGCGCTGGCCTGGATCGAACGCGTGAAGCCCAAGCGCGCCATCCTGACCAACCTTCATTCGGATCTGGATTACGAAGCGCTGCGGGCCAAGTTGCCGGCCCATATTGAACCGGCGTATGACGGGATGAAAATGAGCATCGCGTCGGCGGGATAGCTAATCTAATTTCTTAAAAGAGCCTGTTATTTATTGAATTACAGATGATTGTATAGATTTCCTCGTCTTTCTTCGTACCTCAATATATTCCATAATATGTCTTATGCGAATCTGGTATTGACCCGGATCAAGGGAACGGCGGGGCTTCCGCGGCATTGATTTGGGGTCCACAGCGGCCATCCCCGAGGTGATCCCGTGACCAACAAAGTGAGAAAGCTCGAAACCCGCAGGCCGGTGCGGCCGCTCGATACGCCGACCGATCTGTCCGACGACGCCGTGCGCGCGATTTCCAAGGCGCTCAACGGCATCCTCGCTGATGCCTTTGCGCTCTATCTCAAGACCAAGAATTTCCACTGGCACGTCAGCGGCCCGCATTTTCGCGACTACCACCTCCTCCTCGACGAACAGGCCGAGCAGATTTTCGCGAGCACGGATGAACTTGCCGAGCGGGTGCGTAAGATCGGCGGCGTCACGCTCCGGTCCATCGGGGACATCGCCCGGCTTCAAAGCATCCAAGACAACGAGCAGGACTTCGTTCAACCGGTCGACATGCTGCGCGAGCTGATGAACGACAACAAGGCGGTCACCAAGGCCATGCGCGACGCGCACGAGCTTTGCGACAAGCACGAGGACGTGGCGACGGCGAGCCTGCTGGAGGTCTGGATCGACCAGAGCGAGCGGCGCACCTGGTTCCTGTTCGAGGCGAGCCGCCGGCCCGACCAGACCGGGCATTAACCGCTTCTCGCCGTCATCTCCCGTCTGATACGGTCCCTGCCCTTATCCAGGGCCGCCGCATGACGCCGTCGCGAGACATTTCCCGCCTGATCGAAATCATGGCCGCGCTGCGCGCGCCCGAGGGCGGCTGCCCGTGGGACCGCCAGCAGGATTTCGCTAGCATCGCGCCCTACACCATCGAAGAAGCCTATGAAGTGGCCGACGCCATCGCGCGCGGCGATTTCGACGATCTGCGCGAGGAACTGGGCGATCTGCTGCTGCAAGTCGTCTATCACGCGCGCATGGCGGAGGAGCAAGGCCGGTTCGATTTCGGCGGTGTGGTGCAGGCGATCACGGAAAAGCTGGTGCGGCGGCATCCGCATGTCTTCGGTGACGCGCGCGGCATGAAGCCGGAAGAAGTCGCGGCGCTGTGGCAGCGCATCAAGGCGCAGGAAAAGGCCGAGCGCGGCGGCATTGCCGGCAAGGGCGCGCTGGCCGGCGTCCCGGCCGCCCTGCCTGCCCTCACCCGCGCGCTAAAACTTCAGGACAAGGCCGGACAGGTCGGCTTCGATTGGAACGATCCTATGGCTGTGCTGGCGAAAATCCGCGAGGAAGCCGACGAGATCGAAGCCGAGCTGAAAGTTGGCGCGAAGGAGGACGCCGCGCGCGAGGTGGGCGATCTGCTGTTCGCCGTGGTCAATCTGGCGCGGCATCTGGGAGCGGACCCGGAAGCTGTCTTGCGTGGCACCAACCGTAAATTCGAGCGCCGCTTCGATTCAATTGAAAAGGCGTTAGCCGCAGCTGGGAAATCCCCGCGCGAAGCGACGCTGGCGGAGATGGACGCGCTATGGGACGCAGCCAAGGGCGCGGAAAAATAATCCGGCTGGAATCTTATAAACGTGTGGTAAGCGCGATCAGCCAATCCGGCGCAGCGTTGGTAAGGACGGTTTCAAGGCTCTTGTCGAGGCCGGTCAGTACCAGAAGGCCAAGCACAAGCAGCGCAGCGCCCATCAGCGGCTTGCCAATTCGCGATAGACGCAAAAGCCAGTCACGCCGCGTCAGGATGGCCTGCCTGGAGCCATAGGCCAGCGCCAGGATCGGCGTGGCGGCGCCGAAACCAAACACGATCATGACCAGTGCCGCCGCAAATGCAGTTCCCGATTGGGCGGCGAGCCCGATAGCGGCACCCAGCGTTGGCCCTGAGCATGGCGACCATACCGCGCCAAGCAGAGCGCCTAGGACAAACTGCCCGCCAAGCCCGGAAGGCCGAATGCGGTCGATCAGTGATTGCGCGCCGCTGGCGACGGGTCCTGCGGCGAGTGCCAGACGCGCCTGGAAAACGGGTACCAGCAGGACGATTCCCAGCGCAGTCATGAGGACCGCAGCGCCCATGCGCAGCAGTACGGGGTCAATGCCGATGCCGAAACCAACGAGGGCGATGAAGATACCGATGGCGGCGAAGGAAATGGCGAGGCCGGCAGCCAGCGCCGCCGGGCCCCAGATGTTCCGCTCAAGAACACCGAACAGGACGATCGGCAGCAACGGCAAGACGCAGGGATTCAAGGTGGATAAAGCCCCTGCCCCGTAGCCGAGCAGCAGCGTGCCGATGTCGACCGTCATCAAAAGCCCTTGGCAACCAGGGCGCGTATGCGGCCAGGGTCAGTGTCGCCGGTGGAGCGGCCGACTTCCTGCGTGCCCTTGAACACGATCAACGTGCTCTGTGACTGCACCCGAAACTGCCGCAGCACGTCTTTCGCACTGTCGAAGTCGACATTGTAAACGACAAGGCCTGACCGATCTTTTTCGATGCCCGCGACGATCGGGTGCTGGGCCTTGCAGGTCGGACACCAGGGCGCGGTCACATGGATGAGGATCGTCTGCCCGGCCCTCTGTGCATCCTGAAAGGCTTTGGCGTTATAGGGCTGAGCGGCGCTAACGCCGAAGGACTGTCCGAGCAGCGCGGCAAAGGCCAGAACCGCGGCAAGTAGAACGTTTCGCATGCCGTTTGCTCCCCATATCAGGCATAGGCCCGTGCCCAGCCATCATCCATTTCGCTCCAGCCCGCGAAAGGTTACAGCGCAACGCTCCTCCCCCAGGGTTTCAGGCTTCGTTCGGCCCCCGGCGTTGCGGGAGCCGCTTCTTTCATCCTAAGTGTGGCGAGCAACCCGCCGGAACTCCCTGCCTATGCCCAACATCCATCTGACCATCGCCACCTGGGACTACGATCACGTCCGCGACTTCCGCACCGGCGACGTCCGGGCCATGGGTCTCGATGTGACCTGGCTTGATCTCAACATGCATGAGATCTTCGCGCGGTTCCTGGCGAATCGCGAATGGGACGTGTCGGAGCTGTCGTTCGCAAAATACATCGCGGAGGCGACGGGACCCGATCCCGACCTCATCGCGCTGCCGGTCTTTCTCCGGCGCGAGTTTCGCTTCGGTACGATCTACGTCAACCCAAAGAAAATCAAAGCGCCGGTGGATCTGCGCGGCAAGCGCATCGGCCTGCCGGAATGGGCGCAGACCGCGACGGTCTATATGCGCGGCGCGCTGCAACACGACTTCGGCGTGCCGCTTACCGAAATCGACTGGGTGCAGGCCGGCGTTAACGAGAAAGGCCGCACCGAGAAAGTCGAGATGGAGCTTCCGAAAGGCATCCGGCTCACGCCGATCGCCGACAAGTCGCTCGACGAGATGATGACATCGGGCGAGATCGACGGCGCGATCTGCGCGACGGTGCCGAAGTCGTTCGGGAAGCATTCGGGCATCGTGCGGCTCTTTCCCGATTTCCTCGCCATGGGAGATGCATTCCTGGCGCGCACGAAGGTCTATCCGATCATGCATATCGCGGTGATGCGGAAGGCAATCCTGAAGGACAATCCGTGGGTCGCGCGCAATCTCTACGATGCCTTCGATCAGGCGCGGCGGCGCAGCCTGGCGCGGATACGGCGGCCCGGATATATCGCGCTGCCCAACCACGGCGAATATGCCGAAGCGGCGATGAAGCAGTTCGGCGGCGATTATTTTCCCTACGGCATCGAGGAGAACCGCGCGGCGCTCGAGCTTTTCCTGCGCTATGCCCACGAACAGGGAGTCGCACGGCGGCTGGTGCAGCCGGAGGAAATCTTCCCGCCCGGGATCATGGTAACCGCGCAGGTTTGATGTAAACCGAAGCGCGCCGTTATTTCTTGAACTTCGCGCGCACGCGCTCGATGACGGCCGGTTCGGCCCGCACGCTCACTGCCAATTGCCCGTGCTTGTTCATGGCCTGCGATACCACCTCGGTATGGCGGTGCAGCCAGCTTATGCCGGCGCCATCCGCGGGATCGAGCTGGAGATTGAGCACGACGCGGCCCGCGCCCAGGCGCGTTTCAATGGCGGCCCTCAGTTGATCAAGCCCCTCCCCGGTCACCGCCGAGACCACGATCGGTCTGCGTTCGGCGGGCTGCCGCTCGGCCTGATTGATGACTTCGCCGTGCCGCTCCTTGGGAAGAAGATCGGCCTTGTTCCAGATCTCGATCAGGCGCTTGTCGTCGGGCTCGATGCCAAGCTCGCGCAACACGTCCTGCACATCCTGGGATTGGGCCTCCGCTTCTTCGTGCGAAATGTCGCGCACATGCAAGACGACGTCAGCTTCGATCACCTCTTCCAGCGTCGCACGGAAAGCCGCGATCAGCATGGTCGGCAGGTCCGAGATGAAACCGACGGTGTCGGACAGGATCATGCGCGTGCCGCGCGGCAGGTCGACTGCGCGCAAGGTCGGATCGAGCGTGGCGAACAGCATGTCGGCCGACAGCACGCTCGCCTGCGTCATGCGGTTGAACAGCGTCGATTTGCCGGCGTTGGTGTAGCCGACCAGCGCGGCGATCGGATAAGGCACGCGCTTGCGGCTGTCGCGATGCAGCTTGCGGGTGCGCTTGACCTTCTCCAGATCGGATTCGATGCGCGCGATGCGTTCCTCGATCACGCGGCGGTCGGCCTCGATCTGCGTTTCGCCGGGGCCGCCGAGAAAGCCAAAGCCGCCACGCTGGCGTTCCAAATGGGTCCACGAGCGCACAAGACGGCTCTTCTGATAGGTCAGATGCGCCAGTTCGACCTGGAGCGTTCCCTCGCGGGTGCGCGCACGGCGCCCGAAAATTTCGAGAATGAGCCCGGTGCGGTCGAGCACCTTGGCGTTCCAAGCCTTTTCCAGGTTGCGCTGCTGCACGGGTGAAATGGCATTGTCCATGATGACGATGCCCGCCTCATGGGTTTTGACCAGCCCCGCGATCTCCTCGACCTTGCCCTTGCCGATGAACGTCGAGGGCGTGACGGCCGACAGCGCGACAACCCCTGCTTCCACCACGTCCAGATGGATGGCGCGAGCCAGACCTACGGCTTCTTCCAGGCGGGTTGCGGGAGAGCGCAGGCCCACGTCTTCGCGGGCCCGGGATTTCTGGACGGCTTGGCGGCGGATAAAAGGCTCGATGACGATCGCGCGGCCCGTCCCCGAACCGGTCGGGCTCAGGCGATCCGTACCCTTGTTACGCTTGCGGGGTTCCAACTATTCCTTGTCCCCGGCCGGCGCTTCCTCGGCGCCTTCAAACAACTGGATCGGATGCCCCGGCATGATTGTCGAGATCGCGTGCTTGTAGACGAGCTGCGAATGTCCGTCCCGCCGCAGCAGCACGCAGAAGTTATCGAACCACGTCACCACGCCCTGCAATTTGACGCCGTTGACCAGGAAGATGGTCAGCGGGACTTTGCTTTTGCGGACGTGATTGAGGAACGTGTCTTGCAGATTTTGCGCGCGTTCGGCGGCCATTGCCGTGTTCCGTTTTTATGCTCGTCTGTCGTGCGAGCTGTTTTATTCCAAGATCACTCGCCCCTGTGCTACCCGCGAGGACCCGGATGGCGCCATTAGATGGTAGCCGGAGCAACCGCGCAAGCCTAACTTCGTAGCAATGCCCGGCAAAAAGCACTTCAACTATCGATCAAACAAACTCGCTATAGCGGTGAAAATCCCGCCGTAAGGCGCTGGCCAGCAACCCTGGGGCGCCGTTCCCCACCGGGCGGCCGTTTATTTGAACCACGGGCATGACCATCTGGCTGGCCGAGGTCACGAAGGCCTCGCGGGCGCCATAGGCTTCCTCGACGGTGAAGGGCCGCTCGTCCAATTCCAACCCCTGCGCCTTGATGGCATCAAGCAGGACGGTGCGGGTGATGCCGCGCAGAATGCCGTGGTCGGCCGGGCGGGTGACCACTTTCCCCTCGCGGCTGACGATCCAGGCGTTGGTGGACGAGCCTTCCGTTACGTAGCCGTCCTTGTCGACGAACCAGGCCTCCTTGGCCCCCTGCTCGCGCGCGGCTTGTTTGGCCAGCACATTGGGCAGCAGCGCCACCGATTTGATGTCCACCCGGTCCCAGCGGTTCTCCGGAACGGTGATGACCGGAATGCCTTGCGCGGCCGTGTTTTCCGCCGCGGCGAAATCAAGCGCGCGGGCGGTGACCACGACACTCGGAGCAGTGCCGGCCGGCGGAAAGGCATGATCGCGGCGGGCGACCCCGCGGTTGACCTGCACATAGACGATGCCGTCGCGCACGCGGTTACGCCGCACCGTCTCGCGCAGGATCACGCCCAGCGCGGCCAGCGACATCGGCATGGCGATCTGAAGTTCGCGCAGCGAGCGTTGCAGCCGCTCCATATGGCGGCGCTCGTCCACGAGGCGGTCTCCCCTCACCTCGCAGACCTCATAGACGCCGTCGGAAAATTGGTAGCCGCGGTCCTCGATATGGACCGTGGCGTGGCCGAAGGGCAGGTAGCGCCCATTCACGTATGCGATGCGGGACATGTAGGACGCCTCAGCCTATTCCCAGCGCCTTGAGCTTGCGGTGCAGGGCGGAGCGCTCCATGCCCACGAACTCCGAGGTGCGCGAGATGTTGCCGCTGAAGCGGTTGATCTGCGCCATCAGATATTCGCGCTCGAAGACTTCGCGCGCTTCGCGCAGCGGCAGGCCCATGATGTGCTCGCCGCCATTGCCGTTGGGCATGCCCGGAACCATGGAGCCCACGTCCTGCGGCAGCATGTTCGCGGTGACCACCGCGTCCAGATCACCACCGGCAAGGATCATGAGCCGCTCCACGTTGTTGCGGAGCTGCCGGATGTTGCCGGGCCAATTATGCAGTTGCAGGACGGCCATGGCATCGGTGCCGATCTGCCGCTTGGGCAGGCCGGTGGATTGCGAAATCTGCTCCATGAAATAATCGACGAGCAGCGGAATGTCGTCCCGCCGCTCGGCCAGCGAGGGTACCCGGATCGGCACCACCGAAAGCCGGTGATAGAGGTCCTCGCGGAATTTTCCGTCCGCGATGTCCTGTTCGATGTTGCGCGCGGTGGAAGATATGATCCGCACATCGACGGAAACCTTGGCGCTGCCGCCGGCGCGCTGGAACGTCTGCTCCACCAGGACGCGCAGAATCTTGTTTTGCGTCTCGCGCGGCATATCGGCGATTTCGTCAATGAAGACCGTGCCGCCATTGGCTTCTTCCAGTGCGCCGATCTTGCGCGGCTGGGCGCCGTTGGTTTCTTCCACCCCGAACAATTCGACTTCCATGCGCTCGGGCGTGATCGCGGCGGCGTTGATGACGACGAAGGGCCCTTCCGCGCGGCTCGACAACCGGTGGATGGTGCGGGCGGTGAGCTCCTTACCGGAACCGGAGGGGCCGACGATGAGGATACGGCTATTCGTGGGAGCCACTTTTTCAACGGTCTGCCGCAGCTGATTCATCGAAGGCGATTGGCCGATCAACGCCAGGGGCAGTGGCGCCAATTGCTTGAGCGCCTTCACCTCGCGTTTCAGCCGCGACGTCTCCAGGGCGCGGTCGGCAACCAGGACGAGACGGTCGGCCTTGAACGGTTTTTCGATGAAGTCATAGGCGCCGCGCTTGATCGCGGCGACCGCTGTTTCAATGTTGCCGTGGCCGGAAATCATAACCACGGGAAGATCGGGATGTTCCTGCTTGATCGTGTCAAGCAATTGCAGCCCGTCGAGCTTGCTGCCTTGCAGCCAGATGTCGAGAAAAACGAGATTGGGCCGGCGCGCGGCAATGGCGGCCATGGCTTGGTCGCTCTCCGCGGCCGTCCGGGTATTGTAGCCCTCGTCCTGCAAGATGCCCGACACCAGCTGCCGGATGTCCGCCTCGTCATCGACGACAAGAATATCCGCTGCCATGACTAGCGCCCGCCCGCGGCTTTGGAAGCTCGCGCTTCATGGGATGCGTCGGGGATATCAGTTTCCCCGCCGGCAAAGCGCAGGCGCACCCAAGCGCCGCGCTGGCCAGGTATCTTTTCGGATGCATCGCGCAATTCAATGCGGCCGCCATGCTCTTCGAGAATTTTTCCGACGATCGCGAGGCCAAGGCCGGTGCCTTTCTCCCGCGTGGTCACATAGGGCTCGAGCAAGCGGCTACGGTTTTCCTTCGGCAGGCCGATGCCGTTGTCGATCACATCAATGACGACATCGCCGCCTTCGCGTGATGCCGAAACTTGAATCCGCCCGCGGCCCAGTTCGGCCGGCGGCACCGCGGCCACGCCTTCGGCGGCATTCTTGATGATATTGGTCAGGGCTTGAGAAATAAGCCGCCGGTCGAAGCTCGCCGGCAAAGTATCCTCGGCGATATCGACATCAATATCGATGTCGGCATGGCCGACGCGCATGAGGAACACAGCCTGGCGGACGGTATCGGCCACATCGTCCAGTTCCATCACCGGCTTCGGCGTCCTGGCGAAGCGGGAGAACTCATCCACCATCCGCTTGATGTCTTCGACCTGCCGGACGATCGTATCGGTGCACTGCTCGAAAATCTCGCGGTCCTCGGTGATCACCTTGCCGTATTTGCGGCGCAGACGCTCGGCGGAAAGTTGAATGGGCGTGAGCGGATTTTTGATCTCATGCGCAATGCGGCGGGCAACGTCCGCCCAGGCCGAGGTGCGCTGAGCCGAAACCAAGTCGGTAATATCGTCAAGCGTGATGACATAGCCGTGGTCTGGATCCGCTTCTTGTTCACTGGTTACCCGAACCGACAAATTGCGTTCCTTTCCCTTGCGATTGATGGTGACTTGCCCTTGCAGCAGGCGCTGTGCGCCGGAGCGGGCCGAGTCCAGCATCTCAGCGAGTTCCGGTACGACCTCGGCCAGCGGCAGGCCGAGCACTTCCGCTTCCGAATGGTCGATCAATCTCTCGGCGGAGCGATTGAGAATGCTGACCCGCCCCTCGGCATCGACGCCGATGACGCCCGCGCTTGCGCCGGCCAATACCGCTTCGGTAAACCGCCGGCGGCGGTCGATGAGGTCGCGCGCCCGGACGATATCGTCGCGTTGCGTCCGCAGCTCCTGGGTCATGGTGTTGAAGGTTTCGCCAAGATGGGCGAGATCGCCTTCGGAACGGCGGATCGGCACCTGAACGAAAAGATTTCCTGTCGAAACCAGGTTCGCGGCGCCGATCAGCCGGCGGATGGGCGCGACCAGGTAATTGGCGAAATTCAGACCGATCCAGACGGCCGACAAGGTCGCGATCAGGGCGATGACGGCATAGACGAGAGCGAAGGCGATTTGGATGCCGAAGCGCCGCTCCTGAAGCTCGGTGAATTCGGCGAAGTTGTTCTGCACCTGGAGCAGCCGGCCGATGACGCCGCGGTCGAAGGCTTTTGCGATGAAGAGGTAATAGTTGTCGTAGTTGTGCAGCTTGACGACGGCAGCCGCGTGATAGCCTTCCGGGAACAGCTTTACCTGCGGCTCGCTTTCATCGAGACCTGCCAGCATTTCCCGCGACGGCAGCGTGACCGGCAGATTGAACCGGCTCTCAGCCTTATCGATGACCGACTGATTGCCGTCGATGATCTGCGCCTCCGCGAGGCCGCGGTTGGCGGTCAGCACGGTCAGACGCTGCCGGAATTCCTGACGATTGTGCTCCCAGAGCGGCTTAAGAGCGCTCAGGTCCATGGCCATGTTGAGCGCTTGCGTACGGAGATTGTCCGCTTGGTCGCGCACATAGATGTTCGCCATGGTGATGGAATTTTCCATCATGGCCTGCGTGCGCGTGGACAGCAGGCGATCCAAGCCGCGGTCCAAGGTGACGCTGGCGACGACCGCGACAAGAATGGCCGGCGCCGCCGCGGCGAGAGAGAACAGCCCGATGATGCGCACATGCAGGCGCGCCGCCGCGCGTCCCCGCCGCCGCGCCTGGAGGATCAGCCAAACCTCGCGCCCAATGATGCTGCCGAGCAGGATGACGGTCGCGAGGCAGAGCAGCAACAGCGTGACGACCACGTTGTGCGTGGGCGAGATCGGCGTGAAATCGGAAAGCACGATGAAGGTGACGAAGGCGGACAGCAGGGCGACGATGACCGCAATGCGGCCCCACACCCGGTTCTCCACCCTGCCCGCCGAAGCTTGGGCCGCGGCCGTCTCTGCACTTACGGCCTGCTCAGCGCTGGACATGAACCCGCCTTTGATCGCCTGCGAAAACCCGGACGCCCCCGACAGCCGGGATGCCCCTGCTGAAGAGTGATGCTTTTATACAACAATGTTGCCGGATTACGACATTTCCACGGCGCGGCGGGAATGACTAACTGCCGCTACGGTAAACCTGGATATCCAGGTCCCTGATCTTCTTCCGCAGGGTGTTCCGGTTGACGCCGAGGAGGTCGGCGGCCCGAATCTGATTGCCGCGGGTGGCCGCAAGCGCAGCCGACAACAGCGGATATTCCACCTCACGCAGGATGCGATGGTAAAGGCCGGGCGGCGGGAGGCCGTTTCCGAATCCTGAGAAATAGGCCCCCAAATGCCGCTCTACCGCCGCTGCCAAGCCTTCGTCGGCAGCCGGTTCGGCGCCCCCGGTGGGTACGGCCGGCTGCGAGAGCTCCGCTTCGATCACCGCGCCGGAAATCATCTCCTGGGGATAAAGCGCCGCGAGCCGCCGGGCGAGATTTTCCAGCTCGCGCACATTGCCGGGCCAGCGATGATGTTTGAGGCGCTCAAGCGCGGCCTGGTCGAGCTGCTTGGCCGGCAACCCTTCCTTTTCGGCCTGCGAGAAGAAATGGCGGATGAGATCGGGAACGTCCTCAGTGCGCTCGCGCAAGGGCGGCAGGCGCAAGGGCACGACGTTGAGCCGGAAGAACAGATCCTCGCGGAAGAGGCCCTGCTGAATCAAGAGACGAAGATCCTTATTGGTCGCGGCGATGATTCGCACGTCGGCCTTGATCGGCGTGCGGCCGCCGACGGTGGTGTATTCGCCCTGTTGCAGCACGCGCAGCAGCCGCGTCTGCGCTTCCATCGGCATGTCGCCGATCTCGTCGAGGAAGAGCGTGCCGCCTTCCGCCTGTTCGAAACGGCCGGCGCTGCGGTTGTTGGCGCCGGTGAAGGCCCCCTTCTCATGCCCGAACAATTCGGATTCGATCAGCTCACGCGGGATCGCAGCCATGTTGATGGCGACGAAAGGTCCGCTGCGGCGCTTGCCGTAATCGTGCAGAGCGCGCGCGACCAGCTCCTTGCCGGTGCCGGACTCGCCGCTGATCATGACCGTGAGGTCAGTCTGCATCAGGCGCGCGAGCAGCCGGTAGATTTCTTGCATCGCCGGCGAGCGGCCGATCAGGGGAATCGAGTCGAGTTCTTCGGGTTTGCTTGCAGTACGGGGGCGCTCCTTGGGCTCAGCCAACGCGCGGCCGACGATCGCGATCAGTTCTTTCAGGTCGAAAGGCTTGGGCAGGTATTCGTAAGCCCCGCGTTCGGAGGCGCGGATGGCGGTCATGAACGTGTTCTGCGCGCTCATCACAATGATCGGCAGGTCCGGCCGCGCTTTCTTGATCCGGGGAAGCAAGTCGAATGCGTTTTCATCCGGCATGACCACGTCCGTGATGACGAGGTCTCCGTCGCCTTGGCTGACCCAGCGCCAGAGCGTCGCAGCGTTGCCGGTGGAGCGCACCTCGTAGCCCGCCCGCGAGAGCGCCTGGTTGAGCACCGTGCGTATCGCGGCGTCATCGTCGGCAACCAGGATGCTTCCCGTGTTCATGACTTCCTCTTCAGCTCAGGCCATGCTGGCCGCCGGCGTGCGGACGGCTCGCATTCCCGGCATGGATTTTCGCGCGCGCCCGCCCGCTCTTCCCCGCCTTCGGCTCGTTGATGAGAGGCACGTCGGAATCCTCGGGAGCGGCGCCCTCCCCCGCGTAGATCGGGAACAGCACGCGAAACACGGTGCGCCGAGGCTGGGATTCGCATTCGATGATGCCGCCGTGGTCACCTACGATCTTTGCAACCAATGCAAGACCCAGACCAGAACCGGTCGGTTTGGTGGTGACGAAAGGATCGAAGAGATGCGGGACCAGTTCCTCGGGTACGCCCGGACCATTGTCCTTGACGCAGAATTCCATGGGCAACGAAACCCGCACCTTGCTGCCCGGCAGCGACAAGCGCACGCCCGGCCGGAAGGCGGTGGTGAGGTGGATCTCGCCTCCGTCTCCTTCGCCGATCGATTCCGCCGCGTTCTTCACCAGATTGAGAAAGACCTGGATGAGCTGATCGCGGTTGGCGAAGACCGGCGGCAGCGAGGGGTCGTATTCCTCGACGAACTTGATGTGCCGCGCGAAGCCGGATTGCGCGAGGCGCTTCACATGATCGAGCACCACATGAATGTTGACCGGCTCGCGCTCGATTGGCCGCTCATCGGTGAAAACCTCGAGACGCCCGACGAGCTTCACGATGCGGTCGGCCTCATCGCAGATCAGGCGCGTGAGCGCGCGGTCATCGTCGCCCGCGGATTGTTCCAGCAACTGCGCGGCGCCGCGAATGCCCGATAGGGGATTTTTGATTTCGTGGGCGAGCATGGCGGCCAGCGCGCTGACCGAGCGCGCCGCACCCCGATGGGTTAACTGCCGGTCCATCTTGTCGGCGATGGTGCGCTCTTGCAGCATGACGACGACGTGATCCGGCCCTTCCATCGGCGCGACATGCAGATCGACGAGCCGGTCGCCGGGATTGCGCGGCGTGCCGAGATCGACCTTGTATTCGTTGACCGCCGACCCGCTGGCGCGCACCTGATCGACCAGCGTCAGCAGCGGGCTTCCGAATGGCACGAGATCGCGCAGGAAGTGCCGCTTCAGGAGCGGCACGGAGACTTCAAAGAAAGCTTCCGCCGCCGCGTTGGCATCGGTGATCTTGCCGTCGGCCGACACCATGATCACCGGATGCGGCAGCGCATTGAGCACCGCATCCGCTGTCACGGACAGGAAAGACGAGGGATGAGTTTCGATTATGCTCATGCCGCCCTCCAGCCGAAAGCGTCGTAGGCGTTTTCCAGGCGGCGAACCGCTTCGTCCGGCTCCTCGACCGTGAGGACGTGGCCGCGCCATTTCTTCAGCAATTCGACCGGCGCGCCGGCTGTCGCGGCGGCGGCGTCCAGCGCCCAGCCGAGATGCTTGCGTGCGTGGCGCAGCCCGAAGCGCAGCCCGTGATGGGCGAGCATCTCCTGATAGAGAGTGACGATAAGTGTCAGTTGTTGGCTCAACGGCGGCGCTTCACCGCGCTCGCCGGTTTCGAGATAACGCGCGAGTTGAGCGGGAAACCACGGCCGGCCCTGCGCCGCGCGTCCGACCATGACCGCGTCGGCGCCGGAAGCTTTCAGCGCCGCGTCGGTGTCCTCAAAGCTTTCAATGTCGCCGTTGACCACCACGGGGATGGAAACGCTTTCCTTCACCGCGCGCACCGCCTTCCAATCCGCGCCGCCCTTGTAGAATTGGCAGCGCGTGCGGCCATGCACGGTGAGGAGGCGGACGCCAGCCTGTTCCGCGCGGCGCGCGAGGTCCGGGGCGTTGATGGATTGATGATCCCAGCCGAGCCGCATCTTGAGCGTGACCGGAACCTTCACCGCGGCGACGGTGGCTTCGATCAGCGTGAGCGCATGGTCGAGATCGCGCATAAGCGCGGAGCCGGACTGGCCATTGGTCACATGCCGGGCCGGGCAGCCCATGTTGATGTCGATGACGGCCGCGCCAGAGGCTTCCGCGATCCGCGCGCCCTCGCCCATCCAGCACGCTTCGCAGCCGGCAAGCTGCACCACATGGATGCCGACGCCCTGGCCTTCGCTGCGCAGGAGCGCGTTGCGGTCGCCCTCGATCAGGTCTTCGCAGGCGGTCATTTCGGAGACGACCAGCCCCGCTCCCAGGCGGGCCACCAGCCGGCGGAACGGCGCATCCGTGACGCCCGACATGGGCGCGAGGATCACCCGGTTCGGGGCGATCACGCCACCGATCGCCAGTTCCGTCTTCGATACCGGTCCGCTGCTTTGAGCCATTTTCGTCATGCCCAAGATTTAGGCTAACTATCTTACTGCTCATAGTTTAGCCAATTCTCGGCAGTACGCAAGTGCTGCAATGCAACAAAATTAACAGCGGCGGGGATAAATGAAATTCCGTAGGGTGCACCGCATATTGGCCCATTGAGGTGGAGTTCATGGCCGGAAGGGTTGCAGCCATTATCGTAGCCGCCGGGCGTGGCAGCCGGGCGGGCGACGGAATCCCTAAGGCCTACCGCCAGCTTGGGGCCGATCCGATAATCCGGCTGAGCCTGAGCCGTTTCGCCGCGCACAGCGGTATCGGCATGGTTCAACCCGTCGTTCACCCAGACGACATGGCGCTCTATGAGGCAGCGGCGGCGGGGCTCGACCTGCTGAAGCCGGTATTCGGCGGGGCGACGCGGCAGGCTTCCGTGCGCGCCGGGCTCGAAGCCCTGACGGCGCACCGTCCGGAAATCGTCCTTGTGCATGACGCCGCGCGCCCCTTCGCCTCCCCTGCCTTGATCTCGCGGGCAGTGGCCAGCGCAGCGACAGGAGCCGCCGTTCCGGGAATCGTGGTGGCGGATACGGTGAAGGCGGTCGACGCCAACGGGCGCGTGACGCAAACGCTCGATCGCGCGCAGCTGCGCGCTATACAAACGCCGCAGGCATTTTCGTTTTCGGCCCTGCTTGACGCGCACCGGCGCGCGGCGGCGGAAAAGCGCGACGATTTCTCCGACGACGCCGCGCTGATGGAATGGGCGGGGCATCGGGTAAGCGTCTTTGAAGGAGAGACCGGTAACGTGAAGCTCACCACCACGGATGATTTCGCGCGCGCCCAGCTTCTGCGCTTCGTCGAATTGGCCGATGTGCGCACCGGCACCGGCTACGACGTGCATGCCTTCGGCCCCGGCGATCATGTGATGCTGGGCGGAATCAGGATTCCCCATGCGCGTGGCCTCATGGGCCACTCCGACGCCGACGCGGCGCTGCATGCGCTGGTGGACGCGATCCTCGGCGCCTTGGCCGAAGGCGACATCGGCGCGCATTTCTCGCCGAGCGATCCGAAATGGCGGGGAGCGGCTTCGGAAAAATTCCTGCAATTCGCGGCCGAGCGCGTGAAGGCGCGCGGCGGGTTGATCGCCCATCTCGATGTCACGCTGGTGTGCGAGGAGCCGCGGATCGGGCCGCATCGTGACGCCATGCGCGAGCGCATTGCCGCCATCACGGGCATCCAAGCCGAGCGCGTGGCGGTCAAAGCCACGACCAGCGAAAAGCTTGGCTTCATCGGACGCGGAGAAGGTATCGCGGCACTCGCGACAGCCACCATCCGCCTGCCCTGGAGTGCTTGAATGCCGGATAAGGAAATGATCGAGGCGGCGATGCCGCTGCTTGATCTCTGCATCAAGAAGAAGCTCACCTTGGCAATCGCCGAATCCTGCACAGGCGGGCTGTTGGCGGCGACGCTGACGGAAATCGCGGGCTCCTCCCGCGTCGTGGATCGCGGCTACGTCACCTACAGCAACGAGTCCAAGCAGCAGATCGGGGTGGCGCTCGCGACCTTGGAAAGATACGGCGCGGTGAGCCGCGAGACCGCGGAAGCCATGGCCAAGGGTGCGCTGACCAACGCGCAGGTGGATCTGACCGTGGCGATCACGGGCATCGCGGGGCCCGGCGGCGGGACACCGGAGAAGCCGGTCGGGCTTGTGCATTTCGCGGTGGCGGCGGCGCGCAGCGGCAAGCTGGTGCATCACGAGCATCGCTTCGGGGATATTGGCCGCGCGGACGTGCGGCGGCTGTCGGTGCTACAGGCGCTGGCGATGCTGCGGGAGCTAGCGGAGTCCGAGCCGACGACGCAGTAAGTCAGATCGACGCTGTATTCTTCCCGTAAATCTCGTCAGCCCTCTGCTCGAAGGCCACGGCGAAGCGGCGGAAAGCCGCGTCGAACATCGCACCCATCAGCGCGGCCAGGACACGGCTGCGGAATTCATAGTCGATGAAGAACTCGACCTCGCACTCCTTCTCGCCGAGCGGGCGGAAGGTCCAGCGGTTCTGCATGTGGCTGAACGGCCCGCTGAGATACTCGACCAGGATTTGCAGCTTCGGCTTTTCGAGCGTGACGCGGCTGGTGAAAGTCTCGCGGATGAGCTTGTAGGCCACCGTCATGTCGGCGACCACGACTTCCGCGCCCTCGCCTTTCGCCGCGCGGCTTTTCACTTTCAGCTCGCGGCAGAGCGGCACGAATTCCGGATAGCGTTCCACGTCGGCGACAAGCTCGAACATCTCACCCGCGGCGTGGCGCACGCGGCGCTTGGTGGAGAAGCTCGGCATCAGAGATTTCCGCGAAGCTCTTTGCGGGTCATTCCGGGGCGCGTCACAGACGCGAACCCGGAATCCAGAGGCGCGCTCAGAGATTGCATCTGGATTCCGGGTCCGGCGCTAAAGCGCCGTCCCGGAATGACGAGGACCATCATCGCGCAGATCTCGCGCGCGCAGCCTTGAGCCGGGCGAAATCCTCGCCGGCATGATGCGACGAGCGCGTCAGCGGCGAGGACGACACCATGAGGAAGCCCTTGGCGTAGGCGACAGTCTCGAACGACTTGAATTCATCCGGCGGCACGAAGCGCGCCACTTCGTGGTGCTTGCGCGTCGGCTGAAGATACTGACCGATGGTGAGGAAATCGACATCGGCCGCGCGCAGGTCATCCATCACTTGAAGCACTTCATTTCGCTCTTCGCCAAGTCCGACCATGATGCCCGACTTGGTGAACATCGCGGGATCGATCTCCTTCACCCGCTGCAACAACCGGATGGAGGCGAAGTAGCGCGCGCCGGGCCGCACCGTCAGATAGTGCGAGGGCACGGTTTCCAGGTTGTGATTGAAGACGTCGGGCCGCGCTTCAACCACTTTCTCGACCGCGCCGTCCTTGCGCAGGAAATCCGGCGTCAAAACCTCGATGGTTGTTTGCGGGCAGCGGGCGCGGATGGCGCATATGGTTTCGGCGATATGCCCTGCTCCGCCGTCATCGAGATCGTCGCGATCGACCGACGTGATCACTATGTGCGACAGGCCGAGCTTGGCGGTGGCATCCGCCACATGCTCCGGCTCATGCGGGTCAAGCGGGCCCGGCAACCCGGTCTTCACGTTGCAGAAGGCGCAGGCGCGCGTGCAGGTGTCGCCCATGATCATGAAAGTGGCGTGCTTCTTCTCCCAGCACTCGCCGATGTTCGGGCAACCCGCTTCCTCGCAGACGGTGTGCAGGCCGTTCTCCCGCACAATGCGGCGGGTCTCGCCGTAGCCGCGCGACACAGGCGCTTTGACGCGAATCCAATCCGGCTTTTTCAGCATGGGCGTATCCGGCCGATGCGCCTTTTCGGGGTGGCGCGGCCGGGCCGGTTGATTGGTGAGGTCGAGGACGACAGCCATGGAATCTCCGGGGCCGAAGCCCGTCATCTCCTTACGTATGCGCTGGGGGCGCGGCAAGCCAGTGGCATGTCAGGCGCGGCGGATCAGTTGCAGGATGAGCAAAAACAGGATCGCGCCGATGGTGGCGGTCACCAGCCCTCCCAGGAAGCTCGGCATCACGACCTGCACGCCGAGCCGGTCGAACAAATAGCCGCCGACGATGGCGCCGATCAGGCCGACGGCGAGATTGCGCAGCAATCCGCCCGGCGCGTCGGTGATCTTCGCGGCCAGCCCGCCCGCCAGCAGCCCAATGATGATCCAGGCGAAGACGCCCACATTGCCCTCATGCTTTGCGGCGTGGTTATAGCAGGTCCGCCGGCGGGTTTGCGTGACTAAATTCCTTGCCCTGGCCGGGTCAAGCACCGCCCGCGCTGGCCGCGGAATAGTCGCGGAAACGCATTGCGCTCCACAGGGCCCCGAGTCCCAGGATGAGCGCGAGGAACCAGGCCACAAATCCGATGACAGGGATGATCCCGATCACGGTAAGCCCAATCAACCCGACCAGCAGGAGCACGACGCGACCGCCCAACGAACCGCGCGTGCGGTTACGGTTGAGCGCCCAATCCGCGATGCCGAGCGCGGCGATCACAGAGGCGATCAGCAGCAGCAACGGGAATGCCAGCAGCGTGAGCAGACCGACAGGCAATCCGATCACCGTCACCATCAGCACGACGGCGGCGAGTGGCACAAGAACGAGAAGCGCCAGCCCGATGATAGCGGTCCGGATCGGCGCGGCGCGGATTTGCTCGATCGCGCGCTCGACGTGCCGCCGGCCAGCCAGCAGGAGGATGATCCCGAGCACCAATCCAGAGCCGATTCCGAACAGCACGATAGCGGCCAGCGCTTTGGCGATGGTTGCCACCGCCCTGGCGTCCGCGCGCGGCAGAGTGACGGTCTGCCTGCCGCGAATGGTGGCGCCTTGCGCGATCTCAGGCTCGCTCAAGGTTTCGAACACGGCATTGCCGTCTATCACGGCTCCGCTGCCGACGGCCACGCTGCGGGCGCGCACGCGCAGGTCGCCCGCGATGCGGCCTTCGATCAGCACGGCATCGCCATAGATTTCGGCCGGACCCTGAGCCGTTCCGGCAAACACAACATCGGCTCCGGCGAGATTCAGGCGGCCGCGCACTTCGGTCTGCGGCCCGATCAACACCCGAGCACCGGCGGCATTGAGCTTGCCGCCGACGCGCGCGTTGACGTTGACCCGTGCGCCGGCGACATGCAGGTCTTTCTGGTAACCGCCAGCAATTGTCACGATTGCGCCGGCAACCCAGGCTTCGCCCTTCGCGGTCGTGTCCACGTCGACTTCGGCGCCGGCGGCCCACAATTCGCCGTTCAAGGCGCCGCGCACGGACACCAGCGCGCCGGCCGCCCAGACGTCGTCATGGCCGTCGGCGACAACCTGAATCCGCGCCCCCGCGCGCGAGATATTGTCGGATTCGGCTGATGCCTGCGTCAGCGAAAGCGACGAGATGAAGACCGATATAGCGGCGAGCACGGCGATCCGGGCGAACGGGTACATGGAAGATGCCTCCTGTCGACAGTCGGCGCAGGCTGGAGCAGTCTCGCTCGATGGGTGTTGATCAAGATCAAGACAAACAAGCGGATCGTGGTTGACGGTCATCAACACAACCCTGATCCTGGGGGCTATCTCAACGCTTCCCGTCGAGGATCGGCATGCCCGTACTCACCGCTATTCGCACCACGCGCCTGCCCTCCGGGGAAGCGATCCCGGTCCTCGGGCAGGGCACATGGATGCTGGGTGAAAAGCCGGAGCGCCGCGCCGACGAAATCAAGGCGCTGCGGCTTGGGCTCGATCTTGGGATGAACTTGATCGACACCGCCGAAATGTACGGCGACGGCGCGGCTGAAGAGTTGATCGGCGATGCGATCGCCGGACGGCGCGATGAAGTTTATCTCGTAAGTAAGGTGCTGCCGGAGAACGCCACGCGCCATGGCACCGTCAAAGCCTGCGAGCGCAGCCTCAAGCGGCTGCGGACGGACCGCATCGATCTCTATCTGCTGCACTGGCGGGAGCAGGTGCCGCTGTCCGAGACTCTGCAAGGGTTAGAGGAGTTGATGAAAGCCGGGAAAATTCGCGATTGGGGCGTCAGCAATTTCGACGTGGACGACATGAAGGAACTCGTCGCCTTGCCGGGCGGAGACGAAGTGGCGATCAATCAGGTGCTCTACAATCTCGCGCGCCGGGGCATCGAATACGACCTCATCCCGTGGTCGCGCAAATTCGGCATGCCGCTGATGGCCTATTCGCCCATCGAGCAGGGCCGCCTGCTGCGCCATCCGGCGGTGAAGAAAATCGCGGAACGCCACGAAGCAACGCCGGCGCAGATCGCGCTCGCCTGGGTGCTGCGCCATCCTGACATTTGCGCCATTCCGCGCTCCGGCAACCCGGCGCATACGAAGGAAAATTTCGGCGCGCTGGAGGTGAAACTGACGAAGCAGGATCTCGCCGACCTCGACCGCGCCTTCCCGCCGCCGAAGAGGAAAATGCCGCTGGAGATGATTTGAGCGGGAATCAGAAGTTGGTCATTCCGGGGCGCGAGCAAAGCGAGCGAACCCGGAATCCAGAAACACCCGCCGAACATGCATCTGGATTCCGGGCCCGGCGCTTCGCGCCGTCCCGGAATGACGGCAACACTACATATTCAGCGCACGCCCATAGGCGTCGAGCACGGCTTCCTTCATCATCTCCGACAGCGTCGGATGCGGAAAGACGGTGTGTATCAGCTCTTCTTCCGTGGTTTCGAGATTCATCGCGACCACGTAACCCTGGATCAATTCGGTCACTTCCGCACCGACCATATGCGCGCCGAGAAGCTGGCCGGTCTTGGCATCGAAGATCACTTTGACAAGACCCTGGTCCTCGCCGAGCGCGATGGCCTTGCCGTTGGCGGCGAAAGGAAAACGGCCGACGCGCACGTCGAGCTTCTTTTCCTTGGCGGCTTGTTCTGTCAGCCCGACCGAAGCGATCTGCGGTGAGCAATAGGTGCAGCCGGGGATCAGGCGCTTGTCCACGGGATGGACCTTCAGCCCCTTGATCGCCTCGACGCAGATGACGCCTTCATGCTCGGCCTTGTGAGCCAGCATGGGCGGGCCGGAAACGTCGCCGATGGCGTAGATGCCGGGAACGTTGGTGCGGTTCAATTGGTCGACCACGACAATGCCGCGGTCGGTCTTCACGGCGATTTTTTCCAGGCCAAGATTTTCGATATTGCCGACCACACCGACGGCGGAGATGACGCGCTCCACCGTGAGCGTCTCAATCTTGCCCTTGCCGTCATCGATGGTGGCGGTGACGCTGTCGCCCTTCTTGTCGAGCTTGGTGACTTTCGCGCCGGTGAGAATCTTGATGCCCTGCTTCTCGAAACTCTTGCGCGCGAAGGCGGCGATCTCGGCGTCCTCCACCGGCAAAATCTGCGGCAGCACCTCGACGATGGTCACGTCGGCGCCGAGCGTGCGGTAGAACGACGCGAACTCCACGCCGATGGCGCCGGAGCCGACGACCAGCAGCGACTTCGGCATCTTCTCGGGCACCATGGCCTCGAAATAGGTCCAGACCAGCTTCTTGTCGGGCTCCAACCCCGGCAGCACGCGCGGGCGCGCGCCGGTGGCGACAATGATGTGCTTGGCTTGATAGTTGCCTGGGCCGAGCGCGCCCTTCGGCGCTTCCGTCTTCGAGGCTTTCACCGTCACCTTGCCGGGCGCGTCAATCGCCGCCTCGCCCCAGATAACGGAGATCTTGTTCTTCTTCATCAGGAAGCCGACGCCATCGTTCAGGCGCTTCGATACTGCGCGCGAGCGCTGCACGATGGCCTTGGCGTCGTAGCCGACCTTCTCCGCGGTCAGCCCGTAATCCTTGGCGTGCTGCATGTAGTGAAAAATTTCCGCCGAGCGCAGCAGCGCCTTGGTCGGGATGCAGCCCCAGTTCAGGCAGATGCCTCCGAGGTGATCGCGCTCGACAATCGCGGTTTTGAACCCAAGCTGCGCCGCGCGCACGGCGGTGACATAGCCGCCGGGGCCCGAGCCGATGATGAGGATGTCGAAGGAGGTGTCAGGCATCGCACTCACTTTAAGACGTCATGGCCGGGCTTGTCCCGGCCATCTCGATAAGGGACGCACAGCACTGCCAACCTAAGCGGGATGCGCGGGTCAAGCCCGCGCATGACAGTCGATTACACCACCATCATGACCGGATTCTCAACCAGCGTCTTGAACGCGCCGAGAAGCTGTGCGCCGAGCACACCATCGACGGCGCGGTGATCGGTGGAGAGCGTGGCCGACATGACATGCGCGGCCTCGATCTTGCCATTGCGGGCGATCGCCCGCTCCTCGCCCGCGCCGACCGCGAGAATGGTGGCGTGCGGCGGGTTGATGACGGCGGCGAATTCGCGCACGCCATACATGCCGAGATTGGAAATGGCCGTGGTGCCGCCCTGGAATTCCTCCGGCCGCAGCTTTTTCGCGCGGGCGCGAGCGGCAAGGTCCTTCATCTCGTTGGAGATGGCGGCGAGCGATTTCATCTCCGCGTTCCGCACGATGGGCGTGATCAGCCCGCCGGGAATGGAGACGGCGACGCCGACGTCGGAATGCCTGTGCTTGAGCATCCCGCCTTCGGTCCAGGTGACATTGGCGTCCGGCACGCGCTGCAACGCGACGGCCAGCGCCTTGATGACGAAATCATTGACCGACAATTTCCAGGCCGGGTTGCCGTCCTTGTCCTTGGGCGCTGAGGCGTTGATCTCCTCGCGCGCGGCCAACAGGTTGTCGATGATGCAATCCATCGTGAGATAGAAATGCGGGACCGTCTGCTTGGCCTCGACCAGGCGGCGCGCGATGATTTTGCGGATATTGTCGTGGGGAATGACTTCGTAGCTGCCGTGCTCGAACAGCGCGCGAATTTTTTCATCGGACGGCGGGGCTGCGAGCGGGACTGCGCCTGGCGCGGCGAGCGCTTTCGGTGCGCCGCCGGACTTCGCCAGTTGCAGGTCGCGCTCGATGACGCGGCCATGCGGGCCGGTGCCTTGCACCTGGCTGATATCGATATTGGCTTCCTTCGCGAGACGTTTTGCGAGGGGAGAAGCGAAGATGCGTTTTCCTTGAGGGGCCGGCCCCCCCTCACCCGGCGCCTTCGGCGCCGACCTCTCCCCGCTGGGGAGAGGTGAAGTCTGTGGGTGCGGCACGGCACTGCCTGCTCCCTCTCCCCGTTGGGGAGAGGGCTGGGGTGAGGGGGGGCCTGCCGTCATTTTATTCTCTGTTTGTTTGCCCGTTCCGCCAGCCGCCGCCGCTTTCACGTCCTCGCCTTCATTGGCGAGCACGGCGATGACGGCGTTCACCGCCACGTCCTGGGTGCCTTCCGGCACCACGATCTTCGCCAGCGTGCCTTCGTCCACCGCTTCCACTTCCATTGTCGCCTTGTCGGTTTCGATTTCAGCCAGCACGTCGCCGGGGGCGACCTTGTCGCCTTCCTTCTTCACCCATTTGGCGAGGTTGCCCTTTTCCATGGTTGGCGACAGCGCCGGCATGAGGATATTGGTAGGCATGATTGGCTCGTGAGCTCGTCGAAACTTATGACCGGTAGCGGACGGCTTTCACCGCAGCGATGACGTCGGCGACCGAAGGCAGCGCCAGCTTTTCCAGATTGGCGGCATAGGGCAGCGGCACGTCCTTGGCGGAAACCCGCGCCACCGGAGCGTCCAAATAGTCGAACGCATGTTCCATGATGCGGGCGGCGATTTCCGCGCCGATGCCGGATTGCCGCCAGCCCTCTTCCACCGTGACCAAGCGGTTGGTCTTCTTCACCGATTCAACGATGGTTTTGGTATCCATCGGACGCAACGTGCGCAGATCGATGACCTCGGCGGAGATATTCTCCTTGGCCAATTCCTCGGCGGCCTTCAGCGCATAGCTCACGCCCATCGACCAGGCGACAATCGTGACATCGGTGCCTTCGCGAGCGACCTTGGCGCGGCCGATCGGCAGCACATAATCGTCGAGCTTCGGCACCGGGAAGGACTGGCCGTAGAGGATTTCGTTTTCGAGGAAGATGATCGGATTGGGATTGCGAATGGCGGCCTTCAGCAGTCCTTTATGATCGGCGGCGGTATAGGGCGCGATCACCGTGAGCCCTGGGATATGCGAGTACCAGGCGGAAAAATCCTGGCTGTGCTGGGCGGCGACGCGGGCGGCGGGACCGTTCGGCCCGCGGAAGACGATGGAGCAGCCCATCTGCCCGCCCGACATGTAGAGCGTCTTCGCAGCCGAGTTGATGAGCTGGTCCATGGCCTGCATGGCGAAGTTCCAGGTCATGAACTCGACGACGGGTTTCAATCCGGCGAGCGCCGCGCCGATGCCGAGACCGGCGAAGCCATGCTCGGTAATGGGCGTATCGATGACGCGCTTCGCTCCGAATTCCTGAAGCAAACCTTGAGTGACCTTATAGGCGCCCTGGTATTCGGCAACCTCTTCGCCCATGACGAAGACGTCCTTGTCGCGGCGCATCTCTTCCGCCATGGCGTCGCGCAAGGCTTCGCGCACGGTCATGGTCACCATCTCGGTGCCGGCGGGAACGTCGGGCTCCGGCTGAATTCGCGGCTGCGGCGGGAAGGCAACGGCGGATTTCGGCGCCGCCGGAGCGCGGGCTGCTTTTGCCGCAGGGTGATCCGGCGAAACCTTTTCGAGCTTGGTGACCTTGGGCGCTTTCGCCGCGCCAGCATCCTCGCCTTCCGCCAGGATAGTCGCGATCGGCGTATTCACCGCCACGTCCTGAGTGCCTTCCGGCACGAGGATTTGCCCGAGCGTCCCCTCGTCCGTCGCCTCAACCTCCATGGTCGCCTTGTCAGTTTCGATCTCGGCGATGACGTCACCGCTTCTGACCTGCTCGCCCTCCTTCTTCAGCCATTTGGCGAGATTGCCCTTCTCCATGGTGGGCGAGAGGGCGGGCATCAGCACTTGGATCGGCATGGGCTCTCTGAACTCTGGAAACGAAGGCCGCGGCTGCGCGGCGTGCTCGGGTTATCGCAATACGTCGGTATAAAGCTCGGACGGATCAGGCTCCGGATCGTGGGTGGCGAATTCGGCGGCTTCATTGACAATGGCGCGCACTTCCGCGTCGATCTTTTTCAATTGCTCCTCGCTCGCCCATTTCTTTTCCAGCAAGCGATGCCGCACTTGCTCGATCGGATCGTGATCCATGCGCACCTTCTCGACCTCTTCGCGCGTGCGGTACTTCGCCGGGTCGGACATGGAATGCCCCCGATAGCGGTAGGTGAGCATTTCCAAAATATAGGGGCCTTTGCCGTCGCGGCACCATTTGACGGCCTTCTCGCCGGCGGCTTTCACCGCGCGCACGTCCATGCCGTCCACCTGCTCGCCCTCGATATTGAAGGACAAGCCGCGCCGGGACAGATCAATCGTCGCTGAAGAACGGGTGATGGCGGTGCCCATCGCGTAGCGGTTATTTTCAATGACGTAGATGACCGGCAGCTTCCAAAGCTCGGCCATGTTGAAGCTTTCGTAGACTTGGCCCTGATTGGCCGCGCCGTCGCCGAAATAGGTGAGGCAGACGTTGTCGTTGCCGCGATACGTGTTGGCGAAGGCTAAGCCCGTGCCGAGCGGCACCTGCGCGCCGACGATTCCGTGTCCGCCGAAGAAGCCCTTCTCCACGGAGAACATGTGCATGGAGCCGCCCTTGCCGCGCGAATAACCATGCTGGCGGCCGGTGAGCTCGGCCATGACGCCCTTCGGATCCATCGCGCAGGCGAGCATGTGGCCGTGGTCGCGATAGCCGGTGATGACTTGATCGCCAGGCTTCAGCGCCATCTGCATGCCGATGACGACCGCTTCCTGACCGATATAGAGATGACAGAAGCCGCCGATCAGACCCATGCCGTACATCTGGCCGGCCTTTTCTTCGAAGCGGCGGATGCTGAGCATCTCGCGGAAGGCAACGAGCTCTTGTTCCTTGGTAAACTCCGGAACGGACGCATGCGGCGAACCGCCATTGGTCGATGACCGGCTGGAAGTGGATTTGCTGACAGACGTAACGGCCATGGATTTCCTGTGGCGAGATTTAGCAGCGGGGATCACCCCCATAGCCCAATTCACCTAAAGGCGAAAGCGCAGGCGGCAGAGTGTTATATCGGGTGTGAATGAATCCCGCGGCGCGCAATTTTTGATTAGAAATTCCGTCGCCGCCGCAACATTCAGTCGAGTTGGTTGTCGTCAGCGCGGTTTGAGCAGCAGCGTCAGCTCGCGCGGATCGACATAGTGCAGTTCCGCGCGCGCCCGCTCGTCCAGCAGATCGGGATCGATGCGGTCGGAACGCAGGAGCGAAACCCGCCGTTCCCATTGCGCCCGCTCCAGCTTGGCGCGGCCAAGCTCGCCGGAGAGATCGACAATCTGCTGCTCGAGCGCCTGTTTTGCGCGCAGGCCGTGATTGCCGGAGAAGGCATTGGCCGCGAAATAGCCAATGAAAAGTACCGCCGCGGCATAGAGGCCGAGCGCGGTGAAAAACGAACGCAGCCGTTTACGAGTGACCATGCACCCACCATGGCGCGGCGGCGCTTAAAGCGTGTTTAACAGCCGTCCCGGCGCGGCAATGTTTTCAAACCGCCGTATCGCGGCGAAATATCGCAGTATCAAAGAGTTGTGCTGGTTTGTTGGCAGGCCGGCAAAGACTGAGCGGTTGCCGATTACTTGTGGCGAGCAAAGGGATTCTTTTTCTCCCGCAACAGAAGGCGGATCGGCGTTCCCGGCAGATCGAACGACTCCCGCAGCCCATGGATCAGATACCGGCGGTAGGCTTCGGGCAGCGCATCGGCGCGGGTGCAGGAGATCACGAAGGTCGGCGGCCGGGCCTTCGGCTGGGTGACGTAGTTGAGCTTCAGCCGCCGCCCTGAAACAGCCGGTGGCGGATGCTGGCTCAGTGTGTCCTGCAACCACCTGTTCAATGCGGCGGTTGGGACGCGGCGGTTCCAGACGGCATGACTGGCGACAACCGCCCGTAGCAGGCGGTCGAGCCCCTCCCCGGTCACGCCGGAAACCGGGATCACCGGGACGCCCTTCAACTGGGGAAGCCAATGGTCGGTTTCCTCGCGGAGCTTTTTCACCGCGCCGGCTTGTTTGGGCACGAGATCCGCTTTGCTCATGGCGACCACGACGGCGCGGCCTTCCTGCTCCACGAGATCGGCGATGCGCATGTCCTGGTCCTCGAACGGATGCTCGGAGTCCATCAGGACAACAACAACGTCGGCGAAGCGGATGGCGTTGAGCGCGTCCGCCACGGAGAGCTTTTCCAGTTTCTCTTCCACCTTGGCGCGCCGTCTCAGACCGGCGGTGTCATAAATCTGGAACTGCTGCCCCTGCCATTGCAGCGGCACCGCGATGGAGTCGCGCGTGATCCCCGCCTCAGGCCCGGTAAGGAGACGCTCTTCGCCCAGCAGGCGGTTGATCAGAGTCGATTTGCCGGCGTTGGGGCGGCCGACGACGGCCACGCGAATGACCGGTGCCTTTTTCTCTTCTTCCTCTTCGCCGGCTGGACCGGTTTGGTCCGGCAAGGCTAGGCGGAGCGCGTCATAGAGATCGGACATGCCTTCGCCATGCTCGGCCGAGATGGCGACGGGCTCGCCGAAGCCGAGCGTATAGGCCTCCATCGCCCCCGCCTCGCCTGCCTTCCCCTCGCTTTTGTTGGCGACGACGATCGTGGGCTTGCCGGCCTTGCGCAGCAGATTGGCGAAACCCCTATCCACCGGCAGCGGGCCCGCGCGTGCGTCGATGAGGAACATCACGGCGTCCGCATCGGCGATGGCCGCTTCGGTCTGGGCGCGCATGCGGCCGGAGAGGCTTTCGGCCGCCGCGTCCTCCAGGCCCGCCGTGTCGATCACCTTGAATTCGATGTCGCCGAGCCGGGCGTTGCCTTCGCGGCGGTCACGCGTGACGCCGGGCCGGTCATCGACCAGCGCAAGACGCCGGCCAACGAGCCGGTTGAACAATGTCGATTTGCCCACATTGGGCCGGCCGATAATGGCAATGGTGAAGCTCATGACGCAATCCCGGCCGCGCGGGAGCGAGGCGCTCTTAGTTATGCGCGAAACCCGTCAGCGGGAAAACGTATTTGCGTCGGGCGGCGGCCAAGCCGCTTGCGATGGCGCAGCGGGTTGAGCGCCGGTTGCCGGATCCGATTGGCCGGATTGCTGCGTTGAAGCTGCCGCACGCGGCTGCGCCTGCTGGGTGCTTGCCGTCCGCGGCTTCGGTTTGGCTGGTTGCGGTCGAGCGGCCGGCGCGGGCTTTGGCGGCGGCTCGGGTGCGATCTGCGCTTCAGCGGCTGCCTGCTGGTTGCCTATGATCAATTCGGGAGGAACGCCGTCGGACACGCCAGGGACGCCCTCAGGAAAAACCGGTTTGCGTTCACCAGGCAGCTTGTCCTTGATTCCGAACACACTGTCCGGAACCCATTCGGTAGGATCGAAAGAATGGCCGCTGGTGCTGCATGCGGAAACCGAAAGTCCAAGCGCCAGAACGAGGACGGCGGGGATGGCGCGGTCGAACCGGGACATGATCTCTCTCCTGGTCAGCTTTTGCCGTTTTCGGCAGCCAGCGCCATCAGTATCTCCACGCGCTGGCGCATGGCAGGCGACGCCTCGGCGTCGCCAACAATCATGTCGAGCCACTTGCGCGCGGCCGCCGCATCGCCCATGCGCCACGCGGAAAGAGCGAGCAGCTCCCGGGCGCTGTTGCGAAAAGCGCGGCCGGCCGCCGTGAGCGGCTCAAGGCGCTGCCGGAGGTTTTCATACGGCTCGGAATCGACAACCAGCAAGGCCCCGCGCAAGGCGGCGAGATCCCGCAGCGGCTCGGGCACTTTTGGATCGGATGCAACGGCGTCATAGGCCGCAACGGCGGCTTTGGGGTCGCGTTTCGCCAGGGCGGCCGCAACCTGCAACCGCGCGAGATCGCGATAGCCCTGCAACCCGGTCTCGGCGACCTTGCCGAAGGCGGCTTCGGCGTCCGCGTGCTTGCCTTCCGTGCTCAGGGTCATGGCGGTCTGGAAGGCGGCGCCCGCCTCGGCGGCCTGCTTCGTTTCCCACCATTGATAGAGGCGCCATCCGGCGACCAGAAGGACGAGGAGAACGGCGCCGGCGATGATGTAGCCCTGATAGCGGTCCCACAGCTTTTTGAGCTGATCGCGCCGGACTTCCTCGTCGATTTCGTTGAAAATATCGGACACTAACGTCTCCCACCCCCTGGGGTTTCCCTGATCCCCGACGGGGCGCGTAACGTAACGATATGGCGCAGACAAGGCAAAGGATTAGGCCACAAACGTAAACGCTTCCCTCTCCTGCGGATTTGGAGCGTCAGCGGTCCTTGCGCTTCATCGCATAGACATGCTCTGGGCCGGGGAATTTGCGCGCCCGCACCTCGGTGGCGTAATCCGCCACGGCCTTGCCGATCGAAGGCCCGAGATCGGTGTAGCGCTTGACGAATTTCGGCACCTGAGGCGAGAGACCGAGCATGTCTTCCAGCACCAGGATCTGACCGTCGCAGGCCGGGCTCGCGCCGATGCCGATGGTCGGGATCGGCACCTCCTCGGTGATGCGGCGAGCGAGCGGCTCGGCGACGGCTTCGATGACGACGGAAAAAGCCCCGGCTTCCGCCACCGCGCGGCCGTCGTCCTCGAAGGCCGCCCACTCGGCTTCCTCGCGGCCACGAGCGCGGAAGGAGCCGAGCACGTTGATCGCCTGCGGGGTCATGCCGACATGCGCCATCACCGGCACGCCGCGCTCGACCAGAAAGGCGATGGTCTCGGCCATGCGCCGTCCGCCTTCCAGCTTGATGGCGCCGCAATGGGTTTCCTTCAGCACGCGCGCGGCGGAATGAAACGCCTGCTCCTTGGACGCCTCGTAGGAACCAAAAGGCATGTCCACAACCACGAGCGCGCGCTTGGAGCCACGCATCACCGCGCGGCCTTGCAGGATCATCATGTCGAGCGTGACCGGGATGGTGGTCTCGAGCCCGTGCATCACCATGCCGAGCGAATCCCCGACCAGGATCACGTCGCAATGCTGGTCGAGGATGCGCGCCGTGTGCGCATGATAGGAGGTGAGGCAAACGAGCGGATCGCCTCCCTTGCGCGCGCGGATGTCGGGCGCGGTAAGCCGCTTGATCTCTTGCTGCACCGACATGGCTATCTCCCGCTCAGCCCAGCGCCTTGAGCGCCGCGCGGCCGGCATATTTCCCCTGCGGCCCCAGATCTTCCTCGATGCGCAGAAGCTGATTGTATTTCGCTGTGCGGTCGGAGCGCGCGAGCGAGCCGGTCTTGATCTGCCCGCAATTGGTGGCGACCGCGAGATCGGCGATGGTGGCGTCTTCCGTCTCGCCGGAGCGGTGCGACATGACGGCGGTGTAGCCGGCCTTGTGCGCCATCTCGACGGCGGCGAGCGTCTCGGTGAGCGAGCCGATCTGGTTGACCTTCACAAGGATGGAATTGGCCAGCCCGTTCTTGATGCCGTCGGCCAGCCGCTTCACGTTGGTGACAAAGAGATCGTCGCCGACAAGCTGGCATTTGCCGCCGATCATGCCGGTGAGGATTTTCCAGCCTTCCATGTCGTCCTCGGCCATGCCGTCCTCGATGGAGACGATGGGATAGCGCGAGACGAGGTCGGCGAGATATTTCGCCTGCTCCTCGCGTGTGCGGGTCTTACCCTCGCCTTCGTAGACATACTTGCCGTCCTTGAAGAACTCCGTGGAGGCGCAGTCGAGGCCGAGCACGACATCCTGGCCCGCCTTGTAGCCGGCGCTTTGGATGGCCTTAAGGACGAAGTCGAGCGCCTGCTCGGCGGAGGCGAGATTGGGCGCGAAGCCGCCCTCGTCGCCGACGTTGGTGTTGTGGCCGGCGGATTTTAGCGCCGTCTTCAACGTTTGGAATATCTCCGCGCCACAGCGCAGTGCCTCGGCGAAGGTCGGAGCGCCGACCGGCAGCACCATGAATTCCTGGAAGTCGATCGGATTGTCCGCGTGAGCGCCGCCGTTGATGATGTTCATCATCGGCACCGGCAACAGCCGCGCGGCGGTGCCGCCCACGTAACGGTAGAGCGGCAGGCCATTGGCAACGGCGGCGGCCTTGGCGACGGCGAGCGAGACGCCGAGGATGGCGTTGGCGCCGAGGCGGCCTTTGTTCGGCGTGCCGTCGAGCGCGATCATGGTTTCGTCGATCTTGGTCTGCTCTTGCGCGTTCATGCCGCCGACGGCGTCGAATATCTCGCCGTTGACCGCGGCCACCGCCTTGAGCACGCCCTTGCCGAGATAGCGCTTCTTGTCGCCGTCGCGCAGCTCGACCGCCTCATGCTTGCCGGTGGAGGCGCCGGACGGCACCCCCGCGCGGCCCATGGAGCCGTCCTCAAGGATGACATCGACCTCCACGGTCGGGTTGCCGCGGCTGTCGAGGATTTCGCGGCCGATGATATCGACGATGGCAGTCATGGGGTTCCCGGCGGTCATTAACTGCCGCGCTTCTACAGGATGAACAATGCCCTTGTCATGCCCTGCAAAAGCGGGGCATCCAAGGGCGGTAAACAGCGGAAAAGGCTCGGATACCGACCACATGGCCAAAAAGACGCGTCATCTCGGCAAAGAGAGCCGTATCCCCGCCTCGCCCGATGAGGCCGTGCTCGACCGCGTGGCGAACCCGCATCCGGACACGAATTATGTGGCGCGTTTCACCGCGCCGGAATTCACCACGCTCTGCCCGATCACCGGCCAGCCGGATTTCGCGCATCTGGTCATCGATTATGTGCCGGGGAAATGGCTGCTGGAGTCGAAGTCGCTGAAGCTTTATCTCGCCAGCTTCCGCAACCACGGCGCGTTTCATGAAGATTGCACCGTGGCGATCGGCAAGAAGCTAGTAAAAATACTCGGCCCGCAGTTCCTGCGCATCGGCGGCTATTGGTATCCGCGCGGCGGCATACCCATCGATGTCTTCTGGCAGGCCGGCAAGGTGCCGCCGGGCGTGTGGCTGCCGGATCAAGGCGTCGCGCCGTATCGCGGGCGGGGATAGGCAGCGAGCAAATTGCCGATCTCTTTTCCGGGATCGGCCGCGCGCATGACACCGCCCATGACCGCAACGCCGGATGCTCCGGCCATAAGGCAATCGGGGATCGTTTTCGGCGTGATCCCGCCGATGGCAACCACCGGAACGGCGCAAGCCTTCACGATGAGCGCTAGTCCTTCAGGACCGAGTGCCGGGCCGTAGCCCGGTTTGCTGGCGGTCTCGAAGACGGGACCGGCGATGACGTAATTGACGAAAGCAGGATCAATCTTGCGGACTTCGGCAGCGCTATGGATGGAAATCCCGATCAGCGCCTCGTTGCCGAGCAGGCGGCGCGCTGTAGCGGCATCGCCTCTGGCGGCGAGATGCACACCATCCGCACCCGCGTCGCGGGCCAATTTCGGGTCACCGTGCAAGGTGACTTTTGCTTGGAACGGTTTTGCGCGGGAGAGAAGCGCACGCAGCAATTCGCCCTGCTCCGTCTCCGATAAATCCTTTTCGCGCAGACTCACCCAACGGCAATGAGCTTTGAACGCAGCCTCGGCAAGGTCGATGATATTTCCGTGCGCCTGCCGCCGGTCGGTGATGAGCAGAAGCGGCGGGGCGGGAAGTTTCATAAGCGGTTCCAAACGTCTGCCCGTCATCCTGAGGTGCGAGGCCCGCCCTAGCGGCCGAGCCTCGAAGGATGCACGGCCGTCGCCCTTCGAGGCTCGCGCACAAGGTGCGCTCGCACCTCAGGGTGACGGCCTGATTTACGTCCCGACGAGACCGAATTGCGGGCTTGAAGGCTCCGCATTCAACCGCTTGGGAATCCGGCCGGAGAGATAAGCCAGCCGCCCCGCCTCAACAGCCGCGCGCATGGCGGCGGCCATCCGCACCGGATCATTCGCCTTCGACACGGCGGTGTTGAGCAGCACGGCGCCGCAGCCAAGCTCCATGGCCAGCGCGGCGTCAGAGGCGGTGCCGATCCCTGCATCCAGCACGACAGGCACCGGGCTGCGCGCGCAGATCAGCTCGATCAGATGCGGATTGGAAATGCCGAGGCCCGACCCAATGGGCGAGCCGAGCGGCATCACCGCGGCGGCGCCGAGATCGGCGAGCTTGCGGCAGGTGACGGGATCGTCGTTGCAATAAGGCAGCACGACGAAATCCTTGGCGATCAGTTCCTCGGTCGCCTTCAGCAATTCCTCAACATTGGGATAAAGCAGTTCGCGGTCGCCGATCACTTCGAGCTTGATCCAATTCGTATTCAACGCCTCGCGCGCCAGCTCGGCGGTCAGCACGGCGTCCTTGGCGGTCTGGCAGCCCGCGGTGTTGGGCAGGAAATTCACGCGCCCGGCGAGCAGATCGACCAGGCTTTCTTCCTCGCCGGCCAAGCTGATGCGCCGGACAGAAGCTGTGGCCATCTCCGTGCCGCTGGCGGTGACCGCGTCAAGCATTACCTGCCGGTTGGGATATCCGGCGGTGCCCAGAAACAGCCGTGAATGGAACGTGCGGCCGGCGATGACAAGAGGATCGCTGTTTTTCATCGTTGTCTTTTAACCCGTTTCATCCGCCTTGGCGCACGCGGACGATTTCCACGTCGTCGCCGGCGGAAAGTTTTGTGCCGGTCCACGCCTGCCGCCGCACGACCTGGCCATTGAGCGCGACAGCCACGCCCTTGCCTTCCGCATCGACGCCATTCTGCGCCAGCAACTCGGCAAGCGTGACGGCGGTGAGAGGGGCGCCCTCGCCGTTGATGCGGATCATCGCTTGCACCATGCCCATACTCTACTCCGCCGCAACCGCCGCCGTGAAACGCTCAAGGCCGAACGGCCGAATGGCCGGATCAACAGCCCCGTCGAGCACAAGATCGGCAATCGCCTTGGCCGTGATCGGCGTCAGCAGGATGCCGTTGCGATAATGGCCCGTCGCATACACAAGTCCCGGAACGGCGCCCGGACCGATGATCGGCGCGTCGTCCCGGCTGCCCGGGCGAAAACCAACCCACATCTCATCGATCGGAAGCTCTTCAATTCCCGGCAGCGCTCGCCATGTCGCTTCCAACAAGGAAAGCTGTCCGCCCGCCGTTAGATGGGGATCGAAACCTTTTTCTTCCACCGTCGCCCCGATCAGCAGCCGCCCGTCGCGTCGCGGCACGAGATAAGCGCCCGGCGCCCAAACCACATGGTTCAGAAGTGGGTTCTTGGGGTCCATGCGCAAGGCCAGCATCTGACCCTTCACGGGACGGACCGGCGGGCGGGCGTCATTCGGCAAGCCTGCGATGTCGCGCGACCACGCCCCCGCAGCGAGGACCACCACATCGGCCGAAACGCTACTCCCTCCGGCACGCACGCCGGTGACGCGGCCCCCTGCTGTCGTGATTTCCTCTACGGCGCTGTGCTCATGCAAGGTGACGCCGGCGCGTTGCACGGCAAGGCGCAGGGCCGCGGCGACGGCGCGATTATCGACCTGGTGATCCTTCGGGCTCCAGATCGCGCCCACCATGTTCGGCGCGAGATGCGGCTCGCGGCGGCGGACTTCGGCGGCCGACAGCCATTCCAGCGGCAAACCGAGCGACGTCTGGAATGCGAGAAGATGCTTCAAGCGCGCCTGATCGTCGGCGGTTAGCGCCAGCAGCAGCGTGCCCTCGGTGCGCAGGCCTACGGACATGCCGCTGGCGCTCTCAAGCTCGGCGGCGAAATCCGGCCACAGGGCTTGGCTCGCCCGGTTGAGCGCGGTCAGCGCTTCTTCGCGCGGCTCGGCTTCGAGATTGGCGGCGAGCATACCCGCCGCGGCATGGCTCGCGCCCGAGCCGGCGGCACCCTTGTCAAACACGGTGACTTTCGCGCCGCGCTGCGCCAGCCGCCAGGCGGTGGCCAAACCGATCACGCCCGCGCCGATGATGGCGACGGCGGGAGTTGGCGAATGCGTTGCACGGGCACTCATCGGCGGCTTCCTACGCTGGCATGACCCAGACAGGTTCGATGGGTTTGATCTCAGCCGCGATTGTCGCGGCACCCCAGGCCGTTGGCGGCATCATCGGCGTTTTCGACCCATGGGACAAGGCTGATCGCAGGTCCCGGCAGATCAGCTTTTAGCCACCTGGTCGAATTCCATCAACTTCCGAAGAAGCGGCTCCAAGGCCTTCAAAGGCATCATATTCGGCCCATCGGACGGCGCATGGTCCGGGTCCTGGTGGGTCTCGATGAAAACCCCCGCCACCCCCACGGCGACGGCGGCCCGCGCCAGCACCGGCACGAACTCCCGCTCGCCGCCGGACGAAGTGCCCTGCCCGCCCGGCTGCTGCACGGAATGGGTGGCGTCGAAGATCACCGGCGCCCCCGTCGTGCGCGCCAAGATGGGCAGCGAGCGCATGTCGGACACCAGCGTGTTGTAGCCGAAGGACACGCCGCGCTCAGTGACCAAGACGTTGCGATTGTCCTCCGCCGTGATCTTGGCGACCACGTTTTTCATGTCCCAGGGCGCGAGGAACTGGCCCTTCTTTACATTGATGATGCGGCCAGTCTTGGCGGCGGCGATGAGCAGATCGGTCTGCCGGCAAAGGAACGCGGGGATTTGCAAGACATCCACGGCCTGGGCGACCTCCGCGCATTGCGCGGCTTCATGCACGTCGGTAAGCACGGGCAGGCGCAAGCTTTCGCGAATTTCGGCAAAAATCGGCAAGGCCTCTTTGATCCCAAGTCCGCGCGCGCCGTCGCGGCTGGTCCGGTTCGCCTTGTCGAACGAGGTCTTGTAAACGAGCCCCATGCGCAGGCGCGCGGCAATTTCCTTCAGCGCCGACGCCATCTCCAGCGCATGAGCGCGGCTTTCCAAAACGCACGGCCCGGCGATCAACGCCAGCGGCAAAGCATTGCCGAAGCGCGCCTCGCCAATCTCCACGATAATATTCGGGATCAAGTCGGCTTTCACGGGTTCCTCACGGCCGGACCATGAAGCGCGCGCGCGCCCTGGTCAACGGCCGAAAGCCGCCTCGGTAAATGCCGCTATTCCGCGACCGCCCGCATCCGCCGTTCAACCGGCGGGCGCCCGATCACCTCAGCATATTCGATGATCGGAAGCGGCCGGCCGATGACATAGCCCTGCACTTCGTCGCAGGCCTCGCGGGCAAGGAATTCAAGTTGCGCCTGGGTTTCCACGCCTTCGGCGATGACGGGAAGATCGAGACCACGGCCAAGGCCGATCACCGCGCGAATGATGGCAGCCGATTGCGGGTTGCGATCCAGATTTGCGATGAACGTCTGGTCGATCTTGATCTTGTCGAAGGGGAACGACTGCAAATATGAGAGAGACGAATAACCCGTTCCGAAATCATCCATGGCGATGCGCACGCCGAGCAGCTTGAGCCGGCGCAGGATGGAAACGGCGCGGGGAAAATCCTCGATGAGCACGTTCTCGGTGATTTCAAGCTCCAGACGATGGGGAGCGAGCCCGGTTTCAAGCAGCACGGAACGGACAAGCTCGACCAGGTCACCGTGCTGGAACTGCACGGGCGACAGATTGACGGCAATGTTAAGCGGCCTGGGCCAGGACGCCGCTTCCCGGCAAGCTTCCCGCAATACCCATTCGCCGATGGGGATAATCAAACCGCTTTCCTCGGCAAGGGGGATGAAGGTGCTCGGCGCCAGCATTCCGCGGTTGGGGTGACGCCAGCGCAGCAGCGTCTCGAATCCGATGACATCGCCTTCGATCTTCGCCTGCGGCTGGTAATACAGTTCCAACTCACCGCAGGCGGCAGCCGAGCGCAGGTCAAGTTGCAGTGAGCGGCGCTCCCGCAGCAGGTGGTCCATCTCGGGTTCGAAGAAGCGAATGGAGCCGCGAGCGTCGGCCTTGGCTTGATCCAACGCGGCATCCGCGTTGCCGAGAAGCGTCGTGACATCAGTGCCATCCGTCGGATAGATCGCGATCCCGACGGTGGCGCCGATGTGGAATTCCTGGCCCTCGATCTCTATCTCCTGCGCGGCCGCCGCAGCGAGCTTGTCCGCCAAGGCCTCGGCGGTCGCAGGCTGCGGCCCGTCGACGATGAGAGTGAACTCATCGCCGCCCATGCGCGCGAGGAAAGCGCCCTGCGCGGCGGCTTGCAGCCGGTGCGACATTTCAATCAGCAGCCGGTCTCCGCCGGCATGACCGAAAATTTCATTCACTTCCTTGAAACGATCGAGGTCGAGATAGAGGACAGCGAAATTCTCTTTGCTCTTGGCCGCCTGCTCCAGCGTCAATTCAAGGTGGCGCGTGAACGCCGTCCGGTTGGGAAGCTCGGTCAGCGCATCATGGTTGGCCATGTATTGGATGCGCGCTTCCGCGCGCTTGCGCTCGGTCATGTCCTCGATAACGGTGAGCAGGTACTTCGGCTCGCCTTTCTTATTCCGGATCACCACTTTCTTGGTGGAGACAAGACGAGTGCCTTTGCGCGGGGTTTTCAAAGGATGGTCATTGGACAGAATTTCCGCGTGCGACTGCAATAGTTCATCGTCGAGGGTCTGGATGATATTAGCCTGCTCCTTGGCGAAGATCTCGTATGACGTCTTCCCGAGCATTTCCTCGCGCGGCAGCCCGAAGAAATTTTCCCCAGCCCGGTTGATCAGCATGTAGCGCCGGTCATGCACGTTCTTGACGACGAGCGTCGTGGGAACGTTATCGACGATGGTGTCGAGGAAGGCGCGACTGCGATCGCGCTCCTGCTCGGCGCGCCGTTGCTCGGTAACATCGGAATGCGTGGAGACCCAACCGCCCCCCGGCATTCTTTGATTGGTGATGGAGATGCTACGCCCGTCTGGAAGCTCGGTGAGCTTTGTTTCGAGGCCTTCCGTCGCAAACCTGCCGATGACCGGATCACCCCGGAATTTTCCGTGCTCGTCGGCCACCATCGCAACGTATTGTTCGAGATCCAGGCCGAATGTCCCCGCCGCTTTGCGCAACGCCAGCAGATCGGCGAAGGTATAGCCAAGCTTCACCGATTCCGGCTCCAGGCGATACATGTCCACGAAACGCTGATTAAACAGCATCAGCCTGTCATCGGCACCGAACATCAGCAGCCCTTGGGACATGTTGTTCAGGGCCGCGTCCAGCAACAGATTTTGCTCTCGAGTCTTTTCCTGCGACAGACGGTCGGCAAATGCGCTAACCAGCGACATGCCCAGCAGCGCCGCCGCCGTGGCTGCAATCGTGAAAGCGAGCGAGGTTGGCGACAGCGAAAATGTTTCCACCGCCCGTGCCGGATCGGGGATGATCGTCACCGCTCCCATGGCAGTGAAATGGTGGAGGACGATGGAGAGCGTCAGAAGGAGCGCGGCGCCGACGATTGCGTAAAGGCGATCCGAACGCACGGCCACGGTAAGCGCGGCCATGCCGAAGATCATCCCCAGCACAATCGACACCGCGACAAGGTCCGGCGCCCACGTCACCCTGCCCGGCAATTCCAGCGCCCACATGCCGGTATAGTGCATGCTGGCAACGCCACCGCCGACAAATCCGCCGCCGAGCGCGGCTCCCCAGCGTGCAGGGCTATAAATCGCAAAGCCGAGACCCGCCGCCGTGACCACGATCGCCATGAAAAGCGACAGCGCGGTCAGGCCAACATCATAGGCGACGTTGATCCCGGGTTCGTAGGCAAGCATCGCGATGAAATGCGTGGCCCAAATTCCGCAGCCCGCGGCGGCGCCGGCGGTAAGGGTCCAACCCAGGCGGGCGCGCCCGGCGCTCGCGCACGCACGCTGGAAAAGACTGACTGCCGCCAAGCTTGCAAGGAAACAGATCATCCCCGCCAGAATGACGAGCCGCCAATCGTGCTCAGTGGTGAGACAGTTGAAGACCCGGAACATAGTTTATGTGCGCCAGTTATGTTCCGGCAAAGTATTCACTCAGCCTTTTTTTGAAGTTAAAATCAAAATTACTATCTTATACCTCGTAAAGGTACTGGGTCGTCCTTTGGGCTCCTGTTCAAGCGGGCAAACCAACACGCGTCCTCTAATTGCAGTTTATGCTCCGCTCGCAACCTTCGTGGGTGGCGCCGACTCCCTGCCGACCAATTCGGCGTAGTGCTCGATCGGATGCGGGCGGCCGATGAAATAGCCTTGCACCTCGTTGCAGGATTCGCGCGAGAGGAACGAGAGCTGGTCGGCAGTCTCCACCCCTTCCGCGACCACCGGCAGCGCGAGCCCGCGGCCCAGCCCAATGACCGCCCGCACGATGGCGGCCGATTGCGGATTGCGCTCCAGATTCGAGATGAAGGCCTGGTCGATCTTGATCTTGTCGAACGGGAACGACTGCAAATAGGCCAGCGAAGAATAGCCGGTGCCGAAGTCGTCCATGGCAATGCGCACGCCGAGCGCCTTCAGCCGCCGAAGAATTGAAACGGCGCGGGAGAAATCGTTGATCAGCACGCCCTCGGTGATCTCGAGCTCAAGCCGGTGAGCCGCAAGGCCGGTCTCGAGCAGCGCCGAATGCACCATTCCGGGCAAGTCACCATGGCGGAATTGGACGGGCGAAAGATTGACGGCGATGTTCAATGGCCGCGGCCATGATGCCGCTTCCCGGCAGGCCTCGCGTAGAATCCATGACCCGAGTGGTGTGATGAGGCCGCTCTCTTCGGCGATCGGGATGAAGACCGCGGGCGGGATCGGCCCGTTCACCGGATGGTTCCAGCGCACCAACGCTTCGAAACCGACGAATTCTCCATCCATCCGCGCCTGCGGCTGATAGTGCAATGTGAGCTGCTGCCGCTCGATGGCTATTCGCAGATCGTGACGCATCGCGCGGCGCTCGCGCAGCCGCTTGTCCATATCCGCCTCGAAGAAACGGATCACGCCGCGGCCTTCCACTTTCGCGCGGTAGAGCGCGGCGTCGGCATTGGCCAACAAGGTCGGCGCATCCTCGCCGTCGTTGGGATAGAGCGCGACGCCGACGCTCAGACCAACGCGCAGGCGGTTGCCTTCTATCTCAAAGTCGCCCTCAAGCGCCGTCATGAGCCGATCCGCCAATGCGCCGGCCGCCGCCGGCTGATCTCCTTCCTTGGTGATGACCATGAATTCGTCGCCGCCCAGCCGGGCAAGGAACGCGCCCTCCATTTGTTCTTGCAAGCGGCGCGACGCCTGGCGGAGCAGTTCATCGCCCGCGGCATGCCCGAACAGATCGTTGACTTCCTTGAAGCGGTCAAGATCGAGGCATAGCAGGCCAAAAGACTGATGCGACTCCGCCGCCCGATCGAGCGCGAACACGAGACGCTCGTTGAAAGCGGCGCGGTTCGGCAGGTCGGTGAGCGGATCGTGGTGCGCCATGTGAGCGATGCGCTCTTCCGCGCGTTTGCGCTCGGTGACGTCCTCCGCCATGCTTAGGAGATATTGCGGCTTTCCGTTGGGGCCCGGGACCACGACCTTTTTCGTGAACATCAAGCGCGGGCCTTTATGCGGGGTATGCACCCAATGCTCGCCCAGGACGGCTGATGTGCCGGACCGTAAAACTTCGCGATCGCGGGCGGTTACGAAATCCGCTTCGTCCTTCGGCAGCAAATCGTAGGCGCTCTTGCCGATCGCAGCCTCGCGGGAAATGTCGAGTAAATCCGCTCCCGCCTGATTGATGAGCTGCAGGCGGATTTCCTCCGGATCTTCGACGAATAGGCAAATAGGGATGTTGTCGATGACGGAATCGAGGAAGGAGCGCGCGGAGATGAGTTCCTGTTCCGCCCGTTTGCGGTCGGTGATATCCTCGTGGGTGCTGACCCAGCCGCCGTCCGGCATGGGTTCGTTGACAACTGAGATGATGCGGCCGTCGTCCAACTGCGTGATATGGGTTGACGATCGGCCCGACCGGACGGCCGCCACGACCTCGCGAGCCAATTTCGCCGGGTCCACGAGCATGGTGCCCGCCGTGCGCAGCGCCAGAATTGCTTGCAGGGTCATGCCGGGCTTCAACTGCGAGCGCGACAGGCCATACATGCGCACATAATGGTCGTTGCACATGACCAGGCGTTCTTCGCGGCTGAGAACGCAAAGGCCAAGCGTCGTCGACGGGGAATCCGGACGTGTGGGCGGCTCGGCGCTGCTCGTATCGTCTGCCTGCCGCGCGACTATATTTTGTCGAACTGTCATTGCTTGCATCGATCCGTTGCCATCAACGGAAAGGAGAAAGTCTCCTTGCCGTTGAACTGGCAGACAATCTCACGCAAAAATCTTGTTATTGGATGGGATGGTGGGAAGGCATTTGCCTAAAATGCCGCATTCCAACGGTATAGCTACACCAGCCGGCTGCGCTCGACCGCGGCTTCAATAAAAGATGCGAACAGCGGATGCGGCGCGAACGGGCGTGATTTCAGCTCGGGATGGAACTGCACGCCGATGAACCAGGGATGATCCTGGTACTCGATGATTTCTGGAAGCACGCCGTCGGGCGACATGCCGGAGAACCGCATGCCGTGCTGCTCCAGCCGTCCCTTGTAAGCGGTGTTGACCTCGTAGCGGTGGCGGTGGCGCTCGGAGATTTCCGTCGCGCCATAGATGTCGGCCACGCGGCTGCCGCGTTGAAGCACCGCCGGATAGGCGCCGAGCCGCATGGTGCCGCCGAGATCGCCGTTGGCGACGCGTTTCTCCAGGGCGTTGCCCTTGAGCCATTCGGTCATGAGGCCAACCACCGGTTCGGGCGTCGGCGCGAACTCCGTCGAATTGGCTTCGGCTATCCCGCAAAGATTACGCGTGGCTTCGATGACGGCCATCTGCATGCCGAAGCAGATGCCGAAATAGGGAACGTGACGCTCGCGCGCGAAGCGGGCCGCGCGGATTTTCCCCTCGGCGCCGCGCTGCCCGAAGCCGCCAGGGACCAGGATGCCGTTGACGTGCTCCAGGAAAGGCGCCGGGTCTTCGTTCTCGAACACCTCGGATTCAATCCAGTCGAGATTGACTTTCACCTTGTTGGCGATGCCGCCGTGAGACAGCGCCTCGATCAGCGACTTATAGGCGTCCTTCATCCCGGTATATTTGCCGACGATAGCAATCGTGACGTCGCCTTCCGGCGCGCGGACGCGCTCGTTGATCCGCCGCCAGGTGGAGAGATCGGGCGGGGTGGCGGCGTCGATGCCGAACGCAGCCAGCACTTCTCTGTCCAGCCCCTCCGCGTGATAGGCCTCCGGCACCGCGTAAATGTTGTCGACGTCGCGCGCCTCGATGACCGCGCTTTCGCGCACGTTGCAGAACAGGCCGAGCTTGCGCCGCTCGGGCTGCGGAATCGCGCGGTCCGTGCGGCAGAGCAGGATGTCGGGCTGAATGCCGATCGACAGCAGTTCCTTGACCGAGTGCTGCGTCGGCTTGGTCTTCAGTTCTCCGGCGGTCGGGATATAGGGCAGCAGCGTGAGATGAATATAGAGAGTGCTGTTGCGCGGAAGATCGTTGCCGAGCTGGCGGATGGCCTCCAGGAACGGCAGGCTCTCGATGTCGCCCACCGTGCCGCCGATCTCGCACAGCACGAAATCGAAGCCGTCATTGCCCTCGCGGATGAATTCCTTGATGGCGTTGGTGACGTGGGGAATGACCTGGATGGTGGCGCCGAGGTAATCGCCGCGCCGTTCCTTGGCGAGAATTTCCTGATAGATGCGCCCGGTGGTGATGTTGTCTTGGCGGGTCGCCGGCCGGCCGGTGAAGCGCTCGTAATGGCCGAGGTCGAGGTCGGTTTCCGCGCCGTCATCGGTGACAAAAACCTCGCCGTGCTGATACGGCGACATCGTGCCGGGATCGACGTTGAGGTATGGATCGAGCTTGCGCAGGCGGACCTTGTATCCGCGCGCTTGCAGCAGCGCGCCGAGTGCCGCCGATGCCAAACCCTTGCCGAGAGAGGAGACCACGCCGCCGGTGATGAAGATGTACCGCGCCATGGGGCTCAACCTTTAGCCCCCTGAAATCGATTCGACGAGGGGGCGCGCCATACGGCCGGGCGATTCAATGTGAGGAATCCAATATCTGGCTGCCCGGTCCTCATCTTCAGCCAATCTCCTCATCCAATACCTTAAGTGACGAGCGGCCCGTGCCGGCGACGCCCGTTCACAGCCGCAGGAATGCCAGCGGATCTTGGCTACTGCGACCGCGGAGCCTGCGGGACTTGTGGCCCCGGAGGCGTGGCCGGCGCGCTCGGCTGCTGGAACTGATCCAGAAGGCTGCCGCCCGGCGCCGCCGGCGCACCCGGAGCTTGGGTGCCGCCAGGGGCCTGAACCGGGCTTCCGGGGACGATAAGCGACGCGGGCCGGCGCTCGATACCAGCGAGAATGGAAAGGATCAGGCTGGTGGCGAAGAAAGTACCCGCCAGGATCCAGGTTGTCCTGGTCAGAACATTGCCGCTGCCGCGGGTGGTCATGAACCCGCTACCACCGCCCATGCCGAGGCCGCCGCCTTCGGATTTTTGCAGGAGCACGAGCCCGATCATGGCGAGGACCACCATGAGATGGATGACAATGATGACGGTCTGCATAGGCCGGTCCAATCAAGAGCGGGGCGGCGCGAGAGCCGCACGGCGACATTCGCCATATAGGAAGTCGCGGCGGTCTCTACACGATCCCCGGCGATAATTCCACCCTGGCGCATGATCCCGGATTTCATCCATAGGTCGCCGCAATCGCCAGGAATTCCTCGCCTTTGAGGCTGGCCCCGCCGACCAGAGCGCCGTTGACCTCCGGCACCGCCAGCAGCTCCCGGGCATTGGAAGGTTTCACCGACCCGCCATACAGAATCCGCATCTGGCTGCCCGCCTCCCCGTAGCGGGAAGCGAGGCGTTCGCGCAGGAAGCCGTGGACCTCCGCGACATCTGCCGTCGTGGGCGTCAGGCCCGTGCCGATGGCCCAGACCGGCTCATAGGCCAGGATCAAATTCGCCGCCGTCGCCTTTTCCGGCAGCGAGCCGTCCAACTGGCTGCGCACCACGGCAATGGTTTCCCGCGCCTCGCGCTGGGCGTGGGTTTCGCCGAGGCAAATGATGGCCGCGATCCCCGCCCGATGCGCCGCTAGCGCCTTGGACCGGACCAGCTTGTCGGTTTCGTGATGCAGGCTGCGCCGCTCGGAATGTCCCACGATGACGGCGACAGCGCCGGCGTCGGCCAGCATTTCCGCTGAGATATCTCCCGTGAAGGCCCCCGCGGGCTCCGGATGGCAATCCTGGGCGCCGATGGCCAGCGGCGAGCCCGAGGCTACAGCCGCGAACTCCATCAGTAAGGTGGCGGGCGGGCAGACCATTAGATCGGCCTGCGCAGTGAATTCGCTGGCGCCCGCCAGAATCGTCCTCAACTCCACAATGGAGCGCCGCAGCCCGTTCATTTTCCAGTTGCCCGCGACCAGCGGACGCGGCATGCGCGTCATATCCAACCCCCGATATTTCAGCCGACTGTGCGGTTACCCCGCCTTGCTGTAAACCACAACAGTGACAGCGGTCATGTGTTGCGGTAAGTGGCTTCGATCCTTATGATAAAGCCCTTGCGGCTGCTGCCTGCGGCGGCGATACCGCGCTTATCCCCAACGATGCATAGGTCTCATGCTTAGAGGTATTCAGAAAGCCTCCACCAATTGGCTCGGCAAATCCATCATGACAGTGGTCCTTGGAGCACTGGCGTTCAGCTTTGCCATCTGGGGAATTGGCGACATCTTCCGCGGCTTCGGCGCCTCCGCGCTCGCGAAGGTCGGCAGCACTGAAATAGGCATCGAGCAGTTCCGGCAGATTTATATGGACCGGCTCCAGCAGGTGAGCCGTCAGACCGGCCGCACCATCACGCTGGATCAAGCCAAGGCGCTTGGCTTCGACCGGCAGATACTGGGGCAGGTGATTGCCGAGACGGTCCTTGACGAGCGCGCGCGGCAGCTTGGCCTTGGAATTCCCGACTCCGAGGTGGCCAGTTCCATCATGGCCGATCCCAGCTTCCGCGGGCCGAGCGGGCAGTTCGACCGGGCCCGTTTCGAGGCCGTGATCCGCCAGGCGGGATACAACGAGGCGCGTTTCGTTGCCGAGCAGCGCCGGCAAATCCTGCGGCGGCAAATCGTCGATACCGTCGCCGGCGAACCGTCCGTGCCCAAGAGCGCCGTCGAGGCGCTTCATCGCTTCACCAATGAGGAGCGCACAATCGAATACGCCGTGCTCGATCGCGCGCAGGCGGGAACCATTCCGCCGCCTTCCCCCGAAGCGCTGGCGAAGTATTTTGAGGAACGCAAAGCGATGTTTCGCGCTCCCGAATACCGCAAGGTGACGATCGTCACGGTGACGCCCGCGGAATTGGCCAAGGCGGTAAATGTTCCCGACGAAGAGATCAAACGCATCTATGAGCAGCGCCGCGCCCGCTACGTCACGCCGGAGCGCCGGCACCTCCAGCAGATCGTCTTTCCCAAGCTGGAAGAGGCGCAGGCCGCGGCGGCGCGGCTCGCTCAGGGAACGTCGTTCGAGGCGCTGGCCGCGGAGCGCGGCTTGCAGGCCAAGGACATCGACCTCGGCACGCTCGCGAAATCGGACCTCGTGGATCGCACCGTTGCCGACGCCGCCTTTTCGCTCAAGGAAGGCGGGGTAAGCGCGCCGGTGGAGGGACGGTTCGGCACAGCCCTGCTGCGCGCCGTCAAGATTGAACCCGAACAGGCGCGCGGCTACGAACAGGTTGCGGCCGAGATCAAGCAGGACGTGGCGCTGGAACGCGCCCGGGGCGAGGTCGTCGCGTTGCGCGACAAGCTGGAGGACAGCCTTGCCGGCGGCGAGACGCTCGCCGAGGCGGCGCAGAAGCTCAATCTGCAAAGCCGCACGATCGAAGCCATCGACCGCTCCGGCCGCGGCCCCGACGGCGCGCCGGTCAGCGGCATTCCGAAAGCCGCCGAGTTGGTGCCGGCGGCGTTTGCGGTCGACGTCGGCGTGGAGAGCGATCCCCTGCAGGCCGAAGGCGGCGGCTATATCTGGTACGACGTGACCGGCATCACGCCTTCGCGCGAGCGCAGTCTCGATGACGTCAAGAACGAGTTGGAGATTCGCTGGCGCAATGACGAGATCGCGGCGCGGCTCACGGCCAAAGCCACCGCCATGGTGGACAAGCTCAAGGGCGGCGCGGCGCTGAAGGATGTGGCCGCGGCCGAGGGCGTGAAGGCCGAAACCGCGTCCGGCCTCAAGCGCGGCGATCCCACCGAGACGTTTTCGGCTCAGGCGCTTGATGCGGTGTTCCGCGCGCCCAAGGGTGCGCCCGGCGCCGCTCAAGGCGAGTTGGCGACGCGGCGGATCGTCTTCCGTGTCACCGATATCACGACACCGAACCTCGACATGGCTTCCGACACCGCGAAGCGCATCACGGCGGCCTTGCAGTCTGGGTTGCAGAACGACCTGCTTGGCGGTTACGCGGCTCGGCTCCAACAGGAAATCGGCGTCACGATCAATCCCAACGCGCTCAGCCAGGTTACCGGCGGCGGCACCAACTGAGCGCTCCGATGCAGATCGAACCGTCGGCCGAAGCCTTCGCCGACCGCTACGCGCGGGGCGGCGCGCAGGTGGTGTGGACCACGCTGGTGGCGGATCTGGAAACGCCGGTTTCCACCTTCCTGAAGATCGCCAACGGCAAGCCCATGAGCTTCCTGCTGGAGTCGGTGGAAGGCGGCGACACGCGCGGGCGCTATTCGATCATCGGGCTTGATCCCGATATCGTGTGGCGGACGCGCGGGACGCGCGCGGAGATCAACCGCACGGCGCGTACGAAGCCGGATGCCTTCGCGCCCTGCCCTCAGCCGCCGCTGGAAGCCTTGCGCGCGCTCTTGGCCGAAAGCCGCATGACATTGCCGGATAACCTCCCGCCCATGGCCGCGGGCGTGTTCGGTTATCTCGGCTACGACATGGTGCGGCTGATGGAGGAGTTGCCCTCCCCCAATCCCGACCCAATCGGCATTCCCGACGCGGTGCTGATCCGCCCGACGTTGATCCTCATTTTCGACGCGGTCGAAGACACGTTGACGGTCGTGACACCCGTGCGCCCGGAACAAGGCGTGTCGGCGAAGACCGCTTTGGCACGCGCAGGTGAACGCCTGTCCGGCGTCGTGGACGCGCTGGATCGCCCGCTCGATAAGGAGTCTATCGGAGGCGACGAAGGGCCAATCGCGGCGGCGCCGACGTCCAACACCACGCCGGCCGAATACAAGAAGATGGTGCTGAAGGCGAAAAACTACATCGCCGCCGGCGACGTTTTTCAGGTGGTGCTGGCGCAGCGCTTTCAGGCGCCCTATGCGCTGCCGCCGTTCTCGCTCTATCGCGCGCTGCGGCGCGTGAACCCCTCGCCCTATCTCTACTTTCTCGACCTGGGCGATTTCGCCGTCACGGGATCGAGCCCGGAAATCCTGGTGAAGGTGAAAGGCGGCACCGTCACCATCCGCCCGATCGCCGGCACGCGGCCGCGCGGCGCGAGCCCGCACGAGGACAAGGCGCTGGAAGATGAACTGCTCGCCGATCCGAAGGAGCGGGCCGAGCATCTCATGCTGCTCGATCTCGGCCGCAACGACGTAGGGCGTGTCGCGGAGATCGGCAGCGTCACCGTCACCGATCAGTTCTTCGTCGAACGCTACAGCCACGTGATGCATATCGTCTCCAATGTGGAGGGACGGCTCGGCGACAAGCACGACGCCATCGATGCGCTGGCCGCCGGATTTCCCGCCGGCACCGTCTCGGGCGCGCCGAAGGTGCGCGCGATGGAAATCATCGATGAACTGGAAAAGGAAAAGCGCGGACTGTATGCGGGCGCGGTCGGCTATTTCTCCGCGGCCGGCGAGATGGACACCTGCATCGTGCTGCGCACCGCGCTGGTGAAGGACGGCGTGATGTATGTGCAGGCCGGAGCGGGCATCGTCGCGGATTCCAAGCCCGAGGCGGAGCAGCAGGAATGCGTCAACAAGGCCAAGGCGCTGTTCCGCGCGGCCGAGGAAGCCCGCCGCTTCGCCAGCAGCGCCAAGCGCGGGCAGTAACCCTTACCGGCCGCTCGCCTTGACCCCCTGAGGGATGGCGTCCTAAGACCTTGAGCGGGCGCGAGAACGGCTACCATGATCGTCCTGATCGACAACTACGACAGCTTCACCTTCAACCTGTTCCATTATCTGGGTGGGCTGGGGGCGGACGTGGCCGTGCACCGCAACGACAAGATTACGGTGAAGGATGTGCTTGCCGCCGATCCGGACGCCATCGTGCTGTCGCCCGGCCCCTGCACGCCGAATGACGCGGGCATCTGCCTCGATTTGATCGAACAGGCGGCGGATACGATTCCGATCCTTGGCGTCTGCCTCGGCCACCAAGCGATCGGCCAGGCCTTCGGCGGCGACGTGGTGCGTGCGCCGGTGCCGGTGCACGGCAAATTGTCCGAGGTGAAGCATAAGGGCGCGGGCGTCTTTCGCGGCATCAACGCGCCGTTTCAAGCCACGCGCTACCATTCGCTGATCGTTGATCGCAAAACAATGCCGAAGGAACTATCGGTGACGGCGGAAACCGGCGACCGGCTGGTGATGGGCCTCGCGCACAAGAAGCTGCCGGTACATGGCGTGCAATTTCATCCCGAGAGCATCGCGTCGGAGCACGGCCATCTGATCCTGAAAAACTTTCTCGACATCGCCGCCGACTGGAACATCGCGCAAGGGCGGCGGGCGGCGAAAGCACCGGCGCGCAAGCGGCGGCACTGAGGGGGCGCGCGTGATCGACGAGTTCAAGGTGCTCATCGGCAAGGTCGCGACCGGCGCGACGCTGAGCCGCGAGGAATCCGCCAAGGCGTTCGACCTGATGATGTCGGGCGCGGCGACGCCGTCGCAGATGGGCGGCCTGTTGATGGCGTTGCGCGTGCGCGGGGAAACCATCGACGAGATCACCGGCGCGGTCACCATCATGCGCGCCAAGATGGTGCGCGTGGACGCGCCGGCGGGCACCGTCGATGTGGTCGGCACCGGCGGCGACGCGTCCGGCTCGCAGAATATCTCCACCTGCGCGGCCTTGATCGTCGCGGGCGCGGGCGTGCCCGTGGCCAAGCACGGCAACCGCGCGCTGTCATCGAAATCCGGCGCGGCGGACGTGCTGGTCGCGCTCGGCGTGAAGATCGAGCTGACGCCCGCGCAAGTCTCGCGCTGCATCACCGAGGCCGGCATCGGCTTCATGTTCGCCCCCGCGCATCATCCCGCGATGAAGAACGTGGCGGCTACCCGCGTGGAGCTTGGCACGCGCACCATCTTCAATCTGCTCGGGCCGCTGTCCAATCCTGCCGGCGTGAAGCGCCAGATGGTCGGCGTGTTTTCCCGGCAATGGATCGAGCCGCTGGCGGAGGCTTTGAAGAATCTCGGCTCGGAAGCCGCCTGGGTGGTGCACGGCTCCGATGGCCTGGATGAGATCACCATATGCGGCCCCACCAGCGTCGCCGCGCTGGAAAATGGCAAGGTCCGCGTCTTCGAGATCAAGCCTGAGGATGTCGGCCTCGCCCGCGCCAAGCCGGAAACCTTGCTGGGCGGCAACGCCGAAGCGAACGCCGCCGCACTGCTCGACGTGCTCAAGGGCAAGAAGAGCCCGTACCGCGATGTCGCTATCCTCAACGCGGCGGCAGCGCTTATTGTCGCCGGACGCACCGCGACGCTGAAGGATGGCGTGGCGCTGGCGGCGAAAGCCATCGACTCCGGCGAGGCGGAAGGCCGCCTCGACCGCCTCATCGCCGTGTCGAATGCGTGAACCATGGCTGACATTCTGAGCCAGATCGAGAAATACAAGCGCGAGGAGATCGCCGCCGCCAAGCGCGCGCGGCCGCTCGGCGCCATCGAGGCGGAGGCGCGCACCGTCTCATCGCCGCGCGGCTTCCTCCACGCCATCGAACGCAAGATTGAACGCGGCGACTATGCGTTGATCGCGGAGATCAAGAAGGCGAGCCCGTCGAAGGGATTGATCCGCGACGACTTCGATCCGCCGTCGCTGGCGCGCGCCTATGAGGCCGGCGGCGCGGCCTGCCTCTCCGTGCTCACCGACACGCCGTCATTCCAGGGGAAACCGGAATATCTCGGCGCCGCCCGCGCCGCGACCGCGCTGCCCGTGCTGCGCAAGGACTTCATGTACGACCCCTATCAAGTGGTCGAAGCGCGCGCCTGGGGCGCCGATTGCATTCTGATCATCATGGCCGCGGTCGACGATGCGCTCGCGGGCGAGCTGGAGAGCGTCGCTTTCGCGCATGCAATGGACGTATTGTTGGAAGTGCATGACGAGCGGGAGCTGGAGCGCGCCTTGCGGCTGAAGTCGCGGCTGATCGGGATCAACAACCGCGACCTGAAAACGTTTGAGACGACGCTGGCCACCAGCGAGCGGCTCGCCCCGCTCCTGCCCAAGAATCGGGTTGCCGTGGGAGAGAGCGGATTGTTCAAGCCGGCGGATCTGGCTCGGCTTTACAAAGCCGGCATCTCGGCGTTCCTGGTGGGCGAGAGTCTGATGCGCCAGCCGGACGTCGAAGCCGCCACCCGTGCGTTGCTCCGGCGCGATGCGCGGCTGGCAGCGGGGTAACCATGGCGCGCGGAAGCAAGCTCACCCATCTCGGCCGCGGCGGCGAAGCGCGCATGGTGGACGTGTCGGCCAAGGATGAGACCGAACGCGTGGCTGTCGCCGAAGGCCGCGTGCTGATGACACGCCCGACGCTTGAGCTTGTGCTCGCGGGCAACGCCAAGAAAGGCGACGTGCTGGGCGCGGCGCGCATCGCCGGCATCATGGCGGCCAAGCGCACCCATGAATTGATTCCGCTCTGTCATCCGCTGGCGATCACCAAGGTGGAGATCGATATCGTCCCCGACCGCAAGCTGCCGGGGCTGATCGTCGCCGCGACAGTGAAGGTCAAAGGCCAGACCGGCGTGGAGATGGAAGCGTTGACGGCGGTCTCGGTGGCGTGTCTCACCATCTACGACATGGTCAAGGCGGTCGAGCGCGGCATGGTGATCGAAGGCATCCGCGTCATCGAAAAACGCGGCGGCAAGTCCGGCCATTACCGCGCGATGGAGTAAGCCGTGGTCCTAATGCCGGTAGCCGACGCGCTTGCCCGCATCCTGCAGGACGCAAAGCCGCTGGCGGGCGAATGGGCGCCGCTCTCCGACGCAGCCGGCCGCGTGCTGGCGGAAGACGTGGCCGCGCGAACGACCCAGCCGCCCGCCGCTATGTCCGCCATGGACGGCTATGCGGTGCGCGGGGCCGATGTCGCCAGCGTGCCGGCAACCTTGAAGATCGTGGGCGAGGTCGCAGCCGGGCATCCGTTCTCCGGCGCGGTCAAGCCCGGCGAAGCAGCCCGTATTTTTACGGGGGGCGTGATGCCCGCCGGAACAGATACGGTACAAATTCAGGAGAACGCCACGCGGTCCGGCGACACGGTGACAATCAACGTCCCCGCCGCTGCCGGAAAGAATGTCCGCCGGGCGGGCTTGGATTTCGCGCAAGGCGACGTGCTGCTGCCCAAGAGCCGCCGCCTCACAGATCGCGACCTGATGCTGGCCGCGGCGATGAACCATGCCAACGTCCCGGTGCATCGGCAGCCGAAGGTGGCGGTGCTCGGCACAGGCGACGAACTGGTTCCTCCCGGCTCCGCGTTGCAACCGGGCCAGATCGTCTATTCGAACGGCTTTGCTCTCACGGCGCTGGCACGGCAGGAGGGTGCAGCCGTCACCGATCTCGGAATCGTCCCCGACCGGGTGGACGCCACTGTGGCCGCGATCCGGCGCGCCCGCGATCTCGGCGCCGATATCCTGGTGACCTGCGGCGGCGCTTCGGTCGGCGACCACGACCTGGTGCAGAAAAGCCTTGCCGCAGAAGGGCTGGCCTTGTCGTTCTGGAAGGTGGCGCTGCGGCCCGGACGCCCGGTGATGCATGGACGGCTTGGCGACAAGCATGTGCTCGGGCTGCCCGGCAATCCGGTGTCGGCCTATGTCTGCGCCATCCTCTTCCTGGTGCCGCTGATCCGCCGCCTCTCCGGCCGCGCGGATCTTTCTCTCGCTTCCGAGTCGGCGGTGCTGGGGGCCGACCTGCCCGCCAATGACGAGCGCATGGATTTCCTGCGGGCGACGCTGCGGCCGGGGCCGGATGGCGCCCTTGTCGCCGCGCCGCTGCCCATCCAGGACAGTTCCATGATGGCCGCTCTCGCCAAGGCCGACTGCCTGTTGATTCGGGAGCCGCACGCGCCTGCGCTGAAGGCCGGGAACCGGTGCCCTATCGTTAAGCTCGGGTTTTAGGGCACCCCAGACTTCTTCACTTCAAATTAAATACTTGCGGAACACATATGGAACATATAGTGTCCGTTCATGCTTTGTTTCGGACCTGCGCCCAATACCACACCGTGCTTTCGGGAGATCGCCAACCGATGCTGACCCGCAAACAGTTCGAGCTCCTGCGCTTCATTCATGAGCGCCTCAAGGAGTCGGGAGTTCCCCCATCCTTCGACGAGATGAAGGACGCGCTCGACCTGCGCTCGAAGTCCGGCATTCACCGGCTGATCACGGCCCTGGAGGAGCGCGGCTTCATCCGGCGCCTGCCTAACCGCGCCCGCGCCATCGAAGTGATCAAGCTTCCTGAATCGTTTTCCCAGGGCCTGGGCTCGGCGCGCACGCGCGGCTTCACGCCGAGCGTCATCGAAGGAAACCTCGGCCGCGTGCGTGCGGTATCCGACGACGATGGCAGCGGACGCCCGGTAGCGGTGCCCGTCATGGGCCGGATCGCGGCGGGCACGCCCATTGAGGCGATCCAGACGCGCAGCCATACCATCCATATGCCGCCGGATATGCTCACCGCGGGCGAGCATTTCGCCCTTGAGGTGCGCGGCGACTCGATGATCGAGGCCGGCATTCTCGACGGCGACATGGCGCTGATCCGCAAAAGCGACGCCGCCGACACCGGCGACATCGTGGTGGCGCTGATCGATGACGAGGAAGCCACCCTCAAGCGGTTCCGGCGGCGCGGCGCGTCCATCGCGCTCGAGCCGGCGAATCCGTCCTACGAGGTGCGCATCCTTCCGCCCAACCGCGTGCGCATCCAGGGCAAGCTGGTGGGGCTGTTCCGGAAGTATTGAGCAACAGTTTTTGTTGTCACGTCATGGCCGGGCTTGTCCCGGCCATCCACGTTTTAGTTTCCAGGAAGACGTGGATGCCCGGCACAAGGTTTACACTCGGGCTGGCCGAAGGCCAGACCCGTGTGCCGGGCATGACGACAAGGCGAGCTAATCCCCCACCTCTAGTTCATCCTCACGCGGCGTCGCGTCACGCGGTGCCGGCCTTCGGCTTGCCGGCGTAGACGTTTCTCCGCTTGGTTCCGGCACGGCCCGCGCCCAAGGGCGGTCGTAGCCGGACGGGCGCGCGGCGGTGATTTGGAAAATGTCGCCGCTCCGCGTCAGCGCCACCGCGCCGGTGTTCCGCCATGTCTTCCGATCGATCAGCAGCGCCGCGCAAGCTTGGGGACCGTCTCGCAGCGTGACCACGACCGCGGCGCGGCGGCAATCTTCCTCGAAGGCTTCCGGCGCGAGCGCAAGCGATACCCGCGCGCCATCCGCAAGCCGCGCGATGCAGCCGGTATCATCGCAGGCGGTGCCTGCGCGCAGGCTCGGGTCGGTGGGCGCGCGCGTGTCACCATCGGCGGCGAGCCATTCCCGGATGGCGAAGGTGTCCGTACCGGTCTTGATCAGCGACAGCCGGCCGTCGTTGGCGCGCACGGCCACGGCGCGGCCATCGGGCGCCACGAATATGTCGGGCCGCGGCGTGGCCAAGGCCCAGACACTCGCCACGACAACCAGCATCGCGCCACCCCACCGCAGCGGACTGCGCAGGAGGCAGATCAGCAGCATTCCGGCGGTGCCGAGCAGCAGCGGACCTATGCCGAAGGCGGTGATGCGGCCGACAGCGCCGGGCAGGCCCGCGACCCAAAGGGCCACGGCGTCCATCCAGCCGATGCCCTGCCCCATCAGCCGCCAGAATTCGCCATCGAAGCCGAACGGCATCGTCAGCACGCCCATCAATCCGGCCGGCATGATCCACACCGACACGATCGGCATCGCAAGCAGATTGGCCAGCACGCCGTAGGGGGCGGCGCGGTGGAAATGGAAGGCCGCGTAGGGCGTCGTGGCGAGACCCGCGACGATCGAGCACAGGATCAGCGCCGCGATTTGCCGGCCGCCCCACAGCGCGACGCGCGCGCTGACGGAATCGTCCGCATCCGGCTTTCCCCAGACCGCGCCGTTCTGATAGGCGGCGACGAGGGCGAGTGTTGCGGCGAAGGACATCTGGAAGCTCGGATGCACGACCGCTTCCGGCGTGACGAGCAAGACGGCAAGCGCCGCGATGGCCAGCGTGCGGAAGGTGAGCGCCGGCCGGTCGAGCGTCACGCCCACCAGCACAACTGCCAGCATGATGAAGGAGCGCTGCGTGGCGACTTCCGCGCCGGACAACACCAGATAAAAAGCCGATACCGCCAGCGCCGCGAGCGCGGCGAATTTCTTGATCGGATAACGGCTGGCGAAGGACGGAATCAAAGCGAACCCGGCGCGCAGCACGAAGAACACCACGCCGGCGACCACCGCCATGTGATAGCCGGAAATCGAGAGCACATGTGCGAGGCTGGACACATACATCGCCTCATTCAGCGGCTTCGATATGGCGTCACGCTTGCCGGTGATCAGCGCCGAGGCGATCGATCCTTCATCGCCGGCAACCACCGCGCGGATACGCTTGTCGATGGCGTCGCGCATGCCCGCCACGGCGGCGGCGTATTGGAGCCGCAGCGTTTGCGCGACGGGCGCTTCCACGCGCCTGATCTGGCCAAGCGCGAAGCCGGAAGCGCCGATCTGCTGGAAATAAAGGTCGCGGGCGAAATCGTAGCCGCCGGGGCGCAACGGCTGTAGCGGCGGGGTCAGCCGCGCCTTCAATTCCACGAAGGTGCCGACCGGCGGCGCGGTGCCTTTGCGAACCGCCACCCGCACCCGTTCGGGAAGAATGCGCGCGCCCTCGATGCGATGGGCGCGTACGACAATGCGATCCGAGCGGTCGCGTTCTTCGCTCACTTCGACCCATCCGCTGATCGACACGCCCATCGCGGGCGCCAGCAGGACCGGATGCGCGATCGAAGCGGCGCGCAGCGTCACAATCGCAAATCCGGCCGCCGCCGCGGTAAATGCGAGCGCGACAGGAAAAGCGATGGGCCGTTTGCGCGCCAGTATCGCCGCGGCGAGAGCGGCAACAGCCAGCGTGAGCGCGGCCCAGACCGACGGCTCGCGTTCCGCCGCGAAGTAAACCGCGATGCCCGCGCCGAAGGCGACGGGAAGCCAGGGGATGAGCCGGCCGGGAGCGACGTCGGCTTGCGCCCATTGCTTGATCGCGCCGGCAGCGGCCTGCGCGCGGCCGGACCATGCCCTGGGCCATGCCCAAGCAAGCCGCCGCCCGCGATCACCGAGCGGCCATGGCGTGGCTCGCCCTTGCGCTTTGCCTGGTTCATCCATGGGCGCGGCGGCCCCCCATCCCGCGCTGGCTTTAGGGCCCATGCTACACGACATCCCCTCGTCCTGAGGAGGCCGCAAAGCGGCCGTCTCGAAGGACGGGCCTCATCCTTCGAGACGCCCTCGCTTCACTCGGGCTCCTCAGGATGAGGGGTAACTAGCCCTCGCCGCTGACTTTCGCCCACGTGTCCCGCAGCCCGACGGTGCGGTTGAACACGAGCTTGCCCGGCTTGGAATCGGGATCGCGGGCGAAATAGCCCTGGCGCTCGAATTGCACCGGCGCGGGTGAATTGTCCTCGGCGAGCGCGGGCTCGAGCTTGGCGCCGCTCAACACTTCCAGCGATTCCGGATTGAGGTCGGCGGCGAAATTGCCGGCATCCGGATTGGGCTTGGTGAAAAGCTGGTTGTAGAGCCGCACCTCGGCGGTCACCGCGTCCGCCGCCGATACCCAATGCATCGTCGCTTTCACCTTGCGCCCGTCCGGCGCATTGCCGCCGCGCGTGGCGGGGTCGTAGGTGCAGCGCAGCTCGGTCACTTCGCCGGCGGCATTCTTCACTGCCTCGCGGCAGGTGATGAAATAAGCATAACGCAGCCGAACCTCACGGCCCGGCGCGAGCCGGAAGAATTTCTTCGGCGGGTCCTCCATGAAATCGTCACGCTCGATGTAAAGCTCGCGGCCGAAGCGGATCTTGCGTGTGCCCGCAGCCGGATCATCGGGATGATTGACCGCCTCCAGCTCCTCGCTTTGCCCTTCCGGGTAATTCTCGATCACCACTTTCAGCGGCCGCAGCACGGCCATGCGGCGCAAGGCGGATTTATTCAGCGCCTCGCGGATCGTGTATTCGAACATGCCGACATCAACAATACTGTTGGCTTTCGCGACGCCGATCCGCCCGATGAAGTCGCGGATGGCGGCGGGCGGCACGCCGCGCCGGCGCAAGCCGGCGAGCGTCGGCATGCGTGGATCGTCCCAGCCGGTGACATGCCCGCCACGCACCAGTTCCGTCAACACGCGCTTCGAGAGGATCGTGTAGGTAAGATTGAGACGCGCGAATTCGATCTGGCGCGGCCGCGACGGCACCGGAAGATTGTCGAGGAACCATTCATACAGCGGCCGGTGGTCTTCGAATTCCAGCGTGCAGAGCGAATGGGTGATGCCCTCGATGGCGTCGGACTGGCCGTGGGCGAAATCGTAGCTCGGATAAATTTTCCAGGCAGTGCCCGTGCGCGGATGATCGGCATGCAAGATGCGGTAGAGCACCGGATCGCGCAGGTTGATGTTGCCCGATGACATGTCGATCTTGGCGCGCAGCACCCGCGCGCCGTTGGGAAATTCGCCCGCGCGCATGCGGCGGAAAAGATCGAGGCTTTCTTCCGCGCTCCGGTCGCGGAAAGGGCTGTTCTTGCCGGGCTCCGTCAGCGTGCCACGGTTGGCGCGCATCTCGTCCTGGGACTGGTCGTCCACATAGGCCTTGCCCGACCGGATCAGGTGTTCGGCCCATTCATAGAGCCGCTCAAAATAATCCGAGGCATGAAACAGGTTCTTGCCCCAGTCGAAGCCGAGCCAGCGCACGTCCTGCTCAATGGCGTCGATGTATTCCTGCTCTTCTCTTGTCGGGTTGGTGTCGTCGAAGCGCAGGTGGCAGCGCCCGCCGAATTCCTGCGCTACGCCGAAATTCAGGCAGATCGACTTGGCATGCCCGATATGCAGGTAGCCGTTCGGCTCCGGCGGAAAGCGCGTCACGATCGTGCCGTGCCGCTTCGCATCCAGGTCCGCCTGGATGATGTCACGGATGAAGTCGCGCCCCGCTTCCGGGGTTGTCGTGTCACTAGCCATTCCGGGGAGCCTCGCTGCCGATCCTCGCCCGCACCATGTACCCCGCTGTCGGCTGTCCGTAAATGCGCTGACAATCCCCATCACGACTGATACACCCGCCCTGCATCCTTAACCCCCGCAGGACATGACCGAACCCGTCGTTACCCGCTTCGCCCCCTCGCCCACCGGTTTCCTCCACATCGGAGGGGCCCGCACGGCGCTGTTCAACTGGCTCTATGCGCGCGGGCGCGGCGGCAAGATGCTGCTGCGGATCGAGGACACCGACCGTGAGCGCTCCACCCAGGCGGCCATCGACGCCATCCTGGATGGGCTTTCCTGGCTGGGCATCGAGTGGGATGGTGAGACGATCTATCAGTTCTCCCGCACGGCCCGCCATCGCGAGGTTGCCGAGCAATTGCTGGCCGCCGGCCATGCCTATCGCTGCTATGCCTCGCCCGAGGAACTGACGCAGATGCGCGAGGCCGCGCGCAAGGAAGGCCGCGCCAAGCTTTACGATGGCCGCTGGCGCGACCGCGATCCCGCCGCCGTGCCGCCGGGCGTTAAGCCGGTGATCCGCTTCAAGGCGCCGGCCACGGGTGAAACCGTCATCGAGGACCAGGTACAGGGCCGCGTGGTCTGGCAGAACGAAAACCTCGACGACCTCGTGCTGCTGCGCTCGGACGGCACGCCGACCTACATGCTCGCGGTTGTGGTGGACGACCACGACATGGGCGTCACCCACATCATCCGCGGCGACGACCACCTGACCAATGCCGCGCGGCAGAAGCAGATCTACGACGCGCTGGGCTGGCGGGTACCCGTGATGTCGCATATCCCGCTCATCCACGGGCCGGACGGATCGAAACTCTCCAAGCGCCACGGCGCGCTCGGGGTCGATGCCTACCGCGCCATGGGTTATCTGCCCGCCGCCGTGCGCAACTATCTCGTGCGGCTGGGCTGGAGCCACGGCGACCAGGAAATCTTCTCCACAGAGGAGATGATCGCCGCCTTCGACCTGCCGCAGATCGGGCGCTCGGCCGCCCGCTTCGACTTCGCCAAGCTGGAAAGCCTCAATGGCCACTACATCCGCCAGAGCGCGGATGCGGAGCTTGTGGCCGAGATTGAGCGCCTGCTGCCGCATCTTGCCGGCGGGGCGGAGCTTGCGGCCAAGCTGACGCCGGACCTGCACAACCGCCTGCTGGCGGCCATGCCGGGCCTGAAAGAGCGCGCCAAGACTTTGGTCGAACTCATCGACAGCGCCGGTTTCCTGTTCGCCGGCCGGCCCCTCGCTCTCGACGACAAGGCCAAGGCGGTGATGACCGCCGAGGCGCGGGCGTTGCTGGCCGGCGTCGTGCCCGAACTCGACGCCGTCGAGCCTTGGACCGCCGCAGCGGCCGAGCAGAGCGTGCGCGCCTTCACCGAGCGCGCGGGAATCAAGCTCGGCGCCGTCGCCCAGCCGCTGCGGGCGGCGCTCACCGGCCGCGTCACCTCCCCCGGCATCTTCGAGGTGCTGGAGGTGCTGGGCAAAGCCGAAAGCCTGGCCCGGCTGCGGGATCAAGCACAACCGCCGGCAGCCTAAGCTCCTTGTGGGCCGGCAATTGAGGCGGCGGTGCGCCATCTTGCAGCGCACACATGAATGGGCTACCCAAAAGAGCGGACCTCTTCTCCCGCGGCCCCGCCGCAGCCGGCTCAGACCATTCGTCTTTGCCTTGATGGGAGGTCCCTCTCGCCTTTCTGAGGACTTCATCATGGACGCGAAGACGGCCGCCAATACCAAGAACGCCAAACTGACGGTCGCGGACAAGAATTGGGATTTCCCGATCTATGACGGCACCATCGGGCCGTCGGTCGTCGACATTTCGAAGCTCTACAACGTCTCCGGGATGTTCACCTACGATCCCGGTTTCACGTCGACCGCGAGCTGCGAATCCAAGATCACCTATATCGACGGCGATGAGGGCATCCTGCTCTATCGCGGTTACCCGATCGAGCAGTTGGCCGAGCACGGCGACTTCCTGGAGACCTGCTACCTGCTGCTCTATGGCGAGTTGCCGACCGCCGCCCAGAAAGCGGATTTCGACAACCGCGTGACGCGCCACACCATGGTGCACGAGCAGATGAACCGCTTCTTCCAGGGGTTTCGGCGCGACGCGCATCCCATGGCGGTGCTGGTCGGCAGCGTCGGCGCGCTCTCCGCCTTCTACCACGACTCAACCGACATCTCCGATCCGCATCAGCGCATGATCGCTTCGATCCGCATGGTCGCGAAGATGCCGACGCTCTCGGCCATGGCGTTCAAGTATTCCATCGGCCAGCCGTTCGTGTATCCGCAGAACGCGCTGGATTATTCCTCGAACTTCCTCAACATGTGCTTCGCGGTGCCGTGCGAGGACTACAAGGTCAATCCGGTGCTGGCGCGCGCCATGGACCGCATCTTCATCCTGCACGCCGACCACGAGCAGAACGCCTCCACCTCCACCGTGCGGCTCGCAGGCTCTTCCGGCGCCAATCCCTTCGCCTGTATCGCCGCGGGCTGCGCGTGCCTCTGGGGCCCGGCGCATGGCGGCGCCAACGAAGCGGCGCTGAAGATGCTGGCGGAGATCGGCCGGCCGGAGCGCATCCCCGAATACATCAAGCGCGCGAAGGACAAGAACGATTCCTTCCGGCTGATGGGCTTCGGTCATCGCGTCTACAAGAATTACGACCCGCGCGCCAAGATCATGCAGAAGACCTGCCATGAGGTGCTCACGGAGCTTGGCATCAAGGACGATCCGCTGCTCGACGTGGCGATGGAGCTTGAGCGCATCGCGCTGCACGACGATTATTTCGTCGAGAAGAAGCTCTATCCGAACATCGACTTCTATTCGGGCATCACGCTCAAGGCGATGGGCTTCCCGACCACCATGTTCACCGTATTGTTCGCGCTCGCGCGCACGGTGGGCTGGATCGGCCAATGGAAAGAAATGATCGAGGACCCGAGCCAGAAGATCGGCCGTCCGCGTCAGCTCTACACCGGCGCCGCGCAACGCGACTACATCCCGATGTCGCGGAGGAAGTGAGCGGAAGGCGTATTCGTCATTCCGGGACATGCCGAAGGCATGGACCTGGAATCCAGACGCACACTCAGTATTCGCCTCTGGATTCCGGGCTCGCGGCTTCGCCGCGCCCCGGAATGACGGCTCTTAGGCAACCACCCCCGCCGCCCGCAGCACGATGTCCGCCGCGCGGTCGCTGGGATTGGCGGAGCCGATCTCCATCACCGCATCGAGCCGGGCAAAAGCTTCCACCTGCCGCCGCCGCGCGGGCGTGTCCGACAGAAGCGGCAGCAAGGCCGCGGTGAGATTTTCCGCCGTGCAGGTCTCCTGGATAAATTCGGGCACGATATTCTCTTCCAACACCAGATTGGCGAGGATCGCCGACGGCGCCTGCACCAGCCGCCGCGCGATCATCGCCTCAACGGCCGACACCTTATAGGCGGCCACCATCGGCACGCCGGCCACGGCCAGCTCGAGCGTCACGGTGCCGGATTTCGCCAGCGCCGCGCGCGCCGTGCGGAAGGCGGCATGCTTGTCTGCTTCGTCAACGACGAGGCGCGGGCGCGCAGCCCACTGCGCCGTGGCCTCGCTCATGCCGGCGTAGAGGTGCGGCACGGTCGGGATAACCACATCAAGCGGCCCCGCGCGCCGACGCAGGGCTTCGATGGCGGTCGCGAATATATCGAGATGCCGCCGGATCTCGCCGCCGCGGCTGCCGGGCAGGACCAGAACCACAGGCGGGTCGGCCAGCCGGCGAGCTGCTTCCGCCGCATCCGGCCGCAGCATCGGCGTGCGCTCGACCAGCGGATGTCCGACATAGCTGCACGGCGGGCCGCCGAGGCGCGCGTGCACCGCCGGCTCGAACGGCAGCAGCGCCAGGACGTGATCCACATAGGCGCGCATGCTGCGCGCGCGCCAGGGACGCCAGGCCCAGACCGACGGCGACACATAATCGACGATCGGAATGTTGGGCGCGGCCGCACGCACCCGGCGCGCGACGCGGTGGGTGAAGTCCGGGCTGTCGATGATGACCAGCACGTCCGGTTTGGCCGCTACAGCAGCGTCGGCGGTTTCTCGGATGCGGCGGAAGATCATCGGAAGGCTCCGCGCGACTGCGGCGAAGCCCATGATGGCGAGATCGCCGAGCGGAAAAAGGCTCTTGAGACCCTCTCCCTCCATTTCCTGCCCGCCCACGCCGGAGAAAATCACTTCACCGCCATGACGCATTTTCAGCGCCCGCATCAGCGGTGCGCCGAGGCGGTCGCCGGATTCCTCTCCCGCAACGAGGAAGACATGCAGCGGGCGCGAAGCCTCGGGGGCGGTCATCCGAATGTTCCGTCGGCGCGGACTCCCGCGACGAAGACATTTCGTTGGTCGGCCAGAGCGGCCACCTGCTGCGGCTCTGCGATGATGGCGCCGCCGGCCAGCACCGCAATGCCCGCGAGGCCCGCGCGAGCTGCGCCTTCGACCGTAGCCGGGCCGATGGAAGGCAGATCGAAGCGCCAGTCCTGACCGGGCTTGGGCGCCTTGACCAAAACACCGCCGGTTTCCCCGCGCCCGTGGCGGGCGCGCAGTTCGGCCACGCGCGTCAGCATGGCGTCGGTGCCTTCGGCCGCTTCCACCGCCAGCACGCGATTGCCGGCGACCACGGCGGCCTGGCCGATATCGAACTTGCCGATGACATCGAGCAGTTCAAGCGCGCGGCGAATGTCTGCCTGCTCCCCCTCGCTCGGGCGGCGGCGGCTCAGCACGCCCTCAGGCACCAGGATTTCCGGTGCGACTTCATGGGCGCCCACGAGGCGGAAGCCTTCGTGCTCGAAGGCGGCGGCGACGCCCGAAAGCAAATGATTATCCCCGCCCCGGTAGGCGGCCAGGAGCCGGAGAATTATGCGCAAGGTGCCAAGGTCGAAGCGCAGCCGCCACAGCGGCGGGCGCGAGAGGTTGCCGATGAACACCACGTCGCGGCAACCTTCAGCGCGGCTGTAGCGGCACGCTGCGCCAAACTGTCCGAGCGCAACCCAATAGTGCGCGTAACTCCTCACCCGCTCTGCATCAGCCCAGTCACGAATGGCGATCAGCACTGCGCGGCGGCCGCTTTTTTGCACGGCATCCGCGACGGCGAATGGAAGGCTGCCGCCGCCGCAGATGATCGCCAGCGGATCCTGCCCGGTCATAGCGCTGCATCGGGCTCCGGCGCAGCGCCGCCGCGCCGCAGCGGCGGATGCGTCAATGCGCGTATCCCGCCCTCGCTGAGAAAGGCGACGAGCTTGCCGACCAGCGGGTCCTGCGCATATTCCCTGGTTACGGCCTGGACGCGCTCGGCAAACGTGCCGGCGTCCGAAAACAACGCGGCGTAAGCGCGGCGCAGCCGGTGCATATCCTGACGGCTATAGCCGCGCCGTTTCATGCCGACCACATTGAGCCCCGCCAGCTTGGCATGCTGGCCGGTCACATAGCCGAACGGAACGACGTCGTCGCGTATGCCGCTCACCCCGGCGATCATGGCGCCTTCTCCGATGCGCACGAATTGATGCACCGCCGACAAGCCGCCGAAAAATACATGCTCGCCGACAATCACATGCCCGCCGAGTGTCGCATTATTGGCGAAAGTTACGTTGTCGCCCACGAGGCAGTCGTGGGCGATGTGCGATCCGACCATGAAGAAGCACTTGGAGCCGACCTGGGTGATGCCGCCGCCATCCTCGCTGCCGAGGTTCATCGTCACATGCTCGCGGATATCGCAATCCGCTCCAATCACCAGACGCATAGCGCCGCCGCGATATTTCACCGACTGCGGCGGGGTGCCGAGCGACGCGAAAGGATAGATCACCGTCCCCGCGCCGATGGTGGTGTGACCGGCGATGTGCACATGGGCGATCAGCCGGCAGCGGTCTCCGATGACGGCATGCGGCCCGATCACGCAATAGGGGCCGATCGATACGTCCTGACCGATGCTGGCGCCGGGCGCGATCCGCGCGGTAGGATCGACCATTCCCATGGGCGGCCTCACCGTTCCGCTATCATGGCGCCGACTTCGGCCTCGGCAACCAGCTGACCGGCCACCTTGGCTTCGCCCCGGAACCACCACATGGTCTTGCGCCGGGCGATCTTATGCATGTGATATTCGATCGTGTCGCCGGGAAGCACGGGCTTGCGGAACTTCGCTTTATCGATCGTGAGAAAATAGACCGACTTGGCCTGCCCCTTGGATGAATTGATGCAGAGGACGCCGCCTGTCTGCGCCATCCCTTCGATCATCAGAACGCCGGGGAACACCGGCTGCTCTGGAAAGTGGCCAAGGAATTGCGGCTCGTTGATCGTGACATTCTTGATGCCGATCGCGTACTCATCGCCCACCATGCCGATGACGCGGTCGATCATGAGGAATGGATAGCGGTGCGGCAGCATCTTGAGGATCGCCGCGATGTCCGCGGCCTCGAGTACCTTTCCAACGTCGTTCATTCAAATTTCCTCACGAATCACCGGCGGGCTTACCGTTCTCTTTGCTTTTGGCGTCATCACGCGCCGCCAGGCGCTGGAGAATCATCAGCTCCCGGAACCATTGCTTCACCGGCTTGGCTGGAACGCCACCCCACCGCGCGCCCGCCGGAACATCGCCATTTACGATGCTGGTTCCGGCGATCTGCGCGCCTTCGCCGATCTTGACGTGATTGTTGACGCCGGCGCGGGCGCCCAGCACGACAAAATCCTCCAGCGTCACGCTTCCGGCAATTCCGGTCTGCGCCACCAGCACACAATGACGGCCGATCTGCACATTGTGGCCAATCTGGACCAAATTGTCGATCTTGGTCCCCTCGCCGATCACGGTGTCACGGATGGCGCCGCGGTCGATGGCCGTCCCAGCGCCGATTTCCACGTCGTCCTGCAGGATGACGCGGCCGATCTGCGGCACTTTCAGATGCGCTTTGCCGCCCATCACAAAGCCGAAGCCGTCCTGGCCTATGTGGCAGCCTGGATGGACGATGACGCGGTCGCCGATAAGTGAATGCAGAATGCTGCATCCCGCGCCAATCGCGCAATCGCGGCCGATGCGGACTTGCGGCCCAATGACGGCATTGGGACCGATGACCGTCCCGGCGCCTATTTCCGCCCGCGGCCCGATCACTGCTCCCGGATCCACCGTGACGCCATTCTCCAAACGAGCGGACGCGTGCACAAAGGTGCCCGGGACCACCCCCCTGGCGTCGAACAGGGACGAGGGGCGCAGCGCCTCGGCAAACAGATGGCGGACGACTTCGACAAAAGCGCGATATGGTTCTCGCGACCGCAGGATGGCCACGCCCGCGGGCGCTTTCTTCTCAAAACGAACCGCCGTCAGGCAGGCGCCGGCGCGGGTTGACGCCAGCTGATCCGCATATTTGGCATTATCGAGGAAAGTAAGATCGTGCGGAGCGGCGCGATCCAGCGGGGCGACATTGTTGATGGAAAAATCAAGCGCGGTATTCGAGGACAGCTCTGCGCCGGTAAGCTGAACGATCTCACGCAAGGTGAGACTTCGAATCGGCTTGAAAAACAAAGGCTCGGTCATCCCAACGATACGGCGCGCAATCGCCCGGCCGCGATCAGAACTTCGATCCGCCGCCGAAGCTGATTTCCTGTACGCGGTCGTAGGTCGCTTTGTTCAGCGCCACAGCATAATCGATGCGCAACGGTCCGAAGGGCGAGTCCCAAATCAGGCCCGCGCCGACGGACGCGCGGATTGTGTTGTCGTCCTGGACGGTCAAGGTTTCACCCGTCCGCGCGAAGGTCGTGGGACCATCGTAGTTCCAGAGGCGGCCGGCATCGGCATAGACCGATGCCTTCACGCCGATTTCCTTCGGCATGAAAAATATCGGCGTCTGCAATTCAACGCTTGCGCCCCAGAAATGCGTTCCGCCAAGAGCGCCCGCCGAAACCACGTCGCGCGGCCCTATACCATTGGGAGCAAAGCCGCGAACCAGAGTCGGACCGAGCTGGAAGTGATCAAGCATCCGCAAATCTTTGTCGCCCCATCCGCTGATGGTGCCTGTTTGCAGATGAACGACCCCGACCACGTCCGACAGCACCTCATGGTAGTTGCGCACATCCACGGCGGAGCGGACGAAGTTCACATCACCGCCGACACCGGCAAAATCCTGTTTGAATTCGGTCAGCAACCCTTTCGTTGGGTTCCTGTTGTTATCCACCGTGTTGTAAACAAAACTATAGCCCACGAGCGACGTCATGACCGCCCCGTTCGCCAACTCGACGCGAACGGGAAGCGGAGCCTCGCCGTTAAGAAGGCAGGTACTTGCGTTCGTCCCGTTACAGTCATTCAAGGCGGCTGGCAGCGTTATGTCCTGCCGATATAGCGAATAGCGCACCTGTAGGCTCAATTCCTCGGTGAGGCTGAACCCGAGCCGCACATTGCCGCCCGCAAGATTGGTTTCGTAGCTAGCATAGCTCGACGCACTTCTGTGCTTGGCGAACAGGTCAATGCCGCCCAGCATTCGGTAGCCGAGCAGATACGGCTCGGCATAAGAGAGCTCAAAGCCCCTAGCGCGCTCGCCATATCGAACGGTTGCCTTTGCGTATTTGCCCTGTCCGAACAGGTTGCGTTCGCCGACGCTGATCTCGGCTATGAACCCGTCCATGGTCGAATATCCGCCGGCAAGCTGAAATTCTCCGGTCGCCTCTTCCTGTATGTCGACGTTCAGCACCACGCGGTCGGGCGCGGAGCCCGGCTCGTTGGTGATTTTGACGGTCTTGAAATAGTTTAGATTTTTCAGCTTACGTTCGGCGCGATCGACCAGCGCACGGTTGTAAGCATCGCCTTCGGCGATATCGAATTCGCGCCGAACCACATAGTCGCGGGTACGTTCATTCCCGCGAATGTTGATGCGCTCGATATAGACGCGCGGGCCCTCTTCGATCACGTAGACCAGATCGACCTTCAACGCCGCAACGTTACGATCGCCGCGCGGGCGCACGCTTGCGAAGGCATAGCCGCGCTTTGCCGCCTCGATTGCCATGTCTTCGATAGTCTTTTCGACGGCCTCGGCGTTGTACACATCGCCCGGCTTGGTCCGCAGCCTTGACCTCAGGGTATTCGGATCGATCGCCGCGACATTGGACTGCACGTCCACGGTACCGACGCGATACTGTGGCCCTTCATCGATTGTAAAAGTGACGATGAACCCTTTTTGGCCCGGATCGTATTCGCCAATTGCCGAAACAATGCGCACATCGGCATAGCCGTTCTTCAGATAGAAGCGGCGCAGGAGATCGCGATCCGCCTCGATCCGGTCGGGATCGTAAATGTCCGTGGTCTGTATGAAGCTAAGCCAGTTGCTCTTGGACGTCTTGATGACGTCCTTGAGCCGGAAGGACGAATAAGCGCGATTGCCGACGAAATTGATATCCTTGACGCCGGTCTTTGGCCCTTCACTAATCTCATAGATCAGATCGACACGGTTGTTCGGCAGATCAATGATCTTCGGCACGACGCGGACATCGAAGCGGCCCGAGCGCCGGTAGATTTCCACGATACGCTGCGCGTCGGCTTGGACCAGAGGGCGCGAGAACGTGCCGCGCGGCTTCGACTGAACCTCGGTTGCGAACTGCTCATCCTTGAGCTTCTTGTTGCCTTCAAAGGCGACGCGATTGATGACGGGATTCTCGACGACGGTGACAACCAGCCGCCCGCCGGACTGATTGACGCGCACGTCCTGGAAAAGATCCGTCGCGTAAAGCGCTTTTATGCCGGCGTCGATTTTGGCGGCGTCGAGACGCTCACCTGGGCCGGTACGGAAATAACCCCGAATAGTACCGGCCTCGACCCTGCGATTGCCCTCGACAACGATAGAGCTCTCGGTTTGCGCAATAGCAGGAGCAGCCGTCAGCAATGTCGCACTGACCGAAGCCGCAACAACCCCGCCCAGGACACAGCCAACTAGACCAGTCCTTCGGAAGAACCGAACCCAAAGCCTCATGCGCAACGCGCCCTTAGTTTTATTGCGGCCGCCGTCCGGGATGACAGACGAACCCTGAAGAATCGTAGCTTGTACAGGCTTTCCCCCATGGCGCAACCAACTTTCCCCTCTACGCCGCCTTTACCCTCAAAAAGTTGCTCTCTTGCAACGGTTTAGGACGTGGTCAGATGCACGATGTCATTAAAAGTTGCAAAGATCATCAACATCAGAACGATCGCCAAACCGATGCGGAATCCGAGCTCCTGAGCGCGGTCCGAAAGCGGCCGGCCACGCAAGGCCTCGATAGCATAGAACAAAAGGTGACCGCCGTCGAGCAGCGGAATGGGGAACAGGTTCAGGAGACCGATCGAAACCGACAGAACCGCGGTCAGATGGACCAGGGCAACGATGCCCACGGTCGCCACCTGTCCGGATACCTGCGCAATCCGGATGGGCCCGCCTAGCTGGTCGGCAGCCTCCCGTCCGGCAATGACCCCACCGATATATGAAAGCGTCCTGTCGACCACGAACCAGGTTTCCTCGACGCCGAGCTTGATCGCCTCTAATGGAGGCACCCGTTCGATCCGCAGATCGTCGGCGGCCATGGAACGGCTGATTCCGAGCACACCCACCCGATGCGCATTACCGAAGGAGTCCTTGATCTCCTTCAACTCAGGTGTCGCCTTCAGAGCCAGAGTTTCGCCGCCGCGATTCACGGTGACTTCCAATGCGCGGCCCGCGCTGCCACTCACGACCCGTTGCATATCGGCAAAGGTTTTGATCGGCTGGCGGTCGATGGACAAAATGATATCGCCGGGCTTGAAGCCGGCCGTCGCCGCCGCGCTTCCGGCCTGGACGGAGTCGACACGGGCGCTCGTCGCCGGCTTGCCGTAAAACATGAAGATGCCGGCAAAGATCACGATCGCCAGAATGAAATTGGCGATCGGGCCGGCCGCGACAACAGCCGCGCGCCTGCCTACCGACTTATGGAAAAAGCTTTGGCGGCGATCGTCGTCGCTCATCGCCTGGACCGCGGCCTGATCGGGCACGCTCGCGGCATTCTCGTCGCCGAAGAACTTCACATAGCCGCCGAGCGGAATGGCGGAAAGCTTCCAACGCGTCCCGTGACGGTCGTTGAAGCCCAGAAGCTCCGGTCCGAACCCGATGGAAAAGACCAGGACCTTGACCCCGACGCGGCGCGCGACAAGGAAATGACCCAGCTCGTGGAAAAACACCACGATGGTCAAAACGAAAAGAAACGGAAGAAGATAGCTCAGGATCCCGCTACCCAAAGAAAACATACTCGTCACCACATCAGTAGCCATGAGATCCTCGTCCCAACGGTTAACAACCGGCTCTTACTTTTGTCTTAGGATGCTTTCGCAGCAATTTCAGGCAAGAGGGTGGCAGCCACGGACCTGGCCATATGATCAATGGCGATAGCGTCCTCGATGCTGGCCGGTTCCGCGGTGACGCCACGGGCTTCCAGGGCCTCAAGGGTAGCTTCCACCAAGGCGGAAATGCCTGTGAATCCGAGGCGATGAGCCACGAATTCGCGCACGGCCACTTCATTGGCGGCGTTGAGAACCGTCGGCGCGGCGCCACCGGCCTCCAAGGCCCGGCGGGCCACTCCCAGGGCGGGAAACCGCTCCAGGTCAGGCCCCTCGAAGCTCAAGGTGGCCAGTTTCGCCAAATCGAGCCGCGCGGCCGGGCCCTGGATGCGAGCGGGCCATGCCAGGCAATGGGCAATGGGAATGCGCATGTCCGGAGCGCCAAGCTGGGCGATCATGGAGCCGTCGCGGAACTCCACGAGGCCATGAACGATCGACTGCGGGTGCACCAGCACGTCAATCTCGGAGGGCGCGAGGGCGAATAGGTGATGAGCCTCGATCAGTTCGAGCCCTTTGTTCATCAGGGTCGCGGAATCGATGGTGATTTTCACGCCCATCGACCAATTGGGATGGCGCGATGCCTGTTCCGGCGTCGCGGCTCTGATCGCCGCCGCCGGCCATGTGCGGAACGGTCCGCCCGAGGCCGTCAGCACGACGCGGCGTACGTCCTCCCGCCGTCCGGCGCTCAATGCCTGGAAAATCGCGTTGTGCTCGGAATCGACGGGCAGAATGGCAGCCCCCGCCGCAGCCGCGCGGCGCATGAACAAGGCGCCCGCGCAGACGAGACTTTCCTTGTTGGCGAGTGCAACCGTGGCGCCGCGCTCCGCCGCCGCGAGCGTCGGCCGCAACCCAGTGGAGCCGCTGATGGCGGCCATCACCCATTCGGCCGGCCGCTGCGCGGCTTCCATCAAGCCGCTTTCGCCTGCCCCCGCTTCGATCCCCGACCCGGCCAAGCCTTGCTTGAGTTCATCATAGGCCTGTGGATCGGCAACGGCTGCAAAGCGCGCGCCGAGTTCGCGAGCCAGCTGGGCCAACGAAGCAGCGTTGCGGTGAGCGGTGACCGCTTCGACGCGATAGCGCCCGCCTTCGCGCTTGAGCAAGTCGACGGTGCTGGCGCCGATCGATCCGGTGGCGCCAAGCAACGTCACGCTGCGCACGGCGGCGGCAGCCGAGGTCTGCATTCGGGCAAGCGGTGCGGTCATCGGCTCACCATAGCAGCAAGCCTTGCGCAGCGGCGTCCAAACCTTCGCCGGCGATGCCGATCACTGCGGCGGCGGCCGCGGCCGCCGCAAACCCATCGAGCCGATCCATGAAGCCGCCGTGGCCAGGGATGAGTTGGCTCGCATCCTTGGCGCCGAACCGGCGCTTGACGGCAGATTCAAATAAATCACCCGCCTGAGCGGCAATCGAAAGCGCGATCGCCACAAGCCCAACCGCGAAAAGATTGCCGAGCCCGGCGAACCTCGCCACCGCGACTCCTGCCAGCACCGCTCCCAGCGTGCCGCCGATAGCTCCGCTCCATGTCTTGTTGGGGCTTATTCTCGGAGCAAGCTTGGGACCTCCCAGCGCGCGGCCGACAAAATAACCAAGAACATCGGTCGCCCATACGACCGCGAAGAGGAAGAATATTGCGACCATTCCCAACTGCGGGTCACGGCGAAGCATGACGGGAGCCACCAAAATCACACCGGCATACAGCAGACCGCCCGCCGTCCAAGTTCGCCGTTCATCGCGGGCGAATACGCCTGCGCCCAGTGCGCCCAAGGCGACAATCAACATGGGCGTCCGGGTCATCCTGCCGATCTCGGCAATGACCAGCGCCAACGCCAGCGAAGTCGAGCCAAGAACGAAGAGAAGGCGGTTGCCTGGCCCGGAAACCAAAGCATTCCATTCCCACCAGACGCCAATCGCTGCGATCAGCCAAAAGGCTCCAAATAGCCAATCGCCCGCGTAGGCGGCGCCGATAGCGATTGGCGCGAGGATCAGCGAGGAAATAATACGCGTCACAAGTTCTTTGCGACCCGCGGCGGCGGGTGGTGTCTTGTCCGCAACAGGAGCCGGCTCCACCGCCATCACGTCACGACCCGGTCCGCGCGACGAGGCCGCCAAACCGGCGTTCCCGCCGGCGATACTCGGCAATCGCGCCTTCCAGAGTCGCCCGGTCGAAGTCCGGCCAATAGGTGGGCACGAAGACAAGCTCGCTATAGGCCGCCTGCCACAGGAGAAAATTCGAGAGCCGCTGCTCTCCGCTGGTGCGGATGATGAGATCGGGGTCGGGCAGATCGGCGGCATCGAGATGACTACCGAGAATATCCGCCGTGACCGCCTCAATCGGCAGCCGGCCTTCCGCGACTTCTTTCGCGATGCGTTGCGCGGCGCGGGCGATTTCCTGGCGCGCGCCATAATTGAAGGCCACCACAACGGTGAGCCCATCATTGCCGCGCGTGAGATCCTCGGCTTCTTCCAACAGCCGGCGGATGTCGGGCGCCAGCCCTTCCCGCTCCCCGATGACGCGCACGCGGACATTGTTGCGATGCAGGTCGGCAAGATCGTGCCGGATGAAGCGGCGCAGCAGGCCCATGAGATCGCGAATCTCGGCCGGCGGCCGCGACCAGTTCTCCGAGCTGAAGGAAAAAATCGTCAGCACGGAGATGCCCATCTCCCCGGCCGCGCGAACGGTGCGCCGCAACGCTTCCACCCCGCGCCGGTGCCCTTCGCTGCGCGGCAAGCCGCGCGCGGCTGCCCAGCGGCCATTGCCATCCATGATGATGGCGACATGGCGCGGCACCTCAAAATCGGCGCCTGCAACAGCTGCGGGGACTTCGGCCTTCGGCATCGGCATACGGGCTTGACGCCCTTCTCCCTCACACGGTCAAAATTTCTTTTTCCTTCGCGGCGAGCATGTGATCGACCTCGGCAATCGCCTGATCGGTCGCCTTCTGCACCTGCTCGGAATCGCGATCGTGGTCGTCTTTGCTGATCTTATGTTCCTTTTCCAATTTTTTCAGGACATCGAGACCGTCGCGTCGCACATGGCGCACGGCGATCCGCGCCGCTTCCGCGTATTTATGCGCGACTTTGACCAGTTCTTTGCGTCTTTCCTCATTCAGCTCGGGGATACGCAAACGGATCACCTGCCCCTCGGTCGCCGGGCTGAGACCGAGATTGGCGTTGACGATGGCCTTCTCGACCGCGTGCACCATCGACCGGTCCCAAACCTGGACGCTGATCAGGCGCGGTTCCGGAACGCTGACGGTCGCGAGCTGGTTGAGCGGCATGTGCGCGCCGTAAGCGTCCACCTGCACCGGATCGAGCATACCAGCCGAAGCACGGCCCGTGCGAAGGCCCGCGAGTTCCTGCTTGAAAGAGTGCAGCGCTCCCTGCATGCGGCGCTTCAACTCGTTGAGGTCATGTGTTCCGGACGTCATGGCACCCCTCGAAACGGCTTGGTCAAATCACGATGGTAGCGCGACCCGCTCATCGATTTCGCAAGATCGCAAAGCGATTCATTCTCCGACAATCGTCGCGCGTCCCTCGCCGCGCAATACGGACGCGATCGCGCCCGGCTCACGGATGGAGAAGACGATGATAGGCATACGGTTTTCCCGGGCAAGCGCGAAGGCGGTGGAATCCATCACCCGAAGATCGCGCTCGATCGCCTCCTGATGGCTCAAACGGTCGTATCGTTTGGCCTTCGGATCCTTCTTCGGATCGGCGCTGTAGACCCCGTCCACGTTCGTCGCCTTGAGCACGGCCTCGCCGCCCAGTTCCGCCGCGCGCAGCACGGCCGTCGTGTCAGTGGTGAAAAACGGATTGCCCGTACCGGCGGCGAGCAGCACGATCCGCTTGTTGGCGAGGTGCTTGAGCGCGCGCGCACGAGTGTAGGTCTCGCACACAGCCGGCATTGCGAGCGCGGAGAGCGTACGGGCGGCTTTGCCTTGCCGTTCGATCGCCGCCTCCAGCACGAGGCAGTTCATCACCGTGGCCAGCATGCCCATGGAGTCGCCGGTCGGGCGGGAAACGCCGCGCGAGGAAACTTCGACGCCGCGGAAGATATTGCCGCCGCCCACGACGACGCCAAGCTCGATGCCCAGTTCAGAGCTTGCGACCAGATCGGCGGCGATGCGATCGACGACGGGCTGATGGATGCCAAATCCTTCCGGGCCCGTCAGAGCCTCTCCCGAGAGCTTGACGACGACGCGACGGTAGACCGGCTCGCCCATGCTGCGATCGCTCCGTCCCGTATCGCCGCGGCCCAATTGATCGCCCGGGAGCGAGCGTTCAGCTCTGGCCGGCGGCGGCCGCCACTTCGGCGGCGAAATCCGATTTCTGCTTTTCTATACCTTCGCCAAGCGCGTAACGCACGAAGCCAGTGATCTTGATAGGACCCCCGACGCGGCCTTCCGCTTCCTTCAGCGCCTGAGCAACGCTTTTGCTGGGCTCATGGATATAGGCCTGATCGAGCAGGCAAACTTCCTTGTAAAAAGTCTTCAGCCCGGATTCGACGATCTTTTCGATCACGTTGGCGGGCTTGCCCTGAGCCTTGGCCTTGTCCCCAAGCACGTCCTTTTCGCGCGCGACCACGCTCGGATCGAGTCCCGCCGCATCCACCGCCTGTGGATTGGCGGCTGCGACATGCATGGCGACCATCCGGCCAAGCGCGGTGAGCTCGTCCGCTTTGCCCGTGGATTCCAACGCGACGATGACTCCGATCTTGCCCAAACCGTCGGTCACCGAATTGTGCATGTAACTCCCAACGGCGCCCTTGCCGACGGAAAGACCCGCCGCGCGCCGCAAGGTCATGTTCTCGCCGATGGTGGCGACCGCGCTGGCGATTGCTTCTTCCACCGTAACGCTGCCGACTTTCGCCGCCTTGATCTTATCGACGTCGGTGCCAACATCGCGCGCGACCTGCGCGATCATCTTCACCAGACCCTGGAACTGATCGTTGCGTGCGACGAAGTCGGTTTCGGAGTTGACCTCAACGACGACGCCCTTGGTTCCGCCAAGCGCGACGCCGATCAAACCTTCCGCCGCGAGGCGCCCGGCTTTCTTCGCCGCCTTGGCGAGGCCTTTCTTGCGCAGCCAATCGACCGCGGCTTCCATATCGCCGCCGGTCTCGTTCAGCGCCATCTTGCAGTCCATCATGCCCGCGCCGGTCTTGTCGCGGAGTTCCTTGACCGATTGAGCGGAGATATTTGCCATCTGTTGTTCCAATGACCGCGCCGCGCTTGAAGGCGGCGCGGCGGCGCCTTACTCGGCGGTGAATGCCTTGGCTTGCGCGATCCAGCCCTCGACGCGGCCGGGCAGCCCGACCTCCTCGCCCAGGTTGTGGGCGGCGGTGTCTTTAAGCTCGGCGATTTGCCAGAAGTGGAAGATGCCGAGATCGTTGAACTGCTTCTCGATCGCGGGCGACACGCCGGTCAGCTTCTTGAGGTCGTCGGCAACGCCGCGCGGCCCGGCAAGCTGCTCGAAGCCGAGTCCTTCGGTTTTGGCCGGCAACGCCTCCGGTATCGGCGCGGCTGCCGCTCCGATGTCCATGCCGGAATCGCCCTGCGCGCGCGAGATGCCGTCGATCGATGCCTTGGCGATGAGATCGCAATAGAGCGAAATGGCGCGGCTGGCGTCGTCATTGCCCGGCACGACATAGGTGATGCCCGCGGGATCGCAATTGGTGTCGACCACCGCGGCGACCGGAATGCCCAGGCGCTGCGCTTCCTTGATCGCGATGTCTTCCTTGTTGGTGTCGAGCACGAACAGGAGATCGGGCAACCCGCCCATGTCGCGGATGCCGCCCAAGGCGCGGTCGAGCTTGTCGCGCTCGCGCTGAAGGTCGAGCCGCTCTTTCTTAGTGTAGCCGGTGGCGCCGGCCCCGGTGCCGGAGCTCAGCATCTCGTCGAGCTTCTTCAAGCGCGAGATGGACTGTGAGATCGTCTTCCAATTCGTCAGCGTGCCGCCGAGCCAGCGTGAATTGACGTAATACTGCGCCGACTTCTTCGCCGCCTCCGCGATGGAATCCTGCGCCTGCCGCTTGGTGCCGACGAAAAGGATCCGGCCGCCCTTGGCGACGGTGTCGCTCACCGCCTGCAAGGCGCGATGCAGCGCCGGTACGGTCTGGGCGAGATCGATGATGTGGATGTTGTTGCGGGTGCCGAAGATGTATTCACCCATCTTCGGGTTCCAACGGTGGCTCTGATGGCCGAAGTGAACGCCAGCTTCCAATAGCTGACGCATGGAAAAGTCAGGAAGCGCCATAAAACATTCTCCGGTTGATCCGCCGCGGACCCGTGAGCCTCCATATGGAGGCACCGGACGGCCTTTTTGACCCATTGTCGGGGCCTAAGACCAAGGTCCGCGTGTGAGATGGCGCGTATATAGCGGCGAACATGCCGTGATGCAACCAGAAGCCCTGGGGGCTGGAGCCGCGTCCCGGCGGCTATTTCGCCCATGTTCAACGGCAGTTACGAATGAGATTATAAGCACGTTGGCAGGGCACGCGGCAGCGGCTTTGGGGGCGGAAACACATGCACGGACTGATTCACGACATCACCTTGGCCATCGTCACCGCCTGGGTGCTCGGCCTTGTCGCCCAGCTTTTCCGCCAGCCCCCCATCCTCGCTTACCTCGCCGGCGGCTTCCTCCTCGGCCCTTCCGGGCTGCACCTGATCCAGTCGGAAGAATCGATCCACGTCATTTCCGAGCTTGGCCTGATCCTGATGCTGTTCATGATCGGGCTGGAAATCGACCTGAAAAAGATCGCGCGCGCCGGAACGGTCATCCTCGGCAGCGCCGCCGTCCAGATCGTCGGCACCTGCCTGCTCGGATTCGCCTTCTTCTGGCTCGTCTTGCCGGCCGGCGCGCGCTGGGACCCGCTTTATCTCGCCATCGGCGTTGCGCTCAGCAGCACGGTGATCATCGTCAAAGTGCTCTACGAAAAGCGCGAGCTGGATACCCTGCCCGGCCGCATCACGCTCGGCGTGCTGGTGCTGCAAGACCTGTTCGCGATCCTTTTCCTCGCCGTGCAGCCGAGCCTGGACAATCTGCAAGTCGGCATCCTGCTGCTGTCGATCGGGCGCGTGATCGTTCTCGTCGGCGCGGCGATGCTGATCAGCCGTTATGTGCTGCCGGTGATTTTCCATCGCATCACGCGCTCGCCCGAACTGGTTCTCGTCGGAGCGCTGGCCTGGTGCTTCTTCATGGGCGAGGTCGGCGAGAGGCTGCATCTCTCCCGCGAAATGGGCGCGCTGGTCGCCGGCGTCGCGATCTCGACATTCCCTTATGCGCTGGACGTCACGGCCAAGGTGACGACGCTGCGCGATTTCTTCATCACGCTGTTCTTTGTCGCTCTGGGCATGACCATCCCGCTGCCCACGCCATCCATCATCGGCCTGGCGCTGGTGATCTGCGCTTTCCTCATCGTGAGTCGGATGGTCACGGTGTTCGTGCCGCTCTACTTCATGCGTCAGGGCTTGCGCGCAAGCCTGCTGCCGGCGATCAACCTCGGGCAGATGAGCGAGTTCTCATTGGTCCTGATCCAAGTCGGCGTGGCGGCGGGGCAAACGAGCGTGCCGGTGGCAAGCGCCGCGTCCTTGGCCTTCGTGATCCTTGCGGTGCTGAGCACGTTCGCCATGACCAACAGCGACGCATTCACGCGGGCGGCGGTCGGCTGGCTCAAGCGTGCGGGCCTGCGCGATCTGGACCATAAGGAAGCCGCGGACGACGATGCCGGCGGCCACGGAAAGCCGCGGCGGATCGTGCTGCTGGGTTTCTTCCGCACCGCCAGCTCCTTCCTGAACGAAGTCGAGCGCAAGAGCGCCACGCTGATGAAAGATCAGGTCGGCGTGATCGATTTCAATCCCGTCGTCTACAGCACGCTCGTCTCAAAGGGCGTGCACGTGAGCTACGGCGACATCAGCAATCCCGACACGCTCGCGCATTCCGGCATCGCGCACGCGGAGATCGTCATCTCCACGGTGCCGGATTATCTGCTGAAAGGAACGAGCAACGAGAAGCTCGTCCGCCAGGTACGATCCCTCAACAAGAAGGCGAAGGTGATCGCGGTGGCGGATCTGCTGGAGCATGTCCCGCAGCTTTACGAAGCGGGGGCCGACTATGTGCTGGTGTCCCGGCTGGTGGATGCCAAAGAGCTGCTCGCCGTGGTCGACGCGGCGGAACATGGCTTGCTGGCCGACCTGCGCGCGAAGCTCGACAGGCGGCTGAAAGGGCGCGAGGAAGTATTGCCTTAGTTGGATGTGTTCAATGGATCGCTCGTCCCCGCGAAAGCGGGGACCCAATGCCTAATAGCGTATGCGTTTATGCAAACTGGATTCCCGCTGACGCGGGAATGAGCGGAGTGGGTGTCGGCTACAACGCTTCGACCGCCACCACGCCCGGCACGGCCTTGATCGCTCCGGCGATCTGCGGCGAGACCTTGAAGCGGCCGGGAAGCTTCACTTCCACTTCCGTGCCCTCTTGCAGCATCAGCACCATGCTGATCTCGCCGTCGCCCTTGCCGTCGAGCCGCTTGGTGATGCTTTCCAGCGGCGCCTCGTTGCGCAGGAACACGCGCAATCCCTTCTGCAATTTTGCGGCAGCTTGCTCCAGCGGCTCCACCGACTGGATGCGGGCGCGCACCTCGTCGCCCTGCATCTCCGCCGAGAGGAACAGCAGCACCGCCGTGCCTGGCTCCAGCAAGTCGCGGTATTGCGCCAGCCCCTCGGCAAACAGCACCGCTTCATAATGGCCGGTCGGATCGGACAGGCCGATGATGCCCATCTTGCTCCCTGAGCGGATGCGCCGCTCCGTGCGCGACACCACCGTCGCCGCAAGCCGGCCCGCTGTGACGCCCGCCTTCACCGAGCGGGAAAATTCCGCCCAGGACTGCACGCGCATGCGCTTGAGCGTGCCGGCGTAATCGTCGAGCGGATGCCCCGTCAGGAAAAACCCGATGGCGTCGTATTCCTTCTGCAACTGGTCCGCCGGCAGCCAAGGCTCCACGGCGGGGATGGCCAGCATCTCGCGCGCCGACGCTTTCCCGCCGAACAATTCGCTTTGTCCCCGGGCGGCGCCGTCATGCGCGCGCTGGCCGGCGGCCATGATGGCGTCGACGGCGGCGAAGGCGCGAGCGCGGATGGGCTCAAGCGCGTCGAATGCTCCCGCGGAAGCCAAACTTTCCAGCACGCGCTTGTTAACCGCGCGCGGGTTGATGCGGGAGGCGAAGTCGGTGAGATCGGCGAAAGGCCGCTCGCCGCGCGCGGCAATGATGGCTTCAACCGCCTGCGCGCCCACGCCTTTGAGCGCGCCGAGCGCGTAGTGGATCTTGTTGCCCTCGACTTCGAACGCGAGGCCCGAGCGGTTGACCGAAGGAGAGACGATCTCGATGCCGAGGCGGTTTGCCTCCTCGCGGAATTCGGCGAGCTTGTCGGTGTTACCCATGTCCAGCGTCATGGACGCGGCCATGAACTCGACCGGATAGTTCGCCTTCATATAGGCGGTCTGATAGGCGACAAGTGCATAGGCCGCAGCGTGACTCTTGTTGAAGCCGTATTCGGCGAAGCGCTCGAGCAAATCGAAGATCGCGTCGGCCTGCGCGCGCTCGATGCCGCGCTCGGTCGCGCCTTTCACGAAATCGGCACGCTGCGCCTGCATCTCCTTGCGGATTTTCTTGCCCATGGCGCGGCGCAGGAGATCGGCTTGGCCGAGCGAATATCCGGCGAGGATTTGCGCCGCCTGCATCACCTGTTCCTGGTAAACGATGACGCCGAAGGTTTCACGCAGGATCGGCTCAAGCTTGGCATGGATGTAGTCCGGCTTCTCCAGGCCGTGCTTGCGCGTGCAATAAGTCGGGATGTTGGCCATGGGACCGGGCCGGTACAACGCCACCAGCGCGATGATGTCCTCGAAGCGGTCCGGCCGCATGTCGAGCAGCGCGCGCCGCATGCCCGCGCTTTCCAGTTGGAACACACCGACCGCTTCGGCGTGCGCCAGCAAGGTGTAGGTCTTCGCGTCGTCGAGCGGGATGCGCGACAGATCGATGTCGATCCCTCGCCGCTTGACGAACTTCACCGCCGTATCGAGCACGGTGAGCGTCTTCAGGCCGAGGAAGTCGAATTTCACCAGGCCCGCCTGCTCCACCCACTTCATGTTGAACTGGGTCACCGGCATGTCGGATTTTGGATCGCGGTAGAGCGGCGTCAGTTCCGTCAGCGGACGGTCAGCGATGACGATACCGGCCGCGTGGGTGGAGGCGTGGCGGGTCAGGCCTTCCAGCTTCTTGGCAATGTCGAAGGCGCGCTTGACCACCGGGTCGTCGGCCGCCGCTTGAAGCTTCGGCTCGTCGTCGATGGCGCGCGCAAGCGTTACCGGATTGGCCGGATTCTGCGGCACGAGCTTGCAGAGCTTGTCCACCTGCCCATAGGGCATCTGCAACACGCGGCCGACGTCGCGCAGCACGCCGCGCGCCTGCAAGGTGCCGAAGGTGATGATCTGCGCCACCTGATCGCGGCCGTAGCGGCCCTGCACGTAGCGGATCACCTCATCGCGGCGGTCCTGGCAGAAGTCGATGTCGAAGTCGGGCATCGACACGCGTTCCGGATTGAGGAAGCGCTCGAACAGCAGGCCGAAGCGGATGGGATCGAGATCGGTGATGGTCAGCGCATAGGCAACCAGCGAGCCCGCGCCCGAGCCGCGCCCTGGCCCCACCGGAATGCCTTGCGCCTTCGCCCATTGGATGAAGTCGGCGACGATGAGGAAGTAACCGGGATATTTCATCCCCTCGATCACGCCGAGCTCGAAGTTCAGCCGCTCGCGGTAATCCTCAACGCTCCGCCCCGGCGCGAGGCCGTAATCGGCGACGCGGCGTTCGAGGCCGGCTTCGGCACGGCGGCGCAACTCGGCGGATTCGTCCGCCGACGCGCTGCCGTCTCCGACAGAGAAGCGCGGCAGGATCGGCGCATGGACGAGCGGCCGGAAAGCGCAGCGTTCCGCGATCTCCACCGTCGAGGCTAGCGCCTCCGGCAGATCGGCAAACAGCGCGGCCATCTCGGCGCGGCTCTTGAAGCGATGCTCGGGCGTGAGCTGGCGCCGGTCGGTTTCCACCAAGAGGCGGCCTTCTGCGATGCAGATCAGCGCATCATGCGCCTCGTAATCCTCGCGCTTGGCGAAGAACGGCTCGTTGGTGGCGACCAGCGGGATGCCTTTGGCATAGGCGAGATCGAGCAGCGCGGGCTCGGCCAGCTTTTCCGAAGCCATGCCGTGGCGTTGCAGCTCCACATAGAGCCGGTCGCCGAACAGGCGCAGCAGCGCGTCGGCGCGCGCGGCAGCAAGACTGCCCTGCCCCGCGACCAGCGAGGCATCGAGCGGGCCGCCGGGGCCGCCGGTGAGCACGATCAGGCCTTCGGTTTCGCCTTCGAGCCAGCCAAGCTTGATATGCGGCGGCTCGTTCGGGGGCGTTTCCAGGAAGGCGCGCGAGTTGAGCCGCATCAGGCTGCGGTAGCCGGCGTCACGCGCGGCCAGCAGCACGATGCGCTGCGGCATGAAGCTGTTGTGGCCGTTGCGCGGGCTCTGCTCCTGGTCGCCGAAATCGACCGCGAGCGCGCAGCCCACGATCGGCTGGATGCCGGCGCCCGCCATCTTCTCGGAGAATTCCAGCGCCCCGAACATGTTGTCGGTGTCGGTGAGCGCGAGCGCGGGCTGGTGGTCGCCCTTGGCCAGCTCGGCGAGCTTGGCCATGGTCAGCGCGCCCTCGAGCAGCGAATAGGACGAGTGCACCCGCAGGTGCATGAAGCCAGGGCCGTCCGCTGTCTTGTCCGCGCGATTCTTCATGCGAAAGGATAGTCGGGATCAGGCCGGGGCCTGTCCACGGTTAAGGCGGGCCGGCAGGCATTCATGCCGGTTTTCCCCAGGGCCTACCCTGGGGGGCATGGCCCCCCAGGGAATGCCCGGTTCTCTTTGGGCGACGGTATTCAGTAGCCGGCGAAAAGCTGTGCCCAGACGGCGACCGTCCCCAAAAACAGCGTGATACAGGCCAAAGCAGCGGCTTCTTCCACAAGGGCGCGAAACATGGTCCTTCTCCCCTCAAAAGAACGAAGAAGGAACATAGTTCACTTTATGTTCTAAAAGTCAAGACCGACAATTGGTCAATTTTATTACCCGGCCGAACTCCCCCAAGATCACAGAGCCGCGGACGTACAATCTGTTCGGTCCTTGCGAATCGAACTGTAAAGTCTTATAGTAATTCTACTATAGAGCTCGCGCTGATGGCCATTAAACTGCCGACTGCTAGGAAGCCTTTAGAGTGCATCGGATCTAGCAAGCGCGACCTGAAGAATCTCCCGGCGGAGGTCAAATCGATCTTCACCTACGCTCTCTTCCTGGCTGAACAAGGTCAGAAGCACCCAGATGCGAAACCGTTACGTGGCTTTGGAGGGGCTGGAGTACTGGAGGTCATCGACGACTTCGACGGCGATACGTACCGGGCAATATACACTCTGAAATTCGCCGGAGTGGTCTATCTCCTCCACGTGTTCCAGAAAAAAGCAAAGAAAGGCAAGGCTACGCCACAATTTGAAATGAATGTCGTTACGAAGAGGCTGAAAACAGCAGAAGAGCACTACAACAAGCATCACACCACCAAAAAGAACCCGGGCTGATCATCGTCAATAAGAATGTGAGAATGAAGAGAACCATGACAAACCATCGATCCGTCACCAAAAGTAGCGGCAATATCTTCGCTGACGCGGGCTTACCAAACGCCGATGAGCACCTTTTGAAAGCTCGGGTCGTGGCACTCCTCAGCAAAATGATCGAAGAGCAAGGCCTAACTCAGACACAAGCAGCAAGTCGTATGGGACTTAAACAGCCCGATGTTTCAAAACTACTGCGAGGTAGGTTTGAAGGTTTTTCACTGGAGCGGCTGTTCTCATTTGTCAGGGCATTTGGAAGCGACGTAGAGATTAAGGTGAAGCCCGCAAAAGCTGGCCATGAAGGCCATATCTTGATGATTGCCTAAGCAGCAAAGACAACCCCAAACAACTAGCGCCATAATAGCCCGTAGGGCGGAATAGCGTCGTGTATTCCGCCGCTAGATTGCAGGAACAATTCGGCGCAATACGCTTACATCGAACGATGGGTTAGCGGTTCAGTTTGAAGTTTGACGTGGTCAAAATTCAATACCTCCCGTGCACCCATCCCCTGCAATGCGCCAGCTCATGCGCGAGCACGAGACGGTAGAGGTCCGGAAGCGCCGCCCTCACGTCGCTGGCGACATGCACCACGCATGAACTCGTATCGAGCGCCGCGCAGCCGAGAATACCGAGGTCGGCGGCGTCGCCGGACGCCAGCGCGGCTTGCACCGATACCGGCCGTTGCTTCGCCTTGTCGCCGAGGAAGGCCGCATAGCCGCCGCCGCAGATGCCTTGAAGCTGGCGCAACGTGACGTGCCGCACGGCTGGCTTCGCCAGATAAGCCCCGCTCGCATATTGCGCCGGCGGCTGGCACGGCTGGAGGATTTCGCAGAGCGTGGCTGTTGAGAATTTTGGTTTGTTCGCTTGCGCTTGCGCAATCGCGGGAACCATCAGCCCAAGGCTGACGATCAGCAGCAGACGTTTCACCTAAAGACCCCCCGAAAAGTTCCAGGACGAAGCCGTTATATTTCGGCTGCTCTTGCCATTTCGTTGCTGGAGCCGTTCGCCTCTAAATCGAAGTGTATCAAGTCTGATTGCCGCCATAGTCGCGCGACAGTGAGCGCTCATGTCGCGCTTCCGCGGGACGAGCAGGAACTACGGATCGCCCATCATGCGCGGGCCATTGGCCACCGCGCGATGGGAAGGATGGAACAAGGCGGCCTTTGCAAACCTGGTGATATCGTGATCGCGAAGATCGCCACCTGATTGTTTTTGTAATATAATTCCAGCGCGCTGGGTATTTTTAAGCACAGGGGGGGACGTTATGAATTTGCGGGCTCCAAACCTTTGGCTATTCGTTATCGCAGCGATTCTGGCACTCATCGGAATAGCGGAACATCTATCGATCGCGCCCAGGATTCCTGGCCTGTCGAGCGCAGCCGCGACATGGCTCGTTTTCCTGGGATGGTTCCTGTTGGCCATCGCAACCGTGGTGCCCGCTAGCGCTTCAAAGTAGCCCGGCACCCGCGGCCCCACTTCGCGGGGGCGAGCGGGAAACAGCGCTAGTCCAATTCCACGACAAGACCTTCGCGAATGGTGACGCGGCGGTCCATGCGCGCGGCCAATTCCATGTTGTGGGTGGCGATGATGGTGGCGAGGCCGGAAGCCTGCACCAACTGCATCAGCGTGCCGAAGACATGATCGGCCGTGTGCAGGTCGAGATTGCCCGTGGGCTCGTCGGCCAAAAGGATGCGCGGGGCATTGGCCACCGCGCGGGCGATGGCCACGCGCTGCTGCTCGCCGCCGGATAGTTCCGCCGGCCGGTGGTTCAAGCGCTCGCGCAGGCCGAGATAGGCCAGCAATTCCCCTGCCCGCGTGCGTGCTTCGGATTTCCGCAGGCCGCGGATCATCTGCGGCAGCATGACGTTCTCGAGCGCGGAAAATTCCGGCAGCAGATGGTGCGACTGATAGACGAAACCGATCTCGGTGCGCCGGATATGCGTGCGGTCGCTGTCGGAGCGGCCGGAGGTCGGCACGCCGTCGATATAGACGTCGCCCGCGTCGGGATGTTCGAGCAGGCCGGCAATATGCAGCAGCGTCGATTTGCCCGCGCCGGAGGGCGCCACCAGCGCCACTGACTGCCCGGCCCAGACCGCAAGCTCCGCGCCCTTGAGGATGTCGAGCGTCTCATTTCCTTGGCGGTAATGCCGCTCGACGGCATGCAGGAAAACGACCGGGATTTCCTCGTCGGCCGCGACGTCCTGGTCACTCATAGCGCAGCGCCTCCACCGGATCGAGGCGCGCCGCCCGCCAGGACGGATAGAGCGTGGCGATGAACGACAGCGCGAGCGCCATCACCACCACCGCGGTGGTTTCGCCCACATCCATGTCGGCGGGCAGCTTGGAGAGGAAATAAAGCTCCGGCGAGAACAGCTCGGTATTGGTGAGCCAGGAAATAAACTGCCGGATCGTTTCCACGTTCAGGCATACCAGCGTGCCGAACAGGAAACCCATCAGCGTCCCCACCACCCCGATCGACGCGCCGGTGATGAGGAAGACGCGCATGATCGCGCCTTGCGTAGCGCCCATGGTGCGCAGAATGGCGATGTCGCCGCCCTTGTCCTTCACCAGCATGATGAGGCCGGACACGATGTTCAACGCCGCCACCAGCACGATCAGCGTGAGGATCAGGAACATCACGTTACGTTCGACTTGCAGGGCATTGAAGAACGTCGCGTTGCGCTGGCGCCAGTCGATCATGAAGATCGGACGCCCAGCGGCGTCGCTCACGAGCTTGCGGTAGCGGTCGACCTTGTCCGGATCGTCGGTGTAGATCTCGATCGAGGTGACGTCGGACGCGCGGTTGAAATAAGCCTGCGCCTCCTTCAGCGGCATGAAGACGAAAGCCGCGTCGTATTCCGACATACCAATCTCGAACACGGCTGCGATCTTGTAGGCCTTGATGCGCGGTGTCGTGCCCATGGGCGTCACCGCCCCGCGTGGCGCGACCAGGGTGATGTTGTCATTCGCGCGCAGCGAGAGCTGGTCGGCCAACCGCCGTCCGATGGCCACGCCTTGGCCGTCGTCGAAGCCTTCCAGGCTGCCCTGCTTGATGTTGTTGGCGATGGAGGTGAGCTTCGTCAGATCGGCCGAGCGGATGCCGCGCACCAGCACGCCGGACGCATTGAAGGGCGAGGACGCCAGCGCCTGTCCTTCCACGATCGGCGCGGCCAACCTGACCCCCTTCACGCCGGAGATGCGCTCGGCCACCTGCTCCCAATCCGTCAGGGGAGATTCTATAGGTTGGACAAGAAGATGTCCGTTCAAGCCGAGAATCTTGTCGAGGAGCTCTTTACGGAAGCCGTTCATCACCGCCATGACGATGATGAGGGTAGCGACACCCAACATAATGCCGAGGAACGAAAACCCGGCGATGACCGAGATGAATCCTTCCTTCCGCCGCGCCCGCAGATAGCGCAGCGACAGCATCCACTCGAAAGGGGCGAATACGCGCGTGTTGGTGGGCTGGCTCATAGCGATGGTCCCTGCCCCGCGATTTCATCCGATTCTGGAGGATTCACGCTATGGGCCTGTGCTGTCGCGCGGCCGAAGCGCACAGATTCATTGGAGCTGCGCAACCGCGTCGGCCGGCGCGAGGAGTTGCCGGCTACCGTCCGCGCGCTTCTTGAGTTCAACCTTGCCTTCGGCAAGCCCCTTCGGGCCGACCAGGATTTGCCAGGGAACGCCGATGAGGTCCGCGGTGGCGAATTTGGAGCCGGGCCGCTCGTCGAGATCGTGATAGAGAACATCAATCCCCTTGGCTTGCAGGTCGCGGTAGAGCTTCTCCGAAGCCGCGTCCGTCTCCGCGCTACCTTGCTTGAGATTCAGGATCGCAACCTTGAACGGCGCGACCGCCTCCGGCCATTTGATCCCCGCGTCATCGTGAGAGGCTTCAATGATGGCCGCAACGAGGCGGCTCGGGCCGATGCCGTAGGAGCCCATGTGCACCGGCCGCTCGATGCCGTCCGGCCCCGCCACCACCGCTTTCATCGGCTCGGAATATTTGGTCCCGAAGTGGAAGATGTGGCCGACCTCGATGCCGCGCGCGGATACCTGCTTGTCGGCGGGAATCTTGGCGAACGCCGCCGCGTCGTGCTTTTCCGACGTGGCGGCATAGGCTGAGGTCCACTTGTCCACCAGCGACTGCAATCCGGCCGCGTCATCGAAATCCACGTCCGCGCCCGGTGGCTGCATGTCGAGATAATCGCGATGACAAAAGACTTCGCTCTCGCCGGTGGAGGCGAGGATGATGAATTCGTGGCTGAGGCTGCCGCCGATCGGCCCGCTCTCCGCCGCCATGGGAATGGATTTCAGGCCCATGCGCGCGAAGGTGCGCAGGTAGGCCACGAACATCTTGTTATAGGCGTGGCGCGCGCCTTCCGGATCGACGTCGAACGAATAGGCATCCTTCATCAAAAATTCGCGGCCGCGCATCAGCCCAAAGCGCGGGCGGACCTCGTCCCGGAATTTCCATTGGATGTGATAGAGATTGAGCGGCAGGTCCTTGTAGGACCGCACATAGGCGCGGAAGATCTCGGTGATCATCTCCTCGTTGGTCGGCCCATAGAGCATGTCGCGCTCATGCCGATCCTTGATCCGCAGCATCTCCTTGCCATAGGCTTCGTAGCGCCCGCTCTCGCGCCAAAGCTCTGCCGGCTGGATGGTCGGCATCAGTAGTTCGATGGCGCCCGCGCGATCCTGCTCCTCACGCACGATCTGCTCAATCTTCTTCAGCACGCGCAGTCCAAGGGGAAGGAAGGCATAGATGCCCGCCGCCTCCTGGCGCATCATTCCGGCACGCAGCATCAGCCGGTGGGAGGTGATCTCGGCCTCCTTCGGGGTTTCGCGCAAAATGGGCAGGAAGTATCGGGAAAGACGCATGAAAGCTCGTGTTCGGGAATCGGTCCTCGTGCGAGACAAAGCGGATCACCCGCGAAAACACAAGGGCCTCTGCCGTGCAAGCCGGGGGTCCCGTCCCGAGCGCCCGTCAGGGCAAGTGACAACGGCGGTGGTATCGTCTAGCCTCTCGGCATAGCGGAGTGCGGCCGCTGGACGCGCCACCGCTGAGGGTCCAAGTCTGGGGAGCTAAAAATCCCACGCGCGAGGCAGACGGCAGCCGATACAGCGCAGAGGGGTACAGCGAATTCGGGCAGGGCTTCGGCCCTGCCCTTTTTTATTTCGGCGCACCAAGCAAAGCGGCCAAGCCGTCGAGCGTCACCAGCTGGTTGACATACACGACGTAGCAAAGAGCAAAGATCCCCGTGGCGGCGAGCGTCGTCAACGCGAGCTTTGCCATAACCCGCGGAATGGCGGGCGCGCCCGGATCGGTGCCCTGGCTGATGTCGCCCTGCTCCTGTTGGCTGCGCACGCCCCATGGCAGGACGGCGAACAGCACGATCCACCAGATCAGGAAATAGACGGCGATGGCGGTTGTGACCGGCACGGCGGGTTATCCTCCTCGGCCAAAGGCCAGTTAAGTTAAAGAAATCACGCCGTTACTGCCCTATGTACCCGTAAGGGTTGAAGATGTTAATGGTAGAGGGGGTGGGGGCTGCCGGTCATGAGTATGCGTTTGTTCGCGTTGCCTTTGGCTGCGAGCACTCTTGCTATGGGCTGGGTATCGAGCCCGATATCCGCGACCGCTCAGATATTGCAGCGCCCCCCTGAATCGCCGGTTTTTCAGCCCTATTACAACCCGCTCGCCCGGATACTGCAGGGCTCCCCTGCGAATGATCAACCGGGGGTTTCTGAGCCCGACTCCAACCCACTCGCTCAGATCCTGCAACGGCCCCCGGTCTATTCTCAGCCCTCCGCGAACCAACCGGCTCAGATACCGCGGCAGCCTCCGGTCTATCCTCAACCGCCGGCTTCTCAGCCCGACCCGAACCCGACCGCTCAGATACCGCAGCCTCCGGTTTCTCAACCCAACCCGAACTCAGTCGCCCGGATACCGCAGCAGCCTCCTGTCAATCAACCGCCGGCTTCTCTGCCCAACTCAAATCCACTCGCTCAGATACTGCAGCGCCCGCCTGTGTATCAGGAACCGCCGGTTTCTCAGCCTCAGCCGACTCCGCCCGCGCCAATACCGCAGCAGGCTCCTGTCTCGCCGGTCCCGCAGCCCTATCCAAATCCCGCGCAGATACCGCAGCAAGCTCCGGTGTATTCTCAGCCGCCGGCTCCTCAGCCCTACCCAAGCCCGCCCGCGCAGATACCGCAGCAACCTTATGTCTATTATCAGCCGCCGATCTTCGTGCCTTACCTGAACCCGCCCGCGCAGGCGCCGCAGCAGTCACCGGGCTATTCTCAACCGTCCGTTTCTCAGCCCTACCCAAGTTCACCCGCGCAGTTACCGCAGCAACCTTATGTCTATTATCAGCCGCCGATTTTCGTGCCTTACCTGAACCCGCCCGCTCAGGCGCCGCAGCAGCCTCCGGTCTATTATCAACCGCCGCCGGTTTCACAGCTCTACCCAATCCCTCCCGCTCAGATACCGCAGCACCCTCCCGTCTCTTATCAGCAGCCGGTTGCTCCGCCGTACCAAACCCCGGCCTATTATCCGCCGCCGCCTCCTGCGCCAACGCACTACAAGCGCGTTTGCGTTAACTCGAGCTGCTCAGAACTCTTCAAGAGACTATACCCCGCGTCTTGCAACTGCGGCGTGGTGCGTGCGGCCGTGCAAGATGCGGCCTATGCACCTCACCCGCAGTATTCCGGATACCCCGCGCCTGCCCCTTATTACGATCCCGGCTATCAAGCTTATCCGCAGTACCAGCCTTATCCGCCGGATCAGCCCAATCAGCAGTTCCAGGCTTATCCTCAGCCCCAACCCAATCCTCAGCAAACGGCGAAACCGCCAGCGGCTGCCAGCCCGAAGCCGCCGGCGGCGGCTCGCCCGCAACCGCAGACACGGGTTCGTTCGAACGCGCAGCCACCGCCTCCCGTGCCGGCGCCGATGCCGCCGCCCCACCGTCCCATCTACGGCCCCTGGAGCAACTGACGGCAGCACGCCAGCGCTCAACCCGGCGATTAAGGTAAAGATCACCACTTTGGCGCCTTATGTACCGGGAGAGCGCCGGAGATGTTAATAATCTCCACGGCGAGGGATACCGGTCATGCGTTTGCTTGCGTCACCTTTGGCTGCGGCCAGTTTTGTTGTCGCATGGAGCGTGGCGCCGGCCGCTGCGCAAATGATGGCGCAGCCTCCGGCCTACTATCAACCGCCGCATTATCAGCAGCCGCAGTATTATCCGCAGGCCTATCCGGCGCCGGTTCAGCCCTATCCGAGTCCGGCCTATTATCCGCAGCCATCCTACCCGCAGCCGCAGCCATCCTACCCGCAGCCGCAGTCATCCTGCTGCTGCCCGGTGACGCAACGCGGCCTGTTCACCAGTTCGCCCTGCGGCTATGGCGCGGCCTATCCTCAGTACCCGCAATATCCCACCTACGCGCCCTACCCGCCGCAATACCAAGCCTATCCGCAGTATCAGCCCAATCCCTATCAGCCGCAGTACCAAGCCTACCCGCAGTATCAAGCGTATCCGCAATACACCGCCTATCCGCCCGCTGCGATTTACCCGCAGCCTCGGATAAAAGTTCGATACAAGGCGCGGAAGCGCCCACGCCATGTCGTGTATACGCCGCCGCGCCGTCCTTACGTTTACGGCCCGTGGGGCACGCGCTAAGCAGTTGCGGCGTCAGACCGTCAGCACATGCACATGACAGGTCGGCTTCTTGTTCCATTCGCGGGCGAGCGTGCCGCGCACGGCACGCGACACTGATTCCGCCAGCGCATCGGGATCGCGGCGCCGCCCGCGCGGAATCGACTCCAGCGCCTCCACCACAGCGTCATAGACGATGCCGCTCATGGCTTCGCCCTTTGCGTTGGTTTCGGGGACGCCGGTAAGCTCGATCTCCGGATCGGTGACGAGCTCGCCCTTCTCCGTCACCGCGATTGCAACCGAGACCGCACCGGCAAAACTAAGCCGCCTGCGGTCCGGAATCGTGCGCGCCTGCGCATCCACCAGCAGCCTGCCGTCTTTGTAGATGCGGCCGACGGGCACCTCGTCGATGATTTCCGGCCCGTTCGGCGCGAGGCGGACCACATCGCCGTCCTGGCATGTGGCTACCTTCGGCACGCCGATGCGGCGCGCGAGAGCGGCATGCTCCGCCATATGCAGCGCTTCGCCATGCACCGGCAGGACGATCTGCGGGCGCACCCAGCGCAGCATGTCCTCCAGCTCGGCTTGGCGCGGATGCCCGGAGACGTGCACCAGGTGCGTACGGTCGGTGATGACTTCGATACCCTGGACGACCAGGCCGTTGATGACCCCCGCCACGGCTTTTTCATTGCCCGGAATGGCGCGCGAGGAAAAAATCACCCGGTCGCCCCGATTGAATGTGACTTCCGGATGATCGTCGCGGGCGATGCGCGACAGCGCGGCGCGCGGCTCGCCCTGGCTGCCGGTGCACAGCGCCACCACCTTGTCGGGCGGGAGATAGCCGTAGGCATCGATGCCGAGGAAATTCTGCACGCCGTCGAAATAGCCGGTCTCGCGGGCGACCTGCACGATGCGCTCCATGGCGCGGCCGACGATGACCACTTCACGGCCGCAGGCGCGGGCGGCGTCCGCCACAGCGCGCAGACGCGATACGTTCGACGCGAAGGTGGTGACGGCAACGCGGGCGGGCGCCGCTTTGATCAGTTGAGCAAGGGATTTCGCCACGTCGGATTCTGACGGCGAGCGGCCTTCGCGCACGGCATTGGTGGAATCGCCGATCAGCGCCAGCACGCCCTCGTCGCCGATCGCTCTCAGCTTGGCCTCATCCGTCGGCGGGCCGATGACCGGCGTGGGATCGATCTTCCAATCCCCCGTATGCAAGACCGTGCCGAGCGGCGTGCGGATGATCAGCGCGTTTGATTCCGGGATCGAATGGGCGACGGAAACATATTCGACGTTGAAGGGACCGACATCGAAGCGTCCGCCGAGCGGAATGACGGTGACGGGGATTTTCGGCGCGCCCGGCTCGCCCTCGCATTTGGCTTGCAGGAGCGCGGCGGTAAACGGCGTGGCATAGAGCGGCACCTTCAGACGCGGCCACAGGTCGATGAGCGCGCCGATATGGTCTTCATGGCCGTGCGTGATGACGATGCCGGCGAGGTTCTTCCTCTCCTCCACCAGATAGCGGATGTCGGGCAGGACGACATCCACGCCCGGCACATGCTCCTCGCTGGCAAAGCCCATCCCGCAGTCGATCGCCAGCCAAGTGCGGCGGCGCTCGCTGCCAAGGCCGTAGAGCGACAGGTTCATGCCGATTTCGCCGACGCCGCCGAGCGGCGCGAAAACCAGTTCCTGACTTGCAGCCGCCATGATGTTTACCGCGCCGACAACAGGTGATCGGGCGCCGCGATTGCAAACACCTCTCCCGCAGAGATGGTTTGCACACGCCCGTCAGCTAAACGCAACAGCAAGCGGCCTGTTTCGTCCAGGTCGTGGAAACGGCCGGCAAGCTCCTGGCCGGGCAGGCGGACGCGGATGTCCTGGCCGAGACCTGTCGCCCGCGCAAGCCAATCGGCGCGGATTGCAGCAAAGCCAACGCTGCGATCCCATTGCTGAAGGCGCAGCAGCATTGTTTTCGACAGAGATTGAAAAAGTTGCGCAGGGGATATTGATACGCCGCCCGCCACCAAGTCGGTCGCGGGAAAGGATGTTTCGGCGGGATGGTGCGCGCAATTGACGCCGATGCCGGCGACGGCGGCCGCGCCTTCCGCTTCAATCAAAATCCCGGCAACTTTCTCGCCGTCGAGCAAAAGATCGTTCGGCCATTTCACGGCCAGGCGGGAAGCGAGCGTCGGGGCGAGCGCCATAACGGCGTCATACACCGCGAGCGCGGCGACGAAGGACAACTCGCCCGCGCGCTGTGGCGGAGCGACATCCACAAGCAGGAGAGTGACGTAAAGATTGCCGGGCTCGGAAACCCAGGCATTCCCGCGCCGGCCCCGGCCTGATGTCTGGCGCGCAGCCGTAACCCAGAGCGGCCCGCGCTCCCCGCGATGCGCCAGCGCCATGGCTTCCGTGTTGGTCGAGCCGATCGTTTCGTGCGCGATGAGTTTCACGCCGGCCGCGGCAGCAATCGGGTCCAAGCGCATCAGAACAAGGACTTCGCCGCAGCCGCCGCTGCCGCGATAAGCGGCGCGGGATAGACAAAGAACAGGAGGTTGAGCAATCCGGAAATGTTCAGGACGGCCGTGAGCTTGCGCGGCGCGGGAATGAATTCAGCCGTGGGCTCGTCGAAATACATGAGCTTGACGATGAGCAGGTAGTAGTAGGCGCCCACGACGCTTGCCAGCACGCCGATCACGGCGAGCATGTAAAGCCCGGCCTGGATGGCGGCGAGGAAGACATAGAATTTGGCGAAGAATCCCGCGAGCGGCGGAATGCCGGCGAGGGAGAACAGCAGCATCGCCAGGAAGAACGCCATGCTCGGGTTGGTGCGCGCGAGGCCGGCAAGTTCGGAGATTTCCTCTACCTGACCTTCCGGACGCCGCATCGACAGGATGGCGGCGAAGGTGCCGAGCGTCATCGCGAGATAAATGCCCATATACACGAGCACGCCCTGCACGCCCTCCGCCGTTCCGGCGGCAAGCCCGATCAGTGCGAAACCCATGTGGCCGATGGAAGAATAAGCCATCAGCCGCTTGATATTGCGCTGGCCGATGGCGGCAAAAGCGCCAAGCACCATCGAAGCAATGGCGACGAAGACCAGGATCTGCTGCCACTGGGTAGCGATGCCTGGGAAGGCATCCACGGCCGCGCGGATGAAAATGGCGATGGCCGCGACTTTCGGCGAGGCGGCGAAGAAGGCCGTGACCGGCGTCGGCGAGCCTTCATAGACGTCCGGGGTCCACATGTGGAAGGGAACCGCGGAAACCTTGAAGCAGAGACCCGCGAACAGAAAAACCAGCCCGAAGACGAGGCCGATGCCGCCCTGCCCGGCCGCCTGCGCGATGCCGGTGAAGGTGACCGTGCCGGTGAAGCCATAGATCAGCGAACAACCGTAGAGCAGCATTCCCGACGACAGCGCGCCGAGCACGAAATACTTCAGGCCCGCTTCGCTGGAGCGGATGGAGTCGCGGTGGATGGCGGCCAGCACGTAGAGGCACAGGCTCATCAGCTCAAAGCCGAGATAGAGCGCGATGAGGTCGCCGGCCGAAACCAGCAGCATCATGCCGAGCGTCGAGAACAGGATCAGGATCGCGTACTCGAAGCGGCGCTGCTTCTGCTCGGCCATGTAGTCAAGCGACATCAGGATGGCCGCGGCGGAGCCTGCCAGCGCCAGCACCTTCATGAAGCGCGCGAAGCTGTCCACGACGAAGCTGCCGCCGAACAGGACGAGCTTGTCTCCCGGCAGCCATAGAACCAGCGCGCCCACGGCGATCAGCAGCAAGATTGCAACCGCATGCACGAAGCCCGACGCGCGATCGCCGGCGAACACGCCGAACATCAGCAGCACCATCCCGCCGACCGCCAGCACGATCTCCGGCAGAATCGGCAGCAGCGCTGTGAGCTCGGCGGGCAGAGAGACCATCATGGCGTCACCGCCTGCAACGCGCGCGCGTAGTTCTCGACCAGTTGCGCGACCGAGGCCGCCGACAGATCGAGCACCGGCTTGGGATAGACGCCAAATATAATGGTGAGCACGACCAGCGGTGCGAGGCAGATGATCTCGCGATAATCGAGATCCCTGATCCCGGCCAACTCGGGCTTTTCCAGCTTGCCGAAGATGATCTTGCGGCAGAGCCACAGCGCATAGGCGGCGGAAAGGATCACGCCCAGTGTGGCAAGCCCGGCGACCCACGGATTGACCTTGAACGTCCCGAGCAGCGAGAGAAATTCGCCGACAAATCCTGACGTGCCCGGCAGGCCCACATTCGCCAGGGTGAAGACCATGAAAATCACGGCATAGACCGGCATCCGGTTCACCAGCCCGCCATAGGCCGCGATCTCGCGGGTGTGCATGCGGTCGTAGACCACGCCGACGCAGAGGAAGAGCGCGGCGGAAACGATGCCGTGGGACAGCATCTGGAACATGCCGCCAGCTACGCCCTGGGTATTCACCGCGAAGATACCCATGGTGACGAAGCCCATATGCGCCACGGAGGAATAGGCGATCAGCTTCTTCATATCCTCCTGCACCAGCGCGACCAGCGATGTGTAGATGATGGCCACCACCGAGAGCGTGAAAACGAGCGGCGCGAAGTCGTGCGAGGCGAGCGGGAACATCGGCAGCGAGAAACGCAGGAATCCGTAGCCGCCCATCTTCAAGAGGATGGCGGCGAGGATCACCGAGCCCGCCGTCGGCGCCTCCACATGCGCGTCGGGTAACCACGTATGCACCGGCCACATGGGCAGCTTCACCGCGAAAGAAGCGAAGAAGGCAAGCCACGCCCATTTTTGGAGTTCGGGCGAGAAACCGTGCTTCATCAAGGTCGGGATGTCGGTGGTACCGGCGGCCCAGTACATCGCCATGATGGCGAGCAGCATCAGCACCGAGCCGAGCAGCGTGAAGAGGAAGAACTTGAAGCTCGCATAGACCCGGCGCGGGCCGCCCCACACCCCGATGATCAGGAACATCGGGATCAGGCCGCCTTCGAAGAACAGGTAGAACAGCACGAGGTCGAGCGCCGAGAAGGTGCCGACCATCAGGGTTTCCAGCACCAGGAAGGCGATCATGTATTCCTGCACCCGCTTCTCGATCGCGCGCCAGCTTGCGATGATGCAGATCGGCATCAGGAAGGTGGTGAGGATGACGAGCGGAAGCGAGATGCCGTCCAGGCCCATGTGGTAGGCGGTGGCGCCGCCGAGCCAGGGCTGCTTCTCGACGAACTGGAACTCCGCGAGCGACGGATCGAAATGCCACAGCAAGAGGAGTGAGGTCGCAAAGGTGATCAGCGTCGTCCACAGCGCAACCCAGCGCGCGTTGCGGGCCGCGTGCTCATCGCCGCCGCGCAGCAGCAGGATGAACAGCACCCCGGCCAGCGGCAGGAAGGTGACGACGGAAAGGATCGGCCAGCTCATGTTCTCTCCTCAGCCATGCGCTTATCCGACCTTCCTTCGCCCGCCGAAGCGGGCTTCGCGAAGGCGGGAAACCGGTTCCCATCCCCGATCGGCGTCGAGGACATGCTTTTCAGGCGCATGGCTAGTGCACCCCCGCGAACATGAACCAGGTGATGAGCGCCGCCGCGCCGATGAGCATGGCGAAGGCATAGTGATAGAGATAGCCGGTTTGCAGGCGCACGACGTTGCGCGTCACGTCAAGCACCCGTGCCGAAACGCCGTCGGGCCCAAAACCGTCGATCAGCCAGCCGTCACCGCCCTTCCAGAGCAGGCGGCCGAGCCATAGCGCCGGGCGCACGAAGATCAGATCGTAAAGTTCGTCGAAATACCACTTGTTGAGCAGGAATTTGTAGAGCAGCCCGTGCTGCCGCGCGAGTGAGACAGGAATGTCGGGCCGGCGCAGGTAGAAATACCACGCGACCACAAAGCCCGCCGCCATCATCGCCGTCGGCGAATAAGCCACGGTGAGCGGAACGTGGTGCATCTCTTCCAGGACGTGATTGTCCGCCGCGAATTTCAGCGAACCCCGGAAGAACTCCTGCACCCCATGGCCGGTGAAAATATCCGCGAAGGGATAACCGGCGAAGATCGAGCCGGTGGCCAGGATGGCCAGCGGCACGAGGATGACCTTCGGGCTCTCATGCGCCGCTTCATAGTGATGCCGGTCGTGCGGCTCGCCGTGAAAGGTCTTGAAGATCAGCCGCCAGGAATAAAACGAGGTCATCGCCGCCGCGGCGACCGTCATGACGAAGCCGTAGAGCGCCATAGGATTCTTGCCGACGAAGGCCGCTTCGATGATCGCGTCCTTGGAGAAATAGCCGGCTGTGAGCGGAAAGCCGGTGAGCGCGAGCGTGCCAATCACCATCATTGCATAGGTGAAGGGAATGCGATCCTTCAGCCCGCCCATGTTCCGGATGTCCTGCTCATGATGCATCGCCATGATCACCGAGCCGGAGCCGAGGAACAGCAGCGCCTTGAAGAAGGCATGGGTGAAGAGGTGGAACATGCCGACCGAATAGGCGCCGACGCCCATGGCGACGAACATATAGCCGAGCTGCGAGCAGGTGGAATAAGCGACGATGCGCTTGATGTCGTTCTGTACCAGCCCGACGGTGGCGGCGAAGAAGGCCGTGGTCGCACCGATAAAGATCACGAAGGTTTGCGCGTCGGGGGATAGCTCGAACAGCGGCGACAGCCTTGCCACCATGAACACGCCGGCGGTCACCATCGTGGCGGCATGGATCAGCGCCGACACCGGCGTCGGTCCCTCCATGGCGTCAGGCAGCCAGGTGTGCAGGAAGATTTGCGCCGACTTGCCCATAGCGCCCATGAACAGCGCGAGGCAGATCAGTGTCAGCACGCCATAGTCGCGGCCGAATACATGCACGGTCTTTTCAGCGAGCGCGGGAGCTTGCGCGAAGATCGTGTCGAAGCTCGTGGAGCCCACCAGCATGAACAGCGCGAAGATGCCGAGCACGAAGCCGAAATCGCCGACGCGGTTGACGATGAAGGCCTTGATGGCGGCGGCATTGGCGGATGGGCGCTGATACCAGAATCCGATCAGCAGATAGCTCGCGAGCCCCACCCCTTCCCAGCCGAAGAAAAGCTGCACCAGGTTGTCCGCGGTCACCAGCGCCAGCATGAAGAAAGTGAAGAGCGACAGATAGGCGAAGAAGCGCGGGCGGTGCGGATCGTCGGCCATGTAGCCGATGGAATAGACGTGCACGAGCGCGGAAATGGTGGTGACGACGACAAGCATCACCGCGGTGAGCGTGTCGATGCGCAACGCCCAATCCACCTTCAGATCGCCGGAGGTGATGAAGTTGAGGACCGTCTCGCGCGACTCATGGCCGCCGAAGCCGACATAGGCAAAGGCGAACCAGGACAGGATCGCGGCAGCGATCAGCAACCCGGAGGTGATGAGTTCCGACGGAAGCGAACCCCAGGCGGGCGGCTCATGTTCATGCGGTTCGTCGTGGGAGGGCTCGATGACCGCGGCGTGTGCCGGGATTTCGGCGCCGTCATGCGCGTGCGATCCGTGATCATGCGCGCTGTCTTCCGCCCCCGGCGCGGGGCTGCCGCCGCCGTGCCGCTGGCGCGCACCGGCAAGCGCAATCGCGCCTGCGAGAATGGCACCGAGCAGCGGCAGAAAGACGATGGCGTGATAGATCGTCAAAATCTCAGCCCTTCATCAAATTGATGTCTTCCACGGCAATGGAGCCGCGGTTGCGGTAGAACGCGACGAGGATGGCGAGACCGATCGCCGCCTCCGCCGCCGCCACCGTCAGCACGAACAGCGCAAAGACCTGACCGACCAGATCGCCGAGGAAAGCCGAGAAAGCGACAAGGTTGATGTTGACCGCGAGCAGGATCAATTCGATCGACATCAGGATGACGATGACGTTCTTGCGATTGAGAAAGATGCCGAAGATGCCGAGCGTGAACAGGATGGCGGCAACCGACAGATAATGGCCGAGCCCGATTGTCATGGCACGCGCTCCTCAAGCCCCTGGCCGGAGCGCACCTGCTTGATCTCGATGGCGGTCGCCTTGGTGCGCGCGTTCTGCCTGCCGATATCCTGGCGCTTGACGCCGGAACGATGATGCAGCGTCAGCACGATCGCCCCGATCATCGCCACCAGCAGTACCAGGCCCGCAAGCTGGAAGTAATAGACGTAGCGCGTATAGAGCACGAGCCCGAGCGCCATGGTGTTGCTGACCTCGGATGCGGCCGGAATGGGCGCCGTGATCGTCTGCGGAATGGTTGGCGCGATGGTCCAGGCGCCGACCACCAGCAGCAATTCCGCCAGGAAGATGCAGCCGACGACCGCGCCGATGGGCAGATATTGCAAAAAGCCCTCGCGCAGTTCCGCGAAGTCCACGTCGAGCATCATCACCACGAACAGGAACAGCACCGCCACCGCGCCGACATAGACCACGATCAAAAGCATCGCGATGAATTCCGCGCCCAGCAACACGAACAGGCCGGATGCGTTGACGAAGGCGAGGATGAGGAAGAGCACCGAATGCACGGGATTCTTGGCCGCGATGACCATGAAGGCCGAGGCGACGCACATGCCGGCGAAGAGGTAGAAGAAGACAGCGGAGATCATGCGGCCTCGCTCACTTCTCCCTCTCCCCGCGTGCGGGGAGAGGGTCGGGGTGAGGGGGCGTCGCCCATTGCGCTCAAACCTCTAAGCCTCCTCACCCGCCGCGCCCGCATTGTCATGCACCCCGCGCGCCCTCTCCCCCCACCCCGCCACCCGCGCCCACACCCCGCCG
>Ga0080064_1000458_pt1 | contig 108579 bp, 100 predicted proteins | sample Subgrocontami54m_FD_69260 | JGI IMG/M metagenome (GOLD analysis project Ga0080064, IMG submission 69260) | Subsurface groundwater microbial communities from S. Glens Falls, New York, USA - GMW46 contaminated, 5.4 m (SPADES assembly) (version 2) ...
CAGAAGTTCTTTCCTTTCTGGATAGAGCTTTTTACCAATAGTCTGCCACCATCTTCTAATAGATTCCACAGCAAATGAGGCTGTATCATGGTCAATCCCAACGTTCACAAACCCACTGTTTCTGAGTACGTCATACACACCGTATGGTACTGCTTTTCCATCTGAAAGACTTTTGAAGTCATACACATTAACAACGGTATTTTCTCCTTTTGGCTGCCATTCACACCCATTATTCTTAAAGTTGCCAATCAACTCTTTTTTCTTGCAGTCAACTGAAATGATAGGGTTGCCCTGTTGTTCGAATAGTTTGCATGTTTTGTTAATGTGTTGAAATTGAGCATCCCGGTCAATGTGGGATACTCCTTCAATGTTTTTCTTGTTGGCCTTCAGGGAGAAACCAAGAGATAGGAGCAATCTGGCTAGGGCTGATTTCTTAATAGTATGCCCTTTTTGGGCCAAGGCCAAAACCAGCTTGGACAGGGATTTGGTTGTCCAGCGGAGAGAACTCATCGGATCCCCTTTGGGTTCTACCAAATCCTCTAGGTCAGATACCAGTGTCCCATCGGTATCTTTGAGGTATTTCCCTCCTGCTCCCTTCCTTCTTACCCGTTCACCCGGAGTATACAAATCTCCTGATTCAATCTCTGTAATTCCCCGTTTGACAGTATTGCGTGATACTCCCGCAGTAATTGCAACTTGCAGGATATTGCCTTGTTCCCTGGCCTCCAGAGCAAGATACTGCCTCCACTGTTTCTCGTTTAAAACACGGTGCATATGATCATACTTCTGGGCAGAAGAGAGCAGTACCATACCATCCAGTATAACAGAGTACTATACAATGGTCAAATTATCGAGGGAAGAGGCCTATGTAGATCTAAAAGAAAGAATCTGGGGGTCTTTAGAAAGTAGTTCTATAAAGTAGGACTATTACTTTTTCTTATACAAGATTGTGAGAACGCTCAAAAGATTTATTTAACTACGCCAGCCTTCTACCATCGGAGTAAGCATCGCGAAAACTACTCCTACGCTAAGCGCAGGCCCATAATTATCTGGAGACCATGCTAATCTTATAAGAAACGCTCCAAGGACAACAATACCAATTAGAAATGTTCGCTTTCTCAATTACTCCCTCTGTTTTAAACGGCTCTTCCTTTCCTCGTTCTGCTGTGAACGTTGTTAGAAGAACCAGATTTTGAGAGTATCTTATCAGTTATGTTATTGTAATGCTAGAGGTAATACTTATATATTTTTGCAATATTAAATAACCTTTCCATAACCAAATTGAACTAGCTATCGAACTTTTAGTACAATGAAGTGGGTAAAGACGAAGACTTTTGTAAAACCCCAAGACTAACTGATCGAAGATACTCGATTTATCGGTACAGTCTGTGTTAGGCCACCGTAGCTCAGTGGTAGAGCAGCGGTTTCGTAAACCGCAGGTCGAGGGTTCGAATCCCCCCGGTGGCTCCATTTTTACTCTCGAAATCGGGCATTCGTGGGCATTTTAGGCCGTTTCTGCACCTACAGCGCGGGTAGTATAAAAGACTCATTTAAGGACCAGGGACGTCGCCATCTAATAATAGAGTTGGTCAAACAAATGAATAGGGGACAGGCTCTTGACTTTGAAGTAGAAAGAACCATTATGGAGGGCTTCACAGGTAACGAGAACTGGTGGGAGATTAACATAGACCATCCAGTTTCTCAAGCTCCAGCAAAGCATCATTTTCCCAAAAGAGCGCCCTTGCCAGGAAGCTGTTTTGTACTATGGAGATACGCAGATAGACTTACCTGTTATTAGGCTTTCTGATGGTAGAGTGAAAGTGCGCTTTTAGGGTAGCAAATGTTAGAGAGAAGTCTTTATCATCATACTGATAGATGATTGAGTATGCTCGTTCCACATCGGCAGGTGTCACCCAGATAACCCGGTTGCGGCTTTGCTCCATGTCCCTTAAGAATCGAGCTGCAGTCTGGTGGTTTGCACGATTCAGGAGGAGCGCATGGGCTTCAGCTACAATATAGCTGCTGGTAATAAGATACCAGCGTTGAGCTACCAAGTGCTGATAGATAGCGACGGCTTGGGAATGGTTTTCATCGTCCTCATCCAGGAGGGCGAAGTAGCCGCCAGCATCAACGAATACTGTGCGGGATTGAGGCAGGCGGAGCTGGCTCATAGATTCTTATGGTGTTTTAGATAGTCTTCAGCCAAGTACTTATGTTTGTTGGCTGAAATGTCTCCTACTCCAGAGTGGGCAATACCTATGAGCTTAGTCAGCGGGTCATCCATAGTAATAGGCCCTCCCTTAGCCCGTGTTTTCTTAGCAGGCTTTGGAGGTCTCGCTTCCAACACTTCTTCACCATCCTTAGTAAGCATAGTGACCTGATTGGCCTTTTGCACTTCCTCTGCCAGACGTATCAGTTCTGGTGTATTGCTAATATCTATATGTCTTACTTCTTTATTGAGCATAATTATAACCTCTCAATTAGCTAACAGAAGTATTATACCATACCCTCTATTCTGGCCTGCCTAGTAGTGTATAAAAAGCTAGTCTAGCAGTTCCTCACGGGGGAGCGCCCAAGTAAAGGTTGAGACTAGGTCATCAGTTACAAGGTCGTTTTCGGAAGCTGCTCGAAAAGCTGGTGATAGCTCCTGTTCATGTTCTTGGGCATGGAGTCTCATGTCCACCAGGGCATGGTCTTCGTGGCCTGCCTGCACTACCAAGTTCTGACCACAGGCAAGGCAGCAGACCTGGGCTTGCCCCTTCGCAAGCGGCAGGGTGTCCAGCTTTTTGGTCATAGCTTTAACAGAGTCATGAGTGATTATTAGTTGATTCATGGGACATTTATCTTCTGGTCACGCCCCCATTATTGCATATCCTGCATGGGAACTTAGAGTTTAGGCTGTCAGAACAGGCCCGATTACCTCTTGACAAAGGTCTACCCATTTCAGAAGCTTTAAAACCCCGGCATCAAACTGCCTGGAGTTTATCCTCTTTGGTCTAACTCTTTTAAAATTCCTGCTTTTGTTTCTTGCCTTCATATTGCGGTAGCTTGTGGCATTTCTGAAGTGTCCGGACCAATTTCATCTGCCGGCATTGTTGCCACTCGATGCCTCTCATACTCTAGGATGCTCACTACCTTCTCAATAGTCTTTCTTTGAGGACCATTTGTACTGGGGAGGATTATAAACACAGTGCCTGTGGGATGGCTGTTGGCAATGCCCTGCCATTGAGCCTTAAACGGTAACAAGCTGGCTGGCACTAGAGCCAGATTATCCAGCCTGCCATTTTTGATATGGACCGGAGGTCTGGTGAGGCGGTAGACGTTCATAAGCTGGTGGCCTCCATCACCTTTCGTGCATTCTGCCGGCCCATGTGCACATAAATCTGCGTGGTGTTCAAATTGGCATGGCCCAACCACTTCTGTAGCTGAAAAGGGGATACTCCAGCTTCTGCCTTTGCTGTGGCGAAAGTATGGCGCAGCGAGTGGGGTCCAATTCTCTTAAATTACCATATATTATCGGAGGAGGCATGATATTGCTCCTAGTCGGTTTTTTGTTTAGTAATAGCCAAAAGAACAATCAGCCACAAAATACAAGTGTGCTTTATGTGACGCCTTCTTCCGGTAGTACAAACTCAGCAACTTCGCAAGATCCCCAGGATGTCGTACCAGGGTTATATAGAAACCAGGTCCAAAATACTGCGACAAAAGAAGGATTTACTATCGTAACAACGACAGTAGAAAATAATACTGATGAAGCGGGTAAAACCGCCGGTGATCATTTAGAATTGACTTTGAAAAATATTGCTGGAAAAAGTCTCACGGATTTTGAGGTTTACTATACCATTACTGATCCAACAACTAACAAAAAGGAAGGGTATTATAAAAAACTTATTGGATTTGTGCTCAAGAATGGAGAAACTCAACACGTCAACTTTGATAACAAACCGGCAGTGGGTCACTTTACAGCGAATAAAAACAGCATATACTACACGTCAAATAATGAATTGCTCTTTGATGTGATGGTAAGTACTCCTGGATATAAAGTACAAACTGCTCAAGTTACAAAAGCTGCAAGCGGTGCAGAAACACAAGATTAACTCCTCCTTGGATCAATTTTCAACAACCCCCCGGCCGTTTGTTTCCGATCATATCAAACCACTTATGCTCACCCAATGTGATGATAATCAGCCCAAGGTCGCATGAGGTCTTTCACACTTATTGACGTAGAGCCTTCCGATCCTAAGATTAAACTTTGTATTAAAATTCCCATAAACTTTTTAGTTGAAACTTACAGTGAGGGGTGGTCCGACGGACCACCCCTCACTGACATTCGACCAGTGGTGATGCACTGTTCGCTGGTTTTGCTGCACGCCCGGCGTGCCTAGCTCTCGAGCTGGCCGTTGTCCTCTGGGCCAGCAGCGTTCTGGCTGTTCTCACAGTTACCCGTCTCTTCGCCCGTTGCCGCATCAATTGCGCACGGGGCATTGTCGTCGGGGTCCTGCACGCCTGCCATCTCAATGTGCGCCTGCGTCCTAACGACTGCAGTGCCAGGCGTGCCTGTCGCACCTGCAACGGCGCCGGTGCTAAAGAGTACACCGGCGGCCATGAGGCCTGATACGCTCGCCGCAACCAGATATTTCTTGAAGTTCATACTAGATCACCTCCTTTCTCATTTGACTAGCCCCAGCTTACACCAGTGGTGATGGGAATACCGTGATAAATATCTGGGAATAGCCTGAAGATTTTACTTGGGAGCGGGGAGGGAGACGACAAAAGTGCTGCCGGCGCCTGGCGTCGAATCGACGGTTAGTTTGCCGTGATGCCGCTTTACCACAGCGCGGGAGATGGCTAATCCAAGGCCAGACCCGGTGGCGCGGCTCCTGGCGGCGTCCACTTGATAGAATGGTTCAAATATCTTCTCCTGCTCCTCCAAGCTCATCCCAACGCCCTGGTCCCGAAACGAGATGGTGACCTCTGCTCCTCGTTTCACCGCAGCAACCGTAATGTTCCCCCCTTCGGAAGAGAACTTCATGGCGTTATCAAGCAGATTGGTAAACACCTGTTCCAACATCTGAGGATTGCCAGTGACGAGGAGGCTCTCCTCTGGAAACACGACCGAGCATTCGAGCCGTTTGTGGTTTAGGCGTTCTCGGAACTTGGCAACAGTCTGCGCGAGCAAATCAACAACGTCTACGTCCTGGGTAACCAGCGGGAGTTCACTGCTGTCGGATCGGGCCAGAACGAGCAGGCTATTCGCAAGTTCTGATAGGCGTATAAGCTCGTCCCGGCTCTGCTGGAGCAGGGAATGGTAGTACTCGACGGACCGATTCTTTTTTAACGCGACGTCGATGTCTGTCCTCAGAATAGCAAGGGGGGTACGAAGCTCGTGAGAAGCATCGGAGATGAACCGCCTTTGTTGTTCGTGGGCCTTCTTGATTGGCTTGAGAGTCTCGGACGCGAGGAACCACCCGACCAGAGGAATAATCAACAGGGAGCCACCGTTGAGGAGAGCTAAGACGAGATGTAAACGCTCGGCAGTGGGGTCTCCTGCTAAGGAGCCCTCGAGTGCGTAATAGACGGCTCCGCTGAACAGCCACAAAAGGCCTGTGATAAGAACGCTATAAGTTATGGTGAGCTTGACCATGGCTTGGCGAAACATATTATTGTTCTCTGAGAATGTAACCTAGCCCCCGCAAAGTATAGATCAATTCCTTATCATGATGATTGGTTTGCAGTTTCTTACGCAAATACTTAACATACGTCTCCACGATATTCGAAAGCCCTTCATAGTTGTAATCCCAAACATGTTCGAGGATTTGGGTCTTTGAGAGTACCTTGCCCTGATTGCGCATGAAGTATTCCAGTAGCGCATATTCACGGGCCGTAAGGGCTATAGGTTTACCGTTCCGTTCGGCAGCCCGTGTGGCTGGATTCAGCACCAGAGTGTCGATGGTCAAGAGAGGAGGATCAGTCTTGTTCCCCCGGCGAAGAAGAGCCCGGATACGAGCAGTCAGTTCAGAGAAAGCAAATGGCTTGGTAAGATAGTCGTCAGCGCCGAGATCGAGGACTCGGACCTTGTCCTCAACGTCTCCTTTGGCAGTTAGAACGAGAACCGGGATGGACGAAGCGTCCTGGCGAAGCTGTCTTAAAACCTCCCACCCGTCGACGTTTGGCAGCATAAGGTCAAGGATGAGAAGATCGTAAGTGTTGATCTCTAGTTTTTCCAGCGCTTCATCGCCATTAGAAGCCGTATCGACCGCATAACTTTCCTCGCGTAATCCTTGCTGAAGCGATCGGAGGAGTTTGGAGTTATCTTCAACAATTAAAAGTTGCATGGCCATCCTACTTTAGTCCGTAGTCAATCCAACAACTATTATAGACTAAGCAACATGGGAATAGCCTGAGAGGGCGGGCCTTCGTTCAGGTTGACCTACACCGTCTTTCATCGGTCGGAACCTGTGGTTCGTATCGAAGCTAAAGAAGCCCCCTCATGGCAACGTTATTATCTAGGTTCCGAGATAAGAAATTGCACGGGCTGTAAGTTTTAATTAAAAAGTTTAGGTGGGTGGTAATGGGACTCCTGATGACTATCAGGCACTATCAATTGAAGTATTTCTGTACCTTGCCATTTCGTTTAGGGAACGGAGAACACCAGTATGACAATCAAGGCCAATAACCCAGCCAGGTCCTTCTCGTGGATACTATTGCAAGCAGCTCGAATAGCTCTGGCATGAGCTGGTTCATCACATGCTCTCTAGTTTGTGGGGTAATTGCTGGCTGCAACCTCTCCTCCGGCGGGACCTGGTATAGCCTTACTATCTTGCCAATTTGATTGGCAATAATATGCTCCATGAATCGTTCCTGACCTCTAAGATAGATAAGCTCCCAGGGCTTATTGGGTGTTTCTGGTGGCTTCAGTAGTCCATGAGTGTCATTGGGTAAAGTATCTGCTCGTTTAATAATGGGTCTTGTGCCAGTAAGCCTTTCAGCTAGGGGAAGAAGGCGTTGGGTGATGTCTGGATGAAGACGGCGTAGGTCTCTATCTCTAAGTGGCTGGGGTTCCCTATCCGGAATGGGTGCAGATGTTGAGTCATACATACTTCTGCGCTCTATCACATCTGCTTTGGCCTTATCGAAGTCAAAAGTCTCTTTGGGTATAGCAGCAAACAGTTCATCAGCTTTGCTCACTATCTGCTTTATCTGGTCTTTAAATGGGTTCTCTACCCCTTTGGTTAATCGGTAAGTAACAGTCTCATCATAAAAAAGCATAAGGAGAGTATCCTGGTCTGCTAATGCCTGGTAGTACTCTCTCTGGTCAGTATCCTCTACGTTGATAAAGGTTTCCAACGCTAAAGGATGTCTTGCCCTGTCGTAAATAGTGACAACCATCCTGATAACAGGCGCCGCTGGATGGGTGAGAAGTTCATGGCGAACTCTGATTGGCACATTGCCGTGAGCACTGTCGATATCCGACTTGGGTACTTTGATGGCCATGACTGTTCCCTGGTCAGTTGGTACAAGGAGGCAAGCCCTAGGGCGTGTTTTGAGAAAAGTCTACAAGGTCTGGTGGTAGCTCATTTGGTGCAGGAGTAAACCTATTTTCTGGGCCGGCCATATATTGGCCATTATCTCATTGCTATGGGAGAGAGCTTTAGAAAAGATTGATATGCTATCTGCCAGCCCTTTAGAAGCTCTAAGTAATGACCGGGCAGACTACATTCCAAGCCCCAACTGCCCATACATAATAGGCTCACTGACTGTTATCTGTGCCCTGTGTGGCTTCCTACCTTTCTTTCTCCTGCCTTTAGGCTCTAGCTCTGCCTTAATCATCCTTCCTGTCTGATAGGCTGCAACCAGTAGAGCCTCTATAACAGACTTAGGAATGGTGGTTAGCTCCCACTCTACCTCGTACATGTCATAGACCTGGTACACGTATAGAGTCCCATAATCTGCTACCGCCTTAGTATTATTGGTTACAAGATACTCTTTCAGGGTGTTTATAAGTTCTTTGGTGTATGGCCTGTTCATCTCTTTAGAACGGGCAAACCTTGCTAGTTCTTTTTGCCCTACTAGAAGCTCCGGGGATATCCCAATGGTGGTGCTCTCAACCTTTGGCCTGGGTTTAGGCTGAGGCTTTGAAGCGCTAGCCGTGAGCATACGAATAACGTTTGGGTCTTCATCCCCACCTGTGCTGTAGCCAACCTTAGCTCCTTTCCTAATAAGCTCCATAGCATACTGGCTACAAAGGGCCTCATCTAGGCCAATTAACTTACCTTCACAAGACAGGTTTAGAAGAGAGCACATCATGCTTACATGCTCCTTTCACATACCACACGCCTTGATTCTGCCTAAAGACAATAACGTCTTTATAAAAATCTTCTGACTGCTTAGGGTATGGCTGCTGACGACTTTTTGTACTCATATTCCGCTCCTTCTCCCCAAAATAAAGATGCCTATTCCCCCCGGGAAGAGGACACAAGGGTCCGAAGAAGCAGGTGAATGGGTCATAGGGTCCGCTTTGCTGGATGGCGGGAGGGATAAATGGGAGGGTGCCCTTTAGGGAAGGAAAGTGGAAAAGTGGGAATATAGGACCGCTATCTTACATGCGAATGTTGGGGATAAAGGTGTTAAGGAATACCTCAAACAGAGGTGGCCTAATTGGAATCCACCTCAGTATGCGCCTCAGGCTCTAATTTCTGCCATGAATGACTATGGAGAACAGGGTTGGGAATTAGTCAGCTTTGAGAATGTTTATACAGGAAACAATTGGGATATAGCTCATCCACATGGAGGAGGTGGGAACTGGGCTTATAGTAATGCTTACTTACTTGCCTTCAAGCGGAGAATCGTTTCTTCTAATTGATAAGAGAATGACATTATTATTCCCTGGGTGGTGGGGAATAGACGGCGAGTGGAGGGCAAGACCCCGCAAGGTCTTGTCTGGAGCGAGTTGTGTTTTAGGTGGGGAGATTTTCCTGGCCATCATGATGCCAATTGACCGGGCATGGTGATGGCTCTTTCCCTAGCGATTGTTATATAGTGTCGCTAGCAGGAGAAAATAGAACTGTATCTAAATGGAGGAGTATCTTATGACGATGCAACTAAAGCAAGCTCTGGAACACTTGGGTAACTGGGAACAACACCACGTACCCCAAATACCGCCGCCTCATCTTACCAAATCGTTCAGTGTGCGGTCCTTAGAGGATAAAATTGCTGGTTCACTTACAGACTTTGCTGGCTCCATGAAGTTCGTGTATTTGCACACCACCTGGTTCGGCCTCTGGGTCATAGTAAACGCAGGACTACTGGTGACGGTGGGACTTGGAATTACTCCTTTTGACCCCTTTCCTTTCGGTCTGTTAACACTTGTCGTCTCTCTTGAGGCTATCTTCTTATCGACCTTCGTAATGATTGCCCAGAATCGTCTGTCAGCTATTGCTGATGCTCGTGCCCAGTTAGACTACCAGGTCAACCTGCGGGCTGAAGCAGAGGTCGCTAAGCTCCTGCACCTCGTACAGTCTCTTGTAGAGCATCACATTATCACCGCTGATGAAGTTAATGCCACAAATCAAGAGGGATAAATAGCGAAGCAAATAGCGAAGTGGTTATGCTCACGCTGCTTGCCCTCGACCCGGATGACTGCGAGCCCTGATAAAGAGGGCAGGGGAGGCAACAGTGCTTGTCTTTAGGCGACCCTGTCGGTATTATATGGAGAGGTGGGGAAAGACGGCGAAGCGGAGTCGAAGCGACCCCAAGGTCTTACATGGAGCGAGCCGTGTTTTTAGTGGGGTTAAATGTTCTAAGGCGTCACGATGCCTTTTCGCCGGGCATGGTGACGCCGCCTTTCAATGATGCTTTGACCACAATTTTGACCACAATAGGTGCGGAGAGAGACGGAAAGGTCGGAGAATTTGGCATGATTTTAGGGTTTTCTATCGGTAAAACGAAGGGTTTGGGTGTGTTTGGGAGCATGGGGAAGCCCTATGAGCGATTTCGTAAACCGCAGGTCGAGGCCACGCTCACAGCCGCCAACCTAGTTTTTGGAACACAGCCATTGATGCCTACCCCTTGATGAGCGATTACTCTCTAAGGCCAGATCACGTCTAGTGGTCTGACCAGTTGCTGTCGGAGTATGAGCGCCATCTGCCTGAGGCAGGTGGCATAGTTGGATTCCACGCTACGGGCTTCAGACCGTAGTGCCACTCCCTTCCGACTCCTGTTTACAAAATCTGGTCACACCCATGTCTAGAGATGCTTTGGTGTTGGTTAAATCACTATGGTAATATACAAGAGAGTTACTAAGTAAGCGCACAACCCTCGTATCGGTTTATGTACATAAGAAATGCTATTTGAGGGAATACTGGTTAGAGGAAATAATGAGTAAATTTATAGATAAGCTCAAGAAAGTAGGGCAGATCACCAGCCAGCCTATGGGGTTCGCCCAACATGTTTCTGCTCGCGCCAAAAACTCCAATATGCTCATAATAGGCCTTATAACATCTACAGATACCAGTTTGGCCGAAACAGCAGCAAAGGTGGGGATAGATGCCGTAGCTTTAATTTCGACAGCGAAGATAGGAAAAGATACCCTTCAAAAGCTGTCCGATACCCTAGGAGAGATACCTCTGGGAGGTACTATCTCAGCCAAGGAAGAGACGACACAGGATGATGACCAGTATATAGACTTCAATCTAATAAGAGATACCCAAGTACCGGCATCACAAATTCAGGATATAGACAAGGGGACTATTCTGACTATAGATACTACTTGGTCAGATTCTTTTATAAGGTCTATAGACCTTATGCCATTAGATGCATTTCTAATAGACTTAAGTAATAAAGATACCTTCACCCTTGAATTAGCTATTAACTGCCAGCGAGTCGCCCTTTTGACCCAAAAGCCGATTATAGCTTATATACAACCATCTTTAGGGGCTGATATCATGCCGCTTCTAAGAGATGTGGGTATTAAAGCGATAGCGGTTGATGTATCAGAAAGCTCCAAAAACGGAATGTTAAATCAGCTATGTGAGAACGCACGGGCTTTAGAACCAAAGAAGCGAAAACCACCTGAAAGGCGCGAGGCTTTGCTCCCAGCCGCGACACCAGCAGCCTCCTCACACGTTGATGAGGACGAAGAGGACGATGACTAAGCTATCTTCTATGAGCATGTCCTGATCTTATAGGAGTGATTGCTATCGCTCCATTTTGCGGAGGTAAGTAGTTTCTCTGAAAACGCTTGATAATTAGGTACAAAAGCTGAGCAAGATTAGCCAAGCTAGGAATGACCAAGGAAGTATTCAAATGGATGTGATGCGATATACAGTGGTGGATGATAGAGGCGCAGTCAGCTTTGTAGCCCCTTGTGAGGTCTGCACAGCTATGGTTGCAGCCTGTTCAGAGGACCCGAAAGACCTACAAGACCTTTTAGACAAAGCAGACTTTTACTACCGGAACTTAAAGGAGTATGTGCTCAACGGACTGGCAATATTTGATGAAAGAAATATGGATGGGGAGTACGAGGCTATTCACAGGGAGCTAAGTGAAAACCTATCGCAGCGACATCCGGTCTTCCGGGTTGTAGATGAAATGACCAGAGAGACCAGTTTAAGGCCAGTAACAGCAGGCGCGATAATCTTTAACCTGCGCGCCAAACGGATAGTCCAGCTTGATAACAGATTCAAAGACATTGCCAGAAACGGAAAAGTGACCGTGTTCGATGGCTTTGCTAGAACAAACCTGACTTATAATTATCAACTGCCAAAGTCATGGAAGCTGGTCCCTTAGCTTTCCTATCTTAGCTGGTAGGGGCGTATTGATGAAGTTTAAAAATTTAATTCGGTAGACCGAGGAAGGGAGGATGAGCCGCCGGCCTGAAGGCCGGGCCTCCGTAAGCTTCTTTTGGCCCGCCGTTCACGGACGACAGTGTCGCCTCTCGCCAGGGGCGAGTCGCCTCCGGAGACTGGCGAGCGGCAGTAGCTCTCTCATTACCAGATTAATTTCTTAATGTTAATCAATACGCCCAGGGCGTAAGGCCTTACGCCCCTACATATGGACCTCTTCCTACCTTGCATGAAACATCTCTTGTTATTTCTTCGTTGATCCAAGAGAAGTATTATCCCAGGAGCAGACCTTGCCCTCTGAACAGTTGTATATCTCTACTTATGATAAGACCCCCGGCTTTACCTGGCGTGGACGACCTTTGTGGGCCAGCATAAACCTGGATGCTGTTAGCTATAATATATCTCAGATAAAACGACAGGTGGGGCCTAAGACAGAGGTGCTAGCCGTGGTCAAGGCCAATGCTTACGGCCACGGAGCCGTTCCCGTCGCACGGGCTGCTCTTGCCACCGGCGCCAGCGGGCTGGCAGTCGCATGTACAGACGAGGGGGTCCAGTTGAGGCAGGCTGGTATTACGGCTCCAATCCTGGTCATGGGCTACACACCTAGCTGGGAAGTCGGTAATATCGTCTCCAATAACCTAATTCCTACTGTAACCACCAGCGAGCTGGTCAATGCTTTGGCATCCATAGGATACAGCAGCGGCAAAAGGTTTCCGGTGCATATGAAAATAGATACCGGCATGCACCGCTTTGGACTAATGCCGGAGGAGGCCAAGGACCTGGCATCCTTAATAAAGGATCTTCCATCTCTCGACTTAATTGGCATATATACCCATTTTGCCTCTGCTGACGAGGTAGATAAGTCTTTTACTTTGCAGCAGTTCAGCAACTTTATGGAAGCTATAAAGGACCTGCCGGAAGTCAGGTACAGGCATGCCGCCAACAGCGCAGCTATAGCAGATCTACCGGAGATGGCGCTGGATATGGTGAGACCTGGAATAAGCATCTACGGCTGCTATCCATCGAAAGCTGTAGGGCGGTCTCTAGACCTCAAGCCAGCTCTTTCACTGAGAAGCTATGTTACTAGAGTGCTCAGACTGTCAAAGGGAGAATCAGTAAGCTACGGTAGGACCTGGACCGCGGAACGGGACTGCCGCGTGGCCCTTATAAGCTGTGGCTATGCCGATGGTCTGCCGAGGCTTCTTTCTAACCGTGGCAACGTTCTCATCCGTGGAGTAAGAGCGCCAATTATTGGTAGAATTTGCATGGACCAGTGTCTGGCGGACGTCTCTCATATAGTAGAACAGGTAGCGCCTGAAGATGAGGTCGTAATAATAGGAAGACAGGGGGACGAGGAGATAACTGTAGAGGAGATAGCAGACCAGGCCCAAACTATCAGCTACGAAATACTATGCGGCATATCGGCTAGAGTGCCGAGAGTATACACCCAGGATGGACAGGTAGTTGAGGTTACTAGCCTGGTCAATCCACCATCAAGAATAGGCAGTAGCCCCTAGGTTCCAACGGTCTATGGCTTCCGACCCATGGCAAAGTTCAATGGGTAGTCCCGCCAGATGCCATTTTCAGAAACGAATACTGCCACTTCCGCCAGATGCTCTTCCTTGAACTGCGCCCGTTGCTCCGGCGTTAGCTGCGCCATCCTAAGGTTGACGGCCCCATAAGTACGAGTCGCCCAATAGTCTTCCATAGAACTGAAGTAGAAACCGTGCTGCTCCGTGCGGACAGTGATATCTGCGAAGCCGCCATCATATAGCAACGCATTGCATTGTTCTGGCTCGGCCAGGGCCAGTTCCGGCGCACCAGGGCCAGGTGTAGTGATGCCGTAGCTCCGCAACCGTTCATCAAACAATTGAGTAACCTGTCGCCACGATGTTGGAGCAAACGTCGTAAATATCACACGACCTCCCGGCTTTAGCACGCGCCGCCACTCGCTCAAAGCGACAGCTTGGTTCGGCAAGAAGAAGATCCCAGAGGCACACTGCACAACATCGAAGCTGCTGTCCGGAAAGTCCAAGTGCTCGGCATCGCCAAGCTGGACTTCGATGTTACTCAGACCAGCTTCGGAAATCTTACGCCGCGCCTGATCCAGCATATCTTCCGCTAGATCAATGCCAATCACGTGCCCTCTCGGTCCCACAGCTTGGCATGCGGATATGGCTGCGAAGCCCGTGCCGGTTGCCACATCAAGCACGTATTCTCCGGACTGCAGCGCGCTTATCTCGACCATGCGCTCGGCGCACACGCGCAACGGCCACTGTGCGTCGTATGTTGATGCTGCCTGATTGAACGTTGCCGTCACATGCTGCTTGTGTTCCGCTGGGCTAGGGGTGCTGGTCATGGGTCTATATTCCTTTCTATAATACGACTCACAGGACGACAGTTATCCGATCAACATAGCTTATACCCTTCTCCCCTAACCGTAATGACCCGCTTCGGAGAAGAGGCGTCCTCTTCAACTTTCTTTCTCAGCCTGTGGATGTAAACGTCTACAACGTTTGTCTGGCCGGTTGGCGCTTCACCCCATGCCTTTTCAAAAAGGATGTCCTGACTCACCGAGCTGCCGGCTCGCTCTGCGAGAGCATACAACAAACGGAATTCGGTTGGCGACAACTCAACCGGCTGCTCCATCAGAGTCACTCTCTGACTGGTGGCGTCGATGCTAAGCCCACTGACCGAGATTACATTCCTTCGCCTTGATTCCCGGACCTGCTCCAATTGCCTTACCGCGCTCGTTAGGTCTCCACCTAACTTGTTCATCTTACTCTGCGCTTCTTCGTAAGTCCTGGCATTTTTAATCGCCTGGGCCGACAACTCTCCGAACTGCCGCGCCACCTCTTTTTCGGCCTCTGTAAAAACTCTTTTAACTCCATCAAATCCATATATAACCCCCAAAGGCTCCTCGCCATGAAGCAAAGGAATAGCTAGAATGCTTCCACTGGCGTGCAGAGGAGAGTCTTCCCTTGGTACCCCCATACTATTCTGGTTATTTATATCGACAGGGGACCTGGCGGACCAGACCTTGTGAGCTAAGGAACGCCTGGAGGGGACCTCGACAAGCTCTTCCAGCGTTTTTATATTGAGCTCTTCGGGACCCACATTGGCCGCTTTTCCCACAAGATATCCGGCGTTATCTTTAAGCATAACCACGCATTTTGAAAGACCAGTTACCACAGAGGCTGACTCAGCTATGTGATGTAAGACAAGCCCAAGGTCTAGAGTGCTGCTCAGTTTTTTGGCGACGTCAAGAAGGACCTTAGTATTGCGGTCTTCCTTCCACTTCTGGACATCTACCACTTGCGTCTCAACATTCCCGCCAGCGACCTGCGACATACCGAAGGCGCTCGATCTATCCCCCGATCTGATCGGGGTATCGGCATCGTCTTCGGCAATATCCTCAACATCCTCTGTTTCATCGAGGTACTCCAAGACGGTATTGTGGGCAGAGCTCAAGTAAAGGTAGATCAGATAAAGCAGGAATACAGAGGCTAAAAGACCGGCCGGCCCAGCTAGGAGGGCTAAAAGGCCTACCGAAATAGCAGCGTCAACTAACACTGCACCGTACATAGCATGAGAGGATAGAATAGGAAGAAGATAATTAGTAAGCAGCCATGCATAAGCGGCATATGAAAAGTAGATAAAGGATAATAACACTGCTGTCCATAACGATGGCTCTATCTGGTGCAAGTATAGACCAATAGTGGCGGCCAATGCAGCCAGAAGCCTGAGCGGTAAAGTTGAGGACGCTATGTCAGAAAAGACATCAGTGTACCGGTTGGTCACCGAGGAAAGGTCGTTTACAGGTAACCTTCTTATCTTGGAATTAGTCCATGAGTAACCACTGTTTAAATAAGTCTTTAAGCTGTCCATTTGCTACCTCACGCCGCTATCATTGCAAATCCAACGGATCAAAAATTGTTAAACCTTACAGAATGTTAATCTATCGAAGGATAACCGAAAGTATAACAGATTGTAATCTTTAAGTCATTACTTTTTCGGAAATTATGTTGCTGTTCAGCGATTATGTCAGTCCATGGAGCACTCTCCCGGGCCGCACGAAAGCGGCGGACATCATCTAGGGAAAGCATGAGGTCTATACTCCTGAAGTTTATAGTCAGAGGCCCAATAGTTGGCGCAAAACGTCTTGTTCACTTGAGGTCGGCCAGGGATTGAAGGCACAGCCTTGCAGGTCAATGGACTGCTGCTGCATAACAGGCGCGGGCTGTCCGGCGCTACCACAATCGCTATGCCCAAAACCAAGCCAGTGGCCGGTCTCGTGATTTATGACCATATGCCGGTAGTCCTCCAGGCTGCCTCCATGTGATCTCCAGGCCGGGCTTGCATTTTGCCAGCGGTCAAAGTTGATGATAACATCATCGCCCGCCTGACAGCTCCATTCGGCGTCGCAGATGGGGCTAAAAGAGTCCATCTGGTCGGCGGAGCTGAGCCACAGGGTATAGTCGCAGTTGCTGTCAACCCTCTTGAAAGCTATCTGGCCGTCCAGCGACCAGCCGCGCTCGTGGTTGTAGGAGATATCCGCCCAGTTGGCTAGATCGGCCAGGTAACTGCTGTCGACATTTTTGCCGGCAACACAGTAGGTAAAGGCACTGGTCTTGGAAAACGGCACAAGGTTGCCATCGAAGCTGCTATGATCGCCCAAAGCTCTTTTAGTATCAAAGACAAGTTGACTGAGGTTTTGCGGCCTGATCCCAAAGCCGTCGCTTGCCTTTAAGATGTAAGACCGGACCCGTACATCCGATACTGCGTAGGTATTCCCCAAAGGCACGTACCAGGCGCTTATCTCCTGCGCCGATGGCTTGATGCTTGACCCCTTATAGCGATAGACCAGGGAAGCGCTGAGTTGATTCTGCAAAGTACGGCGCTTTTCATCAAGATCCGGAGATTGGGTAGCTGCGCTGAGGACTTTGACCGGCGCTGTTATGGTGCGCTGACCGGCCTTGAGCGCACCCATTATCGCTTCTTGGAGTTGCCCGACTTCGAGCTCGTAGCCATTCCGGTCATCTATCACCCTAAACTCGCCATTGTCCAGCGTGAGGTGGGCATCTACGGGCGCTTTTTGAAAGGTATGCTTGAGGTCCTCGGCGCCTCGCCTCAGCGTGTCCTCGTCGACGGTTACCGGAGGATCGAGGGTATGGGTCGTAAGAAGATTTGCCACCGGCAGCCATAAACGAGAAGCCCTGGCGTTCGCCACAAGCTTATCATAGTCAGCGTCTACGCCGAGATCGGCAAGCGCTACATCAGTAGACAGGTTATCATAAGTCAACTGCACTTTCTCGGGTACCGGGTCTGTGTCGCGCATCTTATCTTTAAGATAACTGTAAGCTAGGTTGCCTACGTTGGCGTTCATAACCCTTGTCTGCGGATAGGTCCGCTCCCAGTAATAGGCATAAAGAGCTATATTGGTTAACACGAAGATGGCTGCTGAGACCTGGGCGATAAGGGTATGTATTCGTCGGCCTGACCGGCGATTCCCTACTGTCATGATTTATACACGATAAGGAAGAACCGCCGAGAAAGACCACGGCGGCGGGGGTATAAGTCAATTTTGGGTCCGTGAACTGGCGCCACAAAGCGTTCTCCGAGACTTGCTATGCATCAGTCTACCAAGTCTTGCCCGCAAGCTCAACCAATGGTGGCAATCCTGAGAGACCCGGGCTGGAACGCCGCTGCTTCTCGGCGAGAAACGCATACATTGCCTGATCCCACTTATCTGCTGTAGAATTTGGCAAGAGCGCTGTGGTATTGTTCATGGTAATTCTCCTTATAATAGGAAGTCATCACCATGTTCATTTGTGGGCGATTAAGTCAAATCAATGGGCGACACTAAGTTGCAATAGCGCGTTGTTTCCAATGAGGCAGATTCGTGGCCGTGAATAACACTGATCTCCAAAAGTGGCTCTGGCAGGTCGTGGATAAACTGAGCGCTAACTTCGCGCTGAAGTCGTCGGAGTACTCGATCACAGCGCCCGGCCAGCTCTTTATAGACCAGTACGCTAACGCGCCCAGTAACGCTCATGAATCCCAACGTTGGAGCATCTATGTTTGAACAAGCATTCAAGAATATCGACGACGTTCTCCGCAAAGAGGCCGGTTGCACTACGGAGCTCGACTACACTGAGCAAACGTCATGGCTGCTTTTCCTGAAATATCTCGACGGGCTGGAGCAGGACAAGGCGGATGAAGCTGCCTTGGAGGAAAAGAAATACACCTACATCCTCGACGATCCATATCGATGGGAAATCTGGGCAGCGCCCAGGGCCAAGGACGGCAAGCTCGACCACAACACTGCCCTGACCGGTGACGATCTACGTGACTTCGTAAATCAGAAGCTCTTTCCATATCTGCAAGGCTTCACGCAGAAGGCCGCCGGCCCGAACACCATCGAATACAAGATCGGACAAATCTTCGGGGAGATCAAGAACAAGATTTCCAGCGGTTACAACCTGCGCGAGATCATCGATCACATCGACGAACTGCGGTTCCGATCGCAGACCGAGAAGCACGAACTCTCGCATCTCTACGAAGCAAAGATCAGGAACATGGGCAACGCCGGGCGCAACGGCGGCGAGTATTACACCCCGCGCCCGCTCATCCGCGCCATCGTGCAGGTCGTGCAGCCTCATATCGGCGAGCGCATCTACGACGGCGCGGTCGGCTCGGCGGGCTTCCTCTGCGAGTCGTTCGATTATCTGAAATCCAAGGGCAGCCTCACCACCAATGACCTCACGACGCTCCAGACCCGCACTTTCTACGGGAAGGAGAAGAAGTCCCTCGCCTACGTCATCGCGATCATGAACATGATCCTGCATGGCATCGAAGCGCCCAACATCATCCACACCAATACGCTCAGCGAAAACCTCGCCGACATTCAGAACAAGGACCGCTACGACGTGGTGCTGGCAAACCCGCCCTTCGGCGGCAAGGAGCGCAAGGAAGTGCAGCAAAACTTCCCAATACGCACCGGGGAGACCGCCTTCCTCTTCCTCCAGCACTTCATCAGAATCCTCAAGGCTGGCGGGCGCGGCGGCGTGGTTATCAAGAACACCTTCCTCTCCAACACCGACAACGCCTCGATGAGCCTGCGCAAGCTGCTGCTGGAAAACTGCAACCTTCACACCGTGCTCGACTGCCCCGGCGGCACGTTCCAGGGCGCGGGCGTGAAGACCGTGGTGCTCTTCTTCGAGAAAGGCGCGCCCACGCGCAAGGTCTGGTTCTACCAGCTCGACCCGGGCCGCAACCTGGGCAAGATCAACCCGCTCAACGACGCCGACCTCGCCGAGTTTGTCCAACTTCAAAAGACCTTTGCCGACTCGTCCAAGTCCTGGAGCGTGGACGCCAAGAGCATCGACAAAACGACCTTCGACCTCTCCGTGAAGAACCCGAACGGCGGTGAGGAAATAGCGCACCGCAGCCCAGAGGAAATCATGGACGAAATCGCCGCGCTGGACACCGAGAGCGCGGAGGTGCTGGCAGGCATCCGAGGACTGCTATGAAAAAAGATGGGAATAATGCTAATGATGCGAGTGATGAGAAACATCCTTCCGATTCCTCCCAGCCGCCCGACCGCCTGCTTCCTCCGCGTGGTGATTACCAGACTCTCCTCTCCTTCCAAAAAGCCGAGGTCGTCTATGACATTACATTCCGCTTTGCGCACAAGTTCCTCTCCAGGGGCGACCGCACCGTGGATCAAATGATCCAGTCCGCGCGGTCGGGCAAAAAGAACATCCTGGAAGGCAGCAAGGCAGCGCTCACCTCCAAGGAAACCGAAATTAAGCTAACCAACGTGGCCCGCGCCAGCTTGGAGGAATTGCTGGATGACTACAAAGACTACCTCCGTGCCCGCGACCTCAAGATTTGGGACAAGGACTCGAAGGAAGCGCAATACGTCCGCAAGCTGGGCCGCAAGACGCCACATACCTACGAGGACTACCGCGAGTTTGTGGAAACCCGCCCGCCCGAAGTTGTGGCCAACATCGCGCTCTGCCTGATCAACCAGACGAATTACCTGATTGACCAGCAGCTCCGCCGTTTGGAGAAAGATTTCCTCGAACAGGGCGGCCTGCGCGAGCGCATGACCCGCGCCCGCTTGCAGTATCGCAACAAGGCCCATCCGGCGAATCAGCCCGAGGATTCCCGTAGGCCGCTGCCCAAGAACCCCAGAGGCCAGTCATGAGTCGCCCAAGACCGACAACCCATGACTCCCATCCGTCGCATCATTCCCCTGCCACCGCCCCGCGCGCAGGTGCTGGGAAACATAAAGGCGCTGGTATAATGAAGGGCTGGCAGACGAAGACGCTAGGGGAGGTGTGCGAAGTAATGAACGGTGGCACACCCAAAACGGGCGTGCCCGAATACTGGGACGGTAGCCAACTCTGGATCACGCCTGCCGAGATGGGCAAGCGCCTCAGCCCTTACGTTAGTGATACCGAACGCAAGCTTACAGACTTAGGTCTTCGTGACAGCTCGGCGCGGATGTTGCCACCTAACTCGGTGATTCTCTCGTCACGTGCTCCGATCGGGCACTTGGTGATCAACACCGAACCGATGGCGACGAACCAAGGCTGCAAAGGGCTGATTCCCGGCAGCCAGCTCCAGCACAAGTTTCTCTATTTCTATCTGAGCAGCATCGTAGATCTGCTGAACTCGCTTGGAACGGGAACAACCTTCAAAGAGTTGTCTGGCGGCAAGCTCAAGGAAGTCACAATTCCCGTTCCCCCGCTCTCTGAACAGCAGCGGATTGTCGGCATCCTCGACGAAGCGTTTGAGGGCATCGCCACCGCCAAAGCCAACGCTGAAAAGAACCTCCAAAACGCCCGCGCTCTGTTTGAAAGCCACCTGCAATCCCTCTTCACCCAGCGAGGTGAGGGGTGGGTGGAGAAACCGCTCTCAGACCTCTGTGACATCAAACACGGCTTCGCCTTCGAAGGAGGGTTCTTCTCCAATGAGGGCGAATATGTGCTTCTTACACCGGGTAACTTCTATGAGACGGGTGGCTACAGAGATCGCGGAGAAAGGCAGAAATACTACACTGGCGAGATCCCTCGCGCCTACGTGCTTAACGAGGGCGACTTACTCGTTGCCATGACGGAGCAGGCGGCCGGGCTGCTTGGCAGTCCCATTCTCGTGCCAGAGTCCGACAAGTTCCTGCACAACCAACGGCTTGGTCTTGTCACAAAAAGGGCCGGGATTCCATGGACGAACGAGTTCTTTTTCTATGTCTTTAACACGCAAACCGTTCGGAAGGCGATTCACGACAGGGCTTCTGGTGTGAAGGTGCGACACACCTCGCCGACAAAGATTAGCGAGGTAGTCGTCGCGTTTCCAACGTCGCTTCCTGAGCAGAAGCGTATCGTTTCCACTCTGGCGGTGCTCACAGCCGAAACCGAACGCCTCGAATACATCTATCAGCAGAAGCTGGCCGCGCTGGACACATTGAAAAAGTCGCTGCTGCACCAAGCCTTCACTGGAGCGCTGTAACAAGCTGCTAACCGGTGGCAAAGGGCAACTGGCTTGGATATAATAGTCTGATATGGAACGTATTCAGTCGATCAATCCTGAACGCATTGCTTGGTGCTGTGCCGACCATGGCATGACGCCGGGTGAGCTTGCGTCTGAAGTCGGCATCGCAGCGGCGAGCATCGAACGCGTGATGGCCGGCGAAGATGGCATTACGTTCAACCAGTTGCGCAAGATTTCCGAATATTTTGGCCGGGGGATACTGTTTTTTCTTGAGGCCGGGCCGGTCGATGAGGCGGAGGTGCATACGCCACAGTTCCGCACCCTTGCCAACCAAAAGCCGGAGTTGTCCGCCAAGCTCAAGGCGCTGATCGAGCGGGTGGAAAAACAACGTGAGGTGTACCTCAGCCTGCGCGAAGACCTCGACGATTCTGACCGACCATGGTTCAAGCCCCCGGCGTTGCCCGTGCAAGACCCACGCGAGGCCGCCCGCATCGCACGCACGTGGCTGGGCCTGGCTGACGAAAACAGCTTTGACACTTACCGGGCGGCGGTGGAAGCGCAGGGTGTGCTGGTGTTTCGCAGCAATGGCTACAACGGGAAGTGGCAAATTCCCAAGGAGAACCCGATTCTCGGCTTTGCCCTTTACGACGCTACGTGCCCGGTGATTGTCATCAAGAAGCAGTCCTGGGAGCCCCAGCAGTCGTTCAGCCTCATGCACGAGCTGGGTCATTTGCTACTGCATAAGGCTAGTTCCATAGACGACGAACAAGATTTCCTGTCCTACGGCGGCTTGGAACGTGATGCCAATGCGTTTGCGGGTCATCTGCTGGTGCCGGATGCTTTCTTAACCACTATCCGCGATGCCGAGCGGCCTGACAACGTATCTCAATACGACTACTGGCTTGCGCAGCCACGTAAGGCTCTGGGCGTGAGCGGTGAGGTGATTCTGCGCAGGCTCTTGGATTCGGGCCGTCTCCCGCAAAGCCAATATGCTGCTTACCGGCAATGGCGAAAACAGTCGGGTATCTCTCAGACGGAAGGCGGAGGCCGGGAGTACCGCTACCGTGAACCCAAACACGTGTTTGGCGACATGTTTGTGCGAACTGTGCTGGATGCGCTGAACGCACGACAGATCACACTCACCAAGGCGAGCAGCTATCTCGATAGCCTGAAGATTAAAGACCTGCACCAGTTGGAACGCCACTATGCAGGTATTTGATGCGTCATCCATGATCTACGCATGGGATAACTACCCGATGCGTCAGTTTCCGGGCCTGTGGGAGTGGATGGCGACACAGATTGGGGAAAAGAAGCTGATGATGCCGAGCGTGGCGTTTGATGAAGTAGTTGCTGTTCCTTGTATCAACTTCATAGAGTTCATCAGACGGTCCAATCAAATCTTTCGTTAAGGTGCGATGCCCAGGCGTACAAAAAGGGTTGCAAGTGAACGAAGCCGAAACCAGAGCTGAGCACATTGACCCCGCGCTAAACGCAGCGGGCTGGGGTGTCGTCGAAGGCAGCCGCGTTCGCCGTGAGTATCTGATCACACCTGGCCGCCTTGAAGGGAATGGCCGGCGCGGCAAACAACTCACCGCCGATTACGTGCTGGAGTACCGTAACACCAAACTCGCCGTCGTCGAGGCCAAGGCATGGGATGAAGAACTTACCGAAGGCGTGGCGCAGGCAAAAAACTACGCCGGGAAGCTGTCCATCCGCTACACCTACTCCACCAACGGTCAGGGCATCTACGCCATTGATATGCAGACCGGCAAGGAAGGCGAGCTCCCGCGCTACCCAACGCCAGACGAACTGTGGAGCTTGACCTTCACCGAGCAGAACATCTGGCGCGACCGCTTCGCTGCCGTGCCTTTTCCCGACAAGAGCGGAAGTTGGACGATCCGGTTTTATCAAGAGATCGCCGTCAACCGGGTATTGGATGCCATCGGCGCCGGGAAAGATCGCATACTCCTCACAATGGCTACAGGCACGGGCAAGACTTCGATTGCCTTTCAAATCGCGTGGAAGCTTTTTCAGGCACGTTGGAATCTGATTGAGCGAAATACAGACGAACCGTCCCGGCGTCCTCGTATCTTGTTTTTAGCCGATCGCAACACGCTCGCCACTCAGGCATACAACGATTTCACTTCGTTTGCTGCATTTGAAGACAACGCTCTGGTGCGCATAAAACCGGAGGATATACGCAAAAAGGGCCGTGTGCCGACGAATGCCAGCCTCTTCTTCACCATCTTCCAGACCTTCATGAGCGGCCCGCCGAAGGATGGCAAGCCGTCGCCCTATTTCGGTGAATACCCGCCAGACTTCTTTGATTTCATTGTCATCGACGAGTGCCATCGTGGCGGCGCGAACGACGAAAGCAACTGGCGCGGCATCCTAGAATATTTTGCCCCTGCCGTGCAGCTCGGCCTTACTGCCACGCCCAAGCGTAAGGACAACGTGGACACCTACGCTTACTTCGGCGAGCCGGTCTATATCTACTCGCTTAAGGAAGGCATCAACGATGGTTTCCTCACGCCGTTCAAGGTGAAGCAGATTTCCACGACGCTCGATGAGTATATCTTTACGCCGGACGACAAGCTGATCGAGGGCGAGATCGAATCCGGGAAGCGCTACACGGAAAGCGACTTCAACAAGGTTATCGAGATCAAGGAACGCGAAGCTCACCGCGTGAAGTTATTCATGGAGCAAATCAACCAGAACGAGAAGACCTTGGTTTTCTGCGCCACGCAGGACCACGCGCTTGCGGTGCGCGACCTCATCAACCAGATGAAGACGAGCACAGACCCGAACTACTGCCAGCGGGTCACCGCCAACGACGGCGAGCTCGGCGACCAGCACCTGCGCGAGTTCCAGGACAACGAAAAAACCATTCCCACCATTCTGACCACGTCACAAAAGCTCTCTACCGGCGTGGACGCCCGCAACATCCGCAATATCGTACTAATGCGCCCGATCAACTCGATGATCGAGTTCAAGCAGATCATCGGTCGCGGTACTCGACTTTACGACGGGAAGGATTACTTCACGATCTACGACTTCGTGAAGGCGCACAACCATTTCGGCGATCCGGAGTGGGATGGGGAGCCAATCGAGCCGGAACCGCAGGATCCCAGGTATGAGGCACGTCCACCGAGTCCGCTTGACCTGGGTGAACCAACGGCGGAGTACGGCGGACGCCAGAAGATCAAAGTCAAACTCGCCGATGGGAAAGAGCGCACCATCCAGCATATGATGGTCACGAGCTTCTGGCACCTCGATGGCACTCCGATGTCTGCGCAGCAGTTCTTGGAAATGCTCTTCGGCAAATTACCCGAATTCTTCAAGGACGAAGCGGAACTCCGTATCCTTTGGAGCGCACCGGACACGCGCGTCAAGCTCCTGCAAGGTCTGGCCGAGAAAGGTTTTGGTAAAGAGCAACTGGCTGAGATGCAAAAGATCATCGACCCCGAGAAGAGCGACCTCTTCGACGTGCTTGCCCATGTTGCCTACTCGTCGCCCAAGCTAACCCGTGAAGAGCGGGCCGCGAATGCGAAGGTGGAAATCAGCGCCCACTTCAATAGCAAACAGCAGGTCTTCCTCGCTTTCGTGCTCTCGCATTACGTGAGCGTCGGCGTGGAAGAACTCGACCAGAACAAGCTAACCCCGTTGCTCCGTCTCAAATACCATGACTCCATCGCGGATGCCGTAGCAGACCTCGGCACGCCCGACGAAATCGGGAGAACCTTCGTGAGCTTCCAGAAGTACCTCTACCAGGAAGCAGTGTGAGTGTTCCAGGATTGTCTCTGCGGTGAAGCTCCGATTCCCAGCTAATCAGTCTACCTAAGGTTTCTATTATGGCCGTGCTGTCCTAAAATATTGTAGACTGATGCTAGAACAACTGGCGTTGTGTTAGCATCAAAGTTGACATAGCAAACCCTGGAGTCCTCTACTCGGTCGAGGCTCAAGGCTGGCGGCGCTACCCTTGGAGGCCAACGGTGAATCGACCTAAAGGCCCTCAGGATAATCTAAGGAGGGATGCAGAGGGCTATTGCTAAGATAACAACAACCCCGCTCGACGGTCCGCTTGCCGCTGAATCAATTCTGACTGACGAGGATGGTATCTACTGCTCCATTCTCTTGCTGGATTGACCTTAATTTAGGATAGGGAGTAAACGGTTAGGATCGAGGCCGCCGGAACGGTCCAGACTGTCGCTTTTGGGGACGGGCAGTATTGGTGCGCGCTGCGGTAGCAGCGGGATGCACCGGATCAGCAACTGGCAGTCCGGTCTCCCAAGAATGGCGGGTAAACCGCTGGTCAAGCACACGTTCGATCTGTCGCCATTTAGTCAGGTCTGCGGGTTCCAGCAGAGTCACTGCTTGTCCGGTCTTACCCATGCGACCGGTCCGCCCTGATCGATGGGTAAACCATTCGGCGCTCTCCGGAAGCTCGTAGTTGATTACCAGCTTGACATCCTCCAAGTCCAGTCCGCGCGCCGCAACATTGGTGGCCAGCAGCACCTGGACCCTCCCTGCTCGAAAGTCGGCAATTACGCGCTCCCTGGCGTTCTGACTCATGTTGCCTTGAAGCGCTGCCGCACGGTAACCCTCCGAGGCGAGTTGAATTGCCATATGCTTGACCCGGTGCTTGGTCCGTCCGAACACTATAGTAGACCCCTGCACTTGCCGGTCGATCAGCCTGCGCAGTGCTTGCGGCTTGTCCTTTTCATTGACTTCGTAGACCATCTGCTCAATGGCTGGTCGGTCCTCAGCCTCTGCACCCAGCATGATCGTCAGCGGGTCACGCAGGTGACGAGCAGCGGTACGTTGCACCCAGGCAGGCAAAGTCGCAGAGAACAGCGCTGTCTGGCGACTCGTCGGTGTTTGGGCCAGAATACGCTCGACATCCGGGCCGAACCCCTGGTCCAGCATTTCATCGGCCTCATCGAGGACTAGATAACGCACTCCACTAAGGGAGATGGACTTTTGGTTTAGATGGTCGAGTAAGCGGCCCGGCGTGGCTACCACCACCTGGTCTCCTCTTGCCAGAGCTAATTGCTGAGCCCGGATGGGCCGTCCACCATACAGCAGTGCAACCCGAACCCCTGACCGCCCAGCAAGACTGGCTAAGACTCCGCCCACCTGGACCACTAGCTCCCGGGTTGGGACTATGACCAGGGCCTGCACACCCCTATGCTTTGGATAACATGCCTGCACCAGGGGCAGAGCATAGGCCAGAGTCTTACCAGACCCGGTAGCTGCCTGCCCGACCACGTCGCGGCCGGCAAGGAGAGCTGGGATGGCCTGGCTTTGAATAGGGGTGGGAGATGTGATTCCGGTTGCCCCCAGCCAGTTCAAAAGAACTGGTGACAACGGAAATATTGAGAATGAAGACATAAAACCTGCTTTCTTGGCCCCGGAGGATTCGTCTCCACTTTCTCAAAGCAAAGATGAAAGGTCTCTGGGAAATAAAATGACCCATCTGACGTTAGATGGGCCAAGACGAAGTTATAAGCTCGTTGAAGCCACGCTATAGGAAAAACGCCAACCTTTATACGCTAGTGTCATGGTAACAGAGAATATAGTGTATGTCAAAATCTGTGCAGCAGATGGCCGTCCCAGGTCATTCTCATAGCGATTGGATCGCTCCATAAGTCCTAGTGAGACTTGGTATTCTGATTGAGTCTGGATAATGCGGATCACACAGTTGTCTGAAGACTTGGCAGCTCAATGGTCACACCATCTGGTCATAGTGGCCTCTACAGGGATGGTATTGACCAATCAGTAGCTTTAGGGCTATTATTCGGGCAGGCGAATCTCTTCTAACGTGGCCCCCTCCACAGCTTGGTGTAGGAGAGTGCAGGCATGTCCAGCGAGTGTATCCAGCGGCAAATACATAGTCCCCCGCCTCCTTCGCCTCTGAGCGCTACACGGTAGGCAGGCCGCTGGGAGAGGGGTGCTAGCGCCTTTCAATCCTTGCTGAACTGCCATCACTACTGGCAAACGGCAGAGTTCACGAACTTAAAAAGGAGGTAAACATGGTGGGAAGTCCGACGATGTCCTACGAGTGGGCAGTGCGCATCATGACTATGTGCAGCAGTCCTGACGCCTACATGCTGCCCGATCCGCCGACTGCCGCAGCTTTGGAAGGCAAGCTGGTAGAGGTATACCCACCTGCGAAGTATGGTGAGCCACCGAGTTATAGCTCTATCAAACAGCTCATGGATGATTTTCCGGAAGGTGAGCGTCTCCGATACCGCAACCGCTGGCATTGAGGCCTCGCTATAGCCAGCGAGAACTGGTTTTGATTCCCATGTCTAACATTGTATTGACCATCAAATGCGCACATATTAGATTAAGGCGACTGAGGTTGTTGTTTTAGTCAGAGAATAAGCACATAACGTTTTAGTAATAAGGAGAGGATATGACAACTTATACATATATAGGTAAGGGTATTCCGAGGATCGAGGGTGCGGATAAGGTTACCGGCAAAAGGGTGTATGCCGTGGATATTAAGCTGCCCCGGATGGTTCACGCTAAGATACTGCGCAGCCCCCTGGCGCACGCCATGATCAAGAGCATCGATACCAGCAAAGCCAAGGCTTACCCTGGTGTGGTCGCGGTGGTTTTGGGTCGCGATGTGCCGGAGATTCCCGCCGACACCGGCACACGATACGAAGCCGCGATGGCGGTGGATGAGATTCTCTACTACGGGCAGCCGATAGCGGCGGTCTTGGCCGAGGATCCCTATGTTGCTGAGGAGGCCGTGGATCTCATCCAGGTAGAGTACGAGACCCTCCCCGCCGTGATAGATCCCGTGGAAGCCATCAGTGAAGGGGCGCCCGTGGTGCGCAGGCGCCTGGGGCAGGTAGATCGCTCGGAGGAGGCAGTTCACCACGCCGAGGTATCCGCTGCCGATGAGGGAAATCTTAGACCAGGAAGCAACATCAGCCAGCGACTGGAGTATAAGCGCGGTGATGTGGAGAAAGGCTTTGCAGAGGCCGATGTAATAGTTGAGCATACCTGGCGAGCGTCCATGAGTCACCAGGGCTACATCGAGCCTCAGGCGTGCGTGGTAGACTGCACTCCGGCGGGAGACTTCACGGTGTGGGCATCCACCCAAGGTATCTTCCGCATCCGGGAAGACATTGCTAGATTGATGGGAGTGCCTGAGTCTCGGGTCACGGTGGAGCCTGTAGAAATGGGAGGTGGCTTCGGGGGTAAAACCCAGAGCACTTATGCGGTGTTGGCTGCGGTGCTGGCCCGGGAGGTGCGGCGCCCGGTGAGGTACGTCATGAGTCGCAGCGATGACCTGAAGGCCGCGAATCCCGCTCCCCAAGCGGTTATCCGGCTGAAGACGGGGGCCACAAAGGAGGGAAAGGTCGTGGCGATCAAGGGCCACGTAATCGTTGATTGTGGGGCCTACCCCGGTGGGCCCTTGATGTCGGTGTGCAACTCCGTGGCGGGTTTTTATGATGTGCCCAACTACGACATTGAGGGCTTGGAGGTCATGACCAACAAGGTTTCTGTGGGCGCACTTCGCGCTCCCGGTCAGCCCCAAGGAGCATTCGCCATTGAGTCCCAGATGGATATTATGGCCGAGAAGCTCGGCATAGACCCCTTGGAGTTTCGCATTAACAACGCGGCCTTAGATGAGACGGTCCCGCCGGTTGGGCGCGCCTGGGGACCGATGTACTACAAGCAGATTCTCCAGCGGCTATCGGAGACCGATCTTTGGAAGAGCCGTGACAAGTTAGGTCCTAACCAGGGGATCGGCGTGGCTGGCGGCGGTCGGTTAGGCGGCGCTAACAGAGGCAATGCCATGGTGGTCATCAACAAAGATGGTACGGCGTCGGTCTTGGTGGGGCAGTCCGACATCACAGGTGTTCACACCTCCTACTCTCAAATCGCTGCCGAGGAGCTAGGCATCCCCATCGGCCTGATTCAGGTATTTGGTGGCAGCACCCGCTCTGCCCCGTATGCTGGCACCAGCGGAGGGAGTACCAGTCTTCGGAGCACCGGTCGCGCGGTACAGCAGGCAGCCCGGGACGCCAGGGAACAGATCCTCACGATGGCGGCCACCATTTTGGAATGCGCTCCTAGCGATCTAGAGATCGCTGATGGTGAGGTCCGGGTAGTTGGTTCACCGAAAAATAGTGTGAGCATCCAGACCATTACGGCACAAACCTCGGGACAAGGAACCCCCCAGCCGTCGATTATAGGCAACGGGCATATGGGGTCTGGTGAGCGCGTGCCGACTTTTGCCGCAGCAGCGGTGAAAGTGGAGGTGAACCCGGATACCGGTCTGGTCACCATTCTGGATGCCGTGTGTGTGGAGGATGTGGGTCAGGCAATTAACCCTATGTTGGTGGAGGGCCAGATCCAGGGTGGCTTTGCTCAGGCGTTAGCGTTGGGTCTCTCCGAGGAGATGCTGTGGGACGAGAATGGCATTCTGCGTAATCCAACTCTCCTGGACTACCGCATGCCCACAGCCCTAGACCTGCCTCGCTTGGATGCTGAGCTGATGAACTTCGGTGGTCTCAACGAGCTGTATGGGGTTAAAGGGGTTGGTGAGCCGCCTATCATTGCTGGAGCAGCGGCTTTAGCCAATGCGGTGTACGAGGCTGTTGGCGCGCGAGTACACCAGATTCCTGTCACTGCTGAGCGGATAATGCGAACCCTGGAGCGTATCCCTTAGCGGAGTTCCGTCCCAAGTCAAGTCTGAGTGTACGATAGATGCAGACTCTACGCTGTGCCGCGGCCTGATGCTGCGGCACAGCGGTCGCGTGACCTCGGACTTTTCTGGCGTTCGCAGAAAAAGCAGGCCGGCCGTATTCGAGCCGGCCAGTTCTGCCCTTATCAGAGAGCCATCCTGCTCCATCCACTAATTGGCCATGGTGTGCGTGGTCCAAGTGTAGAACTAAAACCTCTTGACTCGGGGGTTAGAGCCGCCGATAATTCGCAGTTTAATTCAAATAAGCCGCACTTCGGATTGATCTGTGTGTGACCTATCAAAGCCCTTCGTAATCCGTCCCAAGCAGGTCGGCGAGCGTGTAGGTTTTCCTTGCTCTCCGCCCTCTAACTGGGCGCCGGTTCAGTGCCGCCACTATACGCGCCCAAGACCTCAGACTGCCCCTCCGTCTACGCCTGGCTAAATCCCTCACCGTCCTCGCGCTGACCACTGCCTGTGGAGGGCATAGATGCTGGATGTCAACGTAGCTTAGGCCTTCCTCTTGCAGAACCTCTATCAAGTTGTTGACTCTGGAGCTGCTCGCCACTGACCGGCCTCGATCGATTGTTTCTCGACAGACAACATTTCCCAAGTACAGCTTAGTTTAAATGACTCCCTGGAGCTCAGTCAATGCCGGTGAAGAGGGGGACAGGCTAAATTTAAGCGACGGGAAGGAAAGCGTGGCCCAGCAGCTTTGCAGAGAGGAGGTCCGCTCCCGAAACATGGCTACTCTTTTATCCCAGAAGACGGTTGCCTGACGAGTGAAGCCCCGCGGAGCCACAGTGGGATGCAGCGAGTAACGAAGAGTGTCCCCAAACAGGAAAAAGACGTGAGTTTGGTTGACAGGCTAGTTGCTTAGGCGTAATCTTTAGCCATCATGCAGGACGGTAGAAACGCCGGGCTAAGTTTGATATAAGGAATGGCGGGTCAGAAGCTCCCCATGATTCAATTTAAAGCTCAGTGTGCGTAACAAGAGGCGCTGAGCAACGAGGAAAGATGATGACCTCAAACGTGGACCTGCAACCAGAGGTTAGTACAGTGCCTCTCAGTGAAACTGTGGACAAAGCCCAGCCTGGGAGATGGGCGTGGTTCCTACAGCGGCTGATCCGGAACTGGATGGAGGCCCAATACTTCAACTGGCAGTACAACCTCTCCGCGAACGGCGAAGATCCCTGATAACGCCGGAACAGGGGTCGTGGGCCACGACTCGCCGGTTGTCCTCAGATACCTAAAAGTTCACCCGCCGTCTACTCGTTGATGGAGTTGGTGAACATCTTTTGCTTGCCTCAAATCCGCCCAAAACACCTCCCGAGTTGCACAATGCCACGTTTTGCAGTGCCGGCCAGTAGAGGAAGAGGCTCGTTTTCTTTCTAATGAAGCTGCTGGGCCTCGGATGTAGTAGTTGATTCGTTCGCTGCGACCAGCAGCCAGAGACTAGCCTTCAGGACTTGTTATCAGCACCCACATTGGCCGATTGCCCACGGAGTAAGTCTCCAGGGGAGTAAGCTCGCCCGTATCTCCATTGATTCGGTACGAGGCCAGACGTCCCGACTCCGAGCCGGCGGCGAAGAGGAATTTGCCCTCAGGGTCCAGGCTGAAGGAGCTGGGTACAGGTTCGGTGGACACTTGACCGATGGCCGTCAATCGCCCAGTGGTGGAGTCCACAGAGAAGCCGGCAATGCTGTTGTGGCCTCGGTTTGGAGCGTACAAGAATTTCCCGGAAGAAGAGATTTGAATCTGGGAGCAGGTGTTGCGTTCGGTGTAACCGGCGGGCAGTGTGGTTATAGTTTGAATAACCGACAGCGTTCCCGTCGAGGTGTCTAGACGGTAGGCGGTCACGCTGCAGCCCTGTTCGTTGGAAAAGTAGAGGATATCCTGGGTTGGATGAAAGCAAAAGTGGCGCGGGCCCAAATGCTCTTCCGGCTCAACCCTTGGAGGCGAGTTGGCGATAATATGTCCGGTGTTCTCATCAAACCTGAACTGAAATATGGCGTTGGGGCCGTTACCGGCAATGTGGGGCACGAAAGCAAACCTGTTGGACCGGTCTGTCTGCATAGCGTGAGCGCCGGTGGCAGTTTCGAGCCATTCGATGGGTGGACCACCCACGGCTCCGTCATCTCCGACAGGATGTACCGCCACATGCGCCCCTTGATAATAGGCGGACAGCACAAACCGGCCCTTGCGGTCAGTGGCTAGATAAGTCGGCGGGGCCTCCAGCGAAATCTTCCCGCTCTGCCTAAGCCCTCCCGTGTCCTGGTCAATCCGGAAACTGGAAATCTCCGAACTCCCGCGATGCCCGGCGTAAAGAACTTTTCGGTCCGGGCTTATCGCCAATGGAGATGGCCCACCGGGTACAGGGATCTCGCTCTTCGGCGTTAGTTTGCCGGTGTCGGCATCCATAGTGAGAACCGATATTTTGTCATCGTCCTGCAAGGAAATGTACATATAGTAAGGCACTGACAGACCTCCTCCTATTTCGCTAATATTTCTTGCCAGCATAGTTGCAATTCACCAAGTAAACTTCGTGGCGATACGATCATTATCTATAAGTGACAGCAGGAAATCAATAAGTTGTTGTCCAGTGAATACGTCAGTCTAACTGTATGTTCCTAGATAAAGTAGTATGCCGCCGGCAACTGCGACATTGAGTGATTCCATGTCGCCTTTCATCGGAATGGCTATAGGCTGTCCAAGAGCGCGTACTGCGGGCGAAACGCCGTTTGCTTCATTGCCGAGGACAAGCAAGATCGGTTTTTGAAACGATGCAGCTTGTCCTTTTGCATCTGCGATATAAACATGGTGGGAATGCATTTTTTTCAGGTCCTCCACCGTTCCAAATTGCAGAGGCAAACGGAACGTCGCACCTTTCGCAGCCCGCAGCGCTTTTTCATTGTAAGGGTCGCAGCACGAAGGAAGAATAAAAGCGCCATCCCATCCAAAGCTTAGAGCCGTGCGCAAGAGTGTTCCGAGATTGCCTGGATCGGAGACGCCATCGAGAACCAGGACCATTTGTTTATGCGATAAGTCGACGCTGTCGGGGAGGAGACATTCTGCAGCTAGAGGCTCAGGAGAAACAACACCGGAGATTTTTTTTATAATGTCCGGCGTTACTTTATAATGCCTGCCCTGAGCCGGGTCGAAGGGAGGTGCATCAATCGAGTCGGATGAGAAAAGAGCTTTCACAAGACCCATTTCGATAAGCTCACGCACTTGCTTAGTCCCAACGACAAGAACTCTTCTCTGCTCTTTGCGATAAGCGCTGCTTTTCCGGAGCTTAACAAGGTGCTTTACAATCGGGTGTTGTAAACTCGTAATTTCCTTTGCTATCATACGCTACTATGATCGCATTTTCAGGTTTCCGGATCAAGCGTCCTATCACTGTCAGGAGGTGTCGGGTTTTCGCCGGGAGGAAATAGCTGTAGGCTCACCCTGAAACAGCAACAAAAAGTTGGAGGTGGCCTACATGCCGACAGTGGAAACTACTATCTCAGTGTGTATACCTGAAGGAGTAGACTGGGGCGAAAACGATTACACAGTGAATAAGCGGTCAAAGCTTTAGACATATGAAGAAAGCGTAATGCCAAATGCCATGATACGAGTGCATACTAAGGTTATACATGGCAGACGCCAGGAGAATAAAGAGGAGGCGACATCAATGGCCGATCGTATGGATGAGCTGAAGGGGCGCGTGAAGGAAGGCGCGGGCAAGTTGAGCGGCGACGAGGAGTTGGAAGCTAAAGGGAAGGATCAAGCCGACACCGCCCGCACCAGGCGGAAAATAAAGGGTGCGGTAAAAGAAGCCGGAGGCGTAGTGAAAGAAACCGTAGGGAAGATCGCCGGCGACGACAAGACCGAAGCCGAAGGCAAGGCGGACCGGCTGTCCGGAAAGGTCCAACAGTCCGGCTGATCCCAACTATCACTGTGTTTGAACCGGCCAGCTCGGGATTGTGAGCTGGCCGGTTCAGCGTGGTCTACCAGGTAGCGGCCGAATCGAAAGGTGGACAAAGGCGCACCCTTCCATAGGTTTCTATACGTCGGTTCTTACCATGTAAGTGGTCCGAGTAGATTGCGGACGCGAGCGGTTCCGGCTTGATAAAGGAAGCAGTGTCTAAGGAGTCAGGTACCCTCTGGCCCGCCACGGCACCCAAAATCTCGTTTGTGGCGTGGTTAACCGGACCTGGTCAACACCTTGCCATTGCGAGTTTCTGATATCGGTAGCCTCAGGTTTTTTATCTCATCGCCACGACCTTAATCTATACTTATAGACAGAATACAACCAGAGGTGTCTAAGGTTAATGGGACCGAAAGAGCTGCTCGAACTACTCAAAGAGACCGGTCTAGAGTGGAGTCATGACAAGGCGCCACAGTTGGGCGCTGCACTCTCCTATTATGCGTTGTTTTCTCTTGCCCCTCTCTTGGTGATCGCCATCGGGATCGCTGGCCTTGTTTTTGGAGAAGAGGGCGTCAGAGGGCAGGTCTTAGAGCAACTACGAGGCACGTTGGGCGCAGAAGCCGCGGCGGTAATCCGGACAATGGTGGAGCCACGAGAACCAACTGCAAGCATCACAGCGACCGCTTTGGGACTTATCTCTCTATTCTTTGGGGCGGGCGGGGTCATGGGGCAATTAAAGGGCTCATTGAATTCCATTTGGAAGGTCGAGTCGAAGCTCGGGGGTGGGATTGGCGAACTTATCAAGGAGAAATTCTTGTCCTTTAGCGTGGTGCTAGGAATAGGTTTCCTCCTTCTGCTATCCCTGGTTGTCAGTACTGGAGTGGCAGCGGCCATCGAGTACTTTGGACAACTCCTTCCTCTGCCAGGCGCCGTCTTCCGCGTTCTCGACTTCGGGGTCTCCTTGATGATCATCACCCTCCTCTTCGCGCTCACGTTCAAGTCCTTGCCGGATACCGATATCGTCTGGCGCGACGTTTGGCTGGGCGGCTTTGTCACAGCGCTCCTTTTCACGGTAGGAAAGGTCGGTATCGGTCTCTACTTGGCCCACAGCGCCGTCGCTTCGGGGTATGGGGCTGCCGGCGCCATCGTTGTTATTCTCATCTGGATTTACTACTCTTCCCAGATATTGTTCTTCGGCGCGGAGTTCACCAAGGTTTATGCGAACCGCTATGGAAGCCGCGTTAAGACTGCTCCACCGGCGGACACGCTCTCGAAGCTGGTCCCTGAGCAGCAGGGGCTGCCCGTGGAGGAAGGAGCGCAGGAGCACGAGAGGGAAAATGCGCCATGTACAGTGGGCCGCGAGAGGAATTATGGCGGGCCACTCAGAAATCTCGTGATGGCCGCAGGCCTCCTAATAGCGGTTGCAGTAGGGATGCGGATTCGGAGGAGAGGAACTAACGGCTCCCACTGAGGGCGCCAGGTAGTCTGACGCAGCGTTGGAGCACGAGCGCTAAAACGACCCGGTCGGCCTGTTCTTGACTCTGCTGGTCACCATGCGACCGGAATCCTCGGTAGTCATATGGCATGACTATGAAGTCATAGTGCTCCCAAATGATGATGACCGAGCGTGGAGATGGAACTGTTTGGAGTGAGAACAGCCTAACGTAGGTATTCGCGGGCAGTTATGACAAGCAAAACAATAGAAAAAGTGGTATAATAATAACAGTGGTGACAGTCTTATTTCCTTCCAGAGTAAAATTCTGAACTGATGATAACCTCTCGCCAACTACATTTTGCGAAAGGAGTTTATTCATGAGTTATCAGGATAAAACTCTCACCTGCTTTGATTGCAGTCAGTCATTTACCTTCAGTGTCGAGGACCAGGAGTACCACGCCCAGAAGGGCTACGCCAACGACCCGAAGCGTTGTCCATCCTGTCGACAGAGCCGTAAAGATAACCGTCCATCGAGCTATAGTTCTAGCGGCGGCGGGTATAGCAGTGGATACCAGCAGCGGGAGATGTTCCCGGCGGTATGTGCCCAGTGTGGCACACAAACCGAGGTGCCATTCCAGCCCAAATCTGACCGGCCGGTATATTGCAGAGACTGTTACAGTAAGACAGCAAGCGGGATGCGTCAGAGCCGCTAACCTTAGTAAGTGAGTAACCATACAGGGAGCCTAGATGGCTCTCTGTTATGTTTTAGGGGGGAAATACCCCTCAGTCCAGCTTATGTAGGCTTCTCCTATTTAAGCTTTATCTAATTATTATGGGGTGATAGATGCAAACAACTGGTAGAGAAATGACTTTAGGCGAGATAGCTACGCAGTTTCTGACCAAGATGGGAGGCACGAAGCAGCCTATAGACCAGCAGGAGATTAATAGATTTGTTCGTTGGTACGGAGTTGACCGTTCTTTCAAGAAAATTGTCTATCATGATGTTGAGAACTATTCAGAGCGCTTTGGCGCTAGCCTAAAGGACGCCGCAGCGGTGCTAAAACCACTCAAAGATTTCTTTGTTTATGCAAAAGAGGAAGGATACAATACAACCAACCTCGGTAAGGGCATCAAGTTACGAAAAAATCCTGGGAGAGACATGAGTATCTCTAAGAGAGAGGTCAAGGAACAAGAGATTATAACTAAAGAGGGTTTTGAACATCTAAAGGCTGAGATCGATTCCCTAAAAGGAGAGCGAGTCAATATAGCCCAGATGTTGCGTCTTGCAATGGCCGATAAGGACTTTAGAGAAAACGCTCCTTTGGATGCCGCCAGAGAGCACCAGGGTATGGTTGAGGCCAGGATTAGAGAGTTGGAAGCTACGTTCAGGCGTGCCCAGGTAGCCGATTCAAATAGCGGTGGAGATGGCTCGAGAGTCGTGGTTGGCAGCGCTGTGGTAATAACAGACCTGGACACTAATGAGGAAACGAAGTACACTCTCGTACATCCTAACGAAGCCAACCTGGCAGTAGGCAAGATTTCAGTCGCATCCCCTACAGGCAAGTCACTCCTAGACCATTCTGTTTCAGACATAGTGGAGGTGGTGGCGCCATCCGGAGTCTTCAAGTATAGAATCGAATCAATAGGTTGATCACAACAAAATAGATCAGACTATTTTGACGTCGGGTGGCTATGGCACTAGCAAAGCCACTAGGTTAAAATCGTCTAGCCAATTGATCAGAACTTCGTATGGAGGCGCTACAATGCAAGAAGGGCAAGAAGGCCCCGTTCTCTTGGAGAAGCAGGGGATGATCGCTATGGTCGAGGATGGTTGAAAAGTCTAAAGAAGGTGTACAATCCCAAACAGAATCTACACCTAACGGAGGGAGCGATGGACAATAGGCAGGTAGACGCCCTAATACATGAGAAGGTGTTTCGCCGTTGTGCACACCTGTGGCTACAGCATCTCAGTCCGATGCAGTGTTTCAAGTGCGGGCAGGCGGAAACCCTGTACTCCAAAACGCCGTACTATTCAACGGACATAGCCGCTGCTTGGCAAGTGGTCGAGAAGATGCGAGAGATGTGCACGGAGTCCACAAAAGATAGCAATGGGGTGGATACCGACTTCGAGACTCCGTTTGACGCTAACCATTTTTTCGAGCGGCTACACCTTATTGCGGATAAACGTTGGCCCTGGGCGTTTCTGTACATTACTCCTGAAGCTATCTGCCTGGCTGCCTTAGGAGCGTTTGGCTTAGAAGTTAAGGAGGGTAAATGAGGGTTGCGGGTTAGATCAGGGTATCCACAGAGGAGCAAGTAACAGCGGGCTATGGCCTAGCCACACAGAAGCGCTCTATCCGTTCTGGACCGCATCGAGCGTTTTAAGGGAAAGCAAGGTGTAGTTTGGCTCCCCAACGATCTGCCTGAGGCTATTCGGACGGCCGGCGACTACTGAACACCCTTCGCGACCTCGACGAGGCGCGCAAATGCGTTCACAAGCTGCATCTGACGCGGTGTCCGACAGCGCACATGCAGCAGACCAGGGCTGGCGACGACGACGGCGAGGCACTGCGCCCGGCTTGTGGCGACGTTCAGACGGTTGAGGCTGTAGAGGAACTCCAGTCCGCGTGGGGCATCGTCTGCCGAGCTTGTCGCCATAGAGTAGATAGAGATAGGCGCTTCTTGCCCCTGAAACTTGTCGACCGTGCCGATCCGGAAGCCCGGAAGCTGAGCACGCAGTGAAGCGACCTGCGCGTTGTAGGGGGTGATGATTAGGACGTCCTCTTGGGTCAGCGGCTTCGTTTCGCCGTTTGCGTTCGTCCAAGCCGCTTTCGAACCAATCAATCGGCGTACATAATCTGCGATGGCGGCGGCTTCTGTCAGGGAGTCGATCGAGTACCCTTCGTGCGGCACTGGGATAAAGCGGATGCCGGTGCCGGAGAGCGGCTGCTCGCCATCCAGGGCGAGGACATCGCGCCCGTAGTGTGAGCGCAGCCGGCCTTCGTAAAAGACCTCAGAGGTGTAGGCGCTAATGCTTGGGTGAAGTCGCCATGTGCCGTCAAGGAAGAGGCCGAGACGGTCAGGCATCACGCGCTCGCCATCAAGGACGTGTGCGAGGGCGGAGCGCTCCGCACCAAGTGGATGGGTGCCTTGCAGAGGTTGGTCGAGCTGTTGCGGGTCACCAAGGAGGACGAGGTTAGCAGCGCAGAGGGAGGCGGCGAGAGTGTCCGCGAGAGACATTTGGCCAGCCTCGTCGACGAAGAGCACGTCTACACTCCTGATCATGTCCTCGCGCGCCCATAGCCAGCCGGTCCCGCCCACCACGTGAATCGAGCGGTCGGCAAGCCCATCACGCGCCCCCTCGTTCGTCAGGGGAACTGCATCCTCATAGGTAGGCTCGTCGCTCGTTCGCTGTCCGATCGCCGTCGTGATGCCTCGCGCCTGTGCGGCCTTCGCGACCTTTTCGAGCAACTCGCCGATTACCTTGTGGCTGTTGGCCGTTACGCCGACCCGCTTCTCAGCGGCTACGAGGTCCACAATCATGTCTGCGCCGACTGAGCTCTTGCCCGACCCGGGTGGGCCCTGAATGGCGAGGTAGCTCTGATCGAGTGTGAGTACGAGTCGTCTAGCGGCAGCCTGCCCCTCCTCGCCCTCCAAGGCCAGCGCGTCGCCGACCGCACGACCAACGCTCGGCGGCCGGTGCAGCAGCAGATCGCGCGCCCCGCGAAATTCACCGGGACCGTCGAGGCCGTGCTCGATCACCCACTGCGCAAGTCGCTGCAAGCTCTCTGGTTTGGGAGATGGACGCACAAAGTCATGGGGAATTAGGGACATGGGCGTTGGTGCTGGCCTGTTACTCCCCACCTTGAGGTCGATAACGCCAGCATCATCGTCGAGAAGAACCACCTCACCGGCTGCCTTGCCCGTCGCAGGATCGTGCGGCAAATCACCGACGCGAATCTTGTGCTCCTGCGGGGGGAAACTGAAGCGGTAGATAGTAGAGCGGGCGCGAGGAGTCGCGTCCTTCCAGGAGTCCTGGAAGGTCAGTCCGCCGAGAGCATCTGGCTCTTCTCGGCGCTCTTCGTCGGTTAGCTCGTCCTTTAGGAAGAAGTAGCGCCACCAGAAGGACTTCGCCTCCCGGCGATGCCAGTTGAGCAGTTGCGCCAGCAACCAGCGACCGCGCTCACTGTCGCTCGCGGCTGCGAGGTCTTCGGGCAGACCGGCAATGAGTTGGTCGACCAGACGCTGTACGGCCTGCTGAGCCTCACTATCATCGGTCTCTTCCGGCGCGAGCCCCATTGGGCGGGGGAGCGCCTCGCCGAGCTCGCCTTCGAGGGTGGCCCGCTGCTGTTCAAGCCAGTCGCGGAGCCGAAGCGTCGAGACGCAGTCGTCGTGGTTGTACAGCTCGATCTGCGAGAGAAGTTCGCTGCGCTTCTCGCTTTGCCCCAGTTCTAGCCACGTTTCGAACTCGACGATGCTGGTGCCGGCGTCACGCAAGTCTATCTCACGTGAGAAGCCGTAGAGCGGCTCTAGCCGTTTGATGGAGTAGCTCTCCACTGAGGCGCGGATGCCCTGTCGTACTGTGCGGTAAAGGTCCACAAAGACGCCCCCGCGCAACAACCGGTCAACTTCCGTTTCGCGGGTACCGTAGCGGCCAGCCAAGCGCTTTACGGCAGTTGGCTCGTAGGGCGCGTAGTGGTAGACATGTAGATTCGGATCGGCGGTGAGCCTGTCCATGACGAGGTCGATGAACTGCTCGAACATCCTTCGCTCGGCGGCGGTGGTAACTGTACCGTCCTCGATAGCCCAGAAGGCGTGGGATGTCGGTTCCCCCGCAGTATTGAAGCGGCCGGGTTCGATCACGCCGAACAGGTAGTCGATGCCGTCGACCTCTTGGGAGCCAAAGAACGGGTCTCCCTCAATATCGAAGAAGAGGTCGCCGGGGGACGGCTCAGGGAGCATGAGCAGCCCGCAGTCGGGAATCAGTGCGCCCTCGCGATCCCGTGCGAGTGGGAGGCACTCTGAGATGACCTGCTTCAGCCGTTCGCCGCGCACCTGGATGCTTGCCTGGGCCTGGATACGCGCCAGCGCCTCGCGGCCCGCCCCGTCCAGTCGGTTGGGAAGCGGGGATAGTGGCTCGGCGAGACCCGTTCGAGTGGTGACTCCAATCGCATGCAGGGCGCGCCGCTGGCGAGACGCGAGATTCGCGACTAATGACAGGTCGTCCTCTGTTCGCCATTGCGCCCGGCACTCCATGCTCCAGCGACAGATATCGCAGTGCTCGACTGGCTCGGGCTTCGTGACCACCGGAAACGCGGGGCTATCGGCGTTCAGAAGCTCCTCGAACTCCCGTGCCACCGAGCGGTAGTAGGCGGCGTAGTCTGTCACACGAAACGAGACGGTCTCTCGTTTCACACCGCCAAGAGCAAGGTGCATCTTCTCGGGCGCACGTCCTTGGAGTGATTCCACGAGGTCTGAGTACACGCAGATTTGCAGCACGGCAGAGGCTTTGGCGTGCCGGGCCAGCTTCGTGTCCCAGACTTCGTAGCTCCAAGAGCCGAGGTCGCTGGGTTGCTCCACGCGACACAGGAAGTCCGCATAGCCGAGCCGCCGATCATCGAAAAGCACCGCCTGGTAAATGACGTCGGCCCCTCCGCGCATCGCTTCCAGGGTGGCATCACGTCCCCGCACAGCGCGCTCGGATCGAGGGAGTGTCTCGTCCAACTCGATCTCGATGACGGTGATACCTTCGACGGCCAAATCCCGGAGGAAGCGCGCCTCGTGCTCGCGTCCCCTCTCCGCGATGCGGTCGAGTATGGGGTCAGCACGCATCGGCCTAGCCAGATGGCCGTGGACGGCCGCGCGTTCGAGGTTCGCGAAATGACGGCACTCAAGGAAGCCCACGAGGTCGGTCGCTGAGTAGACCAGCCGGCCGCCGATCAATTGCATGGGGCGACCACCTGGCTGGAAGCACTAAGACGCGCACCCTCGCGTGATGTCGGGGCTTGGTTCTGGAGGCGACTATAGCCGCCCTTATCCGCCGCGATGGCCGCTGCCAGACCTGCCATCTCGGGCCGGCCAGATAGCATGAGCTGAGCAGCCACTATGCCGCGCTTTCCGGAGACGGCAGCCGATTGAGTAGATCGCGGTCGTTTCCTATGAGATGGCTCTCAGCCCAGGTCAGCACTTCCTGTTCCTGGGTGAAGAGGATGATCTGGCGCTCCGCGCTGATGACATGTAAGGCATCCAGGATTGCGACCGTCCGTCGTCCGTCGCTTTGAGCCGTGACGTCATCGAGGATCAGCGGACAAACTTCGTCCTGCTTGGTCAACCGCTCTGCCATGGCGACGCGAAGCAGCAAGTAGATCTGTTCGGCAGTGCCGTGGGAGAGTAAATGGGCCGACTGGAGCGTTCCGTTAGCGAGGCGTACACGGACATTGAGGTCCTGCGGGTCCACCGTTACCTCACGGTAACGGCCGCGTGTGACTTGCGGTAGCCAGCGCGTGACCGATTCCCCCAAGACGGGCGCGATGTCCCGGTGGACCCTGTCTTGGGCAGTCTCCAGCAACGCCTTGGTAAGGTTCAGTGTCTCCCGCAATCGTTCAACACGTTCCAACTCCCGCTTCGCCGCATCCAGCGCCTCAACGGCGGCAGGTACCGACAGCAACCGCGTAGCCTCCGTTTGGATGCGACCCTTAAGGCGCTCGTGCTCGCGGTCTTGGTCTTCGTAGGCCTGACGCAACTCTTCAATCTGTGTGATCGGATCTGGCTGCAGTGTTACGGCACGGATATCGTCTGCAGACAATGATGCAGCGTGTTTCTCCGCCTGAGCTCGCAGTTCTCCCGCCTGCACCTCCAACTGCTCTATTGGGCCCCCATCGAGCAGCCTCTGGAGCTCAGTCCAGCCCGTACGCTGCTCCTCCAGCTCGGTAAGCCGCCGCCCACGGTCATCCTGCCAAAGCCCAAGCAGATTCACCGCCTGCTCTGGAGTCTCGGCCACTATGCTGCACTCGGCGGCTGCTTGAAGGACGCCATCCGTCGCTTGGAGCCGCCTCGCCATTACATCGGCTGCCACTTCCTCGGCTGTCTGTCGGCCTAACAACTGCTCTGCGAGCTGCGGCCCCCGTCGCGCCTCCTCGGCGATCGCGGCTCGATCCCGGCATCTCCTTTCGTAGTGCTCGAAGTCGGCTAGTAGATCATTGTGTGGCTCCACCCCTCTGGCTTGCAGCGCAGCTCGCAGCGTTTCGTCTGCCTGGTTTAACGCTGCTTCAAGCTCGTAGTGTCGCCGTGACCAAGTTTCCTTTTCCTGCTGGCGCAGGTGAGCAGTGGCAATATTGGCAGCCAGTGTTTCCAGCGCTGCGGCGTCCACTATTAGTCCTATTGACTGGGCCCGTTCTGTGGCCGCTTCTTGGACCCGAATGCTTTCCTCCGCCCGCATCTGCTGCTCTACCAAACGACGCTCAGCGTCGTCCAAGTCTGCGAGCAATACGCCGGATGAACCCTGTTCTCGTTTGGAAATCAACCAGATAACGATAAGTACCGCACTGGCGGATAGGAGCAGCCCGCCAATGAACGGCGTTCCAAGTGCCAACGCGAGGCCAACGCCTCCGAGGACAGCTCCAGCGATTAGGGGCACTTTCGAGGGAGCTCTTCTACCGACCGCGTCAAGTGCCTCCTGCGCCTGGCGGAGCCGTTCTTCGGCCGCTGGATCGACCTTGACTCTTTCCCGACGCAGGTCAAACGCCAAGCTACGCAAGTCGTCCTCAGAAAGACCACGTCCGTCGGGCATCTCTACAATCCCGGGTTCTAACTCCGCATGCTGTTGGATGGCTCGGAGAGCATCACGTAGCACGACGTGTGCGCTTTCCGCTGCCCGATCCGGCTGCAGATCACCCTGAGGTATTTGCGGGAGAGCGTCGAGTTGCGCACGCAGGTCGGTCGCGGAGCGGCCGGACAGTTTCGACTCCGCAGGGCGTGCCGTCCAAGCGGCCAGTGTCCCGGCCACGAGGTTTGCGAGTGCTTCGTCACCAAGGCTGGCTGGGGGTGGGTCCGATGGGAATCGCTCCCCAAGCGCCCGCGCCCTGAGCAGCCGGTCATGGAGGCGATCAGCATCGATTTCGGCCTGTCGGGCCACCACTAACGCCAATCGGTTGTGGGCAGTGTCGGCCTGGTCCCGCAACTCCTCCGCCCGGGCTACCAATCCCAAATAGTTTTCGTGTTGACGCGTAGCTTCGTTAAGTTCGCGCTCGCACCGCGTGACGGCATCGATGGCCGCCCGCCATGGTTTACCGCTGTTGGTCCGGTCAGTCCCCACAAAATCGTCGCGGTAGCGATCAATGGCCTTCAGTGCCCCAATGACCGTCGCATCGTCTCGCCCCGTGGCTACAGCCTTTTGCAGGTATTCTTGTAGCTGGGCCGAAGAGTCCCTCACGGCCAGAAGATCAGCTTGGCGTACGCAAGCTGTGGCGAGGAATGCTCTGCGATCCAGACCTAGGAGTCGGGCACCATCAGGCGCTCCATCGTGGGTGATGTCCCCTGGGTAGGGGCGGCCGAACGTCCGGTCGGTGATCGTCGCTGTCCGGGTAGCGAGGTCATGTCGTAATTCGAGCTGCTTACCATCGGGCAATTCAAGGACAACTGTTACTGCCCATTCGCCGTTCCCATTGTCGTGCCATGGGCGGTGGCGATCGGTGAACAACTGATCGGCCGGCTCAGCCCTGCCCTGCCGGCGCCGAATACCGCACAGGCCGGCGTACAGCGCACCATGCCAGCTGGACTTTCCAGCCTCATTCTCGCCATAGATCACGTTCATGCCGGGCGCGAAATCGAGCGTATCGTTGGGAGCAAACGGACCGAAGGCGTCGGCGCGCACCAATAGGAAACGCACTAGCCGATGTAACCGCCGCCGCCAAGCTCTGCGGGTTCAACGCGACGTCTGGGTGCACTTCTCCGACAAGTCCTACGCGGGCGCACCCTTCCATTCCGTATAAGTGCCTAGCCAGTTGGTCTCGGACATCCTGCTGGCTCGCGCAACCTGTAATGTCGATGGTCAAATCATGTACCTGATAGGCGGCTACCTGTCGCCACTCGCGCGAAATTGTGCCGTCTGGTTCCAGCGTAATCACCACCGCGCCTCGGTTCGAATCCTCACCGAAAGACAGCGGGCATGGATTGCCTGGATATGTGTGAGTAGCACCGGCCTTTGCCCGATGATAGTGACCAAGGAAGGCGTGGTGCAATCCAGCCGCCGTAATCGCGGCCTCATCAAAGGGTGCATGAGGATCTTTGCCTTCACCTTGCTCGTGGAACCACCCACGCTCGGATCCGTGGAAGAGCGCCAAGTGTATGCCATCCCGGTCGACCCGAAATCCATCCAGGAACCCAGGGGTCCCGGCCGGCATACAGTGCGCCGCGCCCCACAATGTGAGACCGTCACGCAAGGTGACGGGCGTAAGGCCACGGCTCTTGAAAACATGAACGTTGGGCGTCCAATCGGCTCTCTCGTAGAGGCTGGCGTTGCCAAGCCAGTCATGGTTGCCAGGCGCGATGTAAACCGGAACAGGATCAAGTTCGGCAAAGATGCCCCTAACGAATCGCATCGTGTCGTCGGTAAACGCTTCGTGTTCGTATAGATCGCCGCCGCACAGCAGGGCGTCTACCTCCCCTCGCGCCGCGAGGCTCACGATATTACGAAGCGTGTCGCGTAGGGCTTGGCGCCGACGGGATGCCGCCTGACCGTCGCGACCTAATCCCGCGAAGCTCGCGTCTAGATGGAGATCGGAGAACAAAAGAAGCTTCATATGCTCCTACAACAGGTCAAATCCTACCCGACCTTCGTAAACTGATAGCCGCCAGTCTTTATCTGATGGTTAAAGTAATTTCCCTTTGAACCCGCAGCCATAAGCTCCTCGTAAATCTGAGCAGGAACACCAAAATATTGGTATATCCCACTCTGAGTGAACTCGATCTCCAATGTTGCGGTATCGGGTTCATATCCAATTGACACGACGCTGCTGGAAGTAACTGTTATCCTCTCCAACAAATACTTTCCCTTCAAGAACTACTCAGCTGGTGGTACGCCTACTCTTTGCCGTCGCCACGCGTGACAGCAGCGACATACGTGGGATTCTGGATTCTCTCTTCCGACCACCGCTTGGAGACTTCGGGATCATCGCTCTTTGGACGAGGCTCAACTAGGGGCAGTCGTACCCTGCTGGGGGATATGCATGGCTTCACCCAGGACTAACGCCTCCCCTGTTCGCAGCGCGGGCAACACTACCAACTGCCGGTGGTGCCGCTCGTTAACCAGACTGCGGCGAGTTCGGATAGTAAGATAACTGGCTCCCCGACGAGGTGTCCAGGAAACAGTATTACACCCTCTAATTAACCCCTACACTAAGAATCCTTTTGATATCCCAGCGTTAATTATATCGAAACACTTAGAAATGGCGGCCCTCCGCTGATGGCGCGTCACTATTGCAGGTATTGGCGATCTCCAAGGGATTCGAGCTTTCTATCAACACCTATCTAAATGGGGAGCCTTTGGGATAATGGACAGCAACCATAGCCTTACTGCTTGAGTCAACCTTATCAAGGACTCAGCTATGTAACTGCAACTTAGCAGTAAGACAACGAGAAATTATCCTAACAATAATAACTGCCGTTACCACGCCCGGTTAAAGCCATGGTGACGGCAGGAGACTTTTCCAGAACCGCCGGAAGTAGGACTTACAGTTATGTTGAAACTCTTAACTAGGCCCAGTTGCAATAGGATATAGAATGATGCATCACTTAAGCGATTCCCTGAGAAATCTCCGTAACTTGGGTCCTTTTACTTCGTAGACTGTCTAATGGCAATTACTAAAAGTCAGTACCTTTTCTGACCGAAAAGGCCCCATTAACCCCTGCCTCGGCCAAACGTTTAATTAAATAGGAGCATAGGCTGTTTTTTCATCGACCTCACTGGGTTGACTTAACCATTTAGGTATGATACACTAACAAGGCTTATGTCTGAAAGAGGTATGGAAAACCAATTTGACCCAAATGGCAGGTGGCGACCGCTAACCCCTGAACAAAGGGCAAAAGACAAGGAATGGAAGAATAAATATGGATATAAGTTTTCAGATATGAATCTCTCATGGGAGGATGTTGAAATACTCGACCACCCCTTCCGCTCCACAAAGGAACACCTGATGTTTGCCATGATGAGAGACCGTGGACTTCTCCCCCCTATAACGGAACCCGTTCCTCTCGCCGAAATGAGAGATAAGAAGCTCTCTCCAGAGGAAGTAGATTGTCTAATAATAGAGCGGCTTGGCAATAAAAAAAATGTTGAACTTTATATAAAACTGCACGCTCTGCGAATCAAAGGGTTCCGCCAGGTATTAGCCTCCGAGTCGCAGCATGGCTCATCTACAAGCATACAAGACTCAGCAAACGGAAAGTAACGAGACAAGGCGAGCGTTGGCTCATACTATACCGGTGGTATCTTAAGGATATTGTACAAAGTCTTTATTGTGTTATCTAGCCTTGGCTCTTCGAACACTCCTTGGTCTTTCCAAATGCTTTCACGAAGCGTCAGCACTGTCTGACGAGCGATGGGCTCTAAATCGGGATTTTCCTCCCTGCTTAATGTGTTAATCATAAGGGTACTCGCCTCGAGACCTGTAATTCCTATGCCCTGTGCTCTATCGTGGTAGGTACTCAAGAGTACTCCAGAAGCATGAGTTGATAAGATCCTAGGGATGACTACCTCTAATCTTTCTTTATTACTCTGTATTATGTAATCTTCCCGTTCACGCGTGCTCTCGGTACGTTTTTTAGTAGGCGAAATATACCAGAACCAGCGGAGGTTAACTAGCCATACTGGTGCCTCACCCTGCGTAGCCATGAGCCACTCCAGAAAGTCTTGGGCATCCTGTCCTAAACTAGCGGTTATGCCGTACTTCTTCTTAGCTGTGCTAATTATCTGAGCTAAGGCCCTTTTGACATTTCTCTCAATCTCCCATACATCTCTCTCTACCCCCGCCCATTCTAATGCTGAGAGTCCCCGCTCTTTGACCTCAGATACGTGTATTTGAGTCAATTACGCTATCGATGCGAGGGTTACGCGCCCGGCAGGCCTGGTCGGGTCCGGACCTAAGTGTATTTCGCGTGTTTTTGGATTAAGCTCTAGTAAGTCCTCGTAGTCTTGGTCAGTATAGCCATAGCTGACACGCCACACTTGGCCTGCAAGTTTTTCTTCCTGGATAATCCTCTCTAGTTCATCCTCTTTACTGAAAATCATGCTCTCTCCCTATAAAGGCGCTATCCCACCACTGACTATCAAAAGAAGAATATTATTTCCACAGAAAATAACAAGAACAAAGTGTTCTAGCCTGTTGATTTTATCAATGATAAGTTTATATGGGATTTTTTATGCATACATCAACTACATTTAACATTCGTTTCCTTTTATATCGATGCTTCAATATATTCAACCCTGTCAGGCTCTAGCTCACACTCGCTGACATGGTAACTATTATAGGGTCAAGAGTCAATAATTTTACGGTTTCAGGAGGTGCACAAGAAATGCCTTTTCATATAGCAAGTGCTATTGTCGCACTATGCCTTTTCGTCGCACTATATTTCTCATTTCGCCAACGGTCACCTATGCGATTTGTAATTGCGCTTCTAGGGCTGCTTTTTGTCCTTGTTGCCACTTACTTTATACCTAATCCTGAGGCCGTAAGGGCTCAAACTACTGGCGTGACCGTCGAGGACTTCGGAGATGCCAAGTTCAAAAGTTTCTCTGCTCTTTACGCCTCCTTCCTCGGGGCTCCACTGTCTCCTGCAGGGCAGTTTGATGGCATTCTATCGCAGTGGTTCCGATACGGGCTTCTGCAGTTTAAACAAGACAATGATTCTCCTATTCATCCCGAGTTCAAAAATATTACTTTAGCTCCTCTTGGTCAAGCTAGACTCAAGAGTACTGAGTTGTCCATTGACCAAGATGCAAAGATTCCAGATAACATTCGCCACTACTTGGACAGCAAGGAAAGAAATGACTTCTATGCTGGCTTCACTCCTATTCAGCCACCTTCCTCCGGCAGCTCTGCTCCTCTAGTTCAGAACTTTGGTGACGCTGCTTTTAAAGATTTTTACGATAAGTACGCTGTAATCCTGGGTGAGCCGGTAGCCCCTGCAGGAGATTATCAAGGCTTTACTGTCCAATGGTTCGAGTTTGGTCGAGTGGAGTTACATACTGATTACGATGGTTCTTTTACTAGTCAGCCCCAGTTCCCTAAATTACTGATGGGGCTTATAGGACAGGAATACTTGCAACAGAAAGGAGTCTTACCTGACCCCCAACCAGGCATAGCTCCTATTCTAGTGGCATGGCGTGCACAGAAGGCCTTCGAGCAGGACCTACTGTACTTTTATGGGAACCCTTTGACCAATCCCAAAGTAGATACAGCAACTGGCTTCACTACTCAATACTTCCAGCGTGCCGCCTATCAGTGGCCAAACGGTGCAACGGACCCAAATAAGGTTACTAGGCTATCAATAGGCTTGGAAGTCTTTAACAACCTAAAAAAGAGTGGACTTGTTACCACTCCAGAGAAGGCCAGGCAAGACTATATCAACTATTTTTATGGATTGCCCTTAACCAAACCTATTCCGGATAAGAACGCTGGGCTAAACACGATGTATTTCACCAGGGCAGTCTTTCAATGGCCTATAGCATCTACCGACCCAACGGATGTCCGCCAGCTCCCTATCGGTGCAGATTTATATGACGGTTTAACCACACGCCAAATCTCTCCGTGGGCCAGCCCGGGCAAGGTTCTATTCCTTACCTTGAGCGCAGTCTCCCTCATCGTATCGCTGGTCTTCGCTCTGGTTCTAAAAAGAGGCGGACGTGTTTACGGTCGAGTATGACCTCAGGAGCAGTGTCACGCGTTATAACAGTTAGGAGGTGTATATGCCGGGCTTTATTATAGACCCTGCAACAGACCTAGGAATAGACCGCGTCTGGCTTGGGGTCATGCTATTGTCATTGGCCCTAATAATCCTATTGATTTATATGACCGCTCGGCTGCATATGCTGGATAAGTTCTGGAGTAGCGTCTTTCCTCCACGGGAAGGTGGAACAGTAGTTATAGTGGGCATGGGTACCTTCGGAGCAAGGCAAGCCTTGCGGGTCACTACTGCTTTCCAAGCCGCTGAAGCCAGTGACGAAGTTCTAGCCGTGATCCTCGCAGACTTTCATCAGGAAGTTGAAGGATATGCTAAAACTGTCAGTGACCTTATAGGTAAGAGCCGGGTTATTACGCCTGAGTCTCTACCAGAAGGGGCAGGACAGGGATTTATGCATGAATTAGAGCATGATTGGCGCACCCAGGATATCTGGAAAGCTGAAGTGGAGGACATGATCAATAAGGTCTTAGAACTAGACACCGCTAATGGCGGGACCATAACTACCATCTTCTACATCCTCCCTCCATGGTCGGGACATTTCGCCGTCGCCTCTTGGATGGTCAGACGACTCGGAGAGGCTTTCCCCAAGCCTATCCTCCACATCGGACATCTCAATAGACCTTCGGCATCAGAAGGAGAACTGCGCTCCAGTATGGAGCAGCAGCTGGATTACCCTATGAGCCTTGGCTTAGACGCTATATTAGTCTCTGACGAAGACAAGGATTTCTTCCGTGAAGTTCACGACTGGACAATAGCCGCGGGTTTTGCAGGCTTATTCACGGCGAACCGCGTAGACCCTGGGCAGCAGCACGGTGCCAACCCCATCCACGCATTGGTGCAGGCGTCTAGAGCTTCACGCGGTTTAATTGGAGTGGGAGTCGGACAGGGTACAGTACCGGTTGTACCGCGACTGTTTGGGAAATGGGTTCTGCCCTACCAATGGGCCTGGTCGTTGCCTAGATTCTTAGCTCGGAGAGATATGAGCCAGCGGCGGCTTAGTGGCCATGTTGCTGCCGTCATGAAGCAGGCTCTCCAACACAAAGCCTGGGACGACGCTCCCGACCCCCAGGCAGGTGAAATCCAATTTCTTAGCGTGGTGGCTCCATTGCATCGTGCAAATCCACAGTGGAGGATCGGTGGAACTCGTCGACGTGATAGCCTCAGGATAGACGCCATAAAATACTTTCCTGACAATAGACTACCTGATGGATGCGGCGTGCTCTGGTCATCGGCGCCTATTGATAATGGCAGTCACGAGAGGGCAGCTATGATTTTTGCGCTGCATCTCTATCCAATTAGTGATGCCACAGTGAGAATTGTGCCCGCCCAGCCTCATAGCAACGGCCACATCCCTCAAGGCGAGCCTGAGCCTGAAGTACATGAGCAAGGTAACGGGCGCACTCAAACCCGGAGGCAAAGACCAGTAGCTACTACGTAGAACAGAAAGGCATTTGTGTCGGGAACAGTTTGTTCTTTCTAGCAAGCTTTAGGTAGAAGTAAACTGTTTATATACAAAGGAAGACCCTGCTCAGCCCTATCGATGTTGGCACGTCAGAAGAGCTAAGCAGGGAACTCGGATGGAAGGGTACCTACGGGCCTGCCTGAGTCCCTGGAATATCCCTTTCCTACCTAATTTATAGTGTACAACAATGGAGGTGCTCAGGCTATAGCGCTAAATATCAATATCAAACCGACCAACTAGTATTCAAAAAGGAGGGACTTCTACCGATGGATAAGAACATCACTATTCTCGTTCCTGGACAGGGTGAAGAGCGTGAGCTTCACGATATGGCGATCCGGCCAGGCAACACCGTCCTTGAAGCGCTTCGCCAGGCAGGTATCCAGCATCCCAATCAGTTTATTCTTGAGGATGGGTCTGGCAACCAGTTTGTCGCGGGCCAAAACTTCTATGACGTGGCCCAGAACGGCGAAAAGTACTATGCCGTTCAGGACAGGGCACGAGTTGGAGCTAGGTAACCGAATGACTAGTGGGGGGCCGCGTGACGGCCCCCCACCAAGTAACCAAGATGAGGTTTCAAAGATGAGCAACGAGTTTCTAGAAAAGGTTAAACAACTCTTTGGTAGCTCTAGCCCGGCACCGCCTCAAGTTACCCGACGCCGCATTGTTTCAACATCGGTCCCTCTACCGGGGCAGTCTGGTATCAAGCGTGTCCGTCATCTTGAGGTGCAACGAGATACCCATCCTGTGTGGTACACCAAAGGTTGGCGCCAAGACTCCAAAACGCCTGGGCGGTTCTTTGGTGAGTTCCGCAAAGGAAGGAACTTCTACCAAGGTGAAATTGTCAAGGACTGGAATGGCTTCCAGCCCTACATAGAGCGGCCCTTAACAGCACTCAAAGGCCCTCACGCTGTATGCTTTACGGCAGTACGTGAGGGTTATTACAGGGTACACCTGCCTACGCCAGCACAAAGTGTCGAGGAGGCTATCCATGCCGTTGAATTGGTTCTCTAAACGTGAGCAAGTTGTGCAAGCCCTTGCGGACAAAGACCGTGCCCTTGCGGAATGGCTGAGCTCTGCCCGCCGCTTCCTAAATACGACAGTGGACCTCTATGACCTCCATCGGGCGGTGACATATCGACCTTCTTCCGATGAAGGCCCATTGGTTATGTCTGAACAGTTGGTCACTCAGGTTCCTATCTACCTAGTAGGAACCAGATTCTTGTCCGAGTGCTATAAGGCACTCTTCCTCGGCAAAGGAGATGAAGACGACGATACAGCAGAGGTGATGTTTCCTATAACAGGAATACGCTTCGGGCCGGTGATGGTCTGGGACGCTTTTATCGAGACACCAATGGTGCAACGCTCCATGGTTACTGCTGTCATCGATAGTCACGAGCTATCTCTGATGCTCAGAGAACTGGACCGCTACGCTCACGCGCTATACGGTTTTGTACACTCCCATCGGCATACAGGAGCGCCAAAGCCATCCAGTGTGGACATGACTCTTCAACGCACTTTGGAGGGAGCTAATTATCCGGCGGTCCAGGCAGTGTTCTCAGAATCTGGCCACATTCGCTTTTTCTCAGACCAAAAGCATTTTGAGGTGATGACATATGGTGCAGGGCTTGAACGATTGGATTACCGCCTTTTCCGGCTGGCTGAGCTTCCAAAGACAAAGTAGGAACAACGGATACAAGCCGCGGGTGTTCCGCGGCCATGCCCTCTCGCCCCGTTTTACAGGAGAAGAGCACGCACTCCAAAGACACGAGTTAATTGGTGGATTCAGCCAAGCTGCCCTTGAGAAAGCCCTCATTCTTCTCATAGGTGCTGGAGGACTCAATGGAGAGGTTGCTCTTGGCCTTATTAAAAAAGGCGCGGCTGCCATGACCATCTGCGAGCCAGATAAGGTGGAAATGAGCAATCTGAACCGGCAACCGTTTACCCGTAAACAGCTTGGACAGCCAAAAGCATACGCTCTGGGGCACAATCTTGCTGAGATGGCAGTAACTCCAACAGAAATTACTGCTATTCCATTGGCAGTCCAGCAAGCAGTAGAACTAGGGTTATTGCAGCGTCCCACTGTAGCAATCTGCGGGGTGGATAACGACGAGACCCGAGTGTTTAGCCACCGCTGGGCACGAAGCCTAAAGATTCCTATTATAACTATGGCAGTTACTTACAATGCCGACTTTGGCTATTGCTTCGTCAGCGAGCCAGGTAAAGAGGACTCACCCTGCTTCGGCTGCTTATACCCGGAGGCTATTGAACAACGAACAAAGGCACCTTGTGTCGTAGGCTCGTCCATAGACATTTTGAAAGTAATGGCTGGCCTTACACTCTATGCTATCGACTCTCTCCTGATGGACCGGCCTCGCTTTTGGAACTATAAGGAAGTATCTCTCGATGGTGGCAGAGAGGAACGACAGCTGGTGGTCTTACGACGAGCAGAGTGCCCTGTCTGTAACGTGGGGTAGACTGCTCCAGACGAGCAACTGTTAACAACCGTGGCAACTCAAAAGACCACAAGACATATGAACCAAGATAATAACAATAAATAAGTTAACTGGAGGTTTGATAATGTCAAGGACAGATAGAGCATTCGTTGTTACTATTGTATGTCCACATTGTGGGGAACTAGTCAATGTCAATGCACCAGAAAACAGAAAATTTGCGGGCGCATATCCTAGTCTTTTTTGGGATGCACCTCCTTGGGTTTTTAATACTACAAGCGCTGCCTGCTTACACTGTGGCAAGAAGTTTCATGTTTATTTTAAGTGATAAGTTAACTATTGTGCGTGGAGAAGACACCAAGCTTTATGTAAATTGGCCAACAGAAAATAATAACTATTTTACACAACACCGGAAAGAGGAATAAGACAAATGGATGAAGATGGTTTTATTATAGTACACCACGATGATACTCCACTGAGGCAAGACCCTATCGCGCCTAAAGGAGGCGTTGCCTCGCAGGTCCTTCTGGAGTGTTTGGATGCCTTCGCAAAGGTCGACATTATAGCGCCTGATGCCTCTGGCATCTGGCACTCTCATCCTAACCCCACTATCATCTACATCATCTCAGGCTATGTACGCGTAGACCATGGCCCTGGTTTTGACCGCATAGCTTACGCCTTTGAGGGAGACCTCATACGCATGCCGTCTCACTGGCCACATCGGCCAGTCAATGAAATGAAGGCACATTCAGCGCAGGCTATTGTTATCCACCTTGGCACTACTAAAGAGTGTATTACCCCGTTACCGCTAGAATAGACAGGCCTCAAGGTCCAATAAGCTAAGTACTAGGAGATTGTTTATGACTACCCGACCACTTTACTACGAGGAACCGTACATCCAGGATGCACAGTGTCACATATTAAATATCCAAAATCGCGGTCGCCAAATGGTGACTTTCGAACTGGACCAAACAATCTTTTATCCCGAAGGTGGCGGCCAGCCTAGCGACCAAGGAGATGTCACAACCGCAACCGGCGCAATCAAAGTTCAAGCTGTCCACCATCAGGGCGAGCGTATAATCCACGAGGGTATTTTAGTAGGTTCCGTAGAGCCGGGCCAAGAAGGAAAAGCAACTCTCAAATGGAGCCGCAGGCATAAGAACATGAGAGTACATTCAGCAGGGCATCTCCTGCATGATATCCTCATGACCACCTACCCCGACCTGCAAGCTATTCGCGGCAATCATGGGGACAAAGCATTCCTTGAATATTCGGGAACCCTAGAACCTAGCATAAGGGAGACGCTAGAAAGAACAGTCAACGAAGCTATACAGGCCGACATTCCGATACGAACTTGGGACAGTTCATACGAGGAGGTGATAGCTATTTGTAAATTTGTACCCTCGAATCTCCCCAAGAACAAGGAGCTCCGAGTGCTCAGAATTGGCGACTTCGACCCTATGCCTGATGGCGGAGTCCAAGTACGGTCCACTAAGGAGATTGGCAGGGTCGCCATCCACCACATCATCAATGAGGATGATAAGGTTATGATACGCTACGGAGTTGCAGGCCCTACCTAGAGTATAGATGTGTAACAAGACGTCCTGAGGCAGGCTCGTTGTAACGAGTTAAGGAGAGCCTGGATTGTCCAGGCTCTCCTTAAGATATTACGCTACTGCTTGTCTAGCCAACCACCATTATCAAGATCTCCCAGCAATTGAGCATTTACAGTACATCTGACAGTTACATCGCGAGTAACTGTCAGAGACTACACAGATACCTAGGCACCCTTGACCCGTGACCGTCCGGCACTGGAAAGTTATCTGGGTAGCCCATCTGGTACTTTGCTAGAGGGTGTGTCTATATTTGTCTATTGGCCATGTCGTAAAGGAACAGATTGTTCTTCTTGGCAGGCTTTCGGAATGATTAAAATTAGATATGATTCCACGAGTGCATGGGCTATTCCGACACCAAGTAACTGACCAGGTGCTGGCACCACCGGGTCGACGTGGCCGACCTTTACCATACTTCGTCGATGGTAATTCAACTCAGCCAGACCTAGGCGATAATAATCTAACGAGGCCGCATACATCTCCAAAATTACCATATCGCAACTCGGCACCACTTGCGCAATTATTTGTTGCCATCTTTTTTGTTACTATTTTAGGCTTAGTTGATAAACTTAACCAGACTAACTCAATCAACTGGCAGGCCTTGGGCCAAAGCCTTGGCCCTCCTTGGAATAGAGTAGTATTAACAGACCAGTTCGCGCCCAAGATTATAGCGCACCTCTTGGTAATAGCGTTCTTCTATCTTAGCCTATCTGTCTCAATAGCTCTTATTGACGATCGTCGGGGCAGAAAATTGCTCGGCTCCGGCATGGTCATCTTTTGCCGCCGACTGCTAATGTACATCGCGTGGTCATCCGTTGCCATCTCACTATATTTTATTTCTCAAGTCGATTACACATACCTAAGCACTCAGTTTAAAATAAACGGCGAACCCGTTATTCTGGCACTACCAACTTTGTTAGGACTACTCTTTTTTGGCATAGGTTGCAACACACTTGTTTTTAAGCCTCTACAAGGACACTTCCCTCGTTGGCTAATGGTAATAGCCACCTTAGCCCCCTTGATAACAGCCATTGGGCTGCTGGTCAACTTAGACCGTCTACTGCATACCGGGTCTCGACCTTGGTATGGCACCTTCCCGGATACAGTTGTTGTGCAAGTGACTCTCTTCGCGTTCGAGATAGGTATTGGGCTTACCTTTCTCGAAGCCCTCTGTGGAGACTATGTTGATATCTCTCGACTCATATCTCAAAGGCAATTTGTCCCTACAATGTTAGCCTCATTACGTGGCCTAACTCACCTCGCTCTCATTGTTCCCCCTTTAATTGGGATTAAGTTGGCCCTCCTTGGCATTAGCGTACCGGCTGCCAGTGTAATTCTTGACCGTAACGGTCAGGTGCTCGAATATTATCATCCTGCAGGATACTTCAGAGTTATTGTGCCACCGGATAATGTATCCTCACCTGCATCTTTAGGACTTGATGCAATTGAGGACTCAGGATTGGTCTCATCTCCTTTTACACATTCACCTGTAAGCCCAATTCGTCTTGCTGGCATCATTTCTAGTATGCCTGAAGGTAACACTAGCGCGGATGTTGGAGGTGGTAGCGGAGTTGCCGCTCAAGTATGCAAAAATGTGTCTGGTCGACAAGAACGTCAGATGACCAATTATGGCCTCCCTAAAACGTTACCTAAAAGAGACCACTTTGTTACCGGTGCTACCGCAACCGAAAAGCTACTGTTCGAGTTCCCTTGCGCTTGGGGATTTGAAAGAGCAGCTCTATGGTTTGGGGCGCCTGAGCTAAAGCCGGCACATCAATATCTCAATCTTGTTAATTTCGGCAATGGTGCCTATGGAATTGAGGCCGGTGCTTTGACTTACTTTGGGAAATCAGCCAAGGACCTTACTTTGAGTGAGGCAGCACTACTAGTTGGATTACCTCAAGCACTAGGTGACCTAGATCCATGGGAAAATCCGCAAGCCGCAAAGGTTCGTCGCAATGCAGTACTAAAGGCGATGGCGCGAAATGGTTATATATCTGAGAAGGAGGCCGCCGAAGCCTCTGCGCAACCACTGGGGATATTGCAAGCTCCGTATAATCCCCCAAAGTATGCCGACTCGTTCATCAAAGGTTATTTGATGGATGAGCTAGATAGACAAGGTTTCCGACATATGTCTACCGATGGCTTAAGGGTAATGACTAGCTTGGACCTTAATCTACAGCGTGAAGCAACAGCCATCATTCAGAAGAAGCTAAGTAGCGATAATTATCGGCAGCGAAATGCACGCGATGCTGCATTGGTGGCGCTTAATCCAAGCACTGGCGAGATACTTGCATTTGCGGGCGACATGGCTTGGAAGGAACGCCAGCCAGGTTCTTCGTTCAAGCCTTTTACCTATGTGACTGCCTTAAAAAAAGGCTGGACTGCAGCTACGAGAATAGAAGATAAGCCTATGTCCTTTCCGGATGGTAAGGGAGGACAATGGTCGCCAACAAGTGCTGACGGTCGGTATTGGGGCTGGGTATCTGTTCGTCAAGCACTTGCAATGTCTTTGAACGTACCTGCCGTACTCACCCTGCAATATGCTGGTATAGACCAGACGCTTGATAATGCACGGCAAATGGGTATAACGACCCTACCTGGGAAAGCTAGTGATTATGGTCTGGCATTGACTCTAGGTAGTGGCGAAGTTAAGCTTCTGGACTTAGTATTTGCGTATTCTGTGTTTGCTAATAATGGTATACAGAACGGCCAATCCAGGCCCAATCTTCAAATTTGGTCTCAAACGAGACCGCTCGACCCTATTGGGATTTTAAGAATAGAAGGACGGTCTGGGAAGGTCATACGTGAGTTCAAAAACCCCCAAAGTGTGGAAACTATACCGGCCCCATACGCTTATTTGATTACAGATATATTATCTGACAATAGTGCTCGATCTCAGGCCTTCAGAGAACCAAGCGCATTACTATTACCAGATAATCGTCCTGCCGCTGTAAAGACTGGTACAAATGGCATATCGAATAAGACTTGGGACTTATGGACAGTCGGCTATACACCCGAACTCGTAGCAGGAGTTTGGGTAGGAAACCGGGAGCGTGATGCTATGAGTGAAGCCCGCAGCGATTTGCTTGCCGCACCAATATGGAACGAGTTTATGACTAAGGCGTTAGACGGTATTCCGGCAAGTAAATTTAAACGTCCAGATGGACTTATCGACTTGCGTATCTGTCAATCTACAGGCTTACCCGCAAGTCAGAGCAACTGCCGAGACGAAATCAACGAACTCTTCATTCGCGGGACAGAACCAAAGGCTAAATGACGGCTCAAAAAGGATTACTTATCCACTGAATTCCGCATTTACATCGGAGTCTCAAGGAAATCATTATAAATGGAAATACAGACACAGACAGCGCAATTATTGATACTCTAGTTAATGGGCCGTCACCATGCCCCGCGTAAAGGCATCGTGAAGCGTGAATTGCCCCACCTTAAAACACGGCTCGTAAGGCTGTCAGGGCACTTTAGGTAGCCCTGGCCTTACTTCACCGTCTTTTCCCAACCACCCCAGGGAAAACAAGCCTATCAGGCCTCTTACCCTTACTAAACCACCAAAACAGCTTTATCCACCTAAGACCTCACAATGAAAAGCCCAAATTGGCCCCTTAAAACGCAAAGACGTATTCTAATACCTTTCTCTTAATCCTCGATACCAGGAAAAAGGGCTTGCAGCCCTCTGGGTCAAGGCCAAGCAGCGTGAGCATAAAAATTTATCCCTCCCGCCATCCAGCATAGCTGGACCCTGGACCGATTCACCTGCTTTTTCGGACCTTCGTGTCCTCATTCCAGAGGGGAATGAGTCTTTTTTATTTTGGGGAGAAGGAGCAAGTTATGAATTAGTCTAAGAATGAGCCTAGCCAGTCAGTATGGGTATTTATTCACATCGACATAGTATCTCGATACGTATAGACTTTTAGGTGTAAAATACAACTATATGTTATTAAATTGTTTGGAAAAATATCTAGTTTGTCCCGTATGCGATTCGTTTCTTAAACTCACGGATAACACGCTGAAGTGCTCCCACTCTCATTCATTTGATGTTGCCCGTGAGGGATACGTGAACCTATTGCCTGTGACCCATCGACGCTCAAGTCATCCTGGTGATTCAAAAGAGATGTTGATAAGCCGTAAGCAGTTTCTTGACCGGGGGCATTATCTTCAATTATCCGACTTGATTAATGAGCTCGTTGAGAACTATCTCCGCGAGGAAATTATCTGTCAGACCGACGCTACCAGAATAGTATTAGATGCCGGATCTGGAACAGGTTACTATTTGTCTAAAATTAGTGATCATATTGCCAAATACAGCACTGACAAGTGCGTTTGTTATGTTGGTGTTGACATCTCAAAGACGGCGTGCAGAATAGCGTCAAAGAGCGATCCAGGCTCTTGCTATATTGTTGCAAACATTTTCCGAAAGTTACCCCTAGTTGAGCATTCGGTTGACGTTCTTCTGACCGTTTTTGCGCCATGGAATAAAGTTGAGTTCGAGCGGTTGTTGAAGGTAGGTGGTCTTTTGATAATGGTAACTCCAGGGGCTCGACACTTAGAGGAACTACGGGCACTAGCGAATATAGCTAGTGAAATTGGGCAAACAGCAGAATTAAGAAAGCAAGAACTATCCCATGAATTCGACTATGTGAACTCCGTCGCCATCGAGTCTATGTTAGACCTACGTCAGCCAGACATCACTAATCTCTTTAGAATGACACCTTACTATTGGCAAACATCCATGGAAACGCGAACGACAATCGAGCATATTCCACAACTTATTGTATCGGTAGACTTTCGAATATCCATTTATCGATTGATTTCATAAATAATAAATAGTAAGTCTCGCTGATTTTAATAATCAATATGTCATCGTCTTCCATCAAGGGTCTTTTTAATAACTTTTGCATATTGGTAAGATAGGGGCATGGAGAAGGAAGATTTGGGACGAAGTCTGCTTGCAGCCTTTGCCAAAGTCCCTGATCCCCGGTCCCGTCACGGACATCGCCATCCACTGCCGGCTCTACCCATCAATCGTCGAGTGACACGGCACTAGGTTGATATTCCGAACCGCGCGCAGCTTGGTCATCGCTAATGAGTCCTCAACAACTATTTTTTCAATTCGATCACCTGTGTTCCTCCTACACCATCTCGGACTTCACAGGCGATTAACCGTTCTTCGCCAGTCAATGGTAGGTTCAATAATCTGTGGATCGACCCTGTCTCGATTCTCCAGAGCCAGCGTTATTAGAGATTCGATACAATCGTCTGTTAGAAGATGAGGTTTCAGCCCTAGTTCTATAAGACTTCTGTGATGCACTTTATAGTAATGCTCCTCGGTCTCTACGCGTGGGTTAGCTATATAGCTAATTTCGGTTCGCTGCCCTAGTCTTGCCGCAACCCTAACTACCTTTTCCGCTATTTCCAAAATCGAGAATTGCTCTGTAAGCTGATTGAAGACACGATATTCTCCTGGCTTGGCTGGGGATTGTAAGGCTAGTTCTATGCAACGTACCGTGTCTCTAATATTTATGTAGCCTCGCGCTTGACCACCACTTCCATAGATGGTAAGAGGATGCCCAATTGCAGCTTGAACGCAAAAACGATTGAGTGCTGTTCCATAAATCTGATCGTAATCGAAGCGCGTGGCGAGCACCGGATCCAACTGGGTCTCGTCTGTTTCTACTCCATAAACAATTCCCTGATTCAGGTCTGTCGCCCTAATTCCCCACGCCTTACAACAGAACATAATATTGTGACTGTCATGAACCTTACTAAGGTGATAAAAGGAGCCAGGCTGCTTAGGATACGGCATTAAATCTCGACGCCCTTTGTGGGTTATCTCAATAAACCCTTCTTCGATATCTATATTTGGTGTCCCATATTCTCCCATCGTGCCGAGCTTTACGAGATGACAATTAGGCACATATTCTTTTATTGCATAAAGAATATTCAGAGTTCCAACAAGGTTATTCACCTGAGTGAAGACTGCGTGCTGTCTATCGATCATCGAATATGGAGCTGAACGCTGCTCTGCGAAGTGCACCACGGCGTCCGGCACAAATTCTCGAAATGCTGACGATAGAGCCTCGTAATCAGTCGCGTCACCAATATACAGGTTCATGTCATGACCAGAGAGCCTCCTCCACACAGCCGTTCGTTGATGAAGGGTCTTTATTGGAATGACGCCGTCGAAACCATATTGTAGATCAAACTGACGCCTGATGAAATTATCAAAAATTCCTATCTCATGTCCTTTTTTGGATAGGAACAGAGCTTGAGGCCAGCCAAGATAGCCGTCTCCACCGAGAATCAGAATTCGCATTTATTGGCTCCACCAGGTATAAGACTAGAAAAACTAAAATCGAATATACGCGAAGATTGTTGTAAAGCCTCACTTAAGGGACATGAAGGCTCAGACAAGCCCTACTCTAATCTTAGGGCCTTCTAATTATACATGGATTGAGGCTGCTGCGCCAACGAACTAACTTAACTGAAAGTTTAGTCTTATCCGTCATTATAGATAAAGCATTACTGAGCAATAAACGCAAACCTTGCTCTAAGTCTATGTTCGGATTCCACTGCAATAGTCTTCTTGATTTTTCCATTCCCGCGCGAAGATGCATCCTGTCTGTGTGCCTTCGACGACCAGCTAAAGATTGTGCTGTGAGTTCTCTACCGACAATATTCTGAGTTATTTCTATTATATCTAAGACAGAATATTCTCGTCTTGACCCTAGATTTATCACTTCTGCGTTATTATTTTGCACTTGAATTAGCTTGACCATTCCCTCGGCGATATCTTTACACCAAATGTAGTCGCGCATAGAACTTAAATTCCCTAAGCGAAGTTTCGACTTGCCTAGCATAATCTGGTGCAAGATCTCAGGAATGACATGGGGATTCGTCTCGCCTGAGCCATAACCGTTAAACAATCGAAGTATCCATGCAGGTAGAGACAACCGCTTAGCATATGCAGCAACGAACTGCTCCCCTAGATATTTAGTTAAACCATAGATATCTACCGGCTCAACTGGGTCTGTTGCATTACAAATCTCTACCGTCGGAGCATACACTGCTGCTGTCGATGCGAATAGGAACGTAGGAGGTTTAGCTAAATGCCAGACTGCCTCCAATACGTTCGATATTCCAAAGACATTAACTCGAATATGTACATCTTTTCTCCTAGGTATTTTAGCACCTACTAGCTTTACCTAGCTCGCCGTCTGAAAACAAGATCCGCCATCAAATATGCTTTATATGTTTCGGCGGCTGTAAACGTCCACTGATAAGAGCTAGCCTTCGCGCGAACTTCTGATGAAATTGTCGAACTACGTAGCATATCCAGCATTGCATCCGTTACTGCTTCGGTGTCGAATTGGTTTACAAATCTGGTACTGGGCCCGAGTGTTTCATGGAAAACAGGAGCATCTGCTACCACAACATTCGTTCCTAGTGAAGCAGCCTCAAGCGGCGTAAAGCCAAACCCCTCATCCGACGCAAGATGAATCAGTGCCGCTGCATGTTCATACAACCTCATCAATGTAGAATCGCTTACCTGGCCAATGATCCTAGTCCGTGCACTTAAACTATGTGTTTTGACAAACCACTTAACGTAATCATTGTTTTCAAAATCTGCTCCTACTAATATTAAAGAAGGACGGAGATCTACCAGAGCACATTGCCTGAATGCTTCGAGCAAGAGCCTCACATTTTTGTGAGGTCTGTCATGTCCAACATATAGGAAATAAGAGCGTTCTAGATCCAGGTTTACTGACTCATTCGCCCTGGAATCTTCAAAGTGAGCACGGGGGCCCCATGCTTCATGATCAACACCATAAGGAATGATTTCTATGGGGCAACGCACATCAAAGGTGTCTACTATCTGATCTCGTACTACCTGCGTAGGAGTCAAGATGACATCAGCTCGATATATTGCCCACCAGAGCATTGCAGCGTAATACTTACCATGATTCGAACTTACGGGTGATTGTCGTTTCGGACTAGGCAGATTGGTCCTAACAATTTTTTCTACATATTTCAAATCTTCTAGCAGACCTGCTGAATACTTTCTTATAAAAGATTTATCGTCATAACAATAATCTTCATTATAGTACCTGTGTATATCATGAATCGAGACTACCACTGCCGATTTAAGATATGTAAGTGGGATTCGATAATCAGTACAGTGAATGACTGAGGATTGCACCCTTTCAGATACTTTACTTAGGGTCTCAAGCTCGTCGAGGGAGTATGGGAACCATTCACTGATAACTTCCTGAGGTATCACTAGATTTGACCTTAGTTCATGAGTCAACAAAACGATGCTATCGTTGTCTGCCCGCTGAAGTCTTGCAAGCGCTGTTGTCAATTCGCTAACGTATCGCCCAATTCCGTAAGGGGAGTCATTTCTGGAATCAATAAGGACCTTCATAATGCTACTCAGCTTGAGAATTTGTAATCAAATAATGTCTTCAAGGCTTCAGGCACTTAATGCTCTAATCCAGTCCATATATTCTCTAAAACTGCCAACAAGTCTTGAGCGGATTGATCCCAATCTGGACGATAAACGGACCCCACAGCTTTCCTTTCCAAACGGCCAGTTAATGCATGGACAATCATATCCCCTAGACGCTCTCTATCATTCACACTATAGAAATGAGCGTCTCGACCTAACGGTTCTAGAAATGACGGGATTGCCGGCGCAATCACTTCACAACCACAATTCAATGCTTCCAGCGGGGGCAAATTGTTCCCCTCGTTCAGAGAGGCAGTTACATAAGCTGAGGCACCTGAATAAAGAGCAGCAAGTTGCTCATCCGTGACACGCCCGGTAAAATACACGAAATTAGCTAAATCCGATTGCTCCACATATTCCGCTACATCTTCGTAGAGAATTGTATCCCCACCCACCACGATAAACCTCCATTTTATAGGTAGACGAGATTTCACTTGCTCTAAAGTTTCGGTGAGCCAACGTAAGCGCTTATGTGGATAGCCTAAACCAACATAGAGGCAGTAAGGACCTTCTATCGCAAATTGCTGCTGAACCTTCCTGACATCCTCAGCATCTCTCCTGTAAAACACCTCTCTAGAGACTCCAGGGAGCACAATAGAAATCTTAGATTCGTTTATCCCAAGGTAATGAGTAATATCAGACTTTGATGTCTGGGATACTGTAACTATGTGTGCTGCTTTTGTTGCTAAACATCGATTGACAGCTGCAAAATATTGGAAAAAAAGGGAGTCGTTGGATAGAACGGCATCAGCGCTTCTACGGTATTCACTAAGAGAGGATAAGCTTTCCTGCAGTATATCAAGTTCTGCAACCCCAAATCGTTCACTGAATGTTGAATTTGAAGGAGCCAATTCTGGATACTTAAAATAAAGTAGGTCGTGTATTGTATATACGAATGGAACTGGACTCAGAGGGTCCAACAAATAATGAGTCGTATACAGAAGGTCGATCTTTTCTTCTAGTAGAAATGACCTAACCCACTGCGACCTCCGTACATACTGTTCATCTTCCACTATCTCTATCAAATGCACATATTCCCTATCCCTATCGCTCACAATATCGCGCAACGTGGCAGCTTGTCTTGGCCGGTGCAAAACATATAATTGCAATCTTGCTCCCGAAAAATGTAATGGAAAATGCTTCAATATAGAAAGCCCATAACGAGAAATACCAGTCTCATGTGTAGTTCGAACGTCAAAAGCTAGTCGGAGACTCATGTTTCGACCTTCCTCTTTCTTAAAGATCGTTTCTGTATTGTAGTATGAAAGCTGCCGTTCGAGTTGTACACTGATGATGATAAGTGGCAATCCCAAGTCTACCTGCAGCTGCGAGATTCTCAATGTGATCATCAATAAATAGTGTTTCACTTGGTTTGCAATGGAGTCCACTAAGAAGGTTCAAGTAGAATGCCTTATTAGGTTTCCGAACCCCTACTTCAAAAGATAACCAGGCAAAATAAGGCAGGTCATATTTTGCTAGGCGCTTCTCTATTTCTCTCCAGTGAATCTCACAAGTATTTGATGCTAACACTATTGATTTGCGCTCATTCTTAATAGAAAGAATAAGCATTTCGTTAACGTCGCCTAAAACTTGAAGCCATGATTGACGTATCAGGCTTGTAGGAATTTCAACGCATAACAACTGTGATACTGATCTCGCAAAATCATCGGTGCTTAAATGTCCAGTCTCTAGTAACTCAATTAGGTTCGTTTGCCCAATAACCTGCTTTATGTATCCAGGGCAGTGACCCGTCACGGACGCTAGAGCATAATATTGCTCGTCAGGATAAGTACTTATTATCACGTCACCGACATCTAAAACTAACCAATTGTGAGGGTGTTCTCTCCTTGAGGAGATATTCGTTGTCATGGTAGCTTTTAACGGCTGATTGAATCTATCTTTGTACCTCAAGTTAATCGCTCCGCCGCAATTCCTACATCCTGGGCGAGATTTAATTCTTCAATGCTAACGCTTTCTACGTCACAATTCAGACAAAATCCTAGCCGTTCTATCCATGTAGCTGATGGCAACCGCAACCTACGATTTCCAACGGAGTTGAACGCCCAAAATGTATCACCTAGTGACCGGACACGCCCACCTCTCTCTTTCTGATAGTGTGCCCAGTAGCCCCATTGTATTTCTCCGTCTAAAACGTTATTTGAGCCATGCTTTCGTATTACATAGTCCAAATTAGCTTGGTTCTCCGTCAACCTCGCTAGTGGGTCCTGCTTCGCGTGCCAGGCATGTAGTGACCAGATTTGTGGAAATAACAGGCATTGAATCCCTTTACGCTCTGCTCTTACTCCAAACTCAATATCCTGAAAACCATATCCAATCATAGCCTCATCAAATCCACCTATGTCCCAAAAGAGGTGTAGCGGATACCCTGCAGTACTAGGTAGTGCCCATTCTGACTTTATCGGCTGGAGGACACCGGATTGTCGCTCAAACAAACCTGGACGAACTGTAGTTCGAAGCTCTTCTCCTACGAACGTTCCATCTACACGCTCGGGACGCCCATCTGGTACCAAAGTACGCAATGCCTCTATTCCTTTGGTCCTAAGCACTTCTACGACTTGCCCAATATCCATGGGAGGTAACCAGTCCATCCTCCCAATAATTACCGCATCTGGATACTGTTTGTGGACATCGAAAAAGAACTCAATCGCCTTGGGATGTAGAATCACCTCGGTATCTAACATTACCATCAAATCACAGTCTCTAGGTAGATTAGCCGCGCCTATATTCCGAGCTCGTCCGGTTCTTACCCCTATATTAGGACCGCAGCCAACCCAAGAAAGGCGCCCCGACCATTGAGGAGATATAATCATTTCCTTTATAGTCTCTCCTGTGCCATCCGTCGAGCCATCATCTGCAATAACTACAGTAAAATCTCTAAAGGTTTGCCTTTGCAATGCTTCTAAAGTGAGTTTAAGTCCCTCTTGTCGATTGTATGTAGGAATAACGACGCCAACAGACATGTCTTAGCCCTCATTATTTTTACTTAAATCCAGCTTCCAAATAGGACTTCCAAAGTTTCTTGATTTCGTGAAAGTAATTCTCCGGGATAGGCTGCCCTGTCGTGTCCAAATGAGTCGCGTAGTAAAGACTGGGCACACCATATTCTGGTTGGATTTCCATATAGTCTCGAAACGCTTTTAAACTAGGCATCGGCCAGCTATCCATGTCAATAAGCCAATTGGGATCCGAAATGTTAACCATGTTTCGTCTAAACAGCATTTGTTCATTAATGTTCTCATGCCCAGAGTAAACATCCCCTAACCTTTGCATGTCTATACAGTCAGCAAAATAGGGGTTAGGCGATTGCCCTGTTATTAGCGCGTCAGGCTTGATCTGTTTAGCCGTCCTGTAAAGGAAACCCAAATGATACTTTAGAAGTTCTATTCCATACAACCGCCTAGACCCTTCAGGAAATTCCATTCCATATAGACCTGGCGTCGCTGCAGCGTGGTCAATCTTAAGGCCGTCGATATTTAGGCAGCCTTCTCCACTGCCAAGCAGATTGCGGAGACGATTCTTTATCAGGTACCGGAAAGATTCCAAAGTTGGGTCTGGTGCTATTTTCTTTCCGTCGAATACTTCCCCAAATTTAGCGAATCGCCCTGGGCGATTCATATTAGACCCAGCAACCTTGCTGGAAAAAGTGATACATTCCTCTGATTCTAATCCTTCTGTTTCCCAAAGACCCCACCATAGCAAGACTTTCTTACCGCGCTCGTGTAAATGAGCGACAAACTCTTTCAAATTTGGCCAACGGCCTTCATCCACTTCCTTTCGGCCTCCATTTATAGACCATTTGCTGTCTATCATGAGTATTTTCCATTCCAGACCTCGCCTGTCTATAGCTGAAACGAAATCTTCGTAGTTTGCTTGAGTACACATATAGTACGTGGCCACATCCCTTGGTCTGTCCTTAGGGCTGCGAGTCCGAAACAAGTCGGCCATGTAGGACTGGTGTCCCCACCCACAGATAATGGGCCCCAACCACCATCGTTCCGGCTTGGACATATACCTGGGCAATGTACCCTTATCGCGGAGTATCTCTACATATTTCTTTAATGCCTCTAAGTACGAGGAACTGCTCGTCATAATAACACTTGGACTCTTGAACTTTTCGTTTATCTGCTGCGCTCCCCAATAGTTCAAATTAAGTCCAAACTGGGTGCCTCCGAAATATTCATATTCTGAGAATAAATATTTTCCTGGTTCGACGGCAATGCCTAAAGTTAGCCATTCATTACTTGGATCGTTGCAAATAGCAAAGCAGAGTAATCCAGGATTAAATATGAAGTTACCGCCACAATAATCTAGATCACCATTAACACTGATTTGTGAGTATTCAAAGTGTTCGAATAAATGTTTCCCAAAATTGTTCGGCTCTGGGTTAAGAACCTTCTTGAAGCTGACTGGAGAGGCGCAACTATTGTCTCTATACGGACTAACTCCTCGATCGTTGAAATGTCTGGTTAATTCTAGAGGCGGATTATATGAATCTGCGAATGTCCCTTCAAAAAACCGTAGGGTTGTAATCAGTTCGCTGCCAATCAACTCATAATAAAGTTCAACATGATCTGAGTGGACCACTAGATGATATATCTTCTCCCATAAATTGCTTCTATAGGAAAAAACGAATTCTACTTCCGAGAGGCGTCGCGACCATTGGAATCCTAGTTCGGCCTCTGTAACATCCCTATAATTCACTGAATCACAAGAAGCTGGAATCAGAAAATCTTGGCTGAAGGTTTCTAATTCGAGTCTAAAGTATCGAGGTCTACGACGGCTGTAGTGGACTGTGAATTTTTCGGCGTGAACGGTCCAATTTTCTCCATCAGTATCAACGAGCACAGTGTCAATCTCCGCTAGCTAATTCTTAACTCGTTTGGGATTTTGGGATATTGCAGTAAAGTATATAGTATGTTTTAACCAAAGGCTATATAAATCCAAGTCCTTAAGTACGTGTTAGGTTTTCCTCGAAAAGAGAAAGGGCTGTCACCATGCCCGGCTAGAAAGGCATCGTGACAGCTTGGAAATTCCACCCCTCCAAAAACACAGCTTGGTAAGGCTTTTCAGGGCATCATTAGCAGCCCTGGCCTTACAAGCTGTCTTTTCCACCACCCGGGAAAAAGGGATTACACACTCTTGTGTGCTTATGGTAAGAACCCTTTAACCCAAACTGTCTGAATCATGGCTCCCTGGGTCAGACCAAGCTCCGCTGGTGCAGGTAGTGGCTCAGATACCTTCGTAACTTTTCCTGACGCGAAGGTCGAGTCTACTAACACTGGCTCCTCATTGTTTACTTCCTTTCCAAAATCAAGCTGTTGATTCGTAGTAGCATCCAGAACAATAAAAACTAGCGTCATACAATATCTCCTTTCATCACAGTCAGAATACGATGGTTGCACCCTCTTATGCAAGGCCAAGCAGCGTGAGCATAAACCGCTACGCTATTTATCCCTCCCACTGTGCCTGAGATAGGCTCAGTCAGCCTTGCATAATTCACCTGCTTCTTCGGACCCTTGTGTCCTTCATTCGGGGGGAATGAAGGCATTTTTATTTTGGGGAGAAGGAGCTAGAAATGAGTACAAGAAGTAGCCAACAGCCAGAGTCTATACACTCTATGGTTGATTTCTATAAAGACGTCATCATCTTTAGGAAGAATCAAGGCATGTGGTATGTGAAAGGTGAGCATGTAAAAATGTTGTGCTCTATTTTAAACCTGTCTTATGAAGGTAATCTAATTGGCTTGGATGAAGCCCTTAGCAGTAAGTATGCAATGGAGCTTATGAGAAAAGGGGCTAAGGTTGGATACAGCATAGGTGGGGATGAAGACCCTAATGTCATTCGTATGCTTAAAGCTACTATTTCTAAGCCTCAGACTAAACCCAAGCCAAAGATTCAGAGCGCCACCATAGGGATATCCCCTGTGCTTTTGGTAGGACAGAACGAGCTTGCAAGGTGGATGCGTTCCAAGCAGATGAACAAGCCACATACTAAAGAGCTCATAGATACTATCAAGGAGTATCTTGTAACCAATAACACTAGGGCAATCGCAGACTATGGCACTTTGTATGTGTACCAGGTCTATGACATGTATGAGATAGATGAGCTAACATCTATGCCTTGGAATGTTATAGAGGCATTGCTTGTGGCTGCCTATCAGACAGGAAGGATGATTAGGGCAGAGCTTGTTGAGCCTAAAGGCAGAAGGAGGAAAGGTATAAAGCCACAAAGACAGATAACAGTGAGTAAGCCTATTACCTTTGGACAGATAAGGTTTGAGCTTTAATCCAAACAAATTATTAAGGAAGGAACTAATGGATAACTACAGTAGCTACCAAGTGGATAATGACATAGCCAGAGATTTGGCTTACCTGAAGGCGACCGCATCCTATACGTATTAACTTTGGCTGACTTGGCTCAAGTGTATGGAGAAGTTATAGATGAGCCAGAGGATTCCCAAGAGGGCGACCCGATGCACTTCTGGAATTTACCAGAGGACAGGCGTGAGGAGCTTATCGAGATTACTAAGAAGTACATAGATTTCTGGACTGGTAATAGTGGATACAACTGGTATGATGCACTAGGGGATGCTATTAGGGATAACATGAGAGAGACAGACAAGCAGGAGAGCCCGGCAAGCTAAATGCTCGGTTGTTGAACGAAATTGCAAAAAGAGCCTGAATAAACAGGCTCTTTTTGTTTTGGCCTGTCAACCCTCAAGAAGCCTGTCCTATCAGTCCATTCTAATGACCTCTCCCATCTCGATGAGATAATAGCTTATATATGGCAGACCCAGAGAGAAGGTTTGGACAACCTGAACCCAACCAGCTACCACCAGACCTTGTAGACTTCTTAAAAGACCGTCCTGTAGCTTGCCTTCTAGTTCCAACTGACCAGGGCACAGTGATGGCCATCAAGATACCTAGACGGGACATCGAAAGCGTTAGCGGAACTGTTCCCATCAGAGTTCGCCATGAGCTTATCACCCATCCAGCAGCCCCTGTTATCAGGATAGTGACAACCATCTATGACAAACCACGAAACCCTTTAGCCCTCGAAATGTTCGTTAACGTTGAGGACCCCGAGCAGAAGGCAGACTATGAGGCACTAGCAGAGCAAGATAATCTATATATGCTCTTTTATGATGAGGCCGTTACACACCGTTTGACCAAAGAGGTACAGAACGCAGCCAAAGACCAGATAAGGACTATTGTAAATAAAGCAGATGAACTCTTTGCTGCTATACCCAAAGAGAGCTTTGACTTCGATAAGGCCAAAGCAGAGGTGATGGAAAGAGTAAGATTGTCAGACCCTTCACCCAAAGCTGACCAGGAAATACACCCTCTTCAGGAGAGACACCTGAAACGTCTTGGTAAAGAGGTCAACCAGCAACTGTTACCACTTGCTCAAAGACTCACTGGCAAAAGGCCACTAATAATACGTAGAGACACCTTAGACAATGATGTAAAGGGCTTATTGATTGCGCCAGAGACACCTAATAAACCCTGGGAGATACACTATCTTAAAGGCCAGGAACGTTTCTTAGAGCACATCATTGCTCATGAGGTAGGCCACATAGTGAGGCTATTCCAAGTGTCACAAGAGGAGAGGTTACAACCAGCAGTTAGTAGAGAGACTGGTATATATGTTGTGGAGCAGCTTGCTCCGGAACTGGACCAGCTTATCGAACAAGGATTCCCGGATGAAGTTATGCCAGAGATGTTTAACATCTGGTACAACAGCTTAGGCTCTCAGCTCGCTAGCTTCCCTGCTGACCTTCGGATTGAGGAGTGGATTTACTCAAACTATCCAGGGCTAAGGGCAGTGCAAGAGCGTTCCCTAACCCAGGAAGTGCAAAGAGCCTTTCCCTTATTCCAAACTGAAAACAGACTCCTTACTCCACCCACTATTTTTAGGGCACAAATGGCCATGAATGCTGCTCAGGCCTGGCAGGTGGCTAACTTATACAAAAGGCCAGACATTCTACTGCCATTTCGGGAGCATGGGTTTTTAGACGCCGGCAGACACTTGGCTAACCTGGTATTTGATGCTCCTGATGAGGAGCATAGGTCTGATATGGAGGCAGTCAAGACATGGGCAAGAGAACTTAACCTGGAAGGGTGGTTTGAGTGGATTCCTTATGAAGGGAGCAGATAGATAGGCAAGTATAAAGATTAAGACACTATATAGAACGAATCTTCTAAATATGCTATAGTTTTTATATTAATCAGTTAATTATACTTAGACCACTCACAGTCAAGGAGTACAAAAATGCCTCTGAATTTAAAAGACTTAGATGAACAAACGCGTGAATTTATGATTGAAGAGATAGAGCACGATATAAATAATGGAACACTTTATATTAGCCCACGCTTAACTGAGGGAGGAGTAAATGAGTATCCAACTTTATTGAGAACTGCGATTGAAAATGGTAATGATGATTCTCTCGCAACCAACTTACGTTCACATGGCCTTCTAAAAGAAACGGAACAAAGAAATACACGAGGCGGGATTACCATAGCTAAAGTACCGATAACCGCCGCAGACACTCTAGCAGAAGGCGAATTTAATCGCTTTTATATCCGTGGCTTATGTCGCAGAGCCATCAAAAATGGGATTCAAGAGCTAATTATTTACCGAGCTAAAGAAGTTAGCAACCCACGACCTGAGTCTGAGGCCAGACTTGGGAAAAGCATTGACTCTGAGACACTACTGCAAGACTTAAGAAAGAACCCTGGTGTTGAGCCTGCTCTTGGCTTACCGTCGGGTCCAAATTCAGGTCTAAGCGTTAGGCTTCCTTAGACCGGATAGCTGGTTCGAGTGGGAACTCTACAGAGTATATATTTTAGACCACACATTGGTGTCTTTGGTAGCCTAGAACACACATTTCTCGGTTGACAATACCTATATTAACCTGCTTATACTTTACCTAAGAACCGGATTTTAATGGGGTTCTCGGATATATTTCCGATGCCCTATTTTTATTTGCACGGCTCTTGCTAAAGCATCTATTCTTAGGGCACAGTCCTAAGAATTAACAATGACAACCTTAACTGCCACTACCATTACTATAGACGAAGCAATAACCAAGTTTCGCGACCACCTCACCAGCTTACGTCATCCCATACTCACCATTACCACTTACCTCAAAGATGTCAGCTACTGGAGGGCGTGGCTCACAAACAACTCCATTATAACAAAGGTATCAGAGCTAACCAGAGATGACCTAATAGAGTACCTTACCCATCTTTCAAAAGAGGCTCCTGGCAGACCATATATAAATAGCAATGAAGTTGGGATTAGCGCTAATACTCTGAAAAAGAAGCTGGCAGCCTTAAAGAAATTCGCCATCTTTTTGGTTGAAGCAGAATACCACGCCATCAATATCACGGCCGGTATCAAAAGCCCAAGGGTGCCCAAGAAAGAACCAGCCTTCCTAAACCAGCAGGAATATAAGGCTCTACTTTATGAGGCACAAAGAAGAGAGAAACCCAGAGATTATGCTCTGCTAATGACCTTTTTACAGTGCGGTCTTAGAGAGAGCGAGATAGTTAGACTGACTTTGCCTAACGTAGACCTACTAGATAAGAGGGAGTTACACCTTACAGGGAGAAAAGGCGGAGTGGATACAGACATTCCACTTTCTACTCCCGTACTTGAGGCCCTCAGCAAGTGGTTGGCTGTTAGACCACAGGTGGACCATGATAGGGTTTTTATTTCAAAGACCGGTAGACCTTTGGATGAGCGAGCTATCCGCTACATAGTCAGGTATTATATGAACAAGGCAGGAATAAGAAAGCAGGCATCAACACATACACTCAGGCATAGCTTCGCTGCCTGGAAGTCTGCAAAGAATGTAGACCTCAAGACCCTACAATACTGGATGGGACATAAACGGCCTGAGACTACTTTGCAATATTTACATCTGGTTAAGAAAAGGGCGCCGGAGCTAATGGAGGCCACTAGCCTATGACGGCAAGAAAGAAGGCTACTTACAATCGTAGAGGCAGGCCAAAAAGACAAACCCTTGTAGAATTTGATGCCGGTGTTTTGAAACTTCTGGACTGGGCAACAAAACCCCGTAACCCTGTTGACAATGCCTGAGATAAACAAGATATACAACGGTGATTGCATTGACCTGATGAGGCAGTGGCCTGATCGCTCTTTTGACCATTGCATCACAGACCCACCTTTTAATATCTCCAAGACACGCGGGCTAAGCTGGGCCTTTTCTTCTCACGTAACCATGCAGGAGCATTGGGACCACTTTGGTAAAGACGAGTTTTTCCAGTTCAACTTAGCTTGGCTTAATGAAGTCTGCCGTGTCGTTAAGCCTAACGGCAATATCCTGGTCTTTGGCACCTACCACAACATTTACCAGCTTGGCTTCATTCTTCAGAATATACTCAATCGAAGAATCCTCAGTTCAGTTATCTGGTTTAAGCCCAACGCACAGCCAAATATAACCGCAAGAACTCTGACCGAGAGCACGGAACAAATAATATGGGCTGTCAACGAGACGCCGGAGCGTGCGAAGAACTGGACATTCAACTACTGGCAGGCCAAGGAGTTAGCAGGTGGCAAGCAAATGCGAACGGTGTGGGCTTTTGACAAGGATGAGGGTGTTGAGCCGTATAACCTATTGGAAATCCCCTACGCACCAGCATCGGAACGTAAACATGGCAAGCACCCGTCTCAAAAACCCCAGACTCTGATGGACCGCATAATCCAGATAGCCACAAACAAGGGAGACCTTGTTCTTGACTGCTTTGGTGGTGCAGGCACTACTGCTTTATCAGCCTTAAAGTTTAACCGTGAATACGTCCTAATGGAGTCATTAGAAGAATACTGTACTCTGGCTAATCGAAGGCTCGATGAGTACACCAGCGCTGTAGTTTCACCCCGGCCAGACATAATATACAATTCAGAGCCATGATGTTTGCATGACATGATATAATACTTATGTCATTGATTGAGAGGTATTACCTATGCTTAATAAAGAAGTAAAACAGATAGACATTAGCAATACACCTGAGTTGATACGTCTGGCAGAAGAAGTTCAGAAAAGCAACCAGGTCACTATGCTTACTAAAGACGGTAAAGACGTGCTGGAAGTAAGACCTCCAAAACTTGCTAGAAGAAAGCGGCTCAAGGGACGCCCGACCAGCAAAGACGACCCTTTGTGGAGAATTATCGGCATCGCAGCGGACCCTACTGATACAGTGAACGACGTTTCAATTAATACCGACAAGTATCTAGCGGAGGCTTACGAGGATAAGCATCTGTGAGCACACGTCGTGGCCTAGCTCAACGTGCAGTGTTCGTTGATACTGGTGCTTATTACGCCTTAGCTGACCCAGGGGATACAAGTGCTACAGTAGCTAAGGTTATCTCCGAGCATCTCATCGCTGAGCGTTGGGTGATATATACTAGCAATTTCATCCTGGCAGAGATTCATGCTTTACTTCTCAGGCGCCGTGGTCGAGCTGTAGCATTGAAGGTGCTTGAGGACCTGGATCAAAGTCCAACGACTATTGAACGGGTAACTGTTGCTGACGAAGCAAGAGCCAGAGAGATTATTACTCAATATGATGATAAGAATTTCTCCCTCACTGATGCTACCAGCTTTGCTGTGATGGAAAGATTGGGCATTACCTGCGCTTTTACCTTTGATAGAAACTTTGAACAATATGGCCTAACTGTTCTAACTCCCCACTACTTCTTACAAAGATAGCGTATCCTCAATTGACACCCCTTCTACAGCCTTTTGTATAATCACTCTGCATGGCAGAAAGAGAACAAGATATTGCCGGAGGAATAATACCTTTATCCTAGTAGACTATTAAAGGACAACAACTATGGGAGCATTCAATACTATTAAAGCCGATGAGAACTGTCCAAATTGCCACCAGCCTGTGGAATGGCAAAGTAAGAGGTTGGTGTACGATGGGATTATTGTCGGAAATTTGATGCAGGTGCTTACCCTGAATGAGCGAATGGACGGAGAAATGCACACTTACTGTCGTGCTTGCGAGACTTGGTTTGATGCTACTATTGAGAAAGGGAAGGTAGTGACAACAAAAGCAAGTAAACCTATCAGACGCTTACAACAGGTAGATGATAACTAAGAAGAGTTCAATTCTTATCCTCTCTGTTTCATATTTTCCTCTCTACCCTCCCTACATATAAAGCCACCAGCCAGCGTTTATAGCCCAAAGTCAACAAAAAAGCCGTCACAGCTTATAATAGGTTTCAGTCTAAAAACATAAAGGTGCCATATGAGGATATGTTATGGGTACAGTTCTTATCCAAAAAGAGCCTTTCTAAAAGAAATAGCCACCTAAGCTTGATAAGAGCGCTACTACTCACAGAGATTCTTGAACGCCTATGCGGTCCGGGCTCGCGGCAGACTTCGTGCCATCAGGCATGAGCAAAGAGATCACTCGCCGATGGATTATTGAATCGACTCGATAAGGTGCAAAAACGTTTTGACAAAATAGATCCACAGTCCCCCGTCCCAGATCCAAGCTCTCCACCCCGGCCGTCACTCCTTCAGTTTCGAGACACTTCACGATTAGCGACCCATCACTTACTGACTTGTTAGGCGCAACAAAGAAGGGAAATGATACAGCACAGTAGGAACAGTTGACCCGAAGCTTTGGATGCGCTGCTCCAAAAGACTCCAAACCTAGCATATGAATCTGACCATCCGGGACACGCTCCTCCTTGCGGAAGCCTTCCTCCCAAAACACGAAGGCGCAAGGCCAAATGTTTAACTCAGCCAGTTTAAGTGCAGTTGCTTGTAATGACGCTCCAAAATTATCTGCCATCTCGAAAAGCGTCCGAAGCGATGGTCCAGCAGCTAGGGCCAATGGCCTTAGCCAGCGCGGATCAAGCAATAGTGCCGATGCACCAATGTCACAGAGGAGTTCCTCTTCAAAGCGCGTTGAAAACCGCCCGGTCAAGACATCGTCAATCGGTATCCGAGTATATGTTGGCAACAGTGTATGCGTGACGTCGTGGTCTATAGAAAAGTTCTGCTTTCCATTTGAATGCGCTTCGTTGACTTCAATTATCAAGGCGTTGTTCTCTGGTACCAACCTTGCGGCGCTGGCCATAGGCTTGCGCCGGATATCCGATATACCCCTGAAGGACGCCAAAATGCGAGGGGAAAAGGGCGGCCCAGTTAACGCGGCCTCGTCAATGAGGCTAGCTGCCAGGAATCTAATGGCATCAATTGGATCTGCTTTGCCTGTAGACTCGACTAAAAGTCGGGCGTCTTCACTAAGCCAACGGCGCGGTCTCATCGGCCCTGATTTCCACGGATTGACCGCTTGATTGATTCGTATAAGAATTGCCAATCCTCGACACTAGATGGCTGATTTCCTCTAAAGCGAATTTGCGCCAACATCTTAACGTCTTCTTCAGGAATATTAGATTTCGCCGCGAATTCCTGGAGGCCCGGCGGTATCGCCGTGGGTGCCGGCTGAATCTCTTTCTCTAGGAGGTCGGCAATAGTTGTACCGAGCTCGGTGGCGATTCGATAGAGAATCTCTGCGGAAGGCCGAGGGGGGCGGGCATTCCCTGATTCCGCCCCGCCACTTTCAAGCTCGGATAAGTAGCCCTTTGAGAGACCAGCCCGCCGAGCTAGGTCTGCTGCGCTAATTCCTTTCTCTTCCCTCCGCTGTCTAATTTGATCTCCTAGTGCCAATTCCATCCCCCAATCTGATTATCGCAGACAAAATGTTACCACAGTGAACCAAAGTTCGCTAGAGCTTGACAGGAATTTGCCGTGCGCATATAGTTATAAATAACGGTCGTTCGCTATAGAGAACTAGATGGTAGGCCGATTTATTGGGCACTGCGAGTGCCAGAGGAGATAAAAATGGTCAACGAAACAGCACAGCATGGTGAGCACGGACAGCGCCCGCGAACGGTAACTATTAAAGTGAATTTCCGGCCGGTCGTCCTTGATGATCATAAGGCGTCAGGAACGGAGATAAAAACCGCTGCCATTGCCCAGGGAGTAAACATCCAGCAGGATTTTGTTCTCTACATCGTTCAAGGCGGCGGAAAGCTCAAGCGCGTCCCGGACGACGAAGTCATTACTGTACACGAGAACCAGGAGTTCCGCGCAATCGCTCCTGATGACAATTCCTAGGAGGTTCTAATATGACTCCAGATGTTATGGTGGCCGTGGAGGAAATCCGACAGGCCTTTCCTGACCACAAAGTAGACGCTGAGGAGGAGCCACAAGGAGGTGCCTATGTCGTTGTTCATGAACTCTCAATAGGCGACGCCTATGTGCCGCCGTCGAGCTGGGTCGGATTCCTTATTCCATTTCAGTATCCACGAGCAGAAGTATATCCTCACTTCATTGACGGAGCAGTGAAAAGGGCAGACGGAGGACCCCATGGCGGGGGATTTTCCGGACCAACATCTTGGCGTGACCTAAGCGTTATTCAAGTGTCGCGGAAGTCCAATCGATGGGATTCTCTATCAGATACCGCTGCTACGAAGCTCGCGAAGGTACTGGATTGGATGCGCTCTGAATGAAAACTCCGATTTCTCTCTCAATCGACGATGTGTTGTTCGGTCAGCTTTTCACTCATCTATTTCCCGATGATGGCGACGAACATGGTGCAATAATTGCTGCCGGCATCTCGGAGACTACTAGGGGCACTAGGCTACTCGCTAGAGAAGTCTTTCTTGCAAGGGACGGCATCGACTATGTAGAAAGCAAACGAGGTTACCGGGCTCTGAATACTGACTTTATTGCAGAGGTATCACAATACTGCGCGGGAGAGGGACTATGTTACCTTGCCGTGCACTGCCATGGCGGTCGCGATTCAGTTGGTTTTTCGTTGGTAGATATGTCCTCGCATGAGCGAGGATATCCAGCACTTCTGGATATCCTGCAAGGCGCGCCCGTGGGAGCCCTCGTCTTTGCGAAGAATGCTGTGGCCGGAGACATTTGGAGCGCTGAAGGACGAGAGTCTCTGTCCCATCTGACGGTTGTAGGTACTAGCGTGCGCCGATTGTTCCCTTCTCCTCAAGCTAATCCCAGGACTTCCGACATGATATATGACCGACATGCGAGACTCTTTGGTGACTTAGGTCAGGAAATATTGTCGAACCTCAAGGTGGGAATAATCGGGCTTGGAGGCGGCGGATCGCTGATCAATGAATGGTTAGCTCGTCTCGGCGTAGGCCATATCGTTGCAATCGATTTTGATAGAATCGACATCTCTAACCTACCGAGAACCGTGGGTGCTACTCGTAGAGACGCTCTAGCGTTGCTCACTGCTTCGGGAATTCCATGGTTGCAGCGCCTTGGGAAACGCTTCGCTCGCCACAAAGTGCAGGTTGCTCGTCGGGTAGCGCGACAGGCAAACCCTAAAATTCGCTTTGACGCCGTGGTCGGAGACGTGTTAGATGAAGCGACGGCCCGACTATTGACCGATGTAGATTTTCTATTTCTCGCGACCGACTCCATCCAGAGCAGGTTGGTATTCAATGCGTTGGTTTACCAGTACCTTATCCCAGGTGTGCAAATCGGGGCCAAGGTTCCCGTCGACAGTCACGAGCGCACGATCGGACAAATATTTGTCGCAACTAGGCCGGTCCTTCCGGCAGCGGGCTATGGCTGTCTCGATTGTAGTGGTCTGATTCCGGCTTCGCGATTACGAGAAGAGTCGTTAACAGAAGCTGAGCGTCGAGCACAGCGGTATGTTGATGACGATGACGTCAATGAGCCGAGCGTCATAACTCTCAATGTACTGTCTGCGGCACAGGCGGCTAATGACGTCATGATGATGTTTACTGGGCTATACGAAGAGTCCGTCGAGCTACACCATCAACTCAACTTCGTCCGCGATCGCCAGCTTAGCATCGTGGAGCGGAACGTCAATCAGTCCTGCCCAGACTGCAGCAACCATGTACTGAGTCGAAGAGCTCGGGGTGATACGTGGAGACTACCATGCCGCTCCAACTAAGTGCCGAGTGACGAAGCGATTAGGATTATCATGTCCATTTTGTCTAGCCTGGTCGCATTCCCAGGGCACCTCTGGAAGCACAGAGAGAAAGGTTCAAGCATCGTATTTGCGGCGCGGCATAATACCTAACAAAATCTTTTAACCACAAATCCCACTTCGCTTATATTTATATTAGGGTATAATAGCCCAAGACTATAAATCTTCAGGGGCCGTTGGCAGAGGAACAGCTTATCTCCTTAGCTGAGGCGGCGGCACTCTCAGGACTTAGCGCGAGCCATCTGAGGCATCTTGCAGAAGCTGGAAAGCTGAAAGCCCAGAAAATAGCCCGGAACTGGTTAACGACTGAGTTGGCCGTTGCTGAATACCTACGAAATGAAGAATTAAGGAGCAGAAATCCTTATAAGAACCAACGTGATTGACAGTACAGACGATAGCGTCTATAGTGGTATCCACCAGGCTTGGTTCAAAATCCTCATAACAGGAGGCAGGCTATGGGCGGAGTCGGCGGCGGCAGCTAGTAAGCCGCTTATCAAGAAGGGACGGCAGGTATGCGCAGCCTAGCCGTCTTTTTTTACCAATCCCACTGTAGAGTATATCTCTCCCCCGCTTTAGGTCCGTGAACTGAATATCTCAGATTCTGGCGTCCCGCTTTATCTACAGTCACTGTGACAGGTATCGTGGTTTGAGCTTGCTGAGCGATGATATGCGCTTTCTTCACAGCGCGTTCCTTGGGGAAAATTACCATCAGAGTCATACGCTCCATTTTGTGGTATATCTCAGCTTCCAACCAACACTTTCTATCGATGAGAGCATCACGCACTAAGCGTCTAATACTGAAAGTCAGTAGGTCTCCCCTATTCTTAGGTGAGGGCAAAGCTATCGTAGTCTTGTAGCGAGGGCCTATAGACTGCCTATCCACTATCCGACCTGGACGAACACTGTGACTTGCAAAGGATTGTCCATCACCCCAGCCGTAATCGTAGAGAGTGGAGATGTTGTCCCGCAGGAAACGCACCCGCTCTCTTCTGGTATAGATGGCGTTATGCCCGCCAATATCCTTGATCTCAAGGGTAGCTTTGTAGTTTAAGACCTCATACGGGCCGGGAGCTTTGAGTAAACCAGTGACAGAAGGCTTAATTAATTTCAATAGCGAAATAGCAACGTTAAGCATATCTTTAGATAAAAGCCATGATACTAAGGTCACTATTTCTGGAATAGATACAGCTTGTTGAGCAACCACTCGGTACATAAACCCAGTTTATACTACTCCATAACTGGTCAAGTCAACTGGCATGATATAATTATCAGATATGCCGTCGCCAGAAAATAGCGCGGGAGATGATGATAACGAGCCATCTCTCGATAAAGAGCTAGTAGACAACACCTATTATTTAGCATCAAGGTTTAAGGGCGAGAGACCCTCCGGAAGAGCCTACTTCCAAGCCCAGGAATTTATTTTCAGTCATAGCTCGGATTTGGAACTCTCTGTATACCGCATGCAGATTGACTCCGTTTACCATGTAGCGGTCTTAGGAGATAAGCCACCTCAAGATGCAGAAGATAAACTCAAGGATATCCTCTCCGCAGGAGAATACACCCAGCTACCCTCGATGCTTTTGAAAGTCTTGATAGTAAAACGCTGGCAGGAAACAAAGCATGGCCCCTGGGTCGAGCGACACTACAGGCCAGGACAGGAGTATCCCCTAACCTAAACCTATTTTGACCTCTTGACGAGCAAGTAGAGGGTATGTCTATAGTGGTTGTAGTTACTGTTTGACCGGATTAACCCCAAAAGGGCTTCTGGGATAACGAAGGCTACTATGGGCACAGTCACATCTATCGCATCACAAAAAGGCGGAGTATCTAAAACTACTACTTCAATCTCCTTAGCTGCCGGAATCGCACGAAAAGATAAGAAAGTTCTCTTAATAGATATTGACTCCCAGGCCAACGCCAGCAAGGTATTGCTTCCGGATTACCAACAAGTCAGGAAAGACCAGACTCTTTATGCCACCATCATTGACCGAAAGCCCCTGGTAATACATAAAACAAACGTCCCTAATCTGGACATAGTCCCCGCCCATATCCTTCTCTCCAATACAGATGTCGAACTCACCACAGCCATTGATCATCGAGAAGCCAGGCTGAAAATTCAGTTGGACAAGGTAAAAGACCAATATGACTACGTTTTTATTGACTGCCCGCCCGCTTTGAGCTGGTTGACCTTGAACGCCTTTACTGCCAGCGACCAAGTGGTAGTGGTTATCAGTCCGGGATATTTTGAGCTTGAGAGCATCAACCAGATAAACAAGACTATTTATGAGGTCCAGCAGGACTTCAATCCACTGCTTAAAATCAAAGGCTACCTGTTCAGCATGGCTGACATCACAGTCAACAGCAAGACCTCACTCAAGGTGTTAAGGCAGACCTTCCCTGAGTACACCTTCACCAATATCATCCCGAGAAACGTCGACCTCAAAGACGCCAGCATGAATCAGCAAGATATATTCGCATATAACCCAAAATGCGTTGGTGCTGAGGCTTATCAGAGGGTTATCAAGGAGGCGTTCGATGCCTAAGAAGGGAAACTATGCCGGTATCAATGAGTTGAGAGAGTCGGTCTATTTCAGATCCCCTGCTCAGCCACAGGATAAGAAACCTTCAAGCAGTCAAAAAGATGCCTTTGTTGAGCCGGTAAATGCCCCTATTTCGGCTCAACTGCCAGAAAGCAATGATACCTCTACCCTACCAGAAAAAGAGCTTAAAGAAGATGAGCAGACTGCGATACAAGCAACGACAAAACCAAGTAACGAACCAACGAACGAAAGAAGGAACCTTCGTTTGAACCAACGAGAAAAGATAAGGCATACCTTTGACATTTATAAAGACCAGCTACTCTCATTAAGGCAGGTGACCCTTGAAAGAGAAGCAACCTTTGGGGACAGGGTACTGTTAGGGGATGTAGTTCAAGAAGCACTGGATATGTTTATAACCAAGGAACGAAACAAGGAATAATCGTTGGTCCGAACGAAACAACGAACGAAGCAACCATGCAAAAAATAGGGGAGGTAGACCGATTAGATGAGATAAGAAACATTGTGCTAGAGGGGTTTGACCCTGTCTCTGCTGGTGGCTTTACCCAGGTACCAAATATACTTCTAAATGACAAAGACCTCACTGCCAATGCTAAGCTCGTTTATTCCAAGCTGCTAAGTTATGCCTGGTTTAATGACAGGGTTTTCCCTGGACAAGTTACTATGGCAGAAGAGATAGGCTCTTCTAAATCGGTAGTAAATAGGGCAGTTTTAGAACTAGAACAGCGGGGTTGGTTAGAGATTAAAAAGAGGGGACAAGGCTGGACTAACATTTATATTCTAAGACATACAGTTACCCCCAAAAAAGCTAAGAAATGAAGCTGCTTCCCACATGCGGGAATCAAGATTCCCACATGTGAACTTCTAGTTTCCCATATATGGACTTCAGAGATTATCGGTTTAGGTTGATACAGTAAGTTAAAGTAAAGGACTTTTTGATACCAATAATATATAAAGTAAAAATACAAAGAATTAAAGAATACTCAGTAGAGGGCATTGTTGAAAATTCTTTTGTAGAAAACGCATGTCCACAGGCAAGAAACTCGCTGATAATTCAGTAGATGTCCCTGCTGTCCTATGCAGATGGTGTGGGACATGACCTTAAGCCCTTATTAGGAAGGCTATCTTTAATAGGCGGACAATCGGTTTTAAAATACCGTTGCAGGCCCCTAGATGGGACCAAACCCGGCTGGAAAATAGAAAAGAGACCTATTCCCTTGCAAAGGCTTATTTTTGAGTATAAGCGTGTCTCGAATATTTTGTTTACTCACCATTAATTTTGACACCGACAATAGGTCCGAAAATAGCTCCGACAATGATTGTCGGCTAAGACTTAAGGGTACAAGGGGAGGAAATCACAATATCTTGTGAAAGGGGAAGCTGGGGGTGCCAAGGGGAGGGGTAGTCTGGTCACCGTCTACGACTAAAATCAGAGATTTTTGCCCAGACTACCCCTCCCCTTTGATGCTTGCTTACACATAAATTTTACTCATACCAGATCCGACCTACGCAAGCATCAAAGACCCTCCCCTACAGGGGAGGGAGGCACCCCCAGGAAAATATAGATGGCGGCTGACGTCCCCTTGACCCCTGTCAGCCGCAGGAAGACAGGGAATAATCACAGAACTCTGTGTGGCCCACGACTTCGCTTAGGGTCAAGGGTGTTCGCTTTGCTCCAGTAAACTCACCGCCCTTAGGCGGTTCGCCCTTGACCCGGCTTCAGCTCGTGGGCAGTAGGTCAACGGCTTGATATGATGTTAGTAGATAGGAGATAAAGTAATGGATTTAGCAGACGACAAAGACAATAAAGAGTCGATATGGCCGGGGCGCCAAAGTACCAATAATACAGTTGGTGGAGCCATTGAAGCCACAGAGAAAGTACAGGAGCAACTTGATGAGACCTTGGGTGACTATGTAGATATAGTCTATATCTTTTTGGGCATGGTCCCAAATGCCAGCCGGAGGATAATAACCGAAATTAACGGTCAATCAGACCAAGAGCATTGTGCCGTACTCCACGCCTCCAGAGTATTTAGTACCGGATTATCAGCTTTCATTTTGCTTCGCAAGGGACTTATCATTGATGCAATAACCCTTGTTCGCTCTGTCTTAGAAGGAGTTACACAGTCAATATTATTTCTGCGTGACCCACAAGCAGCCAGTGCTTGGTTAGCTGGAAAGCGCTATTCACCGAGTGACGTTCGCAAGAAGCTGACAGACATTCCTATTAAGAAACTATACGATGCCTTGACCACAATCGCACATCACAACCAGCAAGCAATTGCATTACATAGCATCCAGGTTGAAGAAGGCTACGCGATTTCTTATAGTGGCTCCTATCGTCCGAAGGGTGCTGCTAAACTCATCGCTGTTCTCATAGATATTATTCTGATTTATCTTCACCAATTTTACATTCACTATCGAGGTCGGCTGAGTGTTGATGCTTGGCCTCTAATGATAGACTTAGGAACAAAGATGAATCAGAGATTACGTGATTGGACGGACACCTTACCAGAGGATCAAGATACATTGGCACCTTATGCCGCGACCTGGAAGACACCTCCCATGCCTCCTTCGGTAATCGACGCGGATACTCTTAAGAAAGTACTGGAGGTAATAAGTAAGGATGGAGATCTCAAACCATAGAGGTAGAGCGAGGCTTCTACTTATGCTGTCTCCTACCAGGATAGTTTAAAATCCTTACGACTGAGAAGGTATCCATCTTTTTGGGATCTTCCCTAAGATGCGGATATCCTTGCACAGTAATCTGGGACTCTCGATTTAGGTTGAGGGCAATATTGGCAGTAGCCCTGTAGAAGCTAGCAAGGTAGATGTGTGATCTTTCATCTCCTTCCTCATGGGCTGCAAACTTAGCATAGGCTGTAGGATAACCAGAGTTGTCTATTCGGCCCTGTTTTGGCTTGGTCTTTAGCTTACCAGTCAGGGTGACGGTTTTCTCTTTCTCCTGGGCCTCTTGCTCACTAGGTATTTGCTTAGGTTCTTGGGCATAGTCTGACTGAGGAATCTCCTCAGGTACAGCAGGGCCTTCTCCTTTCTGTTCCGGAGAGTTAAAGTAAATGGTTCCAGAAGAAAAGACTAATTTAGCCACAGGCTTATTTTCTGCCTCAAGCGTGATGGAGCCTTCAGCAAGGTCTATGTGAATAGCTGATAAAGGCAGTCCCTCAGCTTTTTCGGGCATATCGTAAGTGTACCAAACTGAATTCTTGCCCTGTCAATATCTATTTGGACTAATTAACTTGGGCATCATCCTGCCTTTTGAATATCTTAGTGTAAGCAGGAGTGGAATCCTGGCGGTTTAAAGTAGACTGGGAAGGAGTATTGTCGGTACCAATCGGCGCAACTGATAACTTAGCAACAGCTTCCTCCGCTTCCGCTTCTGTCCTCTGATAAAGCTTCCTATATTGGCTTAGCACTCTCTCTACTTCTTTAGAGTCTACCTTAGCATCTGGAACAGTCAGAGTCTTTATTTTGGCAGCAGGCTTATCATGGAGCTTCACATAGGCCATTCTGGGAGATAGATTCTGCAACTCTTGAGTCCATGCCTCAAATTGTTCTAAAACAGTCAAGTATTGGGCATGCTGTGTATCTGTTAAAGCCTCTTCTTTAATAGCAAAGGGGTCTGCATTTCCAATATATTTGGCCTGTATCTCAGCAGAATCCCTTCCTAGACCAAAGGCTATTGTGAGGCGGCAGTTTTCCAAAGCTCCGGCTAATCTTTCTGAGGAAACCTGTGATAAGCTCTGAGCTGCTAGCCACAGGGTTAAACCAAACTTGCGAGTCTGACTAAGGACAGTAGCTATCGTCTTATCCTGGGCTGCAAAGCTCGGCCACTCATCCACCAATAGGGTCAATGGTCTTCTCTCAGATGGTGCAATGTCTGTCCTGGATAAGGCAGCTTGCTCAATCTGCACCATCAGCATTGCCCCAATGAGTTTTCTGGTCTCTGCATCGTTGATGTTACCTAAGTTGATGATGAAGCTTTTTCCTTCATCCATCCACTTTCTGAAGTTTAGCCAGTTATCAGGTTGGCCTAGCGTATTCCTGGCATAAGGACTGAATGAGAGTAAGAAGGCCCTCCGGACCAAAGAACCGGCAAGACTTGCCTGGTCTCTGCCTAGCTTATCAAAGTGTTGGAAGGTCTGATGCACAAGAGGATCGCTTACATTAGACAAGCAGGTATTTCTAAAATCAACATCTGTAAGGAGCTGATAGATAAAGGTAACAGGAAGCCTATTAGCAATTAGCACCATCGCACAACTCAAGAAAAGAGTCTGGAACATAGGGGCGTCTTGCAACTCCGGCCAAACTCGGAGCATCCCTTCGAGGGCATTCAAGGCACGGGTATGGTCATCGGTCTTGCCATCGTCAGCCAGAATATTGAAGGGCACATAATCCCCATTACCCCAATCAAGATAAATAAGCCTATCGAAGGCAGCCTCATTATCAAAAAAGCCCCGGCTTATTAGGTACACCAGCGTATCAAAGCTTAAGTCATGGTGAGGTTCTATAAGCCCTACCCCATGACCTTTACTTAGGTGCTGGATAAACACGGACTCAAGCAGTCTCGATTTCCCTGAGCCTGTCCTACCCCAGATGGTGGCATGGTAACCTTGGTCCTTAGGTGAAAGGCGAAACTGAGGAATAGGAAGGGGAGATGCTGTCGTGCCCAGGACTATGTCACCAGAAGGGAGAAAGGGCAAGGTCAAGATAGATATCCTCCGGTAAAGATTATCTGTCCTTTAAAAGTAGCTGCGTCCTGTACTTCACGAACAGCCGGTACAAGGCTGCTTAAAGCTAAAGTCGGACCATCTGCAATCTGCCAGATGGGGGATGCAAGAATAGTGTTTTCTTTTACTTTATCTCTGGTAGTCACCCAAAAAACAGTTGGGTCACCATCTACATCCCTAGCTTCATCAATGGCATGGCGCTTGATAGAAGCCAGCCTATTTTCATTTGCTGTGACCCACATCACAGGGATTGAATTATCGGAACGGACCAAGTAACACCTCAGTTTAGTCCTCAAACGCTTTGGAGCAAGAGTACCCATATCAACCTCAAGGTAGAAAGTTTGCTTAATGCCATCTGGTAGAGCGAGAGTAAAGGAACCATCAGGGATTAATAACAAGTCTCTTTGAGTCTTAGGGTCTTTAACCCTAATCTCATGCTCTCTGTCAGCTACCCACTCTTCGACCTCAAATATATTTGAGGTCTCAGCAGCCATCTCCAGGGACAGTCTGAAGTCACAAATAGCCAGATGATGTGAGATGAATTGTGGAGAGTACAACCTGGACCTGCCCAACTCTCTTCTTGATACGCTTAGGGTTTGAGCGAGCAAAGGCTTAGCTTTAGAACTAATAGTTACAAAAGCTTTTCCGGAGCCAACCCCGTTAAGGGAAGGCAACCTTTTACTCTCTAAATAACCAGCTTTTACTAGAACTGAGACCCGCTCAGAACAAGGCGTGTGAGACTTCGAGAGGGGCCAAAAACGGCGCCGGATAAGGTCAAGAGATACACCGCCATACTCATAAGCCATCAACAGAATATCAATATCTTTTTCAGTTAGTTGGGCAGCCATTGTGATTAAGACCCTATCTTAAAATAGGGTCTTAATGGCATGTCAAGTAGCTCGTCTACTCTGGGTTATCTGATTAAACAAAGGTCTACCAGGTGATGAAGTATTTTCTTATCTGGTAATGATAGGCTATCGGTTAATGTCTATCCGCCAATAAGGCTTAGGCAGGCGCGGACTGAAGTCGTCCACTCCGACAATATAATAACCTGCTGATTCCTGCGCCATTTCCTTCTGCACAGTTGACCCACTGGCGTCAAACGTTATGTGGAACTCACGGCTGGTGTTGGTTTTGAAATCAAAAAAACTTGCATTTCGATTCGATCTTCCTACAAATCTGGTTCCATTGCTAAACTTGATAAAGTAGTTTTTTAGAGGCGGTTGGAAATCCAGTGTCAATCCAGTTCTGTTTGTCACGGTGAAGTCTGCCCGTATTTCATTTAGCCCGTTTACGGTCGGTGCTCCATTGAGTTTTAAGGCCAAGCCTTGATTGTCCCAGCTATCTCCTAATGGCAACATTGGTGGCAGCGGAGTAACCGTCGGGGTAGGTAGCCGAGGTGTCTGTATAACGGTTGGCGCTGAAGTTGGGGTAGCAGTTCTGGTTGCTATCTCTATGGTGGGACTTGGTAGCGCATTTACCTGTTGATTTGGCCCAACTGTTGGCGTGATCACTACCACGATTTCGCGGCTAGGTCCAAGTAGTACCGCTACAACTATTGCCCCAATTAATCCTCCGGCCAATGCAGTGGCTCCGAGTAGCATGAATGCTTTCTGACGCTTTGTAAGTATTACTGGATGGGAATCAGGGTTTGGTACAGGCGGGGCTGGAGTCCACTCTTCAATAGCCCTACTCTTTGCAGGAACTAAGGCCTTTTCATCTTCTATTACCTTCATCAAAACTGCCGAATTGGGTACAGCTGGCTTCTGCTCGTCCTTTCCTTCACCCTCCATATCATTAGCGACTATGGGCGATGTGTCTTCATTCTGACTTAGGTAGATTAGGAGCGGACAATATTGACCAAGCTCGCGCTGACGGGGTGCCTTTGGCAGCTCGTCAATCCCAAGCGCAACGTAAACATTACTCATATGGTATTGAACATTGGGCACAGACATGGACAAGATATCTGCAATTTCCTGGTAGGAATGTCCTTGGCATACCAGTTCTAGGATTTCCTGCTGGTACCTGTTTAGCCGCCTCAACCTATCTAACCTACCTGACAATTCTTCCATTCAGTCCTCCTACAGTTACCTCTAGTCCTACTTTTAACTCTAGTTTTCATCACAGCGGCCAAAACTAGGTCTATCCCTAATGCCAATGAGCGATAGGCATTCTATCGTGGTTGTGGCAGCCACAATCAAGTGGCTTAAATTTACAAAAGGAGGCTGACAAATGACTGACAACTCGAAGGGACCACCGGCTATCGCAAGTCATTCTCATGGTTTAGTGGACTGGCATCTACAGGAGATTGTGGGGTTTCCTGTCCGCGTTATCGGTAGAAGTTTTGCGCGGATTATACCGAGACAGGTGGGCAATTGGTGGCTTGAGCCACTAACGTCCCATACTTACCTGCCGGCACGGGCGCAACATCGTTTGGATAGATTGTTGGCGGCGGGAGTTAAACCTAAAGCTGTTGTGGTCTTCCACGAGATTACCGAGCACGGAACAAAACAGTCGTATGTACATAACATTAGCACGCGTATCATTTTCTCGGCCAAACACGATCTTCCTTGGCTATCTAAAGAGTCAACTAAAGTATCTTTGGTGCGCTCTCCGCTATCTGCGATCAGAAGTCTCATACAAAAGCGTACTCCGCCACCACCGAAGGACCCGTGCTTGGTCATCGTAACTGAAGACGGCTACTGGATAGAGGTGGATAGATGGTTGACCTAAATAATCTGGTGAATCTGTGGAGGAATAAATATGTCACGTAGATCCGGGTCAAACGATGTAGTAACAGATATAGGGTCGTTTTTTGTGTTCGCAGCGATAATGGCAGCCTGCGGAGTGTTATATGGCTTATGCCTGACTGCCATTCATTTAAGCATCACAATAGTTGCTAAAGTCCAGGGTTCGCAGAGTCCCAAAGTCAAGTCGAAGTCGGATGCTTTGATGCTAGCTGTGATAGTGGCTTCGCTATGGGCTACGGTCATGGTTGTAGCTTGTTTGCTTATCACAGGCTCACTGGACGTCTTGTATATCGCTTTGGTCATAATAGTGCCGTTCTCTATCTTCGTCGGGTGGCAGGTATGGCTCTGGAACGGTTCACGTCTTAGCTCTCACCAGCTAGGGAGCGTATCCTTGGGCCACTACCGGGACCAGCTTTTTCATGTAAAACACCAGTATGTAATCCCCAGACAAGAACGCCTTAAACATATGGTGGTACATGGACCGACCGGGTCGGGAAAATCGACGCTACTGAAGAACCTGATACTCAACGATATCAAAAGTGGTGCCGGACTTTGTGCCATAGACCCGAAAGACAATCTCATCGATGACATTATCCCGCACATTCCACAGCACCGATGGAAGGACGTAATCTTGTTGGATGCTACAGACCGTGAAAGACCGCTGGGATTTAATCCTTTAAGCGGAATACCGGCAGAAAGAAGAAGTCTGGCGGCGAGCGAGACGATATCGGTATTGCGTCGTTACTTCTCAGATTCTTGGGGAGCAAGACTGGAGCATATTCTAACCAACGTGTTACTTGCTCTTTTGGAGACTCCCAATGCGACTCTGTTAGATGTGCGCAGGCTACTGCTGGATGCCGACTTTCGGCTATGGGTAGTAGAGCACGTCACAAACCCAGGAGTACAACAATTCTTCCTGAGTGAGTTTGAACCGACCTTAAGCCGCAGATCAGACACTGTTTCTCCTATCCTTAACAAGGTTGGCCCTTGGATTACCTATCCTGAGCTTCGCTGCATAATCGGGCAAAGTAGAAGTTCCTTTTCTCTGCGAGATGTCATGGACTCAGGAAAGATTCTATTGGTCAGGATTCCTGAAGGAACTTTGGGAGAAAGCATCTCCAGTCTTCTCGGCGCTTTGATTGTCGCTAAGATACAGATGGCGGCTCATAGCCGGGCCGATGTACCGGAATCACGTAGGCGTCCTTTCTACCTTTACGTAGACGAGTTCCAGAATTTTGCCACCAGTTCTTTTGCCAAGATTTTGGTTGAAGCAAGGTCGTTCAAATTAGGATTGATTTGCGCTAATCAGTATCCGGAGCAGTTGACGCGAGACCTCCAACTGGCAATCGACCACAACGTGGCTACTAACGTTCAATGCTTCCGGCAAGATGGTCGCTATAGGATTCAGGTCTCACATTTGGAGGCCACCAATAGTCCACAGCCGAATATTCTGGTGCCCTTTGGTCCTCCGACGATGGGCGATAACCAGACAGCTCGCCAAATACGGCTTCTTTCTCGCACTAAATACGGTAGAGACAAAAGAGAGGTAGAAGAGCGAATCCTTAGACGATTATCTGGCTTGTGGTATCAAACAAGACTTCGGACATCTGTCAGTAAGCCAGTAGACATCGATGAAGAATAGGTGAGGTTACGGGTGTGGTTACGGCAACCACAGGGCGCGCCCTCACTCATCCATAAAGGCTGTTTCAGATGTAGGCACTATATCTTGTATCTGTAAGCACAAACTAGCCTAAGCCACACAACATATGGCCCTTTCAGATATTACTTTGGTTGATTATGAGCGGGAGTTACATGCAATGAAACAGGGGTATAAAGAACAAAATCATGGATCGCACAGCCTCAGAAGTCTTCCTATAGTTCAAGCTGGACATCAATGGTTGACGCCACGGGACATTGAGATTGTCCGATGGGTGCACTCTGCAGGTATAGCTACCAGAGAGCAAATTCAAAGGCTGTTTTTCACGAATGGTGGCCGTTCAAGATGCCAGCATCGACTGACACTTCTACATCGCAGTCGTTACCTGGACACTATTCGAAGAAGCTCACCAAATCATCCGAACATTTATTATATTTCTCGAAAATCAGTTAATGGCCTGAGACTACTGAGAAGTATATACACAGAAAATACAGTAAAGGCACATGGGGTTCCACAGATTCAAATTCAACACACTTTGGATATTGGCAGTTGTCACATCGCATTCATTAAGGCTTGTAACGCCACCGGATATTCTTTGAGATTCTGGTTGGGTACAGATGAGCTCGCTAAGCACATACAAACCGCTGGATTTATACCTGATGCCTATTTCCAGATATGCCGTACCACCGAAGACGGCGAGAAGATGTCTGGGTTTTTCTTGGAGGTCGAGCGAAGTGGCAAGTCAGAACAGGCACTAGAGAAGAAGTTTAGACTCTATGGAGAACTCTATTACCAGGGCCTTTATGAGGCACAGTTCGGGACTAAGGCTTTGCGGATTCTGTTCTTAGTGGGATCTGACTATGGCATTAATCCCGAGCGCCAGATAGAAAAGCTTATGAGGATATGCAATAAACTCAACGTGACGATTTTCCGTTTTGCTCCGTTAAAGGATTTTCTAACAGAAAATGCAAGTAATATATTGACTACTCAGATCTGGAGACACCCTAACACCGATAAATGGACCAGTTTATTTTAGTTCACCCAAATCAAAGAAATGATAAATCATGAAGACTGTTAAGGTTCAGGAAAGCAACGGCCCGAGTGTGTCTCCATCGCTGGTCAAAATCTTGGCCGATATGGTCGAGGGGGCATTACGAAAGCCTAAAGATGGTGTACAATCTCGATCAGAATCTAAGTCCGCTGGAGGCGCATGATGAAGGTTGCAGGGTACGTTCGAGTTAGCACCACGGAGCAGGCCCAAGAGGGCTACGGCCTGGCGGCGCAAGAGCGCTCCGTCCGTAGTTACTGTGAAGCAATGAGCTGGGAGTTAGTAGCTATCTACTCGGATGCTGGTAGAAGCGGCAAGTCAGCGGAAGGCCGCGAGGGGTTAAAGAACCTTCTTGCTGACGCCAAGAGCGGCCGCTTTGAGAAGGTTATCTTCTGGAAGCTTGACCGTGTTGCGCGCAACCTTGCAGACCTTCTTGCTATCTGCGATCAGTTAGAGACCTTCAAAGTGGGACTTGTGTCCCTCTCCGAGTCCATCGATACAGGCACGGCTGCCGGCCGTATGATACGGAGCATCCTCGGCGCATTCGGCCAGTTCGAGAGGGAGACGATAGTCGAGCGGATAAAAGCGGGCCTGGCCGAAAAAGCCAGGCAAGGTAAACTGATTGGGCCGATTTCTCTTGGATACCGCCGTGTAGATGGGAAGGTTGTGATAGACCCTTTAACGGCTCCGCTGGTCGCTGAACTGTTTGTTCGCTACTCTTCCGGTCAATATTCACTTAGAGAGCTGGCAGAGTGGGCAGCTACAATTGGCTTGCGAAGCACCGAAGGCAACGCCTTAGACCGTCTCAGTGTCCGTAAGATTCTTGTGAACGTGGCCTATATAGGCAAAATAGCGATGCATCTCCGAAAAGGCGGTGGGGTAGTTGCGGATGCTGTGCATCCTGCTATTGTGGATGTGGATACATTCGGGAAGGTCCAAGAAATGCTTACCAGTAGGCAGCGCAGCTACACCCCAAAATACCCATTTGGTAAGTCCCCCTATCCTCTTTCTGGTATTGCCCTTTGTTCCTTTGACCATGTTCCTTTGCTGGGAGCAAGGGCCAGCAATAAGAATCTGCGTTATATGCGATGCAGTACCGCCAATAGGCAAGGCCGCCTCGCCTGTCCGCAGCCCATGGTGAAAGCGGAGATACTAGAGGATCAAATTGGCTCCTACGTCAGCGGAATGAGACTACCACCTGAATACTTGGGTGCTGTTGTCTCTGAACTAAGAAGCCGCAAGAAATTGCCTCAAGACCAGAACCAACTTGCTCAGCTTGAGAAAGAGCTTGAGAGATGGCGAAGGCTCTTTGTGCTCGGCGAGATAGAGGAATCACGTTACAAGAAAGAGGTGGCTCCTATCCGGAGAAAACTTAGCGAGTTGTCCCAGCCCGAAGAAGTTCTAGATGTGGAAAAGGCGGTGTATTTTCTGCGTGACGTGGGTAGCCTGTGGAATACCAGTACGAGAGAGCAACAGCGAGCATTCGTCCAAGACGTGTTTGCCAGGATCGTAGTCGAAGGGCCTCAGATTACGGCCATAACCCCGAAGGCGGTCTACGCACCGCTCTTTGCGCTGGATCGCGCTGAACGTTTTGAGGGGAATAACGCGAGGTGTAATATGGCTCCCCGCGTGGGGGGAAACACCGAACTGCTCTTAGTCTAACGATCTTCGCTGGCCCTGGCTACGCAGCCACATCACTGAAATCGCGCTATGCCTACCATTACGAGGGGTCCGAACGTCCTCCCGTTCTCAAACTGGCCGCGGATCGGGATCGCCTGTCCAAGCAACCTCGAAACCCTATCCTTGCAGCTCGAGAGTGGCAACGGGCGTTAGATGAAGGGAAGTACAGCTCTCGAGCTGACCTCGCCCGCGGGCTCCGTGTGTCTCGGGCCCGGGTCACTCAGGTGTTGAACTTGCTCAACCTCGCGGCCGAGGTCCTAGGCGTCCTCGCCGTGTTCGGCGACCCGCTTACAAACCCGAGAGTGACAGAACGGAACTTGCGCCCGCTGCTTGCGCTGCCAGTGGACGAGCAGGCAGGCGCATTTGAGCGGATGCTTGAACGGATAACTGTGATTCGAAGCGAGGCCAAAAGGGTCTCGTGATTATCTGTGGCTGCTCTCAAGTCCGCTTGGCGTGATCCTTGCAATAGGCGAGCCGCCCGAGCCTCAGTGGGTAGCTCGAAAGCACCGTGTCCTTGGGTATCATCCTGGGGGCTAGCGGTTCGGCCGCTACGACCAACGGGGCTTGCGTGTAGAGTGGGTCGCTGCTGACGGGGTTGTCACCCTTAGCCCCGCTCGAACGTATCGCTGAGTCAGGCTTACCACAACTAGGGTTGAGCCATCTACTGTGCCCTACATGTTGTATGAATGTTGCAACGCAGGCACGGTCTCCATATACTACCACTGAACAATGGTCCTCTTTGAATCGGATGGTTAATAGCCCGCACATTTCTTTCGTTGAACCGCGAGCGCCGAACTATCGGATGATGTTTAGCCCAGTTTTCGTCCTGCGGTACGCCACCCCCGACCCTTGAGGATATGAATGCCTTTGACGGGACAGGAACTGCACTGCGTTGAGCTAGCCCTCGGCCTTCTTAGCCAAGAGTACCCTGGCTCGTGGACTGTCCAATCGGACCTTGATCTAACGCACCCCAATACCCCGAGTCCCGAAGTATTAGTTGGCAATGGCAGCCTCACCGCTGCCATCGAGGTAAAGCGGGTCAAGGGAGACGCTGAACTCCAGACTTACCACGAAGCGATGATGTCCAATGGGAACTACCTAACTCCGTCGTATGGAGGTCATTATTTCTTGATGCCGGGTAGCGGCACGTGGCTACCATTTGATCGTGGACTTCGAAGGCATTTGAAAAAAGAGATTGAGCGAGTTGCCAAGAAGCTGAATCCCGGCGAGTCTGCTGTGGTTCAGGTACCACGCCATGGTGAGATTTCGCGCAGTACCGAAGTTCCCCCGTCATTCGTGTACTGTTCGTCGCACGTGACGGGGGAACTCTTCACGCCCCTAAGCGACCAAGTGTGCGGCCAGTTTTTGCTTATCGATGATGAGCCTGAGCACGCCTTCCTGACTGACACCGCGCGCCTGGCTTTCCAGGAAGCCGTGGTTGCTGCCTGCCGAAAGCGATCGATAGTCGACGAGCTTGTCGGAGTTGACTGGTACGAGGAATGGGAACTAACTCGGGTTGATGGCTACGACACGAACAGAGTTGAGGTCGTAGCTGTGACACACGCGAGGGGTGTTCAGGATGCCGTGAGAGAGTGTGTTGCGGCCTTGCTGGAAAACGCCCTCCGCAAGTTCGTTGGAGTCCGGTGGGGCCATCTTCACGTTTTGGTGCTCGAAAGCGAGTTTTCCTTTGCAAACGAAGACTTGGTCTCCGAGGTTCTCGAGGGATTCGCCGTCGAGGAGCTGGCCAATCTCGATCTAGTCCTTCTCGTATCGGGGGACGATGTAAGAACCGTTTGGTCCAAGACTAACCCGCGGAGCCGCACTGAGCGAAAGGCACTCGAAGCTAGCGAACGAGAGAAGTCCGAGGCGGAGTTCATACTGAATAGTCAGGTGTCCGAGCGGCGGAAGGCCAAATTCCTAGAGGATTTTCTGGCGGATAGGAAGAAGACGGCGACAACGGAAATGCTGTTCCGCAGAGCCAATGCTTTTCAGCAGCAAGTGATTCGACCCAGGCCAGAGGATGTATCATGGTCAGGTTTTAATGTTCTTCCACAAAAGGCTCCGTTTGTGGATCTGCCAAATTGGGCCCCGTATAGTTCGTGGGAGTTCGCAGTTGCGATGGAGGTACATCTCTTGGCTCGCCTGGAAGGCGGGCTTCGGCGTGCCAGTGAAGGTCGGCTGGGTTTCCCAGTCAATCGTGATTCCGTATCAGTTCGCGCTGCCTTCGACGCTTTGGCCGCCGAATTGCAGCTCCGTGGGCATTCGCCGACTGTTTTCGTATTGGCTGGTACGCTCGGTACTCAACTGGCGGTTGATCTGCAGAAGGCCATCATCGGCACATGGGAGCAGACGGAGCAGGCTCTGAGCAGAACATTCAGAATCTTGGGCATTTATGCTGACATCCCAATCCTTCATATCGCCGAGAGTCCGTCGCCCGGTATGTACGTTGTGGATCTAACCAAGTTCGCGAGCCTGACTCGGTACGGAGCGGACCCGGAATTTACACTCGAGGAAATCAGTCCTCAGCGAGGTAAGGACCTCCTTAGCGAGAACCCCATGCTCGTTTCGGACCCGCCCGCGGGAACTGGACTGGAAGAGGAACGGCTCCGACAACTTCTGATGAAAGTAGACCTCCGGCTGTTTGAAACCTATGAACTAGCCGTCCTGGATGGCGAGGCAGTCGTTGGCTCTCCACTCGTGGGGCCGGTGACGGCTTAGCTTTCAACCCTCACCAGGAGGCAGGTCGTGGGTGCTGCGAGCCAAGTCCGTCTCGAGCACGAAGACAACTTTCGCTCCATCTATCGGAACGTCCAGTTTCACATGGTAAACGGCGGGTTGGCCCCCGCGTGACCTGCCCCCACCACTTACATGGTCCAGTTATTTATGGACGTCCGACTAACGCCAAGGGTCGCGTGAATTCCGATCGCACCTCCTCTGGGGTCCGGTAGCCTAGGCTGCTGTGAGGCGGGGCCCGATTGTAGTCATCCCGCCATGCCTCGATGATGCGGCGTGCGTCGCCGAGGTTCGCGACCGGTGAGCCGCCCCAACCCCGATGGATAGCTCCGAAGTGCAACGCTTGTGGCTATCATGATCTGTGCTGGGGGGCCAGTTAGTTACATGTCAACCTATCCTTAACCTGCGGCTGAGTGCCGCTGAAAGTCGCTGATGTTTGCCCCGGTTGCTGTCACGGTTGCTGCCAAATACCTTGGTCTCTGGTAGTAGTAGATATCGGTTTCGCCGGGACGCCGTAGATGAACCCACAGCTATGAAATGCAAGGGCCTTAGCGACCGCAGCCACACAAGCATTCAGAACGCTGCAGTGATGGCGTGCTCATTTCGGGCGCGTCCTTATGGCTCGTCTTCAAGCTCTCCCACTATGTCTTCGGTCATCTGCCGGTCAGTTCGGATCGATGGCCATAAGACCACTAGCAACACAATTGTTGGCATTCTGAAAGGCAAGTCTAGGTACGGCAGTTCGCGTTGGACTGTTTCCTGGCTGGATGCAACGGCAAGGTGGATCGCTTCGACATTTGCAGGCTGTGTCCTGGATCGGGGGCGGCGCACCCCACGCCCGGCCGCCAAGATATTTAGGTGTTCAAGCAATTCCCAATCACGCAAAACGCGATTCTGCTCGCCGGCCTCATATTCCACACCTACGATGACTGACCGCACCATGCTCCCGGCTGTTGTTACCCGGTCCGAAATGCTGTAGACGAGCAGCGGACGAGTAAGTGTGTCAGATGGAACGCTAGCCACGCTCGCAGAAAGCTTCCGGGCCTGGCTCAGCGCCTGGTCAAAGACACGATGTCCAACTCCCATCACTCGCGGCGCCACTTCTCGACCGCGGAGAGTTCGGTCAAAGACTAACCCTTCGTAGGCGGAAAGAACCCCTGGTTCCTTGGCCCAGAGCTCGGGCGTTAGGAATGAAATTCCGGCTTCCTCCTCTCGAACTTGCCGGCCATTGAGAGTTAGCATTGCTCGAAAAAATGGTTTGAGCGCGGGAAGGTCAATCCGTGGGATTTGAGCAGACACTTCCTGATAGTCGAAACGTGATGCGTAGCCTACTAAATCTCTAACCGTCTCCAGCGCGTCCCTTCCACCAAATTGGGCAGTCTTGCGGTCGAACCAATCGGAGAGCGAGTCTTGAGGGATACTACGAGCTTCGGTGAAGACCTCGGCGAACAGGTTAGATGAGGTCATGCCAAGGACAAGTTCTAGGAGGTCTTCTGGTTCGTCCATCGCTTCTCGCAGCGCCTCCATGATCGTTGCAATCTTGATGTTGAGCTTTTCCCAGATCAACGACTCGACGGTGGCGGGATTGTGGAGCTGGACTACATCAACGCGTTGGGTCTGGCCATACCGATTCAACCGTCCTACTCGCTGATGCAGTCGCATCGGGTTCCAGGGCAAGTCCACGTGAATAAGGGTGTGGCAACGCTCTTGCAGGTCTATCCCCTCGCCTCCAGCTTCAGTTGAAACGAGAAATCTCACAGCGCCACTGTTGAATCTAAAGGCGGCATCCTCACGTCTGCCACGGATGCTCTGGGCATTGCCAGCTTTATCGAACACATCATCAGCGCGCTCATCGCCGTTGATGAAAGCAACACAGCCATCTCCGAATTCCTGTGTCAAGGCCGACATGACCAACGATTGGGTAGCTTTGTATTCAGTAAATAGAAGGACTGGCTGGTTTCTAAAATCACCGTTAAGGATTCTAAGGATCTCAGTGATCTTGGTTTCTTCCTTTACCTCATCCGCTGCGGCAATGAGTTCCCTCAGGCGCGACTCCTCGTCTAGCATCAGGCGTAATGCCGGCCAGTTTTCTAGCAGCGTCTCCTCAATACGGCTAGCCTGGTCGATGTCACCCTCCGCTTCAGCCTCCTCGTATTGAGACAATTGCGCAGCTCTCTGACGAGGTGTCTCTGATACCGTCTGCTTCACTTTAAGGATCCTATCCAGGCGGCGGTTGAGCGCTCGCCGAATCGCCGCGACGGAGCTGGCCGCCAGTTTCTGCATGGCAATGAGAAGCAAGATGACAGCCTTGCCATCAGTGCTGGTGAGACTCGAGGCGTAGGCCTCGCCGCGAGTGATGAAGTCAGTCAGTTTGCGATAGAACAGGTCCTCAGCCTCACTGTAGGAGTATGTCCGAGACTCCACACGAGGGGCTTGAAACAAGCGCTTGCCGGAGAGGTCTGTAACGTTCTGCTTGTTGTTCCTAATCATGACCTCGCGAAGCAGCGGTAATTGGACCGAGCGCGGCTTCGTGGGATCGAACAGGTCCGGCCGGAGGAGTTGGAGTAGCGACCAAAAGCCGTAGTCTTTTCCGCGGTGCGGTGTCCCGGTAAAGAAGACCGCAGAATCGACCCGCCGTCTCTGCATGAGGGACTCCAGGAGGCTATAACCCAGAGTGGGTCCACTATGCTCATCGGCGTTGAGATGGTGCGCCTCATCAACCACCACCAAGTCCCAAGGTTCGCTTTCCAGCAGCCGCTGGTGCCGACCGTTGTTATCAAGTCGAAGAGTTTCTAGCGACGCAATCACGTAGTGGCGGAAGCTTCCGCCCCAGAAATCAGATCGAGGGGTATCCAGCTCGGGCAAATATTGCATTAATCGAATGTCGAACATCTCCAGCAGCCGCTGCTGCCATTGCGGAACCAAGGCCGCAGGGCAAAGTATGAGCAGGCGCTGAACCGTACCACGGGAGAGGAGCGGCAAGAGAATAAGTCCCGCTTCGATCGTTTTGCCCAGGCCAACATCGTCTGCTACCAACCACCGGGCCGGCCATCGCTCAAGCACCCTCTTACATACCCAGAGTTGGTGCGGAAGAAGTTGAATCCGTGACCGGGAGAAAACACCCCAAGTATCGTTGGTAGACTGAATGGCCTCCGCTTGCACGCGAGCGATAACCTCGAGAGGCGGATCCCAATCGGTCCGGTCAATTGCCTGTAGCGGGGTAAGGATCTTCGAGAGGTCGGCCTTTTCGCATTCGTGAATACCATCAGCAAACCGGACAATAAGGGTCATTCCCGCATCAGCCCGAACCTCGCCAATCCCGAATCGTTCATGGCGAACCTGATCTCCTGGAGAGTACCGCTGCTCAGTTGATGCCAAGGATGCCCTCGTCAGGATCGCTACCGTCATCGGCCGGCAGCGTTGAATGAAGCAGTTGACGCTGCAATATAGGGTTGCCGGCGATTACCAAAAGAGGAATATCGAAATCACCGTCGAAGAGAGCTCTAGCTTGGCCTAAGTGTTCCATTAAGAACCTATGAATCTCGTTTGACATCTCCGGCTTCGGCCAATCGGAATCGAGCGACGAGCAGCCCAACCCGGCGAGCAACCGCCGGACCGATCGCGAAGGCACGTAGCAGTGGGGATGTAGTGTCGGATTCGAGAGGACCCTGGAACGCATCAATTCTCTCAAGACGAATGATCCTCCCAGCGCGCCAAGGGCCCCACGTAGAGACGGGGCTCGCAAACCCGATCCGGTTAGAGCGGGTAACTGATTGGAAGATAGCAACTGATTCAGTGGCCACTGCTGGTCAAGTTTGTTGAACTCAAAGAAGAGCGAGGCATATTCGTCCAACCACCAGGAGAACTGGTAGAGCGGCACGAAGAGGCGCATCCAATAGTAGAAAGGAGGGGTGCCAACCTCCTTATCCAAATAATTGAGCAGGTCACCTGCAAACTCGCCTAGGTTAGGTTTAGCCGCGGCGAATTTATCGAGCCACCCGCGTTCTTCACACGTTTCGATGAAGGATCGATGTTGGTCAGACCTTAGCCCACCGAGCGCGAACGTCGCGCCTAGCAGGAGCAACTTCAGCCACTCCTTTCTGGCTTCGAGCTGCTCGGTCGAAGGCGTGACGGGTTGCGAGCCACGCAGACGATCGAAGAGTCCGCGGTTGCTCGCTGTAGAGCTAGTAAGCTCCGCCGGCCGCAGTTGCCTGCCGGAGGGAAACGTCTGCTCAGCGTACCGCACGCGCCACTCCTTTGCTCCGCTACCTAGCCACCATTCGTAAACAGCCTCGAGCGCTTGCTTCGCGCTCAGAGTTGGTGGAGGAGGCGGTGGTGGAGCAGACGTTGCCTGTGGCAGTTGATGCAAACGAACTAGCACCAGATTTTGGTCCCATTGATCGAGTTGCTTCAGCAACTGCGATTCAACGAGGTTCCCTAGCCAACTGCCGCCGCTTCGCGTCCTCAACCGCTCCGCCACTTCTGTGCTAAGGTCGCCCGAGGCAAGATAGTCTAATGCGGCCAAACGAGCAGGTCCGTTGGTCGCATCCAGCATCCACTGTGCCAAGGTGTCGGCATTCGCTTCCATGCGGGGGCGGCAAACCAAAAAGAAACGGAGGGCATCTCCCTGATAGGATGAGTCCAACAGGCGCGGTGTGGGGGCGAACGCAGCACGCTTCTCCTCATCTTCCCCAGCCGGGGAGCTTACCGTCAAAAGGCCGGAGGCTTCCCTAAAAGTCCCATCCTTGGCCCGATAGCGCAGTTGTCTCACCAAACTCAGTAGGTCCTGATATTCTGCGACCGAAGCATTATCTCCATTTTGTAAGCCGGCCAGTAACGGCACAGTCACGACTTTGCCCAACCTCGTCGCAGCGTCTAAATCCACATCCCAACCGCCCTTCAACTCAGCGGATATGGCATTCCTAAGGGAAACGCCCGTAGTCGAAAACTGATCCGGCAGTAGGTCGGAAAGCGCCCGATTAACGTCGCCCGATAGCATTGCGCCCTTGGGAAATTCCGCTTGGAAGCTGTCCCATGCCGCAACTAAGTCAAACAGCCCTGGCCGAGTAGCGAGCGCTCCTTGGGTGTGATAATGGCTGTCATCAAGTTGCACTAAGCACTCATAGAGGCCAGTTAGTCCCGACGGGATGACCCGATGATGACTGAGCAGGCTGGGCATGGCGCAGTCAGATGTTCCCCAGAATATCTGCCGCACCAGCTTCACAGCTATTGACGAATCATCGCGGCCCACTAGCGAGGCACCGAGCCGCTCCCACAACGAATACCAGAACTCGTAAGGCGTGGTGTTCACGCTAAGTCCCAAGTCCTGTCGCAGTCCGTCCCAGTCGTGCATTGCTTGTCTGGCCAGAGAACGGAAGGGCTCGGCAAGTTGCGAACCCAACAATGTAGCAAGTTCTCTGTTATGCCGTGAATCTCCCGCGAGTTGGGAACGACCCACATCTACGTCAAACGGGGCATTGATAGCGAATCCCAGGTTCTCTACGTGGGTCGTAGGAGCAGTAACCCAAACCGAAGGAACGTCTGCGGGGAGCGCCCGGAACCCATTCGGACCCAGACGTAACAGGAGAGCACCTCTGTCACAACGCAGCACCATAGTTGAGCCGCCCCATTCTGCAGCTTCGAGATTGCCCTGCGACACCCCAAGGGTGCCCCGCACGGGTTGCTCCTCCCAGTTGACGGTGTGCTTTGCGCCTTTAGTGTCGACGAGCAAGCATTCCTTGATTACTTTCGAGAAAACGAGCAGCATCGGTGCCAATCGATTGAAGCGTTCAACCACGGCGCTCGGATCCTTACTGGGCGATGCCTCGAGGTGGAACAGCGTGCCGCCCGCTCGATCCAGACCGTTGTCGGTGAAAATGCTGTCCAATCGCTGTCGATCTTCTCCTAGAAGCCGCCTCGGGTAAAGTCCGCCAACGATGTCAAACGTCAAACCGCCACTGACTACTTCAGGGCGGTCAGTAAACAACAAGACGCTCTTGAAACCGAGCCCAAACCGGCCAGTAACCGCTGGGCCATTTTGGTCCATGCCCTTGTCGGAGCCGCCAAGTAAGAGCATCTTTTCTAGGTCGCCGTCATATCCATTGGAACGATCACCTACATCGCCAACCTTATAACGGTTGATAGGACGACCCCAGTGAAAGAATTGGAGGAACGCATTGCCTATAACCAGGCCGAAACGGCGCTGATGTAGGGGCACCTCCTCACCTTCAAGCATTTGCTGTCGCTCCAGCACCGCGTCATCTGCGTTCTGAAAAAGCTCAAACGGGATCGATTCCTCATTGTATTGATACTGGCGCAATCGCCTCCGAACCCCTTCAAGGAATAGCCCCTGTACGCTGTCGTTGGCCTCCAATAAGCGCTGTAGGTTGTCACGCGCCTCCCGCAATGTCCGCTCCGACTGGCTACGAATGCGCGCCCCTTCGGGCTGTGTCAAGTCTTCAACATCAGCTCTTAGCCGGTCGGCCTCATCCCATTTCCGAAGGACTTCGCCAACCTCGAAATGAGACTGTACGCCTAAGGATCTGGCGACGACGAAGAGAGCATCAAGAATCCGGATTTGCGCTACGCGGATATCCAATTGCTCGCGCTCGCGTAGCTTTTCCCATATCTCACCCAGATTCGGAACATCCTGAAAATAGACCTGTTTAAGAATTTGTGCCGCTGTCTTTCGCAAGATGCCCGCGAGCTCCGGCTCCGAATACTGGGTGGGGTCTATGCTTCGCAAGGTGAGCGGGAGTCTGCGCGGCTTATCAGGGCTGTTGGCAGGATGAGTTGGCAGCCGATTTCCGCCCAAAAGGTGCTCGGGCTCCTCAGGGGGGGTCACATCAATGAGGGTACCAAGCAGATTGGGTGCTTGTAGGGCTTGGCCTTGACGAGGATCTATGATGCTCACTAGAACAAATTGGCTTGCCATGACGCCACTAATGGTCTGCTGCCGCCATATTTGGGCCTCAGAATTCCCTTGCCATTCGAGCCGAGCCCGGAAAGTCTCCACTGACCCCTGACGTTCAAAGTAACGGGTCGCCAAGGCCAATATCTGCGGGTGATCGCCCAATATGCTTAAGAAACCAGCAATAACCGGTCCCGGACAATTGCTCTCCCATTCCTCAAAGTACTTGCGCAAACGCCCTGCGCTGGCTTCTAGGTCGGAATCGTAATCGGGTGGGGGAAGAGACGAACCATCGGTCTCCATTGCCTCCACTACTCCAGAATGGAGTAAACGCTGGATGATCACGCACTGCTCCCGGTTGGCGAGATACATTTTGTCGACATTGGCTTCGGGCGAGCACAAATCTGAGACCATCCTCCATTGCTCTCGCTGACTCAAGAGGCGAAGGTCAGGCGGACAGCTCTGGCTAGCCGAGGCAGCGAGAGCACGTAAATAGCTGTCGTGGACGCGGCGATAAAGGGCCTTACCGGTCTGCGAAGCATGTTCGTGCTGGCCGGATAACCAGTTTAGTAGCTCTACCAGACGCTCGGGCCTCAACTCAGCGGTCAAGCGGGGCGCCAAATGCTGTAAGCAGCTGTTCTCCCCGTTTTCACCAATAACCTGCGCTGCTTTTCGGAGGAGCGAAGCCGACGGCATGAGAATCGCCGGTGCACTCTCGAACGCCTGGCAAAAATCGCGCAACGAATCAATGCTATTCAGACGTTCGCCAAGTCTATACGCTGCCAACGAATCATTGTCTGCTATGATCTCGGCAAGCAGTTCGAGCACTTTGTCTTCTTTAGGCAGGCATTCTCGTAATACGACGTCGAACCCGTTGTAGCCGAGTACACCTTCGGACAGGTCGTTCAGACTGGCGGCTACGCCACCTGATTCAGACACGATGCGTTCTATTTCGCCTTCCATGCCTTTGATATGAAGCACATCGTCAGGTCGGTACGCCCGATCGCCTAACCGCCCCGGCAACCATCGGCCGGCTCTGAGCCGCGCCTGGCGTTCTTGGTACAGTTCCGCCCAGCCCTGCCGTCGCAAGGCGTCGATAATCGGCAAGGCGAACGCGTGGGGCTGAGATTGCTTCAGGGCTAGATCAATGGCCACTCGCTCCGACCAGGCTGAGGCGAGAGCGCTGGAGTCGGTTGGAGAAGTTTGAACCGCTGCTACTTTCGGGTTTTTGCTTCTCCTAAGCACCGTCACTAGACTAAGAAACGCAGGGTCTACCCGGAAATCAGCGCTCTCAAAGTAACAATCCTCTCCAATGACCCTCAATGTTCCGGTGAGATCGGGGTGGATGCGCAGTCCGCGAAGCACCTCAGTATCCCGAAACGCTAGCAGCACCTGTTCTCGGTCCGAATCTGTGAGTCCGCCACATTCTATGTTTGCGGGGCCGGCTTCCTTGATCAGTTCTTCGCTCGCTTGAGGCCCGATTTCTGCTAACCCTAAGGCCTCCCAAAGGTTTCTAGAAATTGACTCCGAAAGGAGTCCCGAAATCTGACGCCACTCGCCCCCATCTAGCTTCGCTAGTGCTTGAGCAGTAAGTGTCGACCAAACTTGCGCTACGCTCTGGGTACTCTCTGCTAAAAGTACAGCCTCCACCTCGTACCGATATGCTGGTTGGGCGTGAAGCAGATAACGAATAGCCGTCGCCGGAACGTTTGCGGCCTTAAGCATACGGTTGAGTAAGGGCAGACGAGCAGCGGGATCACCGTACAGCGCAAGTGCCAATAGAGCCCTCGCAGCGCCTTCCTCGTTGACTTTCGGCAGAGTCCCGGCCTCAAACAGCAGGGAGGTCATATCTGCGCTCAACACAAAGAGATCACCCTTCCCGACCGCCTCCTGAAGGTCGTGTACTATCCCCCAGTCGCTGCTCACATCGCTTTGAAGTAGCATATGGTCACGATGAAGTTGCCCTAGTTCATCCCAAGAGAGGAGTCTTTCCTCCTTGATTTGACTTCCATAACCGGAAAAGAGCTTAAGGGACCGACAGCCGTCTACCGCTAAGCGCCGTTCATTCCAATCCAGCGATGCCAGTATGCCAACGGCTAACTCGCTCGTGAGTGAGTCCGCACCCTCGATTTTAAGTGTGCTTACGTGCTGAAGCATCGTAACGGCATCTTCTAACCCGATCCCCGTATCCGCCCGTCTACTCAGGCTTTCGCGACAGAGATAGTCCGGGATGAGCAGAAATGGAAGGTCAAGAGAAAGCAGATGCCTAAAGGCGCTGTCACCTTCCGGACTTGGCAAGAATGGCAGGACTAGCGTTTTAGTGGGTCCCAAGACCTCCACGATGTCGGCCACTATCTCTTTGCAATCTCGAAGTTTGAATAGGTCGGCTCGGAGGAATCCAGAGCGCAGCGCCCTCACCATTTCAGTTTGAACCGCTGGATGTTGGAGATTGTGGCCGGTGCCGGCCAAGAACCGGGCAAGATAGTCGATGGTCACTTCATTCGCAAAGGCCGAGTCCAAACCGCCCTGGAACACATGCGTGAGCGCTTCCGGCGGCCACGCGGCCGCGGTGCTCGTTATCGCAAGCCTTGGCCAACCCACATAACTAATGTGCCACCGCTCGGAGGCAGTTCCAATTCCAACAAGGATGGATGTCGGAACAATGCCAGTAGCAGTGGGATCGGGGACGGTCAAGATAGTCTCGTGAGCCGCAAGAAGTTGCCACGAGCCGCCGTCTGGCGAGATAGAGTAAGCCCACTGGTGGTCTCGATACGCTGCGTCGCGCCATTGAACGATGAGAGAAGAGCGACTCAGCCCTTTCGTCAGGGCAAAAACTTCAGCATTGCTTAGGCCCGCCTCAACGCAAAATCGATTCAGCGCTGGCAACAACTGAGGGAAGACACCCTGGGCGGCAAGTTGGTGGTTCCATTGCTCGCGCAGTTGAGCGTCTGAAGTTGGTAGTCCGTCCGGAGTTACGTAGAAAGTGCTTAGCAACGGGCGATTCCGGCCAGGATCCACAAAGAAATCGCCATGTAAGAGCAAGAAAAAATCGCGATCAACTGGTTCGACGAGATTTACCGAGTCTACCGCTTCCTCACCTAGTGGGAGGAATACGCCCCAGGAGATAGTTAGCGTGGGATGACTTCTAGCAGGATGGGCCATGAACACGACGGCCCCATGTTGGTCCGCCTTTTCTTTTAACGGTCCGCTCAATGCGATCGATTGGGGCCATCTTCCTGATGCCTTAAGGTTGCGCAGCAGGGGGTCATTAACGATGGCCTCTTGCCCGACGAAAGGGTGCCTAAGTACTCCCCCGGTTGTCACGCTCCCGCGCAAGGGCCAAATCGCCTCAGATGTGATGTCCTCCCTCAGGTAGTGGCGCCGTTCCGGTGCTGGATACAGTTCCGAGATTGAGCGAAGCTGCATCGAGCCATTGCCGCTTGGAAGCCAGACTCGGACGGCGGTGATGTGCAGTAGCAGGGGGAACAACTCCGCGAAGCGCCGGGCCAACTCGGAATCGGTAAGCCAGGCGGGGGGTTGACCGACATCGCCACCGTATTCTGCTTGGATTGGTGGCATCGCTCCGACATGACTGTGTCTGCGCAGTGGTATCCACAGAGCAAACCACGGGTATTCCTTTGACAGTTGTTTAATGGCATTCTCCAACTGACCGGCCATATCTGCTGAGAATTCATCCCATTCGGGATGGTACGATCGGCGCTCACCTGACCACGGATTCAGAATGTCAGCAATTTGTCGTTCATCGGCAGTGTGGGCAGCGTAAAAGAACGCTTCACACCAATGAAAGATGCTCTTCAGGCCCAGTCCAAACTTCCCGATGGAGGCCTTCTCCGCCTGCTTATCATTAAGGCCCATGTGACGAATGGATTCTTCGTCTGACTTAGTGAACCTGCCGTTGTTAAGTACCAATACGGCAGGACCCCCCATGAGGGGATGGAGGTTGGGCCCCATGCGGCCAGGAATCCAAGCGATATCGACTTGAGTAGCGCCCGCGTCATCAGCGTTCTGAACGAGCTCCTTGAGTATCGAAAAACCATCATGATACCGATCAGCCAAGTTTTGCTTGATGGTATTTATGTACTCTGCTGGGTCGCTCTGGAATCCTTTGCTCATATCAGTTCCTTCTTACCAGGTCAGGTCACAATGGTGGTGCGTCATTCAAGTCGGTGCCGATGCTCTTCGTAAAGCTGGCGGCCAGCGTCCGTGAGAATCCTCAAGTCACCCTCACGCCGCAGGCTCGCTCCAGCACCTCTGTAGAAACCCGCTACACCTCTTGGATCGTAACCGTCCTGGGTAGCAAGTGTTCGTGCAATGTCTTCATGCAAGCGTCCGTTCGGAGCATCATAGAAATGGCTGAGATATCGCAGGAGACGCCGCCATTGCCAATCGGCATCCGCATCCAGTGGGACGACCGGCTCAACAATGTCTCCCAACAAGATGGCCAGCTCATCCGCTCTGATTCGCTGCTCTGGATCCGCGCGCTCGTCTGCGTTAAAGCGTATCCCTTCGGACTCGAGCACTTCACGCACATCACGAACCTCCTCAGGATCGAGCCAAAAGAAACCCTGCGACACACGACCCTCGGAGGTGAGGACTCGATGCGCATTAAGGATGCCTCTGGTAGTTGCAAGATGCTGGCCTACAGGATTCGCATGTGAGCTAACGAGCTCCGCCAGGTCACCATATGTAGTCCAGGTTCCCAGAGGGAGGATTGCAAGCGCGGCGTGCAGTGCGCTCCAGTCCTTCCCTGCATTCATTTCAACAACGCCCGGCACTGGTCCCGGCCAAATATCGATTGCTCTGTCAGCCAATTCATCAGCTCGAGCCAAGATTTCGCCTTGACCCCACTTCCCCTTCGGGAGAATCGCTCGGTTCAATGCCAGGTGGCTTCGTTCAAGGATCTGCTGCTTCCGTTCAAACGGATTGTTCGAGAGTTCTGGGTTGCTCGCCGGGATCGTGAGGTTGCCGAGGTTGTGAAGTAGCTGCGCGTGCACTTCTTCCGGATCATCACCGTCCGG